>Ga0153954_1001040_pt1 | contig 16943 bp, 13 predicted proteins | sample TSFL038MetaG_FD_102277 | JGI IMG/M metagenome (GOLD analysis project Ga0153954, IMG submission 102277) | Attine ant fungus gardens microbial communities from Florida, USA - TSFL038 MetaG | ecosystem: Host-associated > Fungi > Mycelium > Unclassified | place: USA: Florida, Wekiwa Springs State... | reverse complement strand
TTCCTGAATTCTCGGCTTGGCCTGCGGCAAAGGTTCTTCCACCGCATAGAGCCGTGACACCACGCGCTCGATATTGCCGTCGACCGGCATGGTGCGGCGGTCGAATGCGATCGCCGCAATGGCCGAGGCCGTATAGGGCCCGATCCCCGGCAGCTCGCGCAGCCCCTCTTCGGTGTCCGGAAATGCGCCGCCGTGATCGCGCGCCACCGCAACCGCGCAGGCATAGAGATTGCGCGCCCGCGAATAATAGCCGAGCCCCGCCCACATGCGCAGGACGTCGTCGAGCGAAGCGCGCGCCATCGCAGCGACGTCCGGCCAGCGTGCGACGAATTTCTCGAAATAAGGACCGACGGCCTTGACGGTCGTCTGCTGCAGCATGATTTCCGACAGCCAGACCCGGTACGGGTCAGCCCGCTCACCGGCCGGCGGCCGCCACGGCAGTCTGCGGCGATGCCGGTCGTACCAGGCAAGCAGCAGCGCGGGACGGTCGCTGATCGCTTCGCCACGATTGTGGGCAGTAGTTTTCTTTCGCGTGGCGGCCGCGCCTGATAGACTCATGCCGCCATATAACGTCATTCCGGGATGGTGCGTTAGCACCAGACCCGGAATCTCGAGATTCTCAGGTGCGCAATTGCGCACCATAGTTCGCGTCTTCGACGCGCCCCGGAATGACCGAGCACACAAACCCATGTCGAAATCGTCGACTACCACAGCTAAGGGCCTGTTGCACAACCCGCACCCAGGCGAAATCCTTCTGGAGGATTTTCTCAAGCCTATGGACTTGAGCCAAAACGCGCTTGCACGCGCGGTGCATGTCGCGCCTCGCCGGATCAACGAGATCGTGCTGGGCAAGCGGGACATTTCCGCGGACACTGATCTCCGACTGGCTCGCTATTTCGGCGTCTCGGAAGGATTCTTCCTGGGACTCCAGATGGATTATGATTTGATGCAACGGCGACGCCAGATCGACCGCGACCTGAAGACGATACGGCCGCGCGCTGCGTAATCGAGACTGCCGAAGCCGGCAGTGATATAACCCGCCGATGTCCAAGCCCCGCCCCCTCAGCGCCAAGCCACTCTCCGTCCTGCTCAGCGACGTGTTCTCCGACGCCTATGCCAAGCAGGGTTTTGCCGCGCGCGAATTGGTCACCCGGTGGGCCGAGATCGCGGGTCCCGAGATCGCGGCCCATTCGGAGCCCCTGAAGATACAATGGCCGCGGCCGGTCGAGGGCCAGCCGCAGGAGCCGGCCACCCTGGTGCTCCGGGTCGAAGGCCCGATGGCGCTGGAGATCCAGCATTCCTCGGACGTGATCCTGCAACGCGTCAACCGCTTCTTCGGCTGGAGCGCGGTGGGCCGGCTGGCGCTGCGGCAGGCCCCGCTGTCGCGGCGCGATCGCCGCTCGCGGCCCGGCCCTCCGGACCCGAAATCGGTCGCCGAAATCGCGCAAACGCTGTCCTCGGTCGAGGACGAGGAATTGCGCGCCGCGCTGGCGCGGCTGGGCGCCGCAATCAAGCGAAATTGACGCTCCCGCCGGTGCGGGTTCCGGACCGGCCATTGCCACTTGCGCGGTTTCAAGCTAGCGAACAGGCTTCTTTTTCAGCTAAGCGCCAATCCGGGGAGCAGACTTTGATCATTACGCGCCGCGCCTTTACCGCCGCTCTGTCGTTGACCGGTCTTGCCGCACTCGCCGGCCTCTCGCCGCTGCGGTTCATCAGCGAGGCCATGGTCCCGAAGGTCATGGCGCAGAGCGCCGCCGATGTCGCCAAGCCCGTCTCGCTGCCCGACATGGCGCTCGGCCCGGCCGACGCCAAGGTGACCATCACCGAATTCGCCTCGATGACCTGCCCGCATTGCGCCGCGTTCAACGCCGAGGTGTTTCCGAAGATCAAGGCGGAATACATCGACACCGGCAAGGTCCGTTACATCTTCCGCGAGTTCCCGCTCGACATCAAAGCCGCCGCCGGCTCGATGCTGGCGCGCTGCATCGCCAAGGATGATGCCACGAAATATTTCGCGGTCACCGATCTCCTGTTCCGCTCGCAGAATGATTGGGTGGTGAAGAACACCACCGAGACGCTGCAGCGTATCGGCAAGCAGGCCGGGCTCAGCCAGCAGGAGGTCGACGCCTGCCTGAAGGACCAGAAGCTGCTCGACAAGATCGCGGCCGACCAGAAATATGCCAGCGACGTCTTGAAGGTGGACTCGACGCCGACGTTCTTCATCAACGGCGAAAGGATCAAGGGCGAGGCGTCGCTTGAAGAGTTCGAGAAGAAGATCAATCCGCTCTTGAAGAGCAGCTGATCCGCTCATCTTTCACGACAGGATCAAGGCCGCCCGCAAATGGGCGGAGGAACATCCAAAAGGTCGGGCAAGCCCGGCCTTCTTCATTATGGATGATGCTACATACCTTGCGCGACCGCGGCCCCTCGGGTCCGGATCACGCGCTGGAAATTCGGCAGGAAGATCAAGTCGCTGCTTGGGAACTGATTCTCAGCGCGATCAGCGTCAAGATTCATTTTCGCGGATAACCCCAGAAAAAGCCTTGGGAAAAGCCCGCTTGGCCGGTTGTCCTTCAGTCATGCCAAAGCCATTGTCGCGGAGCATCTGAGGCGCCACAAGCGACTCACCCGACACCGACATTGCCTTCCATGGTATTGTCCCGGCAGGGAGATTCGCGCCTTGCCAACAGAGATTCGTGTTTATGAAGCTGACGCGTCTTCGCCTTCACGGGTTCAAGTCATTCGTTGAACCCACTGATTTCGTGATCGAACCCGGTCTCACCGGCGTTGTCGGTCCGAACGGCTGCGGCAAGTCGAATCTGGTTGAGGCATTGCGCTGGGCGATGGGCGAGACCTCGCACAAGTCGCTGCGCGCAGCCGACATGGATGCGGTGATCTTTGCCGGTTCCGGCAACCGCCCGGCGCGCAACCACGCCGAAGTGGTGATGACGATCGACAATGCCGATCGCACCGCGCCGGCCGCCGTCAACGACAGCCAGGTCCTGGAAATCTCCCGCCGCATCGAGCGCGAGGCTGGTTCGGTCTACCGCATCAACGGCCGCGACGTCCGCGCGCGCGACGTGCAGATCCTGTTCGCGGATGCCGCGACCGGCGCCCGCTCGCCGGCGTTGGTGCACCAAGGCAAGATCGGCGAGATCATCCAGGCCAAGCCTGAGCAGCGCCGCCGCGTGCTTGAAGATGCGGCCGGCGTCGCGGGCCTGCATGCCCGCCGCCATGAAGCGGAACTGCGGCTGAAGGCCGCCGAAACCAATCTTACCCGCGTCGAGGACGTGATCGGCCAGCTTGCCGGGCAGATGGAGGGCCTGAAGAAGCAGGCGCGCCAGGCGATTCGCTACCGGGAGGTTGCCGCCAAGGTGCGCAAGGCCGAGGCGACGCTGTTCCATCTGCGCTGGCTGGAAGCCAATACGGATGTCGGCGAATCCGCGCAAACCCATGACCTCACCGTGCGCGAGATGGCCGAGCGCACCCGCGAGCAGGCCGAGGCGGCTCGCATCCAGGCGCTCAGAGCCGCCGAGTTGCCGGCCCTGCGCGATGCCGAAGCCCGCGCTGCGGCCGGCCTGCAGCGGCTGACCAATGCCCGCGACATGCTCGACCGCGAAGAGGAGCGGGCCAAGGAGCGCGTCACCGAACTCGACCGCCGGCTGACGCAGTTCGCGGCCGACATCGCGCGCGAGCAGCAGCAGTCTTCCGACGCCGACGTCGCGCTGCAGCGCCTCGACACCGAAGACGCGGAGTTAAAGGAAGAGATCAAATCGCGGGTGGAGCAGCGTTCCGGCGTCGACGAACGTGTCGCCGCCGCCGAGACGACGCTCGCCGATACCGAGCGGCTGTTTGCCGAGCTGACCACGACGCTCGCGGACCTCACGGCCAAGCGGAACCAGCTCGAAGCCAATGTGCGCGGCCACCGCGACCGTCTGGCCCGGCTCGACCAGGACATCGCCAATGTCCAGGCCGACGAGCAGAAGCTGGCGCAGGAGACCGGCGGGCTCGGCGATCTCGCGGCGCTGGCCGCGGCGATGGAAAACGCGCAGCAGGATCGGGCACATGCCGAGGCGGCGGCGCAAGAGGCCGAAGCCGCACAGGTTGCCGCCCGGGCAACACTGGAGGCCTCCCGCGCACCACTCGCGGAAGCCGACAAGCGCGTGCAGCGGCTCGAGACCGAGGCGCGCACCATTGCAAAGCTCGTCACCGGCGCGACCAAGAATCTGTGGCCGCCGATCATCGACGGCGTCACCGTCGCCAAGGGATTTGAGAAAGCGCTGGGCGCCGCGCTCGGCGATGACCTTGATGCACCGGCCGATCCCTCCGCGCCGATGCGCTGGACGGTCCCCGGCTCTGACATCGACGACCCCGCTTTGCCCGATGGCGTCGAGTCGCTGGCCGCGCATGTGCAGGCGCCGCCCGAGCTCGTGCGGCGTCTGCGGCAGATCGGCATCGTGGCAAAGGAGCGCGGTGGGGAGCTGGTGTCGCAGCTCAAGACGGGCCAGCGGCTGGTCTCGCCGGAAGGCGATGTCTGGCGCTGGGACGGTTTCGTCGCTGCCGCGCACGCGCCGACCGGCGCCGCCCGCCGCCTCGCCGAACGCGCGCGGCTGGTCGATATCGAGCACGAGCTGGATCAAGCCCGCGAGGATGTCGCCGCCAAGCGTCAGGCGCTGGAGACGGCCGATGCGGAAGTCAAAGCCGCCGCCCAGGCCGAGAGCGCCGCGCGCGAAGCCTGGCGCGCCGCGCAGCGCGAAGCCGATGCCGCGCGTGAGCGCCATGCCGCGACCGAGCGCGAGATCAACCGACACGCCGCGCGCAAGTCGGCGCTGTTCGAAGCCTACAGCCGCCTCAGCATTGACCGCACCGAGGTCGAGGGCGCGCATCAGGCCGCAGCCGAAGCGCTCGCCGAACTGCCGCCGAGCCTTGAGGCCGAAGCGAAGCTCGCCGCGGTCCGCAGCGACATCGAAGGCCATCGCCGCCTCGCCGCGCAGGTGCGCGCCGAAGCGCAGGCGCTCGCCCGAGAGGCCGAGCTCGCCGACCGCCGCGTGCAGGCGATCCTCGCCGAGCGCAACGAGTGGACCAACCGCAAGGCCAGCGCCGCTTCGCAGTTCGCGACCATCGAGGAGCGGATCACCGAGGTGACGGCCGAGCGCATGGAGCTCGATAACGCCCCGGCCCTGTTTGCCGAGAAGCGCAGCGCGCTGATCTCGGAGATCGAGTATGCCGAAAACGATCGCCGCGTCGCGGCCGATGCGCTCGCCGCCGCCGAGACCGCAATGGCGGAGACCGATCGCGCCGCCAAGACCTCGCTGGAAGCGCTGTCCGCCGCCCGCGAAGCCACCGCCCGCGCGGAAGAACGCATGGAGAGCGCCAAGCGTCGCCTGGCCGATGTCGAGCGCGAGATCCACGATATGCTGGAGGTCGAGCCGCAGGCGGTCGCAGGGCTCGCCGAGATCGAGCCCGGCGCGGAGCTTCCGCCGCTGCCCGAGATCGAGGAAACCCTCGAAAAGCTGCGCCGCGACCGCGAGCGGCTCGGCGCGGTGAACCTGCGCGCCGAGGAAGAGCTGCGCGAGGTCGAGACCCAGCACACCGCGCTGACGACCGAGCGCGACGATCTCGTCGAGGCGATCAAGCGCCTGCGCCAGGGCATCCAGAGTCTCAACCGCGAAGCGCGCGAGCGGCTCTTGACCTCGTTCGAGACCGTCAACAACCATTTCAAGCGGCTGTTCACCGAACTGTTCGGCGGCGGCGAAGCCGCGCTGCATCTGATCGAGAGCGACGATCCGCTCGAAGCCGGTCTTGAAATCATCGCAAAGCCGCCCGGCAAGAAGCCGCAATCCCTGTCGCTGCTCTCGGGCGGCGAGCAGGCGCTGACGGCGCTGGCGCTGATCTTCGCGGTGTTCCTCACCAACCCCTCGCCGATCTGCGTGCTGGACGAGGTCGACGCGCCGCTCGACGACCACAATGTCGAACGTTTCTGCAATCTCTTGCATGAAATGACCTCGACCACCGAGACGCGCTTCATCATCATCACGCACAATCCGATCACCATGGCGCGCATGAGCCGCCTGTTCGGCGTCACCATGGCCGAGCGCGGCGTGTCGCAGCTCGTCTCCGTCGCGCTCGATGAGGCGGTGAAGATCCTCGACCAGCACGTGGCGTGAGAATCCACCGTCATTCCGGGGCGGTCCGCAGGACCGAACCCGGAATCTTGAGATTCCGGGTCTGGCCCTTCGGGCCATCCCGGAATGACGTGTAGATGACGGTAAGCCATGATCCCTCCCGATCTTCCCGCCGAACTCAGGGCCGCGCTGGACGCGAAACTGGAGGGCCTGTCGCGCCATGACGTGGCGGCCCGCGCGACGCTGATCTCGAAGACCTATCGCGACGGCGGCGGTTCCGGGACGATCAAATCGGAAACCGACGCGCTCGCCTACGCCTTGGCGCGGATGCCCGCGACCTACGCGGCGATCACCGCAACGCTGAATGCGCTCGGCGACGCGCGGCCGGATTTTGCCCCGCAAACCCTGCTTGATGTCGGCGCCGGCCCGGGCACCGCGAGTTTTGCGGCGGCAGAGGCGTTTTCGTCGCTCGGATCTTTCACACTGCTCGATGCCAACTCCGCGTTACGCATGCTGGCGCTCGAATTGCAGCACGGCAGCACGCGGTTTGCCGATCTCCGCTACGAGCCCGGCGAGGCGCGCGCCTCGCTCGCCAAGGCTGAACCCGCCGACCTCGTCGTCGCCAGCTACCTGATCGGCGAGTTCGGTGAAGCCGACCGGCACACGCTCACCGATGCGATGTGGGCCAAAACCCGCGACACGCTCCTCGTCGTCGAACCCGGCACGCCCGCCGGCTATGCCCGCATTCTCGCGCTGCGCGACCGGCTGATCGCCGCCGGCGCACAGGTGGCGGCGCCCTGCCCGCATGACGCCAAATGCCCGCTGGAAGCACCCGACTGGTGCCATTTCTCCCAGCGCCTGCCCCGCTCGCGTGCGCACAAGCAGGTCAAGGGCGCCGAGGTGCCGTTCGAGGACGAGCGCTTCTCTTATGTCGCGCTGACGCGGACAGCAGCCCCGCACCGCGCCTCGCGCGTGCTGGCGCAACCTGCCATCGGCAAGGCCGAAATTTCCGCCAGGCTCTGCACCTCGAGCGGGCTTGCTATCGCAAAGGTGCCGCGCCGCGACAAGCCCGCCTATGCCGCCGCGCGGCACTGGCGCTGGGGCGACGCGGTCGAGGAAAAAGGTTAACGGTCTCCACGGCTTACCATTGAACTTAAACTGCCTTGCGCAAGACCAAGGAGGACCCCACCTCGTTGGCGACTGATGCACGCGCCCATTCTCGGCTATTTTATCGGCCTTCCTTCCCCCCTTTGAGGAGCTTCTTCATGTCGTCCGGCTGGATCGTTCTCGGCGTCATCGTTGTTCTCGTTCTCTTCGCCTTCGCTGCCTATAACCGGCTGGTGGCGCTCGGCCAGCGCGTCAACCAGGCGTTTGCCGACATCGACGTGCAGCTCAAGCAGCGGCATGACCTGGTCCCGAACCTGGTCGAGACGGTGAAGGGTTATGCGGCGCACGAGCGCGGCACGCTGGACGACGTCATCAAGGCGCGTGGCGCTGCCATGTCGGCGCAGGGACCGACGCAGGTGTCGGCGGCGGAAAACCAGCTCTCCGGCGCACTCGGCCGGCTGATCGCGCTGTCGGAATCCTATCCGGACCTCAAGGCCAACGCCAATTTCCAGCAGCTCGCCAGCGAATTGTCCGATCTCGAGAACAAGATCGCCGCGAGCCGCCGCTTCTTCAACAATGCGGTTCAGGAATACAACACCGGCATCCAGCAGATGCCCGCCGCGCTGTTCGCCGGCATGTTCGGTTTCACGAAGAAGGATTTCTTCGATCTCGGCGCCAGCCGCGCCGAAGTCGAGGCCGCGCCGAGCGTGAAGTTCTGAGAAACCTGGATCAGGATAATGCGCCAACCTCCGCATCATTCCGGAGCGGTCCGCAGGACCGAACTATGGTGCGCAATTGCGCACCTGAGAATCTCGAGATTCCGGGTTCGATGCTTCCGCCTTCGCTGTTTGAGCTACGGCGGACAGCTCCGGAATGACGGGGCCTGACAGATGGCCGCATACGGTCTCTACACCCACATCGCCGCGAACAAGACCCGCTCGATGGTCCTGCTCGCGGGCCTGTTCCTGCTGGTCTATGTGATCGTCTATGCCGGCGCGCTGATCCTCGAGGTTCTCAACAACGGCAATGGCACGATCTATTACTATCTCAGGGCCGGGCTCGCCGATGTGATCCGGACGCTGCCCTATTCGACCGGCGCCGCGATCCTGTGGATCGTCATCGCCTATTTCTTCCACCAGTCGATCATCGACGCCGTCACCGGCGGTCAGGATGTGACGCGGCAGGAGCAGCCCCGGCTCTATAACCTCCTCGAAAACCTCTGCATCTCGCGCGGCATCCCGATGCCGAAGCTGAAGGTGATGCAGAGCGACGCGTTGAACGCCTTCGCCACCGGCTTGAACCGGCGGCAATATGCGGTCACCGTCACCTCGGGCCTTTTGAACACGCTCGACGACGTGGAACTCGAGGCCGTGCTCGGCCATGAGCTCACCCACATCCGCAACGGTGACGTGCAGATGATGGTGATCGCCGTGATCATCACCGGCGTGGTCGGCTTCTTCGCCGAGCTCCTGTTCCGCGGCTTCTCCAATTTCGGCTATTACCGCGGAGGTGGCGGCTACAGCAGCGGCGGATCGTCGTGGTCCTCGTCGTCGTCCTCGTCTTCCGACAGCGGCGGCGGCTCCAGCGACAGGAAGGGGGGCGGCGGCGGGGCGGCGATCCTCATCATCGTCTTCGCGGTGGTGCTGATCGTGGTCGCCTGGGCCCTGTCCCAGCTCGTCAAGCTTGCGCTGTCGCGCTCGCGCGAACTTTTGGCGGACGCCGGCTCGGTCGAACTGACCAAGAACCCGGACGCAATGATCTCGGCACTCCGCAAGATCGAGGGCCGTGGCGAGCTACGTGGTGCAACTTCCGCGGTGATGGAACTCTGCGTCGACAACCCACGCGAGGGGTTCGCGGATTTGTTTGCTACTCACCCGTCGGTGGAATCCCGCGTGCAGGCGCTGGTGAAATATGCCGGCGGCCATTACGAGGGCCCGCTGGCGCTGCCGATGCATCCCACCGAGGACCAGGACAACCAACAGGCGCAGCAAACCACCGACGACAGGCCGCCGACGATCCCTTCCGGACCGTGGAGTGACTCTGCCGGCGGCGCGCAGAACACACCCCAAAACACCCCGGACGCGTCTCAGCCCGGCGCACCGCGTCCACTGCCAGGTCCCTGGGGCAATGCGACCGGCCCGTGGGGCCGCCATTAGTGTCTGATCTCCAACAAGCTCGGGATTAATCGACGGCCGGCGGTGCTTCGAATTGAATTCTCCCTTGTTTCTGCCATGTTCGCGCCCAAACAAGAGATCGGATCAGCCGGCCGCTCAAGGTCGGGGGCGTTAAAGGGACTAACATGGCAAAGCCGGCAGTGATTGTGGTGGGTGCGGACAAGGGCGGGGTTGGCAAGACCACGGTTTCGCGCACCCTGCTCGACTATTTCAACGCCAACAACGTGGCCACAAGGGCATTCGACACCGAATCGCCGCGCGGCACGCTGAAGCGTTTTCACCCTGAAATCACCGAGATCGTCGACATGACGTCGACGGCCGACCAGATGAAGATCTTCGATACGCTGAACACGGTGTCGCCGTCCGTCACCGTGATCGACGTCCGCGCCGGTCTGCTGTCGCCCGCACTGGCCTCGCTTCGCGACATCGGCTTCCTGGACGCAGCCAAGAGCGGCCAGATCACCTTCGCCGTCTTCCATATACTGGGCCCCTCGATCGCCTCGCTGGACGAGATCGCCGAGACCGCGAATTTCATGTCCGGGGCGAAATATTTCCTGGTCAAGAACTTCATCAACGACACCCAGTTCTTCCAGTGGGACCAGTCGACCTACAACTCCTACTTCCATCGCATCAAGGATGCTACCGACCTCGTCATCCCCAAGCTCAACGAGATGGCCTATGAGCAGGTCGAGGTGGCCTCGGTTCCGTTCCTGAAATTCGTCGCCAACAAGGGCACTCACGACGAGGCCGCGAACTACTCCTTCGTGCTGCGCGGCTATGTCCGGCATTGGCTGGCCAATGTCTGGAGCGAGTTCGACCGCATCAAGCTGACCGACATCATCGGCGCCTCCAAACCGGTCCCGCGCAGCAGCGCCGAAAAATAATTGCGCGTCTTGCGCAATTCGGCTGGATTAGCCGGAAAAATCTCCTGATATAGCGGGTGATGCCCGCCACGCCCGTCTATATCGTCTGCTCGCCCCGCCCGCAGGTCGGCAAGACCCTGATCGCGCGGTTGCTCAGCGAGTTTCTGCTCCTGAAGAACGGCCGCGTGGTCTCTTTCGACATCAATCTGAAAGAGCCGTCGCTGCTCGACTACCTGCCCAACATCACCGAGACCGCCGATGTCATCGACACCTACGGCAAGATGCAGTTGATGGACCGGGTCATCGTCGACGACGGACTGGCCAAGGTGATCGATCTCGGCTTCCACGCCTTCGACGAGTTCTTCAAGATGGTGGACCAGATCGGCTTCCTGAAAGAGGCGGCGCGGCGCAACGTGGCGCCGGTCATTCTCTTCGTCGCCGACACCGATCGCGGCTCGGCGCGGTCGCATGAGATGCTGCGGGAGCTGATTCCGGCGTCGAATCTTCGTGTGATCGACAATGAATATGTCGTGCGCGGCGAGCTGTTGCCGTCGATGTCGCGCGGCCGGATCCTGCGCCTCACTGCACTGCCCACCTTCCTGAAGACCTATATCGACCGGCTGACCTTCTCCTTCACCGGCTATTTGCGCCAGGAGAAGGATTCGTCAACCGAATTGCATCAATGGATCCGCCGGAATTATTTCATGTTCCGCGAGCTCGAGCTGAGCCTGATCTTGCAAAGGTCGTGATTTGCTTCGCGCGGAAGGGCATGACGCGCGCTCGCTGCTCCGTGATCTTCAATGCCCCTCGAAGCTCATCAGCGTGCGCACCGGCACGTCCATGGCGCGGAGCTTGGCGGCGCCGCCGAGATCGGGCAGATCGATGATGAAGCAGGCTGCGACCACGTTGGCGCCGATCTGGCGGAGCAGTTTCACGGCGCCTTCGGCGGTGCCACCGGTGGCGATCAGGTCGTCGACCAGGATCACGCGCTCGCCGGGATGTATGGCGTCGGCGTGCATCTCCATCTCGTCGAGGCCGTATTCCAGCGAATAGGCGATGCGCACCGTGGTGTGCGGCAGCTTGCCTTTCTTGCGGATCGGCACGAAGCCAGCCGAGACCTGATGCGCGACTGCGCCGCCGAGAATGAAGCCGCGCGCCTCGATGCCCGCGACCTTGTCGATCTTCGAGCCCGCCCAGGGATGGACCAGTTCGTCGACGGCGCGGCGGAAGGCGCGCGCATCGGCGAGCAGCGTGGTGATGTCGCGGAACAGGATGCCCTTTTTCGGGTAGTCCGGAATGGTGCGGACGGTGGCTTTCAGATCGTGATCAAAGGTCATCGGGGTCTCGCTCTATCCGATTGTCATTCCGGGGCGGTCCGCAGGACCGAACCCGGAAATCTCGAGATTCCGGGTTCGATGCTTCGCATCGCCCCGGAATGACGAGTGTGGAAAATTCGTCCCGCAATTCGTCCTCACGTCGTACCCAGCCGGAATGCGTTCTCGACAATACGCAATCCCACTTCGCCGCCGAGCGACATGAGGGATTCCGGGTGAAACTGCACGCCGGCAACCGGCAACGTCTTGTGCTCGATCGCCATGGCGACGCCGTCCTCGGTCGAGGCGGTGACGTCGAGCACTTCGGGCATGCTGTCGCGCTCGACGAAAAGCGAGTGGTAGCGGCCGATCACGATCTCATTCGGCAAGCTCTGCATCAGGCGCCCGCCCCTCACCTGCACGCGCGACGGACGGCCATGCGCGGGCTGACCGAGCTGGCTGAGCCTGCCGCCAAAATATTCGCCGATCGCCTGCACGCCGAGACAGACGCCGAAGATCGGCAGCTTTTTCGCAAGCGCCGTGTCGATAGTCGAAGCGATCCCGAAATCCTTGGGACGGCCGGGTCCCGGCGACAGCACGAGCAGGTCCCATGTCTTCTTCAGCATGTCCTGCGCATGCACATAGCGGACCACGGTGACGCTGGCGCCGACCTGGCGGAAATAATCCGCCAGCATATGCACAAAGCTGTCGTCATGGTCGATCAGGAGCACCTGCTTGCCCGAGCCGGTGGCGTCGGGTGCGAAGGCCGACAGCGGCTTCGGCGGATCGCCGCGCAGCGCCTGGAACAGCGCCGCCGCCTTGACCTGGCACTCGCGGTCCTCGGCCGCCGGATCGGAATCGAACAGGCAGGTGGCGCCGACGCGGACCTCGGCGAGGCCGTCCTTCATGCGGATGGTGCGGATGGTGAGACCGGTGTTGATGCTGCCGTCGAAATTGACGCAGCCGATCGCGCCGGCATACCAGCGCCGCGGCGAGCGCTCGTGATCCTCGACGAACTGCATCGCCCACAGCTTCGGCGCGCCGGTGACCGTGACGGCCCAGGCATGGGTGAGGAACGCATCGAGTGCGTCAAAACCGGGCCGCAGCATGCCTTCGACGTGGTCGACGGTGTGAAACAGTTTCGAATAGGTCTCGATCTGCCGCCGCGCCAGCACCTTGATGGTGCCGGGCACGCAGACGCGCGCCTTGTCGTTGCGGTCGACGTCGGTGCACATGTTGAGCTCGAACTCGTCCTTCTCCGAGTTCAGGAGCTGGCGGATCTGCTCGGCGTCGCCGATGGCATCGGTGCCGCGCGCAATCGTGCCCGAGATCGGACAGGTTTCCACGCGCCGCCCGTCGGAGCGCACGAACATTTCCGGCGACGCCGACACCAGGAATTCGCCGGCGCCGAGATTCATCAGCGCGCCATAGGGCGACGGATTGATGCGGCACAGCCTTTGAAACACCTCTGCCGGCGAGCGCTCGCAGGGCTCGCCGAACAGCTGGCCCGGCACCGCCTCGAACAGATCGCCGCGAGCAAAGGCCGCGCGCGCGGTCTCGACCGTGGCCTGATATTCGCCGGGCGCGTGATCGGCAAAGCCCTGCCGCGGTGTCTTGGCGTAGACGCTTTCCGCGGTCTCGCGCGGGAGGCCCGCGGTCGATTTTCCGTTCCAGGAGAAATCATAGCTGACAAGCGCACCGCGTGATGTGGCCCGGTCATAGGCCAGCAGGCGATCGGGCACATAGAGCACGATGTCGCGCTGGTCTTTCTCGCGCGCGCGCTTCTGCACGAGGTCCTCGATCTGGAACACTAGGTCGTAGGCGAAGGCGCCGAACAGGCCGAGCAGCGCGTCGTCATTCGCCGAGAAGACCGCGACCATGTCGCGCACCAGGCTCATCACGCTGGCGCGGCGGGTGCGCTGGTCTTCTTCCACAGGTGCTGCGCCGCGCAGAATATGTCCGGCAAGATGCGTCGCGCTCTTTTCGGCGATGACGACGCAGGGCTCGCGCAAGGTGCCGGCGAGGAAGGCGATCAGGACTTCGCCGCGCGCATTCAGCGCCCGCAGCGCGAAGTTCACGCCGGTGGTTTCCAGCACCAGCGGCGGATCGGCAAAACCGAGATCAAAGCTCTCGTAACGGCCCGGCACCGTGGTGCCCGAGGACAGCACCACGCCGCGGCGGCGGTCGAGCAGATCGATCAGCGCGTCGAGTCGGTTGGCGCCGCCGGAGAAATGCTCCACCACGCGCTGCACGGCAAGCCCGCCGCGGGTCGTGTAGTCGCTGCGCTCCGGAAGCGTGAAGACTGTCCTGTTCATGTGATCCTCTTACGAAACTTGCCGAGGGAACGCCACACAGGACACATCAAGACCGCCTGCGATGGCGGCCCTTGAACGATGAAAGACAAAGAAAAATCGCACCGGCCACCTTTTAGAAGGTGGGCCACCAACGACGGGAGGGGCGGACGACGGTGTTCATGGGGCAAGATAAACACCACCGCGGCCGCCTCCGTCAAGGGACACCAGCGCGATGGACGCGCCGGAAAAACGGCGTAGCATGAGCCCAAACAGCGGGAGGTACGCCATGATCACGGGATTGGGATATGCCGGGTTCGGGTCGTCCGCGCTGGAGGATTGGCGGCAGTTCGGCACCAGCCTGGTGGGGTTTCAGGCCATCGAGCGCGGCAATTCGCTGCTCGCCTTCCGCATGGATGACCGTAAGCAGCGCGTCGTGATCGACCGCGCGATGGGCGACGGCGCGCGATTCTTCGGCTGGGAGGTCGCGGATGCCGCTGCACTCGACGCGCTGGCCGCGCGACTGGACAATGCCGGCGTTGCCGTGACCGCGGAGCCGCAGACGCTGGCCGACGCGCGGCACGTGCGGGCGCTGATCTCGTTTCACGATCCCGCCGGCAACCGCCTGGAAGCCTTTCACGGCGCGGAGATCGACGACACGCCGTTCCTGCCCGGCCGCTCGATCTCGGGTTTCCGCACCGGGCCGCTCGGCCTCGGCCATGTCGTGCTGACCGTCGAGAACATCACACCGATCATGGCGTTCTACACCGAGGTGCTCGGCTTCCGGCTGTCGGACTACATCGAAAAGCCGTTCCGCGCATATTTCTTCCACGTCAACCCGCGCCATCACAGCCTCGCGCTGATCGAAACCGGCAAGACCGGGATGCATCATCTGATGGTGGAGTTGTTCTCGCTCGACGATGTCGGCCAGTCCTACGATGTCGCGCTCGCCGAGGACCGCGTCAATGTCACGCTCGGCCGCCACACCAACGATCTCATGACCTCGTTCTATGCCAGGACGCCGTCGTCCTTCATGGTCGAATGCGGTTGGGGCGGGCGCGAGATCGAGCCCAAGAGCTGGCAGGCGGTCGAGATGCATCACGGCCCGAGCCTGTGGGGACATGAGCGCGTCTGGCTGCCGGAGAAGGATCGCGCGCTCGCGCGCGAGATGCGCATGAACGCCGCCCGCGAGGGCCAGCGCGCGCCGGTGCAGGTGATGGAAGGCAATTACAAGCTGATGTCGGGGACATGCGCCTGGTGGGACGGGATGAAGCAGTAGCTTTATGACTAACTTTGGAGTTCCCGCTCTCGCGGATTATCACGACGTCCATCCCGAACATGGATGATGACTAGTTCATCGTCCTTCACGCGATGATAGACGAGATAGGGATAACGTGCGGTCGGGAACACGCGGGCAGCAGAAATATCGGTCTCGCGCCCGAGGCCGGGGTATCGCGCGAGCAATTCGCAGGTTGCCCGAATTTGCCGCACGACGGCGGTCGCTGCGCCTTGATTGTGCTGCGCGATGTAATCGTGGATCCGACGAATATCCTGATGAGCACGCGGCGAATACCGCAGCTTCACAGACCACACTTCTTCCAGAGTGCAGCCATCTCTTCGTCTGTCGCAAACTGACCGCGGTCGGCCTGATCGAGCCCCTCAAGCACTGCAGCCCGATGCTCCTCAGGGACGACGAACAGATCGCTCCCAGCGGCGGCGATCTGTTCCAACACCTCGGCGACATAGGCTTGCCGATCCTCCGGCAACCGCCGCACCTTTTCGATCGCGTCTTCCAGGACTTTGGTCATTGACTGAATGTATAGCAACTTGCGGTGAAATGCGAGTTGCGCGCCAGTGCCCTACCCCAGATGCTTTCGGGTTCACGCTTTCGCCCCGGAATGACAGTCAACAAAAAAGCCCCCTTCTCGGGGGCTTTCTCGTTTCACATCACCGTCGCAGAAGTCAGTGCGCGTCGGCCCAGACCTTCTTCTTCGTGAAATACATCAGGAAGGCGAAGATGATCAGGAACACGAACACCTGCAAGCCGAGCTGCTTGCGCGCTTCCATCTTCGGCTCCGCCGCCCACATCAGGAAGGTGGTGACGTCGTGGGCATATTGCGCAACCGTTGTCGGCGCGCCGTCGTCGAAGGTCACCTGCCCGTCCGACAGCGGCTTCGGCATCTTGATGGCGTGGCCAGGGAAATATTTGTTGTAGTAGGAGCCCTCGGGGATGGTGACGCCGGCCGGCGGCTTGTCCTCGAAGCCCTGCAGAAGCGCCGAGACGTAGTTCGGGCCCTGCTCCTGGAACTGGGTGAAGAAGTCGACGATGAACCAGGGGAAGCCGCGCTCATAGGAACGCGCCTTGGTGATCAGCGACAGGTCCGGCGGCAGGCCGCCGCCATTGGCCGCGCGGGCCGCCTGCTCGTTCGGGAACGGCGCGGGGAAATAGTCTGCCGGGCGGCCCGGCCGCTCGAACATCTCACCCTGATCGTTCGGGCCGTCCTTGATCTTGTATTCGGACGCCAGCGCCGCGACCTGCGCCTCGGTATAGCCGGGGCCGCCGGGGTCGGCGAGATTGCGGAACGCGATATAGTTGAGCGAGTGGCAGTTGGAGCAGACTTCCTTGTAGATCTTCAGGCCGCGCTGTAGCGAGCCGCGGTCATACGTACCCAACGGGCCGGAGAATGACCACGACTGCGACGGCGGCGTCGCCTGATCCTCGGCGCGGGCGTTCTGTGCGCTGCCAAGGAAAAGCCCGCCCGCAACAACGAACGCCACGACGACAGCCGCGACCTTGCCGCTTTTGGCGAGCACGGCATCGGCGATCGAGTTCGGGGTCGCGCGCGGCGTTTCGATGCGGCTGAGCAGCGGCAGCACGATCAGGAAGTAGGCGAAATAGCAGACCGTGAGGATGCGGCCGGCGATCACGTAGATTCCCTCCGGCGGCTGCGCGCCGAGATAGCCGAGCAGGATGCAGACCACGACGAAGAGCCAGAAGAACTGCTTTGCCAGCGGACGGTACTTGCAGGACCGCGTCTTGGCGCTGTCGAGCCAGGGCAGGAACACCAGC
>Ga0153954_1001039_pt1 | contig 16949 bp, 17 predicted proteins | sample TSFL038MetaG_FD_102277 | JGI IMG/M metagenome (GOLD analysis project Ga0153954, IMG submission 102277) | Attine ant fungus gardens microbial communities from Florida, USA - TSFL038 MetaG | ecosystem: Host-associated > Fungi > Mycelium > Unclassified | place: USA: Florida, Wekiwa Springs State... | reverse complement strand
CGCATATGGCTGATCCCCGCCGAGAAAATGAAGATGCGCGATGATCACGAAGTACCACTTTCACGCCAAGCGCTCGCTATTCTTGCCGAGTTGCGACCGTTGACCGGCCGCGGCCGCTACTTGTTCTCCCATGACGATGATGTGCCTATGTCCGACAACACGATCAACAAGGCCCTGCGGATCATGGGCTACGACACCGGCCCCGGCGGCGACCACTGCGCGCATGGCTTCCGGTCCAGCGCCTCGACATTGCTCAACGAAGAAGGCGCATTCGATGGTGATGTGGTGGAAGCCCAGCTCGCCCATGAAACGGACGAGAAAAAGAGGCGGCGCCGCGACGAGGTGGTGCGGCGCCAGCTTGCCAAGGGCGACAAGAACAAGATTCGCGGCATCTACAACCGGGCAGCCTATTGGAGCGAACGCGTGCGCCTGATGCAGCATTGGGCCAATCGTCTCGATCGCTTGCGCAAGGGAGTTGCCGTGCCGCTACGCAAATCGGCCTAAAGCATAGCCCGTGATTCAACCCGTGGCAGCGAAGCATGATATTCATCGATGCTATCGAGATCGATGAGCGTCTTGCCTCCCATCTTGTAGGCCCTGATCCGTTCCTGCGCGATCAGCTCATAGGCTTTCGTTTTTCCGAACTTTCCATAGCGGCACCCATCCTTAAACTCGACGAGCCGGCGCTGTTTGTTGTTGTCGTTGTCAGCCATGGTTCAAAGAGGTGCTTCGATGATCTCTACGATAAGGGGATCAGGACCGGCCGCGCCAGTTGGCATTTGCACAAGGGCACATCCTGCGTACAGGAGGGCAAAAATCGGACGGTCGGGAGCGCTGTCAGATCTCATCGAACCGGATCGAACTCGCGTTTCGGATGCCACGCGACGGGATCTGCGATCCAGCGGTTGATGTCGGATTCATGCCAGCCGGTCCCGTTGGTGCTGATTTTGAGCTGAGCTGGGAATGTGCCCTCGGCGATCTTACGGTAGATCGTCGACCGGGATAGCCCGGTTCGCGCGAGGACGGTTTTCAAGCGGACGATACGGTCTGGTTCTCGCATGGCCGCGCTGCCTCCTGCGGCTATTTCTGACGGCTTCTGAGAACAAAGGACACCAGTTGCAGACGCGCAAGAGCATTTTGCTCATAGGCGTACTTTGGCGTTTAAAGGGCGGAAACAGGATAGGTCAAATTCCGAGGCCCCGGCCTCGGCCAAGATCGATGCCATGGGCGAAAGCCAACTCGTGTCTGAGTCGGCGGCCTGTTTCGAATGAGATGCCGAGCTCCCGCTTGCGGTTGGCGAGGATGGATTCCATTTGCGGATCGCGTTCGAGGCTTTTTGCCATGTCGCCCATCGCCGAGCGCGTAGCCCTGCAGCCGGACATGTCGCCCGCCTGATACTGGTGCTGGCTGGTCTGCTTGAGCTCCTGCCAGCGTTCCACAAAGCGGTCAGCGCGGCGGCTCGGATCGATGCGCAGTTCCGTTTCGAGTTGGAGCGCGCGGATGGCGCGGTTGACCCGGCCGCCAGCCGCCTCGCGGGCCAACTCCGGGTCCTTCTTGTAGGCGGCTTCGGCGTCGTGCGAGCCATAGGGTCGCACCTCCTCGAAGGACCGGCGGGCCTTCTGTAGTTCTTTCACTTGCTCGGGACTTGCCTGGCCGCCCATCTCCCGCGCCTCGAAGATCGCATCCACTGCGCGGGCATGGCGCACGAGCGCTCGGGTCCGCAGGCGACGCAATTCTTTTTCCGGGTCTGCCGCCACTTTCATTTCCGGCGCATCGGTTTCGCGCCGCTCGGCTGGCGTACCGCTTCTTTCCCTTTCCGGCGTTTCCCGCTCCGGCCTCCGTCCGCCATCCCCGCCGGGCACATCTGAAGGAGGGCGCAGGCCGTCAAACATGTCGCGTACCTTCTCCGGCACGACCTTGCGCACGATCTCGGCGACGCGCTCGCGGAAGGTAATCCCGCGCCGCTCGGAAAAGCTTTGCGCCGGATCGCGCTGCTCGTAATCCGAGGCCATGTCCTTCGCCCGATCACGCGACAGAGTGCGGGCAAGCCGATCCTGACCCGCAAAATCGTCGCGGCCATAATGCAGCTCCACACCGTCGCGGTGCCGCGACAGGGCGACATAGCTGCTGTGAGCGTCCATCCCGGGCGTCGCCAGCACATGGGTGCGGTCCACCGTCATGCCCTGCGCCTTGTGGATCGTCGCTGCATAGCCATGGTCGATCCGGTTATAGTCCTTGAGGTCGAAGTGAACGGATCGGCCATCGTCGGTCTGCACGGTCAGGGATTGCTCGCTGACCTGCTCGATAGTCCCGAGCGTACCGTTCTTTACTCCGAGGCTGCGCTCATTTTGTAGGAACATGACGCGATCCCCGCTGGCGAAGTTTCTCGCGCCGCGCTCGACGGTCAAGTGGACATCATTCCCCAGATCGCCGGCGGCCCGCATCCGCTCGCGCGCCGCCTCGTTGAGCGCCCGTACCTCGTCGTTGGTATGGGTGAGGATGATCTGGCTGCGATCCGGTGATGCCTGCCAGTCGCGCTCCCAACGATCGATCAGATCGCTGCGGGCTTGCTCGCGGGTCTTGGCCTCATGCACCATCCCGCGGGAGCGATAGGCTTCCAGCGCATGGCCGGTTTTGCCAATGGCGAGATCACGCGTGGCGTCCCGCTACCAGTCCTGGTGCTGCCGGCGCACCTCGCCAATTTCGGCCCCGCCGTGACGCTCATGGATCGACCGGAAGGCTGCGCCCGCCTCGATGGCTTGCAGTTGTTGGGGATCACCGATCAGCACTACCTTTGCGCCGGCTTCTGCCGCATGGGACAGCACGCGCTCCAGCTGGCGCGTGCCGACCATGCCGGCCTCGTCGATCACCAGGATATCGCGGGTCGTGAGCAGGTCGCGGCCCTGTCCCCAGCCATGCTCCATGCTGGCAATGGTGCGCGACGCGATGCTCGATCCGCTTTCGAGGTTTTCCGCCGCTATGCCGGACAGCGCTACGCCCCGCACCTCGTAGCCTGCCGCTTCCCAGGCATCCCGTGCCACGCCAAGCATCGCGCTTTTTCCCGTTCCGGCATGGCCGACCACGACGCCCATGTCGCGCCCGTCCGTGACATGCGCCAAGGCGTCGGCCTGCTCGCCCGAGAGAACAAGACCGCGCGCTTTCGCTCGCGCCAAAGCGGCTTCGCGGTCCGCCTCACGCACCTCATGGCGCTCCCGTTCTGCTATGAGTTCCGCGGCACGGTGCAGGCGCTGTTCGGCCTCGATCATCTCGCGGGTGGTGAAGCGATCCTCGCCTCGAGCGTCGTTGCCGAGTTCGACGAGATTTGGCGCGCTACGTATCGCGCCCATGACCTCGTTAAACTGGTCGACCCCGTCGCTGTGCCGGTGCGCAAACTTCGCCATGTCGCGGTGTGTGAAGGTCGATTGCTGTTGGGTGATCGCGTCCAGTGCGGCGGAAGGATCGGCGATGATCCGCGCACCATTGCCGCGCGCGATCTCGCGGTGCATCTCGGCGCGGTCGGCGGCCTCGATCCCTTCGCCCTCGATGCGCTGCGCCGGCGCGCCGATCTGGCTTTGCGGCTCCAGCGCGATGCTCTGTGCTTCCAGACTGCGATGGTCGATGCGCGCGTCGATGTCGAGTTCGGTCAGGCGCTCATTGGCGATCTCGGCCCAGCGCTCACGCCAGCGCTCAACCATCTCGGTGCGGTTCCACTCGCGCACCTTCCGGCCGAAGCCGTTCTCGTCCACCGCGCGCATGGTCAGCATGACATGCGCATGGGGCTTGGGCATGCCGTCCTCGGCCATGTCCCAATGCACATTGAGATCGGCGATCATGCCCCGATCGACGAATTCGCCCCGAACGAAGTCGCGGGCGAGTTCGATGCCCTGTGCCTCATTCATCTCACGCGGGATGGCGAATTCAACCTCGCGGGCAAGCTGGGCATCTTTCCGGATTTCGAAGGCCTCGACATCGTTCCAGAGCCGTTCACGGTCGCTCCATGCCTGCCGTGCATTTTCAGGCAGCATCACCTCGGAATGGACGACGCCGCGCTTTTTGGAAAAGTCGTGGCTACGCTCAAGGCGCTCGTCGCGCAGCCGCCAGCCTGACCGGTAGGCGGCTGACGCCACCGCGCTGGAGCCGGACCTGCGGCCAATGACCTTGACGTGAAGATGATAGATCGCCATCGCGATCAGATCATCTACACGGCGAAGCGCACGTCGGCACGACGTATAAGCGCGCCCTCCCTCGAAAAATTCTCGGGAGGGACTACCGCGTCCCAAGCCGTCCTGACAACCTTACAGCATTGTGCCGGGTGCTCGACTATCATTTCTCCACCAACACTGACGGAGACGAGCATGCGCAAGCCACGGGACTTTGATGCCGAGCTGAAGGCACTTGGGGACAAGGCGCGCGATCTGAAGGGCCGCAAGGTGCAGCAGCTCGGCGAACTGGTCATCGCTACCGGGGCAGATGCGCTTAGCGCCGATGAACTGGCCGGCGCGCTGATCGTGCTGGCCGAGACAAAAGAGGCCGGAAAGAGGGAGGCATGGGCCAGGCGCGGGGCCGCGTTCTTTCAGAGCCGGGCCCGGCGAACTGCACCGGCAGCTGAGCGCCACACTGGCGGTGCTCGGGCGCAACCAGGCGGCGCGCAACCGGCATCAAGCAGCAAGGGCGCGACATGATATGCGCGCATGGCAGGTCGAACGCCGCAACCGCACGCGGCACCTGATCGAACTCGGCGGCCTCGTCGTCAAGGCTCGCGTCGTGGAGCTGACCGGCGATGATCGCGCCACCATCCTCGGCGCGCTACTCTGGATGGCCGACAAGCTCCAAAGCGATCAGGGCGAACGAGCGCGGGCGCTTTGGACCGCAAAGGGGAAACAAGCGTTTGAAGCCGATCCGGCGACACGCAACGAGCCAGATCGAACGGCTCCAGCAACTCGTCGTTGATGCACAATAATGGGATGTTGGAGGAGCGGCTTCGTGCCGCAGCTGCTCTCTTGCACTACGCAGAATGCGACTGCTTTTGCGCTGATATTTTCGCAAAAGCGGGTGCAATTCGACACAAACTCCTTCTCGGTCGGCGTCGCGGTGCGGGCTTGCGTCGACAAGCCGGCTGCTCAATATGACGGTCGCTTAGGTCGCGCGTCGACCTGAACCGTCGCCGTCATGCCGGCCACCAGGCGAACCCCATAGGGTACCTGATCAATCCCTATGTGCACCGGCACACGTTGAGCAAGACGCACCCAAGTGAAGATCGGGTTCACCGTGGCAAGCCCTTGCTGGTTTGGTTGCGCGTTTGAGACATTGATGCCACGCGCGACGCTGCTGACCTTGCCGCGAACGATCTGGCGGTAGCTCATCAATTTAATCTCGGCAGGATCGCCCTCGTGCATGAAGGCGAGTTGCGTTTCCTCAAAATATGCATCAACCCAGAAGGAATCGGCGTCGACAATCGAGATCTCGCTCCGTCCAACGGTGGCATAGTCACCCAGCTGCGCGAGGAGATTGGTCACCCAGCCGTTCACCGGAGAACGGATCTGGGTGCGTTCCAGGTTGACCTTGGCCTGATCGCGGTTGGCGACTGCCTGCTGATATTGCGCCTGGGCCGCGACCGCGTTCGCGTTGAAGTCCTGTTTCTGTTCCACCGAGACTGACAGATCATCGAGCTTGCGGCGGCGCTCTGCCTCGCGCTGCGCATTCTGGGCCGTGGCCTGAGCCTGAACGACCGCTGCATCGGCCAACTGGAGGGCGATCTTGAAGTTGGTAGGATCGATCACCAGCAGTAAATCGCCCTTGTGCACGAACTGATTGTCCGCCACTCGTAACTCGACGATACGTCCAGCGACCTCCGGCGCGATGGTGACGACATAGGTTCGCACCGTGCCGTCACGCGTCCAGGGCGCGCTCATATACGAGTCCCACATTGCCGAGCCGAGAACCACGGCAAGCATGGTCGTGACGAGCGTGATCAAAAGCGGGACGGTTCGGATCGGCACCTTGCGCATATTGCGGATTGCTGGCTGTGCGGAGCTGACGACGTGAAGATCAGCATCTTTGCGCTCGGATTTGGCTTCAGCATCGGACATTTTGGTTTCAGGATCGGACATGGCGACCTCAGCGTGAAACGGCGAGGACAATTGTCGACAGCACGATGATGTACACCGTGAAAACGAACAGCGCCGGATGCCAGACGTAGGCCAGCAAGCCAAAGCGGCCCGCGACCCTGCGCAAGACCATGGTAACGAACCACGCCGCCACCATCATCACCGAGATCGGCGCAACGTAGACGCCAAGCAAATTGACCTCGACAAACTTCAAATTGATGCTCCTGCGTCAAAATAGGACTGATGTCGGACCAAAGCGTCGCAGATCGCGAGAACGCGGCCGCGCGCTCGCTGCACAAACGATGTCTGCGGGTTGCCCTGCCCGAGTGAGGCAAGCCGTTGATCGAGTGTGGTCAGCCCCGCGGTTGCAGTAACGCTGTTCCCCTGCGCAAGGGCCTCGAGCGCAGAGTCGAGCTCCGAGACCAGGCCCAATTGAGGTGCGAGGTGGCGAAGGCGGATGATGTCGGTCCCGACCGACAGTGCCGCCAAGAGCTGCGCCCGCTGCAGCGGATCGGCTTGGTCCGGCAAAGCCGCGAGGCGGCTGTACATACGGTTTTCCCAATCGTCTCGTGGCCGCCGAACGGCAGCCGTCGCGTGGCGGCGCAGGTCGCGCAAGGTCAGCGCGAGCAGCCGTCGGCTTCGCAGTGCTGGTGACAGCGGTGGGAGCAGGCGAAACGACAGCGCCGCAGCGCCGCAGCCCAGAACGATCGCCAGCGCGGCGTTGTAGAATTGCACGGTGTCGTAGCTCGTCTGGTTGGCAGGCGCGAGCAGCGGCACGAAATTGCCGGCCAGGGCGGCGAACATCGTTGCCTGCCATGATTGGGCCATCAAGGCACCCGCCGGAACCAGAAAGAGTCCCATCACGATGCTGAAGCCGGCGAAGGTCTCTACATTCGGTAAGCCCGCAAATGCAACGATTGCGGCGCAAACCGCGGCAAGGCCTACCCCCACCGTGAAGCTCATCGATACCGCGTAGGCCACATCGGCTTTCGGCGCGAAGATGATGACCGAAATCGCCGTAAAGGTGATGGCCAACGCGCCGTTTGGCCAAGCGGTCACAATCCAGAAAGCCTCGACCGCCCCTATGGCCACGAATGCGCGCCCAGCATTTACGAGCGCCGGCAGCCAATCGGGCACGCGGGGTCTCGTGCGCCGGCGGCGACCTTGGTGACGGGCAGAGTCGGCGACTAGTAACGCCAGTCCGTCAACGACATTAGACAAGCCAGCAAGCAATCGGGCGGTTTGGTCGCCAATCAACCGTAACGACGGCGTACCGGCCGGCATGGCGATCAGCCGCCGCACTGCCACATCACACAGCTGGCGCATCCTGCTTGGGTCGGTCACCCAAGGCGTCGCATCGCCCTGCGACGGCGCGGACCGCAGCTCCAGTGGCACGCTGTTCAGCACAGCATCGGCTTCCTGCCGAGCTGCGTCATCCGGCAAGCGCGCGAGCCGCCACACCACGGCCGACCAACCGGCCAGCGCTTCAAACAGGCTGTCCTTTGCCGCCTGTAGCACCTGCGAATGATAGCGAAGCCTCGAGGATTCTCCGATCGCCTGGTCGATCGCAGGGTCGAGCGCGATGACCTGCCGTACGAGCTCGCGTCGAACCGGCTGCATGTCAGACAACGCCGATCCGGCCAGTGTCAATGCGGAGCCGAACCTGCTTGCGATTTGGGCTGACAGGGCCCCGAGCAGCGCCGCGAGCCGGCGTGGAGCGCCGCCGAAATCCGTCCCGGCAAGGACGATTCCGGCGCACGCGATACCAATCCAGATCTCGCTCACACGATTGATTGCGAGTGTGAAGGCTTCGCCGTTGGCGCCGCCGATGGCGCCGAGTTCATCGCCGGCAATGATCGCAGCCGTGTAGCCGGCCAGCGCCGCCGCGTAGCTCGCGAAATTACCCAAGAGCGTGGCGACAAGCGCGCAGGCCGCGCCCCAGAGCGCAAGACCGACGAGAAAACCAGTGCAGTTTTGCGGAAAACACGCCGTCAGCGCCACGATCGCGATCCCTCCCGCCAAGGTGCCGATCATGCGAAACCATCCCTTGCGCAGCGAGGCGCCGAGAAGCGGCTGGCACACCAGCGCCGCGGACGTGCCGGCCCAGGAAGCATTGTCGAGTTCCAGCCAGAACGCGACGTAGAGAGCAACGCAGACGGAGGCCCACAGTCGAAGTCCGAACAGCAGCGGCGGGCCGGCGGCCCGTGCAGCATTCGCCAAAGCCGCCTCCCATCGGCTAACCGCTTTCTCGGGCGCCAGCGCGCCCTGGTCGACGGTGTCCACCATCTTCAGTCCTCCCGATCGCGCGGAGGCATCAAAATTGGTGCCACAGATTCGATCGCGTGAGATCGATGACTTCGTCGGTCCGCCTATCCATGATCGTGCCGGGCCGCTCCTCGGGCGCATCGTTTCCGACGAACGCGAACTGCAGCCGCGAGAGGAGAAGTCCCGTGATGTCCATGAGCGATGCGCCTCTCCGCCATAGATTGGTTTTTGCGAGATCGATGACCTCGTCGGCCCGACCGCTCATGATTGCCTTCACCATGTAGAGCGAGAAGCCCTTCGCCATCTCAACGGTGACCGAGGGTGGCATCGCAAGCTCCGTCCGGTTGACGACCGCATCGATGAGAACGGGTCCGTCATGCGCGAAGGCAGTAGCGATTCCATCTTGGACCTTGGCGGGGTCTTCGATCCGAATGCCGCGAATACCGACCGCTTCCGCCATTGCCGCGAAATTCGGGTTCTTGAGCTCGGTCCCAAAATCGAGGAAGCCCGTGGATTTCTGTTCAAGCTCGATGAAGCCGAGTGCATCGTTGTTGAAAACCACCACCTTGGCCGGGAGGCGGTGCTGCACGAGGGTGAGCAGGTCGCCCATCAGCATGGTGAAGCCCCCGTCGCCCGAGAGCGAGATCACCTGCCGACCCGGAAACGCGGCTTGGGCGCCGATCGCCTGTGGCATCGCATTGGCCATCGAGCCGTGCCAGAATGACCCGATCAGCCGCCGTTTGCCGTTCATCGCGAGGTAACGGGCTGCCCAGACCGTCGGCAGACCGACATCGCAGGTGAAGACCGCATCAACGGCTGCCAGGTCATTGATCGCCTTGGCTATCTGCTGAGGATGAATCGGTGTCCTGCCACTTGCCGGACGAGCAAGCTCGTCGAGGCCTTTGCGCGCTTTGCGATAGTGCTCGCGCGCTTGGTCGAGATGACTACCGTCTTTCTTCTCCTTGAGGCGTGGCAGGAGTGCGTCAATGGTCGCGCGCACGTCGCCAATCACGGCGAGATCGACCGACGCGCGGCGCCCGATGGCCTCCGCCCTCATATCGACTTGGGAGATCCGGACCCCCGAACCGCGCGGATAGAACTGCCGATAGGGGAAGTCCGTCCCGAGCATGAGCAGGACGTCGCAATCGATCATCGCGTAATAACCCGACGAAAAGCCGATCAGTCCGGTCATGCCGACGTCGTAAGGATTCTCCCACTCGACATATTCCTTGCCCTTCAGCGCGTGAACGATAGGTGCCTTGAGACGCTCTGCGAGAGCTACGACTTGATCATGAGCGCCTTGACAGCCCGAGCCGCACAGCATCGTCACGCGGCTGTCTCCGTTGAGTAGCGTAGCCAATTGATCCAAAGCTTCATTTGCCGCCGGCACGGCAGGCCGGGCTGGCAGGAGATTCGCAGCGCTCGGATCAGATGTCGTGGCGGCCGGCTGCAACGCGACATCGCCAGGGATGACGATGACGGAAACGCCGCGATTGGCGACAGCTTGACGGATGGCAAGCTCCAGCGTGCGCTGCATCTGGTTGGCACCGGACACGAATTCGCAATAGTGACTGCACTCCTTGAACAGTTGCTCCGGATGTGTCTCCTGGAAATATCCGGAGCCGATCTCGCTCGACGGGATTTGGGCGGCAATCGCGAGGACCGGTACGCGGGAGCGATGACAGTCGAACAGGCCGTTGATGAGATGCAGATTGCCCGGTCCGCAGCTGCCGGCACAGACAGCAAGCTCTCCCGTCAGATGCGCCTCGGCGCCGGCGGCGAAGGCGGCGACCTCTTCGTGCCTGACATGCACCCATTCGATCTTGCCCTGCCGACGAATTGAATCGGTCAGGCCGTTCAGGCTGTCGCCCACTATGCCGTATATTCGCTTGATGCCGGCTGTGGCGAGGGTTCCCGCGAATTGATCAGCAACCGTCTTTGCCATAGTTGTTCTCCTCATCTCCAGTCAACGTGGAAAGTGTGAAACCCTCGACCCCTACGCCGGTCCGCCACGGTGTTCACTCAGATGAGGTGAAGTTGCTTAGCGGCTTCAGTCAGCTCGTCCCGGAACTCGGGATGGGCAAGCTCGATCAGTTTGAGCGCGCGCTCGGTCGAGGACAGGCCCTTGAGATTTACAGCTCCGAACTCGGTGACGATGTAATGAGTGTCGATGCGCGGCGTGGTAACTGGCCCGTCCAGCCGAGGCACGATACGTGAAAATTTACCCTTAGCTGCTGTAGAGCGCGCAGCGATGATCGACTTGCCGCCTTTCGACGCATAGGCACCACGGACGAAATCGAGTTGGCCGCCGGAGGCGCTGTATTGGTGGCCCAGCATGTGCTCGGAATTGCAAGCGCCGGTCAAATCGATCTGAATCGTGGCGTTGATCGAGATGACGTTATCATTCTGCGCGATGATCCGTGGGTCGTTGACGTAGTCCACCGGCCGGCTCTCGACCGCCGGATTGTCGTTTATGAAGTCGTACATGGACTTCTGACCCATGGCGAAAGTGTAGACAGACTTGCCGCGGTTGATCGCCTTGCGCCCGTTGGTGACAATCCCGGCCCGCAAGAGGTCGACGAGACCTTGATTCAGAGCCTCGGTATGAATGCCGAGGTCGCTGCGATCCTTGAGTGCGGCGCAGACGAGATTAGGCAGGGCGCCGACACCCATCTGCAGGCAGGCGCCGTCCGGCACGAGTTCCGCGATGATGCGGCTGATGACCTCGTCCTCGGCGGTGGCTCCGCGTGACGGCAGCTCCAACAGCGGTACGTGATTTTCGACGATCGCGTCGACCTCCGAGACATGCAGTTCCGCACCGTCACCTTGGACGCGCGGCATATTCTCGTTGACCTCGACAATGAGGCGTTTGGCCGAGCGGGCGACCCTGGTCGAATAATCGTTGCCGGTACCGAAGCTGAAATAGCCGTGCCGATCCATCGGCGATACCGTGTGAACAAAGGTATCTATGCCAATATCGTCGATCAGCAGCCGAGGCGCCTGGTGAAAGTTGTTGGGCACATAGTTGATAACCTTACGCCCACCGTCGTCCATCCCGCGCTTGATAAGTGCGCGTTCGGTAGCGCTGACAAACATGCAATAGGGAATGAGCCGGTCATTGAGCTCATAACGCAGTACTGTCTTGCCGGCGATACTGGTCGCTTCGTAATAATAGAGCCGGACATTCTCCACTTTGCCGGCCTCGGCGCGGTCCGCCAGGGCCCTTAGAAGCGCCGGCGGCTCGGCCATCGCCATGCCCATCGAGAGCCTTGAACCTGAGGGAATGGATGCCACCGCCCGATCGGGCGTGGTCAATTTCGATTGGTATCGCGCGTCGATATCCATCGTCGTGTCTCCCGTTATTCAAGCGTTCAGTAATTGGCGGCTTCTTCCGGCGAATGGCCGCGGCGATGGACGAGCATGGTGCGTTCGAAACTCATCACCTCGGCGTCGTCCTGGTTAATGCCTCGCGTCCGGACCGTGACGATCCCCTGGGTTGGTCGGCTCTTGGACTCACGCTTATGCAGCACGGTGCTCTCGGCATAAAGCGTGTCGCCGGCGAACACCGGATGGCTCGCCTTCACTTTGTCCCAGCCGAGGTTGGCGACGACCTTGGCGCTCACCGTGCGCACGCTCATGCCGGTGAGCAGCGCGAGCGTGAAGGTCGAGTCGACCAGCATCTTCTTCCACTCGGTCTTGGCGGCGTACGCCGCATCAAAATGGACCTGCTGGATGTTGAGGGTCAGCAAGGTGAAGTAAGTGTTGTCGACGTCGAGAACGGTGCGACCGGGGCGGTGCTCGAACACATCACCAGGCTCGAAGTCTTCAAAATAGAGCCCTGAGGTTTCGCGGTAGCGGCGAGAGCCGACGGTCTTATAGGCGGGAAGGATGGTTTCCATGACATTGTCTCCTTCATCACAGTGGGATTGAATAAGCGGTCGTTGGCTTAGGCCTCGAGCCCAGCCGAAAAGAGCGTGCGGCGTGCTTTGCGGGCGACAGCCTCGTCGATCATCTGGCCGTCTACCGTGCCGACTCCCTTGGTGTTCTCGGCGAGAATCGCGCGGGCTCTTTTCACCGCTTCGGCACTCGGCGTAAGTGCCGCATTGATCGCGCCGATTTGTGCGGGGTGAATGGCGGCTTTGGCGCTGAAGCCGAACGTTAGAGCGCCGATGACCTCCCGTTTGAGGCCGGGCTCGTCATGCAGGTCGAAGTACGGCGAATCGACTGACACTAAGCCTGCCAAAGCACAGGCGGCGATGAGGCGGGAGCGCACAAAGGCGAGAGGTTCCCAAGCGACGGTCGTGCCGAGGTCGGCCGCCATATCCGCTGCACCCAGCATCAGACCCGCGAGCCGCGGCGTTGCCGTCGCGATCGCTTCGACCGCGGCGAGACCGCGCGCGCTCTCGATCAGACCGATGAGACGGGTCGTTTTGCCGGCCGCAGTCAGGAGGCGATCGAGAATTTCAAGATGGCCGGCCGTCTCCGTCTTAGGGAGCACCAGAAAGTCCGGAGCCGCCGTGGATCCGAGCAACGCCTCCAGATCAGAAATGCCGGCACGCGTGTCGAGCCCGTTGACTCGCAGCGCGTGTAGCGCACCATCGGAAGGGTTTTCCGCAAGGTAATCGAGAGCAGTGGTCCTTGCGCGCGCCTTATCCCCGGGCGCCACGGCATCCTCAAGATCCAGGATTGCAACGTCGGCGCCGGTCTGGGAAGCCTTCGCAAAGCGTTCAGGACGGGTTGCCGGCGTAAACAGCCAGCTTCGGGTGCGGATGGGTGCCTGTTTGGTCATTGTGCTTTCCTCGTTGGATAAGTTGAGGCCCGCATCGTTGGCCCCTCTGAGGATGCCTTTGCCTGGCTAAGCAGACTCACCAAGTCCCGGACCTGGATGCTTTCGAGCGAAAGCACGGCGTGCTTGATCTCCCGGCTCAACCCTGCGTCGATGCGACCGGCTACGAGCCCGTCGAATTTCTCGACGGATTCCTCCCATGTGAACGGATGGGAAGCGAGACCCGGATAGTCTTGAACCTGGTGCTCGATCACGGTCCCGTCTCGCAGATGGATCGTGATCTTTGCTGGCATTTTCCGCGGGTATTGAGCCGTGAATTCGTCGTTCGGACGGATCGAAACCTTCTTCAGCAACGCCTGCACATCGGGCCTGACGATGCGGTCCGGCTGGAATTGTGCGGGCGTCACCTCGCCATCGATGAGGGCAACCGAAAGCAGGTACGGCAGGCTGTGATCCGCCTGTTCCTTGGTACGGATGACTTTGTCCATGCCGTAAAGACCGCCGCCGGCGAAGTCGAAAGCGAGTTGGAACACCCCCCCTCGATCGAAACAATCTTGTTGGGATCGATTTTTCTCTGCTTGGTCAATTCGACCATGCAGTGAACCGCGGACTGCGTGTGGATCATGGAGTTGTACTTCTTGATGGTGCTCTCCGTGACGCCCTCATAAGCCTGCTTGTCCCAGTCGATGTCGATCTTCATTCCAAGAAGGTGGTCAATTCCCAGCGGACCCTCGATCACTTGCAGCGGCCCCTCGACGCCACGACGGGCAAGGAACAAAGTGTTCATGGCACCGAGCGCCGATTGCGCGGAGGCGAGCCCCTTCCATTGCGACAGTGGCTTCGCCCGAACAACGGCGAAGGACGCATCGCTGACCGCAGCCATCGCCATGGCGTGGCCAATCTGCTGCTCGCTCAAGCCGAGCAGCCGTCCAGCGGCAGCATTATGCGAGAAGGCCAATTGCGCGGTGTGGTCCAAGCCGCGCGTCATGAAGTTGGCATGATCGACGAACCGCGACTGGACCGTGTAGCCCAGGGCCACCCCAAGCATCAGATCACGGCCGCTGCCGCCGACGTAGTCGGCAATCGTTAGCGCGACGCCGAAATTGTCCGCCGTATGGCAGGTTTCGGTCTGAGCCAGGAAGTTGTCCATGAAGTCGACGTAGCGCACGAGTACGGTGTGCCAGAACGCGGCGTAGATCGGGTTTGCCTTCCCACCACCGATCAACGTCGACGGGCCCGTGCCACCAAACTCCGCAACCTGTTCGCGACAGGCCTGAACAGGGCCAGCTCCAAGGGCCGCGAGGCAGCAGCCCAACGAGTCGAGAATGTGAACCGGCAGTTGCTTACGCGACTCGGCCGAGAGGTCGTCGAATTTGGCGCGAGCAGCGTACCTGGCGAGAGCCTCGACTTGGGTCATGACTAGAATCTCCTCTTTGAGTGGACAGGCAGGCGTCTTTAGGAAGTCAGGGCGATGAAAATCCCCATCGTAACAATCGAGCCGATGACGCTGAGGAATACGGCTGAAGCTGCCTCGTCCTGGGCGATGCGGTATTGCAGGGCGAACATGATTACTATCGGCATGGTTGGAATCGCCGTCGCCAGCACCGCCTCGCTGACAGTGGGTTCGCCGTAGCCGACCCATCGCAATCCACCCAAGACCAGGGCGGGCTGCAGGATGTTCTTCAGGAATACGAGCAAGAAAACGTGCGAGTTGGCTTTGATTTTGCCGGATGCGAGCACAATCCCGCTGGCAAAGAGGGCGACGCCTCCAGAGGCGTTTCCCAGCAGGGAAAGCGAGTGGACGACGAGTTGAGGAATATGGAGCCCACTCAGCACGACCACGAAAGCGAGAACCGGCGCCCAAACCATCGGCTGTTTGACCGTTTCCGCGAGTTTGGCTGCGGGCGACGCCAAATGCTCCTTGTCCTGCGCGGCCTGTGGATCTCTCCCGGCCGTATCAAGTGTGAGAAGAAGAATCGTGACCGGCACGACGGTGAGGTTGATGACGAGACTGGCTATCGCGATCGGAATGGCGCTAAGCCCTCCGAACAGATCACCGAGAACGGCTGGACCTACGAAGGGCACTGCCGGCGCGGAAGCCGTCAGCGCGTAAAGGGCGCTGACGCTCGTTGGGAAGCGAAAGACAATACGGTGGAACAGAAACACCACGCCGTAGAGGCCAATGATGGCGAGGCACAAAGCGATGACCAGCGGGATGTCCTGAGCGAGTGCCGTGCGCGACGTCGTAACGGTTCCGGCAAAAAGCGTCAGCGGGACGGCATAAAGCAACACCATGCGATTCAGGATCGAGGCATCTTTCGGACCAAGATCGTGACGCAATGCCGCTATAAGGCCGAGCAAGAAGGTGACGACCATCGGAAGCAGTGCGCCCAATATGGTGTTCAGCATTAGCGTCGTCCTCGATCACTGAGCGTTTCAAATCGAGTGAACCGCCCAGACGCCTCGGGTGCTCTCGACCTCCGGTGCCGTCTTCACTGAGCCACGGAACGCGAACTCTTGCGCCAGGCGTGTGGACTAGGCGGCGACCGGATTCTCTTTGAAAAGTTCGGCGACCAGAGCCGAGTCGAGATAAGCTCGAACGCGCACAATCTTGTCGCCCTCGGAAAAGAGGATCCAACAGTAACGATTGTCGAATCTCATACCGTTCCGTGCCGTCGCCAAGGAATGAAGCTCGACCACTGCCTGGTCGCCTTTGACGATGAGATATTCCAGATGGAGCTGAGTTCCTTGTGGAAGCACCTGGCCCAGTTTGGTAAAAGTACCGGCTATAAAGTCTGCTTTGCTGCGGTAGCGACCGGCGAGCGGATGAGTACCCATCACGGTCCAATCGACGTCGTCAGCGACGTGTGTGAAAAAAACGGCTCCGTCGCCGTTCTCTAAACCCTTAAATACTTCACGAACGTAGTCAGGTGTGACAGCCATCTGATTTCTCCTTGACGTTCTGTGTATTGGTCGGCATCTCTAACGATGCGGTGATCCGAGCTTTGGCTCGGCCGCCATGCGCCGCCTACCGAAGGAATTTACGCAGAGGCCGTGGGAAACGCTTGTTAGCTGTTGTAAGATGCCGTTTGTTGTCGTCAGCAGCAGCAACTCGCAGAGCTTGCTGGGCTGAGGTTGGTAGCCAATAACGACAGTCTCCATTGTGACTGTGCAAAACCGGTCCTCGGCTTAAATCCAAACCCGGTGGTCAGGCGGCTACGAAAGATGACGCCATGATGGAACAGAGCACGGCGACCGGAAACGCAATGTCGTTTGGTCCTTTCAGCCTGCACGCGACCGACGGTTCCTCGTGAGAGGCGGACGACGCCTATGAATAATCAGCGCAACCCACAGTCCAAGGACGTGCTTTCTTTTGGCCCGTTCAGCCTGTTTGCGGCCGAGAGGTTGCTCAAGAAGGCTGACGAGCCGGTGCCGCTCGGTGGCCGCGCGCTCGATATCCTGATCGCACTCGCGGAGCGAGCCGGAGAAGTCGTTAGTCAGAAGGAACTAATCTCGACCGCGTGGCCAGACGTGACGGTTGAGGAAGCCAACCTCCGCTTCCAAATGTCTGCCCTTCGGAAGGCGCTTGGTGACGGACGAGCCGGCGCTCGCTATGTGTCGAATGTTGCTGGTCGGGGGTATTGTTTCGTCGCTCCCATCACACGCTCGACGGCCGCCCCAACGGTTCCGGTCAACGGGATCGCCACAACGGAAAGAGTTCAAAAGCTGCCACCGCGACTAGCGCGAATGGTCGGCCGCGATGACACCGTTCGAGCGTTGGCGGATCAACT
>Ga0153954_1001038_pt1 | contig 16950 bp, 17 predicted proteins | sample TSFL038MetaG_FD_102277 | JGI IMG/M metagenome (GOLD analysis project Ga0153954, IMG submission 102277) | Attine ant fungus gardens microbial communities from Florida, USA - TSFL038 MetaG | ecosystem: Host-associated > Fungi > Mycelium > Unclassified | place: USA: Florida, Wekiwa Springs State... | reverse complement strand
TGCCGACCGCCAAGGCACCAAGGATCAGGGCCCGGTGCGAGATCGACTTGTCGCCGGGAACGCGAACTTTCCCGTTCAGAGCGCCGCTGGATCGGGATTCCAGCGGAGTCGGCTGGTCTGAATGTGCCAAGATTGTGTCCTCATATGCCGCCAATCCGGGGCACTTTCTAAATGCCGGCGGCAGGTATCACATGGTTGGGACGTCGTCACGCGGGCGTCAAATGCGCGCAAACCGCTATTGACAGCAGGCTCTCAACTAGCCAAGTGAAGCACCGCTTTTCAGACATTCCCAGGATTCTGCACGTGGCCAAATCCGATCTCGGAACCAAACGCATTTGCCCGACCACGGGCAAGAAGTTTTATGATCTCAACAAGAATCCCGTGATTTCGCCCTATACCGGCGAGGTGGTGCCGATCGCGCCCGTCACACCGGCCCGAGCCTCCCGTGGCGACTCCGCGCGTGCCGCTGCGGCTGCCGCAGCCGCCAGCGAGGCGCCGGAGCCGATGGAGGCCGAGGAGATGGTGTCGCTCGAGGAAGCCGATGCCGAGGAGAATTCCGGCAAGGTGAAGGCTGTCGTTCCTGAATCCGAGGACGACATCGAGATCGACGAAACCATCGAGGACGATGACGACGACGATTCGACCTTCATCGCCGACGAGGAAGAGGGCGACGAGGACGTGACCGACATCATCGGTGACGTCGGCGGCGACGAGGAGACTTGAGATCGGCCCCGAACTGTGTTCAGGGTCTTATGCGGGCTTGCTACCCAAGGCGGGCCCGTCGCTGTTGATCCATGGACTTCGGTCTTCCGCGCGGATCAAAAATACAGTAGAGCGCGGCGGCAAACTGGTTTAAAGCCATCGCGCAGTTTAAGGGGCCATAGCTCAGCTGGGAGAGCGCTTGCATGGCATGCAAGAGGTCGGCGGTTCGATCCCGCCTGGCTCCACCAGCCTTCGCCGGCTACGCCAGCTTCGGCTCGGCAGGCCACCCGATAGCGAAGGCTGCCACGCCGTAGCCCTTCGGGCGAAGGCGGGCTCGTCGAAAACCTTATCCCTCCCCTGACCACCACCCCGCCCCCGCATTTGCGTGCTCGCGTCCGTGATGCTTAATGGCATCGACGACAACAGAGCCTGGACAGGCACTTAAGAGACATGACCACAGAACCTTCCTCCGGCGCGATGGCCGGATTGCGCGTGATCGATCTCACGCGAGTGCTCGGCGGACCGTATTGCACGCAGATCCTGGCCGACCACGGCGCCGACGTGATCAAGGTCGAGCCGCCTGCTGGTGATGAGACCCGCGACTGGGGCCCGCCCTTCCACGAAGACGACGCGGCCTATTTCGTCGGCGTCAACCGCAACAAGCGCTCGATCGGACTCGATCTCGCCTCTGAAGGCGGGCGCGCGGTGCTGATGAAGATGCTTGAGAGCGCCGACGTCCTGATCGAGAACTTCAAGCCCGGCACACTCGACAAATGGGGCATCGGCAACGATGTCCTGCGCGCGAAATTCCCCAGGCTGGTCCATTGCCGAATCTCCGGCTTCGGCGGCGACGGGCCGCGCGGAGGCAATCCGGGCTATGACGCCATCATCCAGGCGATGACCGGCATGATCGCGGCGACCGGCTCGCCGCAAAGCGGACCGATGCGGATCGGCGTGCCTGTCGTCGACATCACCACCGGCCTCTATGCAGCGATCGGGATCCTGATGGCGCTGTCGGAGCGACAGCGTTCGGGACTCGGACAATTCCTGGAGACGACTCTCTACGAGACCGGGCTTGCGGTGATGCATCCGCACGCCGCGAATTATTTCATGCACGGCAAGCCACCTGGTCTCACCGGCAACGAGCATCCGAACCTCGTGCCCTATGCAATCTTTCCGACCAAAACCGACAACATCTTCATCGGGGTCGGTAACGACGGCACCTTCCGCAAGCTCTGCAAGGAGATCGGCAAGCCGGATCTCGGCACCGATCCGCGCTTTGCCCGCAACAAGGACCGCATCGCCAACCGCGAAGCGCTGCGCGCCGAGCTCGCGGCCGTGTTCTGCGAGCATGAGGCCGAGCCGCTGTGCAATCGCCTGCTGGCCGCAGGGCTGCCGGCGGGACCGGTCCAGAAGATCGATCAGGCGCTGACCAATCCGCACACGATCCACCGCGGCGACGTCATCGAGAAGGACTGGTACAAGGGTGTCGCATCGCCGATCCGGATGGAGCGCACCAAAGCCAGCCTGCGCCGCACGCCGCCGAAATTCAGTCAGCACGCAACCGAGGTGCTCGCCGAGTTCGGCTATTCCAAAGGCGACGTCGATGCGCTGGTTGCCGGGGGCGTCGTCTGCGGCTCCGAGCGCAAGCGCTGACGTTCAGGCGCCAAATCGCGCAGGCGCCAAATCGCGATGATGCGCCGCCGATCGGCCGCCCTCGTCGCGATTTGGGCTTCCCTTGTCTGGGGCTTCCCCCATACCATCGGGGCACCGACAAGTCATTTCCACGTCATCGGGCACTGATAACGCGCAATTGATGACGGCCAACGGGAGATAATTGATGGCTCTTCGACAATTCGGCGCCGCGGCGGCGGCCACAGTGATACTCGCCGCTTCGCCTGCCTATGCGGCAACCGAGATTCAGTGGTGGCACGCCATGACCGGTCCGAACAACGACGTCGTGGTCAAGCTTGCCAATGATTTCAACGCTTCGCAAAGCGACTACAAGATCGTCCCGACCTTCAAGGGCAGCTATGCCGATACGCTCAATGCCGGCATTGCTGCGTTCCGCGCCGGCAATGCGCCCGGCATCATGCAGGTGTTCGAGGTCGGCACCGCGACCATGATGGCCGCCAAGGGCGCCATCAAGCCGGTGTTCGAACTGATGAAGGACGCGGGCGAGCCGTTCGATCCCAAATCCTATCTGCCGGCGATCACTGGCTACTACTCGACCGCCAAGGGCGACATGCTGTCGTTCCCCTTCAACTCGTCGAGCATGGTGATGTGGGTCAATCTCGATGCGCTGAAGAAGGCCGGTATCGATACGCCGCCGAAGACCTGGCCGGAAGTGTTCGCCGACGCCAAGAAGCTGCATGAGACCAGCCCGACCTGTGGCTTCTCCACTGGCTGGATCACCTGGGGGCTGATCGAGCAGTTCTCGGCCTGGCACAACATGCCGATCGCCACCAAGGCCAACGGCCTCGACGGCTTCGACACCGTGCTCGAGTTCAACACGCCGCTCGAGACCAAGCTGCTCGAAAACCTGGTCGAGCTGCAGAAGGACAAGAGCTACGACTATTCGGGCCGCACCAACACCGGCGAAGGCCGCTTCACCTCCGGCGAATGCGCGATGTTCATGACCTCCTCGGCTCTCTATCCGAGCGTCAAGGCCAACGCGAAATTCAACTATACCGCGGTGCCAATGCCGTATTTCCCTGAGGCTCAGGGCGCGCCGCAGAATTCGATCATCGGCGGCGCATCGTTGTGGGTCATGGGCGGCAAGAGCAAGGAAGAATACAAGGGCATCGCCAAGTTCTTCACCTTCCTCTCCGACACCGATCGCCAGGCCTATCTGCACCAGGTCTCCGGCTATCTCCCGATCACCAAGGCAGCCTATGAGAAGACCAAAGAGTCGGGCTTCTACGACAAGAACCCGATTCTCGAGGTGCCGTTGAAGGAACTGACCAACAAGGAGCCGACCGAGAATTCGAGCGGGCTTCGCTTCGGCGGCATGGTGCAGATGCGCGATGTCTGGGCCGAGGAAATCGAGGCCGCGCTGGCGGGCAAGAAGTCGGCCAAGGATGCGCTCGATACCGCGGTGTCGCGCGGCAACGATATGCTGCGCCAGTTCGAGCGTACGGCCGTCAAGTAGACCCTTGAGAAGGTGTGGCCGCAACGGCCGGCCACACCTTCTCCGCTACGGATAGTAGTGGTAAGGACCCTGCGCCGCCGGCGGAGCTACAGCGTCCTAAGCTCCCCTCATCCTGAGGGCTTGCGCGAGCAAGCGTCTCGAAGGATGAGGCCGATAGGCTGGCGTTGGGGGCCTCATGGTTCGAGACGGCGCATATGCGCCTCTTCACCGTGAGGATAAGACGGCAAGACCAGCGAAGCGGGGGCTTCATGGAAAACCGGACGATCTTTTCGGGTAAGCTGCTGCCTTATCTTCTCGTCCTGCCGCAATTTGCGATTTCCCTGCTGTTTTTCTACTGGCCCGCGGTGCAGGCGGTCCAGCAATCGTTCCTGGTCCAGGATGCGTTCGGGCTCTCAACGGAGTTCGTCTGGTTCGAGAACTACGTTCGCCTGCTGCAGCAGCCCAGCTACTATCACGCGATCGGCGTCACCTTCGTCTTCTCGGCGCTGGTGGTTTTCTTCTCGATGAGCCTCGGCCTCCTGCTTGCGGTCATGGCCAATCGCAACATTCGCGGCGTGCAGATCTACCGCACCTTTCTCATCATTCCCTATGCGGTAGCGCCGGCGGTCGCGAGCGTGCTGTTCATCTTCATGTTCCAGCCCGGACTTGGCATGATCGCGCGCACGCTGCAGCGCTCGGGCATCGACTGGAATCCGGTGCTGAACGGCACGCATGCGATGATCCTGGTCGTGATCGTGGGCGTCTGGAACCAGATCAGCTACAATTTCCTTTTCTTTCTCGCCGGCCTGCAGTCGATCCCCAAGAGCGTGATCGAGGCCGCGGCGATCGACGGCGCCAAGCCGATGCGCCGCTTCTGGACCATCGTGTTTCCACTGCTGTCCCCGACGACATTCTTCCTGATCATCGTCAACATCACCTATGTGTTCTTCAACACGCTCGGCATCATCGACACCGCGACCGGGGGCGGGCCGAACGGCGCCACGGCAACGCTGGTCTACAAGGTGTTCCTGGACGGCAAGGTCGGTGCCGATCTCGGCGGCTCGGCGGCGCAGTCAGTGATCCTGATGATCATCGTGGTGGTGCTGACTGCTTTCCAATTTCGCTACGTCGAGAAGAAGGTGCATTACTAAATATGGTCGAGCATCGGCGCTTCGGAAACCTGCTGCCGCACCTGATCCTTCTGGCCGGCGTCATCATCGTCGCTTTCCCGGTCTATCTCGCGGTGATCGCCTCGACCCACGACAACACGGTGATCGCCAACGGCCAGATGCCGCTCTATCCAGGCACGCATGGCTTCGAGACGTATTGGCACACGATCGTTTCCGGCACCGGCAAGACCACGCGCCAGCCGGTCGGCAGCATGATGTGGTCGAGCCTGCTGATGGCGCTCGGCATCGCCGCCGGCAAGATCGCGATCTCGATCATCTCGGCCTATGCGATCGTGTTCTTCGCGTTCCCGTTCCGCATGGCGGCGTTCTGGACCATCTTCATCACGCTGATGCTGCCGGTCGAGGTACGCATCTATCCGACCTACAAGATCACCAGCGATCTCGCGATGCTGGATTCCTATTCCGGCCTGATCCTGCCGCTGATCGCATCGGCCACCGCGACGCTTCTGTTCCGCCAGTTCTTCATGACCGTACCGAAAGAACTGGTCGAGGCCTCGAAGATGGACGGTGCCGGCCCGATCCGCTTCTTCTTCGATACGCTGCTGCCGCTGTCGGTGACCAACATCGCGGCGCTGTTCGTGATCCTCTTCATCTACGGCTGGAATCAGTATCTCTGGCCGCTGCTGATCACGACGCGAGACGATATGCAGACCATCGTGATCGGCATCAAGAAGATCATCGACGTGCATGACGCGCTGACCGAATGGTCAGTGGCGATGGCGACGGCCGTGCTCGCCATGCTGCCGCCGGTCGCGGTCGTGGTGCTGATGCAGCGTCTGTTCGTCAAGGGACTGATCGAGACGGAGAAGTGACAGTGGCGAATAGCGAATGGCGAATAGCGAATGGTAGAGTGAGAGAGCCGCGGTCCGCTCTCGCCTCTATTCGCCATTCGCTACTCACCATTCGCCCGGCCGGAGGCCATCATGGCTAATGTAATTCTTCGCGACGTCCGCAAGTCGTACCCCAACGGCTTCGAGGCCATCAAAGGCATCGACTTCGAGGTCGGCGACGGCCAGTTCTGTGTGCTGGTCGGCCCCTCCGGCTGCGGCAAGTCGACGCTTCTGCGGATGGTCGCAGGGTTGGAGACCATCACCGGCGGCGAAATCGACATCGGCGGACGGATCGTCAACCAGATCGAGCCGGCCGAGCGCGACATCGCCATGGTGTTCCAGAATTATGCGCTCTACCCGCATATGAGCGTCTACAACAACATGGCCTATGGGCTGCGCAACCGCGGCATGCCGAAGCCCGAAATCGACACCCGCGTGCAGGAAGCTGCGCGAATACTCGAGCTCGGCACCATGCTCGACCGCAAGCCGGGACAGTTGTCCGGCGGCCAACGCCAGCGCGTCGCGATGGGGCGCGCCATCGTGCGGCAGCCTAAAGTGTTCCTGTTCGACGAACCTTTATCAAACCTCGACGCCAAGCTGCGCATCGCAATGCGGGTCGAAATCCGCAAGCTGCAGCGCCGACTGAGCACCACCTCAATCTATGTCACCCACGACCAGCTGGAGGCGATGACGCTCGCCGACATTCTCGTGGTGATGAATGGCGGCCAGGTCGAGCAGATCGGCAACCCGCTGGAGGTCTACCAAAAGCCCGCCACGACGTTCGTCGCCACCTTCATCGGCGCGCCGCCGATGAACCTGATGCCGATGCGCGACGCCGGCATTGCCCTGCCCCACTCCGGCCCCGAGGGCGCCGTCCTCGGCATTCGCCCTGAAGACTTCCAGCTCGCCAATGGCAACGTCCCTCCCGGGGGCGTCGCGTTCGACCTCACCGTGGAAACGATCGAGCGTGTGGGCGCGGAGACGTATGTCTACGGCCTGCGCCCAGAACAGAGCGACCTTGCCGCTATCAGCACCAAGCCGGGGGAACCGCCGCCGGGCGAAATCCTGGTCCGGATTCCCGGCCAGCAGGCGCCCGCCATCGGTGAGCGAATCAAGGTCGCGACGCCCCGGGAAAAGCTGCATGTGTTCGCGGATGGCGGGCGGAAAAGGATCGAGATTTAGATTGTTTACCGCCACCTTGGACGGTTCCCGAAATGCTTGAACGCTTTTGGGATCGTGCCCATATTGGGTCGCAAGGGGTGCCGTAAGGGCCCTGAAACTTCAAAGTCGCTTCGAGAGGACTTTGTAAACGATGTCTCGTGTTCCTACGTTATCCAGTCCGTTCCTTCTTGGATTTGACGAGATCGAGCGGGTGCTCGATCGAGTCGTCAAAGGGGCCGACGGTTACCCTCCCTACAATATAGAGCGGTGTGACCGAACCAACGGCCAGCCGGAGCGGCTGCGCATCACGCTGGCGGTGGCGGGCTTTACCCGCGACCAACTCGATGTAACCATTGAGGAAAACCAGCTCGTGATCCGCGGTCGGCAGCAGGACGACAAGGCTCGGCAATACATCCATCGCGGCATCGCCGCGCGCCACTTCCAGCGCACCTTCGTGCTGGCTGAGGGGATGCAGGTGCTAGGCGCGGATCTGAAAAACGGGTTGTTGTCGATCGATCTTGCCCGGCCAGAACCGGAAAGGATTGTTAAGACAATAGCTATCAATGAACACGAATAATGGATGGAACGAGTAGCGGACTCGACCGCTTAAGTCTCAGAGGAGTCGAGACCATGACTGAAGTTGATGTTGCGTTGGAAACCGGCGTTTCGCCGGAGGCATTGGCAAGTCTGGGCGAAGGTCATATCGCCTACGTGAAGCAAATCCGCTCCGAGGATGTGCCGGGGCTCTTCCCCGAGGCGCCGAAGATCGCGCCGGGCCTCAAGCTGTTCGCGCTTCACGCCGCCGACGGCACGCCGATCATGCTCACTGACAGCCGCGAAGCCGCGATTGCGAACGCCTGGAGCAACGAACTGGAAGCTGTCAGCGTCCACTGACGCAAGACCGCTTTAGCGCTGAGGACGAGTTACGAGCGCGGATGTCTGTCCGAGGACAGCATCCGCGCTTTCGTTTGCCCAGTCGCTTTGCTCAAAGATTCTGCCGCCCTGCCCGCTCCTAATTTGCCTTCGTGCTTTCGATCTCCTTAATTCTGCGCGTGACCGACGAGCGCCAGGCAGGCCGTCAACGAGATTACCGAGGCGACCGTCGTGAACAGGATCGTGCCCGACGTCACGACCGGTTCTCGCCCGTAGAATTCGGCTACCATGAAGGGGCCGGTCCCCGTGGGCAGTGCCGATAGCATCACGACCACTGCGGCCGGCATCGGCTGCAACCTGAATATGCCGTAGGCGCAAATGGCGGCGATTGCCGGCTGGATGACCAGCTTCAATCCCGCAAGCGCGGCGGCGACCGGCCGGCTTGCCCGGCTGCCGCGGTGTCCGGCGGCGAGAAACAGGCCCAGCGACACCAGCGCACAAGGGCTCGCAGCACTGCCCAGCATGTGAAGCATGACCTTCACGGTCTCCGGCACAGGCGTGTGAAATGTCGACCACAGCGCACCCAGCAGCGGTGCGGCCAGCAGCGGATTGCGAACCAGCGCTTTGCCGATCTTGGCCAGCAGATGATGGGCGCCACGCTCGGTCTGCAGGCCGATCTCCACAAAGATGATCGCGACCGCAAACAGGACAGTGACGGTCATAATCGTCGCAACGGTCACCATCGCCAGGCTTTGCCGCCCGAAAATCAGCTCGCACAGCGGAAAACCGATGTAACCGACATTGGCATAGCCGGCATTCAGGCCATCGATCGATGCATCCGTCAGATGATGTCCGCTCGCGACGCGATAGACCAGCGTGCCACCGTAAATCGCGAAGATACCGATCGCAAAGGACGCGATAAATCCCGGCTGCCAGAGCGTCGGCCAGTCCGCTTCCGCCATCACCTGAAACAGCAAGGCCGGGAGGCCGAGATAGACGACGAATCGATTCAGCTCGGAGCTCGCGGTGGGGCCGAGCAATCCCAGCCGGCCACATGCAAAACCAGCAGCAATGATTCCAAACACCGGCAAGACGATCGACAGCGACGTAAGCATCCCAGATTCCCTCAAAGCGAGGTCCTTGACTACCGGGACGCGCCATTCCATTCCAATTCCGTTGCGGCTCATTTTGATACCTTTTAGGTATCAGAGCGGTTGACGTTCGCTGCCCGTTTGGCGCGAACTCGTGATGCGAATGTTAGGATCGGACACCAGCGATGGCGCCCTCGCTCAATCAATTGCGGTACTTCTGCGAACTGGCGGCTGCCGGCAATTTTGGTCGCGCAGCCGAGCGTCTGCACATGTCGCAGCCGCCGTTGAGCCGGCAGATCGCCGCACTGGAGCGGGAGCTTGGAACGCCGTTACTGGTGCGCGCGCCGAAGGGCGCCACACTGACCGCGGCCGGCCGCCAATTCCTCGCCGACGCCACCGAGATCCTGCGGCTTGTCGCGCAGGCAAAGCGCAACGCGGCGGCCACCGGACGCGGAGAGTCCGGCCAGCTCACAATGGGATTTACGATGTGCGCGGCCTATAGCGTCGTCCCGAACCTGACCCGGCGTTACAAGCGCGCGTTTCCCAAGGTCGATCTGCGAGTCCGCGAGCTGATGCCAAATGCGCTGGAGCGCGACCTCAAGGATGGGACCATTGATGTCGCGATCAGCTTTCCCGGCGACGAAGCCGCGCAATTCGACTCCAGGCCGCTGATTCGGGAGCCGCTCAGGCTGGTGCTGCCGGAGCAGCACCCATTGGCGAAATCACGCAAAATCAGAACAGGCGATCTCGCCCACGAACGATTCCTGATCGTTCCGCGTGACCAGGTGCCATCACTTTACGAAAGCATCGTGCAATGCTGCCGCGCTGCCGGTTTTGATCCCGCAATCGGGCTCGAGGTGTACTTGCAGCAGACCATCGTCAACTTCGTCGCCGAAGGCCTCGGCATCGCTTTTGTGCCGGCCTCGATGCAGCGTTCGCAGATCCGAGGCGCTGTATTCCGGACAATCGACAATCCTCCAACGATCGACCAGCTCCTGTATTGGTCGCCGGCAAACAGAAATCCCTGCCTTGCCGGCTTTCTCGCTTTGTCGGAAAAGCGGACCGAGTGATTTTGCCGCAGTGCGGCCGCAAGACACAGTGGTTCGGTTACGCCGCGCTCGCCGGCGGAAGCGCCAATACCGAATAGATCGCCTGCGCATCACGCGAGGCGCGCAGTTTCTTGGCGACATCCTGGTCCCGCAGCAGTCGGGCGATTCGCGCCAGCGCCTTCAGATGGTCGGCGCCCGCACCTTCCGGTGCCAGCAGCAGAAAGACGAGGTCGACAGGCTGGCCGTCCATTGCCTCGAAGTCGATCGGCCGCTCGAGCCGCGCGAACAGGCCGAACAGCTTTTCCAGCTTGGGCAGCTTGCCGTGCGGAATCGCAACGCCGTAGCCGACGGCAGTGGTGCCGAGCTTCTCGCGCTGCAGCAGAACCTCGAAAATCACCCGTTCATTCTGGCCGGTCAGGCTCGACGCCCGCGCGGCCAGTTCCTGCAACGCCTGCTTCTTGCTGTTGACCTTCAGGGCCGAGAGAATCGCCTCTGGTGCGACCAGATCGGTAATCGTCATGGAGCGTTCCGAGGTGAATTGACCGTCAGGTTGCGAAATAGGCCCTTGCGGGGCGGCGTCAAGAAGCTGCGGCGGGAGGCGGGCCTAAGTGCCCGGGTCCTGATTTGGGGGCTTCTACTCCAACCTAACGGCGGTGCCAACACCTGCTGCACGCTATCCTTAAAAACGGTGGATCGCTGGGGGAGGCAGTCAAAACGCCCCCTAAATCAGCGGTTAACCGCCGGCGGATCAACCCAACCGATATTGCCGTCGGAGCGACGATAGATGATGTTCACCCGGCCACTCGATCCGTGCTGGAATACCAGGCAGGCAGCACCGGTCAGATCCAGTTCCATCACGGCTTCGCTAACGGAAAGCCGCTTCAGCGACGTGGTTGCCTCGGCAATGATGACCGGATTGTAACCGCTGACCTCGTCCTCGCCCTGGGCCGGCGCCTCGATCACGTAACTCGGTGCATCCAGGACCGGCGCTTCCATTTCGGCAAGCGCGGCGTTCGCGGCATACGCCTTGCGCGCGGAGCGGTCCTTGAGTCTGCTCTTGTAGCGGCGCAGGCGCTTCTCGATCATCAACAGCGCTGCGTCTGCGCTGGCGTAGGCATCAGGTGCGTTTGATTCGGCTTCCAGCGTGATGCCGGAATCGAGATGCAGCGCACAGTCGGTTCGGAAGCCGAAACCATCCTTGCTCAGCGTGATGTGGCCGGAATAATTGCCGTCAAAATATTTGCGCAAAACCTCGTCGGTGCGGTCGCTGACGCGGCCGCGCAACGCCTCGCCGACGCTGATGCTTTTGCCCGAAATCCGCAGAGTCATCCTGATGCCTCGATGGACTGTTCCGAAGGGGGATTAAGACTACGCCGATTTGGAGGGCGCGCAATCAGACTGATGGGCGCAAGCTCGATCGCAAGTAAGGCTGGTAAATCGGCGGTTTAAATCGGCAGCGCGCTCAGGGCTCAATTTCCAAAGCTCGCACGCGGTCGCGGCTACTTTGACATGAACGTCGGAAACGATAGGCACCGACGACTCATATTTTCTGGCGCTGCTTACGACTTTGGGCTCCTGAAACAAGTTCGCAACGATTCCCGCAGAAACTTCAGCTCGGCAGCGCCAATGCGTTCTGCTTGTCGCGACGGCGCTGTACCGATGACGGAATCCGCATCGCTTCACGATATTTCGCAACGGTGCGTCGAGCGATATCAATGCCCGATCCACGCAACCGTTCCACGATGGTGTCGTCGGAAAGAATCGCGGTGGGATCTTCCGCGTCGATCAGCTGCTTGATGTGATGACGGACCGCCTCGGCCGAATGTGCTTCGCCGCCGTCAGCGGACGCGATCGATGCAGTGAAGAAATATTTGAGCTCGAACGTGCCGCGATTTGTCGCCATGTACTTGTTGGCGGTGACACGTGAGACCGTCGACTCATGCATCTGGATCGCATCCGCAACCGCCTTCAGGTTAAGCGGACGCAGATGCGCTACGCCGTGCGTGAAGAAGCCGTCCTGCTGGCGAACGATCTCGGTTGCGACCTTCAGGATGGTGCGGGCGCGCTGATCGAGCGCGCGCACAAGCCAGGTCGCGTTCTGCAGGCAATCGGTGAAATAGGATTTGTCGCCATCCTTGCGGACCGTCTTCGACAATTCGCTGTAGTAGACCTGATTGACCAGCACACGCGGCAACGTGTCGCTGTTGAGCTCGACGTGCCAACCGCCGTCGGCCGCCGGCCGCACATAGATGTCAGGCACCATGGTCTGCGTCCGCGCGGTGCCGAATTTCAGCCCCGGCTTCGGATCAAGCCGGCGGATCTCGGCGATCATGTCGACAATATCCTCGTCATCGACGCCGCAGAGCTTGCGCAGTGACGCGATGTCGCGCTTGGCAAGAAGATCGAGATGCTCGACCAGAGCCTGCATCGCGGGATCGTAGCGGTTAAGCTCGCGGAGCTGGATTGCCAGGCACTCACTCAGATTCCGAGCACACACACCCGGTGGATCGAATTTCTGCAAGCTTGCGAGCACCGTCTCGACGTCCTCGTTGGACGCGCCGAGCCGTTCGGCAGCCTGGCCGAGATCCGGCGGCAAGTAGCCGGCCTCATCAAGGAGATCGATGAGGTATTGCCCGATCATGCGCTGGGTCGGCGAGGTAAACGCCACCGCAAGCTGCTCTGCGAGATGGCCGGCGAGTGTCACCTCGGCGGCGACGAAGGCCTCGAGATTGTAGTCGTCATCATTGGAGGCTCCGCCGCCCCATTCAGTATAGGCGGTGGGCGCGGCATCCTGCGCGTTGCGCGCGGCCGCTTCGGCCGGTTCCTCGGAAAAGACATTGTCGAGGCCGGTGTCGAGCGTCTGCTCGATCTCAGTACGGCTGCCGAGGTCGCGGCTCAGCCATTCCTCCTGGGCCGGCTCGAAGCCGTCCGCACCGCCGGCAGCGCCGTCCGAATGGCCACCGGCCAGATCCTCGCCGTTGAAGCCGCCATCGTCGGCATCCGGGAATTCAGCGCGGTCGGGGGCGTGCTCGCCGGCTACCGGGGGCTCGCTGTTATCGCTGGCGCGCTCAAGCAACGGGTTGCGCTCCAGTTCCTCCTCGACAAAGGCCGAGAGATCGAGATTGGACAGTTGCAGCAGCTTGATCGCCTGCATCAATTGCGGCGTCATCACCAGCGACTGCGATTGCCGGAACTCTAATCTCTGCGTCAGCGCCATGGAGACAAGAACGATCCTTAAAACTGGTCCGATTCTTGCTTACCCCAGTCCAGGGTCGATGTACACGGCTTGACGGATCAGAAAATAGGCTCAGAGGCGGAATTCTTCGCCGAGGTAAAGGCGCCGCACATCCGGATCGTTGACGATGTCCTCCGGACTGCCCTCGGTCAGGATCTCACCCGCATAGACGATATAGGCGCGGTCGGTCAGGCCCAGCGTTTCCCGCACATTGTGGTCGGTAATCAGCACGCCGATACCGCGATTCGTGAGGTGACGGACGAGGTCCTGGATGTCGCCAACCGCGATCGGATCGATGCCGGCAAAAGGTTCGTCGAGCAGCATGTAATTCGGGCGGGTGGCCAGCGCACGCGCGATTTCGACACGCCGGCGCTCGCCGCCGGAGAGCGCGATCGACGGTGATTTGCGCAGCCGCGTGATGTTGAATTCGTCAAGCAGCGAATCGAGCTCGGCCTCGCGCTTCTTGCGCGAGGGCTCGACGACTTCGAGCACCGCACGGATGTTCTGCTCGACGCTCAGGCCGCGGAAGATCGACGCTTCCTGCGGCAGATAGCCGATGCCCAGGCGAGCGCGTTGGTACATCGGCAATTGCGTGACATCGTGACCGTCGAGTTCGATCGCGCCGCGATCAGCCTTGATCAGCCCGGTAATCATATAGAAAACGGTGGTCTTGCCGGCGCCGTTCGGCCCCAGAAGCCCGACGGCTTCGCCGCGGCGAACATAGATGCTGACGCCCCGCACAACCTGTCGCGAGCCAAAGCTTTTTTCCACGCTATGCACAGCCAGGAAGCCGGGCCGGCGCAGCAGCTGCGGGGCAGCCGAGCCGTTGCCCTTGGCCGGCTTGGCCGGCTGTCGCGCACGGCGCGGCTTCTCGGTGCGGGGCGACTCTGCGTGTGGCGGCGGCGCCTGGCGCGGGGGAAGCTCGGCCGTGGGGACAGGCGCCTCACGGGCCATCGGTGGGGCATCGCGCACCGGGCTCGCCAGCATGTCGCCAAAACTGTCGCCGAGCGCGGTGATATCGGCTTGCGCGCGACCAAAGCCACTCCGGCCCCGTTTCGCGGGACGCCGCCGGAACATGCTGAGTAGATCCACCATGCCGTTTCGCTCAGCCCTTTCGAAGCCCGTCCCGCAGCATGCCATCCGGCGGACCGATTCGCCCCCATAGCATGAAAAAGCGGATATCCCCTCGCCCCGCGAAGGCCCTCATGTCCCGAGAGCGCGCCACCGGTTAAATACAGGCTCACCCCACCTGCTTCAACCTCGCCGCGTCGCAACACGAAATAAGTGATTGACGCTACTTCTGTTTATTTGGACCAAGGATAGGCAATGGCGGCCCGGCCCCTGCCCCGCTGCTGGCGCCCCCGCTTGCGCAGCCCTGTCCTGACTGGACAAACAGGCCTTGTACCTTGCCGCCCTCGACCCGCGACACACCGGTGGTCATGTCAACGACCAGCCGGTCGCCGCGCAGCACATTCTTGCACTGAGTCAGAACCACACCGCCCACCATCGTGATCAGATTGGCCTTGGTATCGAAGATCGCGGTCTCGCCGGTCACGACCTGGTCCTTCTGCGTCACGACGACATTGCCGCGCGCCTCCAGCCGCTTGATCGAGGAGCTGCCGCCCGGACCAGGCGTCGCCGACTGCAGGGTCGATGATTTCGCCGAAGCAGCGGCCTTCGCATTGGTTGCGGGGGGCTGTGTTGCCGGTGTCGCCTGGTCCGAGGATTCATAGAACACCACAAGCGTCTTCGACGTCATCGTCGTATCGCCCTGCACCACCTTCACATTGCCCGCGAAGGTCGCCTCCTTCTTCTTGTCGCGCACCTCAAGCGAGGCGGCCTCGATCTGGATCGGCTGGTCGCGGTTTTGCGAGAACCCCTGCATCGCATTGGGCACGCCCTGCATCGTGCTCTGTGCCAGCGCTTCGCGCGATGCAAACAACACGAGCGCAAGCGCCGCAACGCAGGCGCCATGCACGACGCCTCTCGCCGCCAGGCGGAACGGGAAAAATATTGTCATCGGCCTCATTTCGAATTGGCGGATTTGCTGGCGCCGGACCGCACCCGGGGAGCTGGCGCAGCTGCCACAGGTGCTGGCGCTGGCATTGGCGTCGGCGCTGCCCCGGTCGCATCGGCGGTGCCCGGCGCCGCATCGCTACCCAAATTATCGAGATGCATCACGACATTGCCCTCGAATCGCACGACCTCGCCGCCATCGGTGATCCTGAGCCGGTCGGAGGTCAAAGTGCCGTTCGTCAACTTGACATCGACATGATCGTCCGATGACACGGTATTTTTGACCATATCCACGTAGGCCGAGTTCAGTCTGGCCTCATAACCGCTTGAGGTTTGGAGGAATACGTCCTTGTGCAGTTCGAGCGTCTGCTGCTTGTTGTCAAAGATGCCGGTCTGGGAGTCGAGCGTCACGGTCGACCTGTCTTCCATCAGGACTTTTGCGCGCAGGGTCTTGAGCTCGACGTTGTCGGGGTTGGTGACATCCTGGGTCGCGGTCTTGGCCCACAGCTCATAAGGCCGCTTGTCGGGCGTATAGCCGGCGAGATGCGGCGTTTCCATGGTGATCTTGGTGCCGGAGACGACGAGATTGCTCATGTCCAGCGGCAGCTTCGGCATCAGCATCCGGAACGGATTGAAGATCGAGACGCCGATGACGGTCGCCATCGCCAGCGCAACCGCGGCCGGGACCGCGATGCGCAGAATCCGCACCATCCGGCTGTGACGCGCCGCGATGGCAAAGCGTGCCTCCAGACTGTCTCGATAGGCCGGATTCTGGATTGAACTCACCACTGCTCCGAAGCGCGAGATCGCGCCATAGCGCTGCAGTCTAGCCGGTCTGGCCGGATTGTGCAGCCCGGACCTCTTCGAGGAGTGTGACCGAAACGGGGCGGAGCGCTAAAGCGCGACCGATTCCTATCAATGCGCGTCACGAATGGGCAAAAATGTCCTCGGCTTCCCAGCCCTGCAGGTCGAGCTTCGCCCGCGTCGGAAGAAATTCGAAACAGGCCTTCGCGAGATCGGTGCGTCCCTCGCGCGCAAGCATGATGTCGAGCTTCTCGCGCAGCGCATGCAGGTGCAGCACGTCGGAGGCCGCATAGGCCAACTGGGCCTCGCTGAGCTGGTCGGAGCCCCAATCGCTCGACTGCTGCTGCTTCGACAGATCGATGTTCAGCACTTCGCGAACCAGGTCCTTCAGGCCGTGGCGATCGGTATAGGTCCGCGACAGGCGTGAGGCGATTTTGGTGCAATAGAGCGGCTGCGGCATGACGCCGAAGGTGTGAAACAGTACGGCGATGTCGAATCGCGCGAAATGGAAGATCTTGGTGATCGCAGGGTTGGCGAGCAGCGCCTTCAAATTCGGCGCATCCCTGTGATCCCTCGGAATCTGGACCACGTCGGCGCTGCCATCGCCATTCGATAGCTGCACCACGCAGAGCCGGTCGCGATGCGGGTTGAGTCCCATGGTCTCGGTGTCGATTGCTACCAAGCTCGTATAGCGGGACAGGTCGGCGAGGTCGCCGCGATGCAGGCGTACGGTCATGAAAGCCTGAGGATTCCAGTATTCCAACTCTGACGTTCGCGATTGGGGAGGCCTTGCGAACGCCGGAATTGAACGACCACAAGCAAAAGCAAGATTCCAGTGGAGCCATGGATTTGGCGTCCGCACCCGAGAT
>Ga0153954_1001037_pt1 | contig 16960 bp, 12 predicted proteins | sample TSFL038MetaG_FD_102277 | JGI IMG/M metagenome (GOLD analysis project Ga0153954, IMG submission 102277) | Attine ant fungus gardens microbial communities from Florida, USA - TSFL038 MetaG | ecosystem: Host-associated > Fungi > Mycelium > Unclassified | place: USA: Florida, Wekiwa Springs State... | reverse complement strand
AACCTGTGGGCTATGGGCTTCCAACACCGACAGCGAAAAACCAGCAGATTCTTAACCTTTCCGCCAACCGTGTCACTTCGCCGAAGCCACTTTGAGTCCAAGAATTTTCGTCACCCTACTTAGCAAGTTTTTGTAGGGCAGGCCTGGGCCTGCCGAGGCTCGAGCGAATAGCCCTGGCAGGCCCAGGCCTGCCCTACGAGAAGAAATTTTGGATAGGCGGTGCCAACTCTACGAGAAGGGGACTTACCGGATGAACCACTAAGACGATCACTGTCTATATCATTTCACGATAGGTGTTCGACAAGGTTGGATGTAAGAGCGGTTTGTACGCCAAATGCCCTCGTTCGGGAGGCCGAAGTCGAGGGTGAATGGATGGAGAGTGGGTGAGCCGTGCCGATCAAGCACGGCGGGCAGCCGAGAGCCTCAGGGTTTCCCGAGCGATCATGAGTTCCTCCCTGGTGTGCAGGATGAGGACCCGAGTGGTGAAGCCCTCGGCCGTGATCTCGGCATCGGGGCGGGCTTCGGTGTTGCGCCGAGGGTCGAGCTGGATCCCCAGGAATCGCAGGCCGGCGCAGGCCGAAGCGCGGAACGTGGACGAATTTTCGCCTACTCCCGCGGTGAAGATGAGGGCGTCCACGCCTCCGAGAGTCGCGGAGAGGGACCCGATCGCGGAACGGACGCGTGCGGCGTAGATCTCCAAGGCCAAACGTGCGCGTTCGTTCCCGCCTTGCGCGGCTTCTTCGACCTTGCGGAAGTCGGATGAGACGCCGGAGACTCCAAGGAGCCCCGACTGGTGGTTCAAGGCGTTATCGAGAGAGTCGGGGGTGAAACCGTCGTGCTGGAGGAGGTGCAGTAAGATCCCGGGGTCCACCGCGCCCGCGCGGGTTCCCATCATCAGACCATCCATCGGTGTATATCCCATGGTGGTGTCGACGGCGATGCCGTCGCGTACCGCCGTTGCCGAACAACCGTTGCCCAGGTGGCAGATGACCAGCCGCAGATCCTTGGACGGTCGCCCCAAAAGCTCGGCGGCACGGCCGGCGCAGTAGGCGTGGCTGATGCCGTGGAAGCCGAACTTGCGGATCCCCCGATCTCGATACCATTCGTAGGGGAGCGGATAGACGACCGAGGCTTGGGGAAGCTGTGCATAAAAGGAGGTGTCGAACACGGCGACGTGCGGCACCTCGGCCAGCGCGGCGGTTGCGGCTTCGAGCACGGCGACGGCTTGTGGGTTGTGGAGCGGAGCCAGTTCGGATAACTCGGCGATGGCCTTGGCGACTCCCGGGTCCACGATCACGCTTTCTCGGAACGCCGATCCTCCATGAACGATGCGGTGCCCCACTGCGGCGATGCTTGAGGGCGCTCGCCCGGGTTCGGTCATCGTCCGGATGATCAAATTCGCCGCTGACTGATGGTCGTTAGCCGCGCAAGGCTGGCGCTCCTCGACCTGACCCTTTGGTCGCAGAACGATCTCTGCGGTACCGGCCGGCCCATCCCAATCGACGCTGCCCGCGACGTAAGCATCGCGGGCGTCGGAATCGAAGAGGCCGAATTTCAAGGTGCTCGATCCGGCATTCAGCACGAGGATGCTCAAGGTGCCCCTCCCCTTCTCCACGGTGCTCGAGGACTCAGGCTGCACGTTCCTACAAGAAAGGCTTTCTCGGCGGACTGCAAGCCTGAGCAGGATCAAGCACGGCGAGGGGCGAGGTCAGCGGCGAGAACCCGGGAGCTTGGGATCGAGGCGATCGATCGGTTCGAGCCAAGCGCGGAAGCTCGCGAGCCGAGGTTGCATGTCGGGCTGTTGGGCAAGGTTGTTCCGCTCGGCCGGATCGCGGTCGAGGTCGAAGAGCTCTTCGTGACCGTCTCGGGCTCGGATGTAGAGGGTTTCATCGACGACGAGGGATCGCGGCAGGTGCTTGTCGCTGCTCGAACCTATTTCACGCTCGAGAATTTCGGTGAGGATCGGTTCCCGGCTCTGGTCTGGTGAGGAACCCGTCGAGGACCAACAGCGCGAGAGCGATCGTCCCGGAAAGGGAGAGCCTGTTTGAAGGCCCAGGAGGTCGACGACCGTGGCGGGTAGGTCGCGAAGACTGACCGACTCGCGGACGACTTGCGCCGACGGGACTTTCGCGGGAGCCGAGATCACCAGAGGGACGCGGATGACTTCGCCGTGAAGGCTCTGGCCGTGGCCGTAGCCGCCGTGTTCGCGAAACTCCTCGCCGTGGTCGGACGTGACGATCACCACCGTGTTCTTGAGCAGGCCGCGCTGCTCGAGCGAGGCGAAGAGGCGACCGAGGTGGTTGTCAAGTTCGGTGATGCAATCGTCGTAGCAGTCGCGGGCGAGCATCACCTCGCGGTCGGTTCGCTTCTTGACGTCGGCCCGGTGCCAATCTCGCAGGCAAGCCTGGTCGGCAGAAGACGTGGGACGAAGGCCGCAGGGATGCTCGGGCTCCCCGGTGGTCATGTAGGGGTCGTGGGCGTCGTAGTAGTTCAAAAAGAGGAAGAAAGGCTGCTGTTTCGGGTGCTGGTCGAGCCAGGCCAAGGTCTCGCGATTGATCGTCGCCGCGTCCTTCCGCTCAAAACGGGCGGTAGGACGATCGTGAGGAGGCGCGACCATCTGCTGGACGAGGCGACGACCGAGCGTGGTGCTTCGCATGACCTCGAGAGGAGTCACGGCGACGTCTTCGTAGTGGGTGAAGCCTCGGCCCAGGCCATACCAGGCGTTGCAGAAGAAGGTATTGGCCACGAATCCGGCCGTGGCATACCCGCGTTCTCGAAGGTATTCGGCCAGGGTCGGGAAGGCTCCGTCCAGCGGCTGGTCGAGCCGGGCCGAAAGTTCGTGAGGCCAGCGCCCTGTGAACATGCTTGCGTGCGAGGGAAGCGTCCAAGACGCGCTGGCTCGGGCGCGGTCGAAGCGGACTCCGGCCTGAGCGAGCTGCGCGAGTTGGGGAGACGTGTTGCGCGAGTAGCCATACAGGCTGAGGCTCTGGGCGCGCACGGTGTCGAGTACGATGAGGAGCACGTTGGGGGCATTGGTCTTGAGCGGAGACTGGGCCGCAAGAGCACGCTGTTCGCCCCAAAGCTCCTGAGCCGTCTCGAGGCTGATCAGCCCTGTCAACGTGAGCCCCAGCCCGCCCAGGCTGAGCAGGACGAGTTTGCGGAAGCCGCGCCAATGGGAAAGGATCGAGCGAGCCGATCCGGCGGCCAATCCGCCCGAGAGTGCAATGTAAGCGACCGTCGCCAGCCCCTGATAGTTCGCCAGGAGGGCCAGAGCCGACAGAAAAGCGCATCCGTAGGCGATGATCCGCGCGGCCAACTGCCGGTGTCGCCAGGCGATTACCGAGAGAATGATTCCAAAGAGTGTAAAGGTGATCAATTCGGAGATCGGAATCATCCAGATCGCATGCCGATTCATCTGGAGCATGCCGAGCGCGGCGGCGTTGGTGAATTGTTTGCGGAAGAAGAGGATGGCGACTTCCAGCAATCCTGTGGCCATGCCGAACCAGGTCGCGAACGCGAGTGCCTCGAACGGGCCGGCCTGGGGTACGACAGGACCCGTTTCCGGGTTGGCGGGCAACCAGCGGCGCAAACGGGGGCGCGGCCTTCCCTCTCGCTCGGTCTGACTTTTCAATTGCGGTATCATGTGTCGATTCTCCCGGCCTGATGCTTGGCCGAGCGTCGACCTGAGACCTGGACCCGAGACGGTTTTCGAACCCGCGATCGAAAGTGCGGCCGGCTTATGGTGATGATGCGCCCCGAGCGAAGAAACAGGAGCCGGCAACACCGCACCAAGAAACGTGTGGAGGATCGGCCGAACATCATGGCAACACCGGCCACGGTCGCAATGACCGAGGTGACGGGCAGGACGGTTTCGGGACCGAAATAGGCGAAAACAGGATCGAATGTCAACATTTCGTAAACTTCTCGCAAAAAAAACGCACCGTGTGGTCTCCGCGCCGCGATCGCTTGTCGCGGTGCCGGCCGGGGGGAGGCTCAAAAGCTAATTGAGTGCCGAGTGGGAAAGGTCGGTGCTGTCGGGCGTCACCGCTTGGGTCGTGAGCACGGCCATGAGCGGCTTGCAGCAGATCGATCCTGATTTTCGATCCCTGGCCCGAATTCATCGGCATCATCCTCGATATCACTTGTCGAAATTTCGAAATAGTTTTGGGTTATCGGAATTGTCGGCAAGTTTGACAGCCATCACGAGTCAGATCATGGTGCCTTTATAAAATTTAAGGTAGCTTTACCTTTCTATCGTCAAAGCCCTGGGGGAAGTGTTTTATCGAAGACGCGCTGATCGCTCGCGTCGTCGGCGATCACTTGGACATGGCATCCGAGCATTTCGTCGGTGCTGGCCTCGCCGAACCGGACCCTTCGCGGAGGGTGATTGGGGTTAGACGGGTTGTCGGCCGAGTTGTCATAGTAGGCCACCACGTCGAGCCGAGTCCCTTTGGGGAGAGCCACCGGACGGGCGAAGTAGTATTGCCCTTGCCAGTTGAAGTCCCAGTCGTTGACCCAGAGCATGGGAACGACGCGTCCGGAAGGGAGAATGGCCGTCAGGCTGATCTCTCGCATCAAAAAATGGCCATGCGGCATGACTGAGACGGCGTGGGCATTGGCCGCCAGCTTCGAGGTGAGGGCGATGCGGTGCCGCTTTTCGCCGGGGGCGATGTCAATCTTAGCGGTGGTGAGCGAGATGTGGGTAATCGATCGCTTCGGCGGAGCCTTGCAGAAGAAGAGCCCGAGGCTCGAACGGTCGGTCTCCTTTTTTCCCGTGCCGTGATAATGAATCATGACGATGAGGTCGGAACCTTTGCGCACAACCTTGCCTACGTCGGGGGGCGGGAACTGAGGGATGGCCCCGGGGACCCAGGCGCCGAGGCCTGGCTTGGGGATGTCGCTTCCGCCCAGTGTTGGGAATCCCGGGAGCGGGTCGGCAGCGTCGCGCTTTCGGCAGTCGTTGGTCGGGTCGAAGTAGAAGCGCGCGTGATGGACGACCCGGTGATTGTCGGGGCGGAACTCGATGGTGGCCACCGCCTGATCCCGATCGATGGGGAGCGGTACGACGAAGGCGCGGTAGTAGTCTCCGGTTGCCGGGACCTCGAACGGTTCCGGCAGGCTCACGACGAGGTCGGGGGAGCCGAGCTGCCACCCTTCCGGAAATCGCGGAGGGGCTTTCGCCAGGGCCGGATCCCCTTCCGGAGCCCCCTGCTCTGTCCATCGCGACAGGATCGCGAGCTCGCGTCGACTGAGACGCCCCTCGGCTTGGAAGTCGCCATAACCGTGCATGGCGCGCCAGGGCGGCATGCGTCGTTCCTCGGTGACCTGGCTGAGGAAAGCGGCTCGCTTGGCCCCGTCGCGATACGTCAGGAGCGAAAAGGGACCAACCTCGCCCGGCCGGTGGCAGGCTGCACAGTGCTTCCCGAGAATGGGGGCGACGTGCTCGTGATAAGAGATCGTCTCGCCCGGAGCGATGATCGGACCCGGCTTGGGCAAGGGACGCCCCTGGGCCGGGGTCTGAGCCTGGACCTGGGTGGTCGTCGAGACCGGTTCGTTGTTGATGGCCGCGACGATCGCCTTCTCGGCGTCACTTCGGTCGTCGAAGGCTCCCTGGTAGAGGAGGTGCCCTTCATTGTCGAGAACCACGGCCGCCGGTGTCACCCGGACACCGAGATCGACGGTCAGCTCATGCGCGGGGTCGAGCAGGATCGGGAACGTGAGCCCGAGATCTTGAGCGAAGCGGGCTACGGAGTCGGCCGAAGCGTCGGGTTCGGGGTTCAGGCCGAGGAAGAGTGCCCCGCTGGGCCCGTACCGTTCGCACAGACGCCGCATCTCGGCTCCATATGTGTTCGGGGTCGGACAATCCCGCCCAACCACGAACAGGATGACGGCTTTCGTATCGCGCCAGTCGGACAGGGTATGGTCGCGACCTTGGGTGTCTTTGAGGGCGAATGGTTCGACAATCTTGGGTCGGACGGGGTCACTCGGCTGATGCTTCGAGAAGAGGCCACTGACGAAGCCACCGATCCCGGCGAGCACGATCACGATCGAGAGGGCCACGAGGTGACTCTGGCGCTTTCGCCCTCGGACTGGACGCGAATCTCCGGATTCCGACGTCGTCAGGAAACGTTGCGGCGGCCGCTCGGTTTCGGACGACCTCGGTACCACGCACGACTCGCTCATCCCTGAATTCCCCTCTGCTTCTGCGCCGAGGCCCTTGAAGTCAAACCGGTCTCGGTCTTCGCAAGGCACCGCGGTCGAATTTGGCTCATGATCCGCATAGGCGAGCTGGGCACGGCTCACGGGTCTCACCTCAGCATTCCTTCGCGGCGGCCAGCGTGGTCGGGCGATGGGACTCTCGTGCGACCTTGATGCTCCGCGTCTCGTAAGCGAACCGGTCTTTCAGGCCCAGGAGCGGCTTTTCGATCCAGCGCCAGGAGGCCAGGGCCATCACCAGGGCAAGCCCCATCAGCGCGGTATCGGTCAGCGGCGAACGGCCGCGGCCGCGCACAAGAACGAGAATGTCGGCGCCGAGCATGAGCGCCACAAAGTGATAGAGGTATAAGCCATAGCTGATGGTTCCCAGGCCCACGAGTCGAGGACGGCGAAGCCAGGCCAACGAAGGTCGTCCAGCATGGGTGGCGACCAGTCCCACCACGCTGAAGAAGATCGCGTTGATGGCCAGGACGGAGAACGCCGCCCCCTTGGGCGGCTTTCCGAAGGTGGGAAGCCAACCGCTCGCGACGGCGACCGCCAGAAAGACCACCGAGAACCCGATCACGGCCGAGAAGCCTCGCCGGTAGGCGTCGAAGCGCTGCGCCACGACCCCCCGATCGGCGAGAAGTGCCGCCAGCAAGCCCCCCAGCGCGAACCCGTCGGCCCTGGCCAGCAGGAGCCAACTATCAAACCCTCGAGCCCGCGCGGTCACCGATACGCCCGCCAGGACGAGAGCCAACGGAATCACCGAGCGCCGGCCCAAACCGCAAACGAGGAGCGGCCAGATCACGTAGAACTGTTCTTCGTTCGCTAATGTCCATAAATGAGCGGCATAAGGACTGAACTTGGGGACCTCGCCCGACCAGTACAGCGGAGTATTCTGCGTGTAGGTGAGGTGATAGAGCAGCCCATTCCAGCTTGTGGCCGAGGGAAGGAACGGGCCGAGGATGACCAGCGCCAAGACGGTCAGGTAATAGATTGGCCAGATTCGCAAGCCTCTGCGAACGTAAAAGTTTCGCAGGAAGTGGGAAGAGCCTTGATATCGGATCAAGATCGAGGTGATCAGGTAGCCGGACAAAACGAAGAAAAGGTCGACCGCCGCCCAGCCGAACGGGACGATGGACGTCTTTGCGTGGTAAACCAAGATCGTCAGGCAGGCGATGCCTCGGAGTGCGTCGAGCTCGGGGATACGTTCCTGGGCGGACGGCCCCAACGACTGACCCGCATCGACGCGGTAGGGACGCTCCAATCCCGGGTGCGGGTAGAGGCTCGGCGCGTTGGCCCCGTCACGGGATCTTCGGCTTCGGATTCCGCCGAGGATCCCTCTGCTCCGGTGTGGGTTGCCCATCCCGAACCCTCCTTGGCTTTCGCAACGCTCCGCCATCCTGGCATGAGCGGCGTTCCTTTTATCGCCCGTTAGCGATTTTGGCGAGTGATGTGGGCCGAAAACTCGCGATGAATTTCGGATTTTCTCCGCACTCGCAGCTTGTCGGGCTTGTTTAAGAAGTACTCAACGTCAGTGGCTGCAATCGTTTACGCTGTTTATCTTCGAGGTGGTCTCGGCCTGAGAAAAATCGTGGATACTACTCCTAGTGAAACAAGTAATTGTGGATGTGAACAGTTTTATGGGCGCTTTGAGCGATTCTTTTGAGCGGTACCTTCGGAAGCGACTGCGGAACGGAAGCCCGGCGGACAAGGGACGGGTCTTCCGGCAAGCCAGGGATGTCGCAGTTCTCGATCCAGGCCAGTCGAGAGCCTTTTGTTATCACGGATGGTTGCATTGGCAAATCTTGCCTATTCATCCTTGGTTTCCTAGGGGCGAACGACTTCCCCTGGGGGGGAATTGCGGACCTCGACGCGAATCAGGCGGCTGATCGGACGTGTTAGAGACGATCTAAGTTGAGATGCAGCCTGAGGTTAAGATGAACCGGCGAGAGGCCTGGGACCTGTTCGGTGCTTCTGGGCCGTTCGGGGTGAGGATCTACAATTCGTGTGTCGCGTCAAGAGGACTTCGTGCGGCTTTCATTCCGCGTTGTGCCCGATTCTGTTAAGATCATTGTTTTGGGCCATAAGGAACATTGCTCCCTCCGGGCCCACCCCTCTTGGGGTTTGGTTGAGGGAGGATCCCCCAGGATGAGACGGATGAATCGTTACATCTGCGATGCGGATGATTTCTATATTAATCTGCACCTCAACACCGAGATGGAGCTGCCCACCGGCCGCGACACGGTTCTGCACTACTTCGAGCAGATGAAGAAGGCGTTCCCGGAGTTGCGCAACTTCTACACCAGGGAAAGCGGCGACTTGGTCCTGGAGGGGGACAAGGAGAAGGATTCGTACCGTTGGCTGGCGATCGAGTCGAAGCGGCTCTGCTCCGGCCAGGTGAATCCCGAGACGTCAGAAGATGCCTACCGTCAGCATGAGCTCGTCTTGGAGCTGGCTCCCCACCTGCTCACGATCAGTCTGCTCGATTGCGAGGCGCTCGATGTGATGTACGGCTTCGACTTCACGTTCGAGGGGAACCACGATGAGGTCGTGGTGGAGGCCCTCGGACTCGGTCAGGGGCTGGACGGTTTGCTCGAGGTGCCTGGCGGACGAGTGATCAACTATGAGCCGTCGGTGACCATGGCTCTCGACGAAGCCTGCCGGCTCCAGTGCCGGCTCTCGATCGAGACCCGCACCAATCCCTACCAGGTTCGCACGGGGGATTTCTCCGACGATCAGATCAGCGTCTACTTCACCATCCGGCAGTATTGGGGGACGGGTCCCGACCAGAGCTACCTCGACTCGTTCCGCCGTCAGCGCGACATCGGTGAAGAAATCATTCAAGGCAAGATTCTCCCCCGCATCGTCCGCCCCCTCGCCCAGGCGATCGCTTCACGATAACGCCAAGGGAGGGAGGCGGGAGGTCAACGAACTCTCTCCCCATTGATTCCTGCTGCGGCGTGGCTAAGGAGGCCAGACGATACCAGATCCTCTCTTCGTGGTGCATTCGGCAAGTCCTTTTCCCGTAGAGTGGGCACCGCCTATCAAAAGATGTCTTGTCGTAGGGCAGGCTTTGGCTGCCAGGGCGGTTCGCGAGAGCCTCGGCAGGCCAAGGCCTGCCCTACAAAAAAACTTGCCGCATGATCCACCTGGTGAACTTCGAAGGATTCTGAAAACCGATCGGGATTCGACACTTCGCCGCACAGCGGTCACTTCTCGAGGAATTCATGATCAGGCTCAGCTCGCTGGCTCGGAACCTGAAGGCGGAAACGGCTTTCACCGTCTTGGCGCTTGCACGTGCGTATAAGGCCAAGGGCAAGGATGTTGTCGAACTCGAGATTGGCGACAGCCCTTTCCCGAGTCCCCCCCACGCGAAAGCGGCGGGGATCCGGGCGATCGAGGAGAATCAGACGGGTTATGGGCCGAGCCTTGGGCTTCTCGATTTTCGAGCGGCGGCGGCTCGGTTCGTGAATGCCGAGTTCGGGTTCGAGGTCACGGCCGACCACGTGGTGGTGGCCTCAGGGGCGAAGCCGTTCGAGCAGTATTTTGCCGAGGCGTTGCTGGATCCGGGGGATGGAGTTCTCGTCTTCAGCCCCCACTTCCCGACCTATATCCCCAACCTCGAGCGTCGAGGGGCCCGGGCGGTCTTGACCCCGCTTCGCGCCGAGGACCAGTTCCGGCCTCGCGCCAGCGTCGTTGCCGAGTTCCTGGCCAACGACCCCAAGCCACGCGCGATCTACTTGAACTCACCGCACAACCCGACCGGCGGCGTGGCCACGCGCGAAGACCTCAAGGCGATCGCCGACGTCGTGCGCGGGACCGACCTGATGATCTTCTCCGACGAGCCTTACTGCCACATGGTCTGGCAAGGACGGCACGAGTCGATCGGCTCCCTGCCGGGGATGCTCGAGCACACGGTGGCGGCGTACACCTTCAGCAAGTCGTACAGCATGAGCGGTTGGCGGATCGGCTTTGCGGTGGCCCACCCCCATGTGGTCGACGCTCTGGGCAAGCTCATCAACACGACGGCCTCGTGTAGTCCGCCGTTCGTGCAGCGGGGTGCCCTGGCGGCACTCGAGCAGGATGAAGCCACACGCACCGACTACATGGAACGGTTCCGGCGCAAAGTGGAACGGCTCGCCCAAGGGCTTGCGAAGATCGAGGGCTTCCGCGTCCTCCCTCCCGTGGGAACGTTCTACGTCTTCCCCGACGTCCGGCCGCTTTGCAACCGCCTGGGCCTGACCTCGCATGGCCTGGCGCTCTACCTGCTCGAAGATGCCGACGACCAGTTCGGCGTCGCCTGCCTCGGTGGCGAGTGCTTCGGTGAGGCCGGTCAAGGGTTCCTCCGCTTCAGTTGCGCAGAGGCCGACGAACGGATCGACCAGGCCCTCGCGTTCCTGCCGAAAGCTCTCCAACGAACCGACCGCGTCGCGAAGTTCCTCGAGCGAAATCCCCAATTTGTGTTGACTACGCCCTACCCTCTGCATAGTAAGTCTTAATGGATCGCGATGACCGCAAGGTCTCGAGCCGTGTCGAACCCATGCGTAGCGACCTTGATGGGTGATCCATCAAGGTCGTTCCAGAAGTAGACAGATTAAATCTTTATTCGCACAATCATTATTTGACTTTGTGCGTCGACCTGAAAAGTCGACCTTAATAAAGTCACTGGCGATAAAAGAACAGTCAAATGGGTGGCCGGGGAGGAGCGCAGCGACGCCCCGGGGCCTGGGACGTCGCCAAAACCGGGGCGTCGCTGCGCTCCTCCCCGGCCACCCACCCAGGTTTTGTGTCTTTATATTCCAGGCTTTGTGTCTTTATATTCCAGGTTTTGTGTCTTTATATCAGAGATCGCTTTCGAGAATTCTCTCAGTCGAAACTTCGATCCATTCCAACGCCTGTAACGGCAAGCGAGCCTGACGTGAACTTCGACCTGATCATCAAAAACGGCTGGGTGATCGACGGCACCGGAGGGCCTCCGTATCGGGCCGACATCGGGCTGCTCGATACGATGATCGGCGACATGGGCCGGCTCGAGGGGGCGACGGCTCGTCGGGAGCTCGACGCGGCCGGGCGGTACGTGGTCCCAGGGTTCATCGATACCCACGTCCACGGCGACCTGATGCTCCTGGCCGACCCGATCCACCTGCCTGCCTTGCGCCAAGGGGTGACGACCTACATCATCGGCCAGGATGGAAGCTCGTTCGCGCCGGCATCCCCGGCAACGCTCGACTACATGAGGCGGTACACGGCCGGATTCAACGGCAATCCTTCCGAGGTCGAATACTTCTGGTCGACGATCCCCGAGTACCTCGCTCGCTTTGATCGCCGCACTGCGCTCAATGTCGCCTACCTGATCCCCAACGGCAACATCCGGATGGAGGTGATGGGACTCGACCCTCGCCCGGCCACCGATGCCGAGATCAAGGCGATGCAGAACTTGGTCCGCGAAGGGATGGACGCCGGAGCGGTCGGGCTCTCGACGGGGCTCGAATACATCCCGAGCCGCTACGCCGACACCCGAGAGATCAGCGCCCTCTGCGAAGCGATCGTGGCGCAAAATGGTGTCTACGTGACCCATATGCGTGAATACGGTCTCAATGCGGCGGTCGGCATGCACGAGGTCTACGAGATCGTCAAGGCCACGGGGGTTGCTGCGCACGTCTCTCACTACAACGGTCCCGCGAACCTGCTCCTCCCCTTGGTCGATGAAGGGCGGGCCCTGGGATTGGACCTGACGTACGATACCTACCCTTACCTGATGGGAAGCACGATCCTGGGGATGGTTGCGCTCCCCCCTTGGGTGCAAGAAGGGGGGATCGAGGCGACGCTCGAGCGGCTTGCGGATCCCGGGATCCGGGCAAGACTGAACCGTGAATGGTTCTCCAAACCCACCCCTTATCCGCTCGATACGACCACCATCACCATGACCGCGAACCCCGACTGGCGCTGGGCTGAGGGTTTGAAGGTGACCGAAGCCGCCGAGCGAGCCGGCATGCCCCCCGGGGATTTCGTCTGCGAGAGCCTCATCGCTTCCGGGATGGCGGTCGGCATCTTTGGCTTCCGCGCGGGAGTGCGGACCGACGAGGACGTTCGAGCCATCCTACGTCACCCCGCCCACATGGCCGGATCCGACGGGATTTTCTGCGGCTCGTCTCCGCACCCTCGAGGTTGGGGTGCCTTCGCCCGCTTCCTCGGCCATCACACGCGCAAGCTCGGCGACTACACCTGGCCCGAGGCCGTCACCCACCTGGCAACCCACGCCGCTCGGCGCTATCGCCTCACCGATCGGGGAATCCTCCGCCCCGGCTTCGTCGCCGACATCGCCATCTTCGACCCCGTTACCGTCACCGACCACTCGACCTACGCCCAAGGCCGAGCCCTGGCCGAAGGGGTGGATCATGTCCTGGTCAACGGCACACTCGTCCTCGAGAATGGCGAACCCACCGGCGCCACGCCGGGAAGAGCCTTGCGGCGGGGATTGTGATAGATTTTCATCCTTGAATGTTTGGGGCGCTCGCGACAATTCGGGGATCTTTGTCGCGATCACGTACCAGACGATGTCGTCATCAACGCGATAGTATACGTGCGAGATACGCTGGTCGAGGACAACATATGGCCACGAGTGAGCCAAATGACCCACTAGTGACTCTAATAGCACCTGCCGCCCGTGGCATGAAGCCGCGTAACTTTTTCGATGATCATCTGGGCGAGTTCTTCGCCTGACTTTAGCGTCTCGATCTCCTCTCTGGTTATGATGACCATGCGAATTCTCTTCTGTGCCAGCGCTAGCGCCACCATAAAATTAGCTCGTGATAGATGTTCCGCAACGCCCGTAATCCCGTTTGCAGCGATCAGTACCCCAAAATCCAGCCCACGGTGCTCAATTTTGCTCAGAAACCAGGATACTTCGACACTGGTTACTGCGCTGGCCCAACCCTTGCATTCCACCAGCAGGAATGGATTTAACGATCTTAGACCATCAGGTTCTTGTATGTTGTGGCATGCTATGTCGATTTCTTCGGTTGCGAATGTGTTAAGTTCGTTTCTGCTCGTAATGGTTATTCCTGGGATGTGGCTGAATAAATAGCATGCAAGTTCTTCGAATGCTTTGCCTTTTTCGGGTGCTGTGGCGTTGGGATCATCCCATCGGGCTAGATAGCCTATGATCGTGGCATGCGCATAGGCTGGCATTTCATCGCGCCCCGTGGACCACCGCGTTCCGTAATGTCCGCACCACTTCGCCGAAGCCAGTAGTCCTCAATTGCTCAATGAACTGCTCGGCCTGGATGCACAGAATATTGGGCATCATCCACACCGTTCTCATTTCAAGGTCGGCGCGAAGATAAATCAGCAGCCCCCAACTCAGGTCGCCTTCATGCATCTGTCGATGCAGTCGCATGGTGCAATTATTAAGATCGCTGGAATCTTTGATTCGAAGCCTGACTTCGATGGGGAGGGGATTGCCGACCCATGGCTGCAAATCATCAGACCAAACCGCCATGTCCACGTACTTGTCGTCTTGGCTGCCTCGGGATACTGAAGTTACCTGGCTCGCCCGAATCGCATCCGCGATGATCGCCTCGAACTCTTGCGGCGGCAGACGGTCGCCAGGTTCCCTGAGGCGTTTTAGGAGCGCATCAGCAACGCCTTCGATGGGTTTGGAGCGGTTGGCCGCAGATGAGGTTTTGCTTCCATGCCGGGGTACTTTGAGAAACTGCTCGATGCCGAACTGCAAGGCGCTGGGGTTGGACAGGTCGAATCGCAAGTAGGGTGTTCCGCTGATCATCCACCGATCGGCCGAGACGTTTCCCGCCAAAAGAACAAGTGCTGGCTTCTCAAGAGCTTCGGCAAATCCCAGCTCATAGAAGATGAATCCGCTGTCTTCTCCCGGTCCGACGACGCCGATCACCAAATCCGCCTGCTGCATTCCTTCCCGAATCGCTTGGGAAATGCTTTGTGGCGTTGCGTCCAATTGGTCTGGGCTGAATGTTCTGAAGCCCTTTTGTTCCAGCACGGCACGAATCGGCGTCGTATCGATGGCGCGTGGAGCTGTCACATAGACGGCTTTTCTACGATTCTCTAGGCCCGCATTCCCGTCTGAGCGCGGCTTGTTGACGGTCGTGCCGCTCATTTCTAGCCTCCTCCGGGCGTTTCTGCCTGTTCCGGCAATCCTGTCCAGCCCTTACCGGCCGCAAGCGACTTGAACTCGATTTTAGCAGAAAAAGCCGCTGATCACAGGAACGACTTGGCCGAGCGGATGGAACTCGATCAGCAAATGCGGCCAGCGTAGCTGCATGATTGCGTGCGATGGCGGTTTTGTACGTGCGTGCACGGAGGAAATGCAGTCAAGTTGCCGCCGCCGATCTGCCGGGCAGAAAGCCACGGGCGGGTTCTGATCAACCCACAGCAGAGATAACGCTCTTCGAGATTTTCGGCTTGTTCTTGGGCGGCTCATCACCGTTGGGATCCGCGGTTTTCTGTCGGCCTTCACGGATGTAGCCCAGCAACTCGGTCAACCGCTCACCGTACACTTCGGTCAGCCACATGCCTTTCTGGAATTTATAAATATGTTAATTTTGTCTATGTTATGGAAATTCCAGCTTCTCGGCGTCATTGCCCAGGCCAGGGCCAGCGCACATCAAACACGCTGCAATAACAGGACTTGGGTTAAATAGTCCGAGTTGATCATGCAAGATCATCATCTTTCCGCGTACGTCTCTTTACGTCGACTTGGGACTTTCCACTCTCCTGCCTTGGTGTGTGCCTCCCAACGGTAACTGCCCTAGCTCGCATTGACGGCTTGAGCGATCGTTCGGACGTGGATGAAGTCAAATTGCATGTTGAGTGTACCTGATCCTGCGGCAAGGCTCCACGTTACGTCGCCCCAAGCGAACGCTTGCATGAGATTGATTCCATAAGGATTGCCGCGCATTGGCACGGAACAAGCGTGCCCAGGATTTTCGAAAGAATAGGCTCGCACGTACAGCGTGGGAGGCACTCAGGGGTGCGAAACGTGATTCCCCACGACATTCGTGTTGGCTGCGCGGGGTGGTCGATCCCCAAGGAGCATGCGGCGGAGTTTTCTAAGGACGGAAGCCATCTCGAGCGGTATGCGCATCGGCTTCCGGCCGTTGAGATCAATTCGTCCTTCTATCGTCCTCATCGACCGTCGACCTACGCGCGCTGGGCGGCGGAGACGCCCGAAGGTTTCGCCTTTGCGGTCAAGGTTCCGAAAGAGGTCACACACACGCGACGCCTTGTCGATGTGGAGGACTCGCTTGGCCGCTTCTTGGACGAGACCGCTGCACTCGAGGTCAAGCGGGGCCCGCTCCTCGTGCAACTACCGCCGAGCCTTCGGTTCCAAGAGGAGATCGTTGATGCGTTCTTCTCGGGGCTGCGCCGGCATTATTCAGGCCTCGTTGTCTGCGAACCCAGACATCGGTCGTGGTTCTCGGGGGAAGGAGATCGGCTCCTGAGGGGGTATCAGATCGCTCGCGTTGCGGCTGATCCGGCGGTTGTCCCTTTGGCGGCCGAACCTGGCGGATGGGACGGCCTGATCTATCACAGGCTGCATGGGTCGCCCGAGATGTATCATTCACCGTACATGTCCGATGATCTTGATAGCGTGGCAAAGCGGCTCGTCGAAGCGGCTTCCTCGTGCTGGTGTATCTTCGACAACACCGCGCTCGGTGCCGCCACGGCGAACGCACTCGCCTTGATGCAACGTCTCCCTGGGATGGGCAGACCACCCGGCTGATCCCAGGAGGCGAACGGCTCGACGATGCCGGACCTCGCCACACCGGTTCTGACAAACGACCGAGGCTGCTTCAACTCCGATTCCATTCGTGATGAATTGAATGACTATCATTACCTGCTGGAGTCGCCACGGGCGAGGCCTGATGCGCTGGGGCGTTGTGATCGCGGTGCGCGAGGCCTGGAAGGTGGACTTCAAGATGTTGGCCGCCGACCGGTGCTTTCGGTTCGGCTGCTCGGTTTCGGTGTCGGGCGAGATAGTCGATGAGTCGCTCACCCAAGATGTAGTAGATTGGGATGACGAAGCGACCGAGCACGGTGCTCACGGCAATGCCGAAGGCGATCACGACACCGAGTGAGTTGCGGCTGTACGCCCCGGCACCGGTGGCCCTGACCATCGGCAGGACGCCCATGACGAAGGCGAATGAGGTCATCAAGATCGGGCGTAGCCGCTCGCGCGACGCCGCCTTGGCCGACTCCAGGATGCTCATCCCGTGCTTGCGCCTCATGTCGACGCCGAACTCGACGATGAGGATGGCGTTCTTGGTTTCCAGGCCGATGAGCATCACCAGGCCGATTTGCCCGAAGACGTCGAGCGGTATGTCGTAGAGCCAAAGGCCGACGCCGGCGCCGAACATGGCCAGGGGGACGGTCAGAATGATGACCAACGGCCGGATCCAACTTTCGTAGAGAGCCGCCATGAACAGGAAGACGCAGACCACCGAGAGCGTGAAGATGAAGACGGCCTGATTACCGGTCTTCTGTTCCTGGAAGGTCGTGCCCGTCCATTCATGGCCGAATCCTTCCGGCAGAACTTTCGCGGCGGTCTCTTCCATCGCGGCGATCGCCTGGCCCGTACTGAACCCGGGGGCAGGCCCGCCGTTGATTTTGGCCGCGCTGTAAAGGTTGTAGTGGGGGGCGTCGGTTGGTCCCAGAGCGTAGCGGACTTCGCCCAGGGAACTGAGGTGGACTCGCTTCCCCTTACGGTTCAAAACGTAAAGATTTT
>Ga0153954_1001036_pt1 | contig 17006 bp, 11 predicted proteins | sample TSFL038MetaG_FD_102277 | JGI IMG/M metagenome (GOLD analysis project Ga0153954, IMG submission 102277) | Attine ant fungus gardens microbial communities from Florida, USA - TSFL038 MetaG | ecosystem: Host-associated > Fungi > Mycelium > Unclassified | place: USA: Florida, Wekiwa Springs State... | reverse complement strand
TGGGTTCCAACATGCAACGTCAAGGGGTGCCCCTTTTAAAGCCCGATGCTCCATTAGTGGGTACTGGTTTGGAAGCGCGTGCCGCTCGCGATTCAGGCGCTGTCATATTGGCCCTCGAAGATGGCATTGTCGAATATGTCGATGGAAACAAGATCGTTGTTTCGCCAAAGGATAACCGCCTCGAAAAGCGCACTTACCTCTTGAAAAAATTCCTCCGTTCCAACGCTGGTACTTGCATCAACCAAGTGCCTCTTTGCAACGTGGGAGATAAACTCAAGGCTGGTGATGTGATCGCCGACGGTCCTGCGACTGAACATGGGGAAATCGCCCTCGGTAAAAACGTCCTGGTGGCCTTTATGCCCTGGTACGGTTATAACTTCGAGGATGCGATCATCATCTCGGAAAAACTGCTCCGCGAAGATGCCTTTACCTCGATCTACATTGAAGAGTTTGAACTTACCGCTCGCGATACGAAGTTGGGTAAGGAAGAGATCACCCGCGATATTCCGAACGTCTCGGAAGATGCCCTGATCAACCTTGGGGACGATGGTATAATCCGCGTGGGCGCCGAAGTAAAACCAGGCGATATTTTGGTTGGGAAAATCACGCCAAAATCGGAAACGGAATTGGCCCCTGAAGAGCGCCTTTTGCGCGCCATTTTCGGTGAAAAGGCCGCTGACGTAAAAGATGCTTCCTTGACTGTTCCTCCAGGAACCGAAGGGGTGGTGATGGACGTGAAGGTATTTAGCCGCCGTGACCGCCTTTCCAAAACGGACGACGAGTTAGTGGAAGAGGCTTCCCGGCTGAAAGATATCCAGCGGGAATACAAGGCAAAGCAACATCAGCTGAAGGTAGAAACACACGAACGGATCGGTGCGCTGCTTTTAAACGAGCAAGCTCCTGGTACGATTGTCCATCGTCGCACAGCCGAAGTGATTATCGAACAAGGGCAAATCATCACACAGGACTTGATCGAGGCATTGGAAAAAGAGTCCGTAGAAGATCTGCTCATGCCAGAAAATGAGCTTTACAGCACCATGAAACAGCTCCTGCATGACTATGAAGTGGCAATGCAAACACTCGACACCCAGTACAAAACTGAGGTGGAGCACATGCGCAAAGGGGACACCGATCTCGATCCAGGGATCATCCGCCAAGTGAAGGTGTATGTTGCCTCCAAGCGTAAGCTTCAAGTAGGTGACAAAATGGCTGGACGCCACGGTAACAAAGGGGTCGTTTCCAAGATTGTTCCTGAAGCCGATATGCCCTACTTAGAAGATGGCACGGCGATCGAGATTATCCTTAACCCATTGGGCGTACCTTCCCGTATGAACATGGGACAGCTCTTTGAAACCCACCTTGGGTTTGCTGCGAAACGAGCTGGCATCTATGTGCAGAGCCCTGTGTTTGAAGGGTTCTCGGAGAACTACATCTGGGATATGATGCAAAAGCAAGGGCTTCCAAACGACGGGAAATTCTACCTGTACGACGGTTGCACCGGCGAGCGTTTCGATGGGCGCGTGGTGGTTGGCTACATCTACATGTTGAAGTTGAGCCACTTGGTCGCCGACAAGATCCACGCGCGCGCCGTTGGACCTTACTCCTTGGTCACACAGCAACCCTTGGGCGGTAAAGCTCAAATGGGGGGGCAGCGTTTCGGGGAGATGGAGGTATGGGCCGCCGAAGCTTATGGCGCCGCGCACTTGCTCCAAGAGCTTCTCACAGTGAAGTCGGACGACGTTTCCGGACGTACGCGCATCTATGAATCGATCGTGAAAGGGGATAACCTCCTCAAATCGGGTACACCCGAATCGTTCAACGTGTTGATTAAAGAGATGCAAGGCCTTTGCTTGGATGTACGTACCGAGCAGGTTCAACCACAATAAATAGAACATCCGCCCTGCAAGTAGCTGTTCATGGGGTATGACGCAGTTACTAGTGAGGGCGAGCCTCTCGTGATAAGAGAATTAGACCATTAGCAGGAGAAAATATGTTGGATCATCCTCAAACTGGCTCCCAGCAAACAGAAGGCCAATTTGATAAATTAACTATCAAGATCGCATCGGATGATGTGATACGGAATAAATGGTCGCGCGGCGAAATCAAAAAGCCCGAAACCATTAACTACCGTACCTTCAAGCCGGAAAAAGGGGGACTTTTCTGCGAAAAAATCTTCGGTCCTACCCGCGATTGGGAATGCGCTTGCGGCAAGTACAAAAAAATTAAGCACAAAGGGATTGTGTGCGACCGCTGCGGCGTAGAAGTGACTTTATCGAAAGTGCGCCGCGAACGGATGGCTCACATCGATCTCGCTGTGCCTGTAGTGCACATCTGGTTCTTCAAAACGATGCCTTCCCGCATCGGTAACGTGTTGGGGATGTCCTCCACAGACCTCGAGCGGGTGATCTATTATGAAGAATATGTGGTGATTGATGCAGGTCAAACTGAGTTGGAGAAAAAACAGCTCTTAAACGATGTAGAATATCGCGAAGCGCAAGAAAAATACGGACGCGATGCCTTTGTGGCTAAAATGGGCGGCGAAGCGATCCGCGACCTGCTTGTGGCTGAAGATCTTCCATCCGTATTGCTCGACCTGAAAGAAAAACTGCGCAAAACCAAGTCGATGCAAGCGCGGATGAAGCTGGCGAAGCGGCTAAAGATCATCGAAAGCTTTACCACTTCCGACAACAATCCCGACTGGATGGTGATGAAAGCCGTCCCCGTGATCCCACCTGATTTACGCCCTTTGGTGCCCTTGGATGGGGGACGTTTTGCGACCTCCGACTTGAACGACTTATACCGCCGCGTGATCAACCGCAACAACCGTCTCAAGGCCATTTTAAAGCTCAAGACGCCTGAGGTGATTATCCGCAACGAAAAACGGATGTTGCAAGAAGCTGTGGATGCTCTCTTCGACAACGGCCGCCATGGCCACCCGGTCATGGGTGCTGGGAACAGACCGTTGAAGTCACTCTCCGAAATGTTGAAGGGGAAACAAGGGCGTTTCCGTCAAAACTTGCTCGGTAAACGGGTGGACTACTCGGGCCGGTCCGTGATTATCGTGGGCCCAGAACTCAAGTTCAACCAGTGCGGTTTACCTAAATTGATGGCCTTGGAATTGTTTGAGCCTTTCATCGTGAAGCGTTTGAAAGACCTCGGGCTTGTCTATACGATCCGTTCTGCGAAGAAAATGATCCAACGGCATGCTCCCGAAGTTTGGGACGTGCTGGAAGATATCATTAAAGGGCACCCTGTTCTCCTGAACCGTGCGCCTACGTTGCACCGTTTGGGGATCCAAGCCTTTGAACCGGTCTTAATCGAAGGGAAAGCGATCCGGATCCACCCGCTCGTTTGCGCCGCGTTCAACGCCGACTTCGACGGGGACCAAATGGCCGTTTACATTCCGCTGTCGGTTGAAGCGCAGTTGGAAGCCAAACTATTGATGATGGCTCCCGACAACATCTTCTTGCCTTCATCCGGAAAACCGGTGGCGGTGCCCTCTCAGGATATGACCCTAGGGCTTTACTATCTCATGTGCGATCCGATCTATTTTCCCGAGCAGCATGGAAAAAAGACGCGCGTCTTCCGCGACAAGCAAGAGGTGTTGCTGGCTTTAAACGCTAGCGGTAGCTACAGCTGGTACGATGAGGAAAGCAAAGGAAAAGGTAAAGGGAAAGAAACTCCCGAGAAGAAAGACAAAGAAGGGAGAGACAAGACTGCTTTCACCCGTGGTTTGAGAGTTCATGAGTTGATCAAAGTGAGAATGGATGATGGCAGCATCATCGAAACCACGCCTGGAAGGGTTTTATTTAACACGATCGTTCCAAAAGAGCTTGGTTTCCAAAACTACAGCTTGCCCAAGAAAAAAATGGGTGAGCTCATCATGCAATGTTACAAGAAAGTGGGTCTGGAAGGGACGGTGCGGTTCCTCGACAACCTGAAGAATTTAGGCTTTTCGGAAGCGACCAGAGCGGCCCTTTCGATGGGTGTTTGCGACGTGAAGATTCCTGCCAACAAGCAAAGGATCGTAAAAGAAGCGCACGACCGCGTAGCACAAGTGAAAAAGCAATACGACGAAGGGATTATCACCGACGGGGAGCGTTATTCCAAGACGATCAGCATTTGGACAGAGGTTTCCGATATCTTGTCGGAAGAGCTATTCAAGCTCATTAGCCAAGTGGAAGATTCCCGCAACAACCCGCTCTTCTTGATGATGGACTCGGGTGCACGTGGTAACAAATCTCAGGCAAAACAGCTGGGCGCTTTGCGCGGTTTGATGGCTCGTCCGAACGGTGCGATTATGGAATCCCCAATTACCTCCAACTTCCGCGAGGGGTTAACGGTATTGGAATTCTCCATCTCCTCCCACGGTGCGCGTAAAGGTTTGGCCGATACCGCGTTGAAAACCGCCGACTCTGGTTACTTGACCCGTCGTCTCGTTGACGTGGCTCACGACGTAATCGTCACAGAAGAAGATTGTGGCACTCTCAACGGAATTGAAGTTTCGGTTATTAAGCAAGGTCAAGAAGAATTGCTCCCCTTGCGCGACCGGATTTTCGGCCGTACCGTCGTGGAAGATGTCTATCTCCCAGGGGACAGCACTAAATTGCTGGCCAAAGCGGGCGATACGCTTAACATCTTGCAAGCGGAAGCGATCGACGACTCTGGGATTGAGACTGTGCGAATCCGCTCGGCGCTCACCTGCGAAACACGCCGCGGCGTCTGCAGCAAGTGCTACGGGATTAATTTGGCCAACGGCAAACGCGTGAGCCAAGGGGAAGCGGTCGGAATTATTGCCGCTCAGTCGATCGGTGAACCCGGTACGCAGTTAACCATGAGAACGTTCCACTTGGGTGGTATCGCGTCCGCTAACGTCAGCCCTGAAATTGTGGCTGACCACGATGCGATTCTGGTTTACAGCGACTTGAGAACCGTGAAAAACGATGAAGGGCAGTGGATCGTTCTCAACAAGAACGGCCGCTTGAACCTGGTGCGCGATGAAGGGCGTAGCTTGGAAGAGTACAAACGCCTCTTGTCCACCAAGTCGATTGAACCGCTTCAATCGTTTACCTTAGAATTGGGCACACGTATCCTCATAGCGGATGGCTCTAAAGTCAAAGTGGGCAAGAAGATTGCGGAATGGGAACAACACAATATTCCAATCATTTGCGACCGCCCTGGTTATGTGAAGTATGAAGACCTCGTTGAGGGGATTTCCACCGAGCGGGTAGCGAACAAGCAAACCGGTCAAGTTGAATTGATCGTGAAGCAGCACCGCGGCGAACTCCATCCGCAGATCGTCATTTATGGCGACAAGGAAGGCAAAGAGCTGGTCGGTACCTATCCGATCCCATCGGGTGCGATCATTTCGGCAGATGAAAATCAGTACGCCACGGGCGGGATGCTCTTAGCGCGTCTGCCTCGCGGCGCGATGATGAAAACATCCGATATTACTGGGGGTCTCCCACGCGTTGCGGAGTTGTTTGAAGCGCGTAAACCAAAAGATTCGGCCGAGATCGCCAAAATCGATGGCGTGGTCGATTTCCGCGGCGTCCAAAAGAACAAGCGGATCGTGGTGGTGCGTGACGAAATCAGCGGTATGGAAGAGGAACACCTTATCCCTCACACCAAACACTTAATCGTCCAACGTGGCGACCATGTGGTAAAAGGGCAGCAGCTCACCGACGGTGTGGTGATCCCACACGAAATCCTCGAGATTTGCGGCGTGCGCGAGTTGCAGAAGTACCTCGTGAACCAGGTGCAGCAAGTTTACCGCCTCCAAGGGGTAGACATCAACGACAAGCACGTCGAGATCATCGTGCGCCAAATGTTGAAGAAGGTACGGGTCGTCGATCCAGGCGATACCAGCCTGCTCTACGGTGAAGAGGTGGATAAGAAGGAATTCGAAGCCGAGAACATGAAAGTGACCAAAGAGGGAGGCAAAGCCGCACAAGCAGCTCCTGTGCTCCTCGGGATCACCAAAGCGTCTTTGAGCACCGAGTCGTTCATTTCGGCCGCATCGTTCCAAGATACCACGCGCGTCTTAACCGATGCAGCTTGCTCCGGTAAGACCGACTACCTCCTGGGCTTTAAGGAAAACGTGATCATGGGTCACATCATTCCAGGCGGTACCGGTTTCGAGCACCATCGCAAAGTGAAGAAGTTCGTCGACAAAGAACATGAAGAGGAACTGATCTTCGACTTTGAGGATGCCGTTTAGGTTTAAACCTAAAGGGGAAGGCCGCCAGGTACTTCCCCTTTTTTTATGTAGTAAGACTAAGATGTTTTAAGGCCAGGACACGATGCGCATTTCATTCCCTCAAATTCAACTTCCTGCAGTCATTCAACCCTATGCCAATTCCGCTAAAGCTAGGATCACTTCGGCTCTAGAAACGTTTAAACAGTTTGACTTTCAAGCCATACGACCCTTGGCCATCCGTGTCTCGGTTGTCTTCAGTTTAGTTGGTGTGGTTGCGGTCACTTTGTATTGCTTCTTGCGCACTAAATCAGGGCCAACACAATCGAATCGAGAAGGACAATCGACCCAAGGTCTGCCGGGGCCAGCACAAACAGCTCCAGTCACTCCACAGCAACCTAAGCAACCTGTTCATGAAGCAAATATTTGCTTGGTTGAAAGTAAAGATTATAACGGACAGCTTTCCGGAAGCTGGTACATTTATAACGACAAAATTCAATCATTTGGTACCACGTTGAAAGACAAAGATGGCAAACCAATTCCAATCCATCCTACAGATCTCTATTTTATATTTGAAACGTCGACAAATATCCCGCAAACTACAAACAATTGTATCACGCTTCCTTCACCTCTCTTTAGAGATGTAAAGGAAGGGGATATCGTTGAATTTTACCTCAATGACCACGCATTCAGGCTCACTTGTAGGCAATGTCAGCAAGGTGGAGGGGTTCGCTTTGAAGATGCCATTGCAAATGCATCTAAAAATATATCATGCGAGGCATATGCTCCTTCGGATGTAGAAGAATTTGGAACTGTTATGCAAATTCCAATTTTAGAAGATGACTGCGTATGGGGCGATCAACCTATTGATGTGCTCCTCTCGCAACCTAACAAAGAGCAATATGGAGCCTATATAAACTTAAGGCTCTATCCTTTAGAAGATGAAAGATATCCTGGTGTTAAAACGCATCTGGTGCGCCTGCCTGATAGTCCAGCAAAGTTTCTCTTACCAGAAAAAGTAAAGAAAGATGAGATTTCCTGTTACAAATTTACTAATTACTCTGGAGAATTCATCTTATTTTTTATTCCCCATAAGCCTGAGCTCAACAATGCCAGTTGCTCTTCTTCGAATAAACTTTCGGTTTTGAATCTTGAAACAGAAGAAAACGTCCAATTGCCGCGCGATGAATTTGATTGTAAAAAGTTTCGTCTTTCTAGCTATAATCACGGACGGATAGGTGTAATATCTCAATCGGATGTTACTCAAGTTGAATTTATTGAACGTAATTGAATTTATTTGTCCAAAAAAAATGAATTTTAATTTCAACTAATAAGGCCAAACAAAGATGCGCATTTCCTTTCCATCAGTTCAGCTTCCCGCAGTCATTCAACCCTATGCTCAATCTGCTAAAGCAAGAATCACTTCCGCTCTAGAGACTTTCAAGCAATTTGATTTCCAAGCGATGCGTTCCTTAGCAATCCGTGCTACAGTGGTCAGCCTGGTTGGCGTGTTTGCTGTGACGCTCTATTGTTTTTTGCGCGCTAAGTCAAAGCCTGTACAACCACATGTAAGTCAGAAACCAGATCCTGCTATAACAGGAACTGCACCAGCTGCTTCCGTAACCACGCCGCAACCAATAAAAACAGCTGAAAAAGCGACTATTCGGTTCCTAGAACATGAGGAAAATTATAGACTCTATTACCCTAGTTGGTGCATTTACGGCGATCAACGCCTCTCCTTTGGCACCACTTTGAAGGATAAAGAAGGCAAACCTATTGTCATTCTTCCAACTGATCACTATTTTGAATTCGAGATCACTGCAGCCGAAAAAAAAGATATAATTGGCCGCAAGCTGATTCTACCTTCTCCGCTTTTTAAAGGTGTAAAAGAAGGGGATACAGTTCAATTTTATAACAACAACACGCTTTGCTGGGTCACTTGTTCTCAACGGCAACAAGCCGGTGATTTTGCCTTTGAAGAGGCGATGAAGATTGCTTTAGAGAATACAAGTGCTGTTGCAATGGATCCTTCAGATTTAAAAGGGATGTTGGCTTACAAATTGGTACCCATTCTCAGCTATGCTCCTTTATCCCATCAGTCTTTAGAACCGAAACAATGGGAATTAGATGAATCATATCACGGTGAGTATAGAGACTTAATGGTTTATCCATCAGAACATGAAGAAGATGAGCAAGTTGTTAAAACCCATCTGGCGCGCATGCCTGGTCAAGCAGTAAGATATCTTTTACCAGAAAATGTGAAGAAAAAAGAGATCATCTGTCACGTCGTTAGTAATCATGCGGGAAAATTTCTACTGTTTGTCATTCCTCACAAGCCTGAGCTCAACAAATGCTCCTCCCCTTCGGCTCAACTTAGAGTATTCGATAATGAAGTCAAAGAGGAAGTCGATCTGCCAGCTAGTGAATTCGATCCGAAAAACCATCGCCTGCCTGGATATAACCACGGACGCACAGGCTTAGCTTATGTAGAAGAGGCTGACAAAGTCGAATTTGTGGAACGGTCTTAATGCGCATTTCTTTTAATACGTTTTCCATTTCGACTTTTGATCTCAATGAAATTTCCTCACCTTACAAGTTATTTCCGGCTGTTATAAATATATTTAAACAGATGGTTTTCCAAGTCAACAATCGCCTAACCGGTAAGTTTGTGTGGCTCAGCGCAACTGGTGGGGTAATGGCCTTAACTCTCTACCTTTTTTTGCGAAGTAAGGGAAAAGTTAATACTGTTTCTGAATTCCAGCCCACTGTCGAAAAAAGCCAAGCCGTTGCTCCAATAGCATCGTTACCTCCGCGTCAACCCGACATCAGCGCCACGATCCATTTAGTGCAACGTGAAGAAATAGGTTCCCGTTTTTTTACTAGTTGGCCCCTCTATGGAGACCAAACCTTTGCATTTGGAAAGACACTACGGCGTTTGGATGGATCCCGGTATGAAATTAAACCGACCGACCGCTATTTGGAGTTTATGGGTTCAGGGGATCAAGTCAAACCTGGAGAAGAGTATTTTCAATTACCTAGTGTACTTTTTGAAAATGTTACAGAAGGGCAGACAATTCAATTTTTCAATGACCGCCACCTGTTTAGCTTGAGCTGCAGCCAATGCGCAGCAACAGGAGAGCCTTTCGAAGAGGCGCTGCGGGCTGCTTTAGAAAATCCTGCGCTAAATGCACTTTATCCCGAAGATATTAAAGAAATCCCTTCTCTTGGTGAAATTCCCATTCTTGAAGCCAAGCCCCTGTTAAAAACTGCACCTTTTGATTTTGAAAAAATTCGGAAAGATCAAGAACAGTATGGTCGCTACAAATCTTTACAAGTGCATGAACTTATTTCACCAGATGCAGCCACACTTGAAAAGGGCAAACAGTGCATGAATGCCATGGTTTTGGTACAAGATTCATCAACGCATGAGATCCAATGTTATCTCCCCAAGAATGTGACTCAGGATGAAATTGCCTTTTATGCAATAAAAAATCATTCAGGGGAATTTTTTCTTCTGTTTGTTCCCCATAGACCCGAATTAAATCAAATTGAAGAGGCGCCTAACTGGAATCCTCCCCAGTTGGCATGGGTTGCAGGAGCATTTGTTGCTTTAGATACCGATTTGCCAGGCATTTTGCAGATTAAGGCAAAGGAGTTCAATCCCCAGTTTGGTCACAGGATTTATGGCTATAATCACGGCTGGTATGATTTTTTTCCCACCGATGGGAAAGAGTTTCCAAATATTAAGTTCATTGCGCGTTAGAAAATGAAGGAACTGTTTCTATTCGGCGAGAGGCTCTCTCTCTTCTCTTTCTAGCTTTAGTTCCTCGAGCGGGGGGGTATTTTTAGGCTCTTTGGACTGCTTAATGTAAAAGCAGTAGAGATTGATAGCAGAAGTGCCGAACTTAATGGCGTAAATGCCAAATTTGAGATAATTGGTGGTAGTCGTTGAAGGGGCTAAGTGGGGAAAAGATCGCTCTACGATCGATTTGCCCCATACGATGAAAGATAAAGAACTAGCCCCCAAAAACATCCAACTCTGTACATAATCCCATTTCTTGAGATTAATTTGCACAGGCGTGGTCTTCTCCTTTTCTTGTATATTTTTCCAGCTTTTGTACTTCTTGAAAACTGCATAGATTTTTAAACCAGTTTTTAAAGGAGTAAAATGGAAAAGGATAGTATCAAATTCTTCCGCCAATGTGCGAGGAATTGGATTCTGTAAACCGAGTGACTTATAAAAAAGCAAAAAGAGTTCATTGTAATGAAGGATGGAGACGATTTCGAGCCCTTGTTTAAGTCCCCGCACCTTTTCTGAGCAAACACCAAGCGTTTTTTGAACCCAATCCTCTTTTTTATCCCTTTTTTCTTTCGTTTTATAGAAGGGCTTACCAAGTTTTAAACAGCTGTGTACCGACCAAAGCTTACTGGAATAGGCTCCTAGGAAACTGGTTCCTAATTGAGCGGCTTTATAAAAAGTTTTTTCGGTTTTTACATAAGCATAAACTAACTTCGTATGAAGTCCTATAGAAGGGAATGAGAATAGTTTGTTTATACCCATTAATCGCTACCGCCTAATTTAATCGTCGGTTAATTGTAGCGAAAAATAGAGTTTAGGACAAGGAATAAGGACGCATAAGCCCGCTCGGGCAACATTCAAAAAAAGATTATTATGTTTTTAACGCAGAGTCGCAGAGACGGAGAGACGCAGGAGAAGAACTGCCTTATGCTTTTTTCTCTCTGCGTCTTTGCGACTTTGCGGCTCTGCGTTTAAGAAGCTGGGCTGTCTAATAATTATTTGGAAAAGTTGGCTAAGATATAGCTTTCCAGCTTGGCCGCATCTTCGGCAAACTTGCGAATCCCTTCAGAGAGCTTTTCTGTAGCCATCTGATTGTCATTGAGCATCAAGCGGAATGCTTTCTCGTCGAGGTTTATTTTTTTAATGTCGAGGTTTTTAGATTGGGCGGGATCTAATTTACGGGGGACATTGCCATCGGATGTGTGCAATTCTTCCAAGAGATTAGGGGAAATTGTGAGCAAATCGCAGCCAGCGAGTTCTAAAATTTCATCCACATTGCGGAAGCTGGCGCCCATAACCTGTGTTTTATAACCAAATTTCTTGAAATAGTGGTAGATTTGGGTCACCGATTTGACGCCAGGATCTTCAGAAGGGGGATAGCTTTCTTTTCCTTCCGCTTTTTTATACCAGTCGAGGATTCGACCGACAAAAGGGGAGATGAGGGTTGCATGGGCTTCGGCACAAGCGATCGCTTGGGGAAGGGAGAAAAGTAGGGTCATGTTGCAATGGATCCCTTCTTTTTCCAATACCTTGGCAGCCTGAGTGCCTTCCCAAGTAGAGGCCAACTTAATAAGCACGCGCTCTTTAGAAATCCCCATTTGTTTATATAAATCGATGAGGCTATGAGCTTTCTGAATGCTGCCTTCGACATCAAATGAGAGGCGTGCATCCACTTCAGTGGAAACTCTACCTGGAACGTCTTTTAAAATTTCAGTGCCGAAATTGACAAAGAGCTTATCCATCAATAAGTTGGAGTAGTCATCCGCGCTTTTTGTCTTAGATTGAGCATAATTTACCGCATCTTTGACTAAAGGCTGGTATTGCTTTTTTTGGGCAGCAGCAAAAATTAAGGAAGGGTTAGTGGTCGCATCTTGAGGGTTGTATTTTTTGATCGCATCGATATCACCCGTGTCGATCACAACGGTCGTCATTTTTTTGAGTTGATCAAGCTTATCCATTTTCATAACCCTTTGCTAAACAATATGTTGTGGTACATCCTTACTTGGTTCTATCCGAAAGGTGATGCAAAGCGGCTCTCCTCCAATGTTTAGATCGAGGCTAGAACTGAGGCGCGAGAGTAAAAGTTTATAAGGTACTTTTACTTGCCGTTCGCCTACATCGATTCCCACGGTGGTGAGGCTTAAAATTTCTTCTGCTTCCCGAATCGCACGGCAGAGGGTGTCAAATTTCTTGATCTGCCGAATAAGCCCTTCATCGTCAAAAAGATAGCTTTTTTGACAGGTGGCACATTTCAAGAGGTGCGCTCCCTTCTCAAGTTCAAAAACTGAGAAGAAAAGAGGGGTTTTACAACCCTTGCATTGAATTTGTAAGCGATGCCCTTTTTGCATAAAACCAGTGTAGCATAAAGAAGCTACGACTTCCAATGTAAAAATAAATTTGATAGAATAAGGTTAAGAATCAATTTTATCTCTACCTAAGGAATCATCATGAGCTGGAAGCCGATCGATTTCCAAGGAATTATGGCGTTGAATCCTCAGATGGTGGATCAACTATTTAATTATATCGAGGACAAGGAATCAAACGCGAGTCAGGCGCTGCTCCATACGATCCATACGAGCACCGAGGCTAACACGATTCAGCCTGTCTTACCCCCGGGTTTGAACCATCTCAAGATTACTGAAGCTGCTGAAGCACTTGAAAAAACGGTGCGAAAATTGCAGAAAACCGACAGGAACGCTTTCAAGCAAGAGTGGGCCAAGACGGTTGAAGAGATCAACCACATTTTGTGGGAATATTTTGAAGTGATCGAAGAGTGTGTGACGGAGCTTTTTCAGCAACTTGACTATGTCCAGATCGATGAATGGCGCGACGAGCTCTATCATGTTGTAGAGCAGCTGAAAGAGATCTTAAACCGCCACTTAGATGACTTGCGTTGGGCCATCCGCAGATTGCGCCATGCCTTAAAAGAGTATTTGTTCCTTTATACCAAGCAGTGGCACTTATTAAGCCGCGTAGATCTGATTGTACGCCCCCCCATCGACCGCGCCTTGTCGCGCAACATTGAAAAGTGTCGCAAAATTCTGGGGTTCAATTTCCAAAAATTCACCGATCGGTTTACCCGTTTTAGGCAAACCAGCGCAAAGCTGGAGCAAGCGCAAAATAAATTTAATTGGTATCCTGTCTTTAATGGCCTGGAGCTAAGTTCTCAGAACACTTTGAAAAAATTGTACCGCCTCACCAAGCTGTGGGAGCTAAATCGTTCGGCCAAAGCGTTTCCGGAAGATGATATCGTGCGCCTCATCCGCAACTTATTTGCCCCCACAAAAATCTTGGATGTGTTTGGAGAATATAAAAATCTCCTGCATAAAACGCTCTATGAAAAAAGCCGCTCGATCAAGGGAGATCATCTCATCTTTACGGAAGAAGCGATCATGCGCAGCGACGAAGAGATTTTATGTTACCGCAGCGAGCTGCATACGTTGGGTGGATTGATCAAAAAATACCGTAATTTTCTTTTAAAAACTGATCCAGACCCCTATGTCAGGGTACGAATGGGTTTTCCTGAGTGGGTGTCGGGACAAGAGCCTAGCGTCACCAAAAAAATGCGGGAGATCAATCTTGATCTTGGCAATTTAGATGACCAATTTGAATTTTTGCGGCAGGCAATTGAAAGGAAAAGCATTGTAGCAGATCCTACGGTCCAAGATGTGGATGGAGAGGTCCGAACGGTTTTACACGAAATGGCTCAGCCCTTGATCTCGAGCTCTTTGATGCACCACTATGCGGGGCGATTGGTCAATCTGCTGCATCAGTTAGATGAGCTTTCCAACAGCCACACTCAAGTTGTGGAATATGTGGGAGATTCATTGAATAAGGCATTGCGCTACGATTGGAAATACCACACACTTTTCGATGTAAGCGATTTTAAGAGATTATATGATAATCATTTAGGAATTGTAGGAGCTTCCGATGAGCGGATTCATCAAAACCGTTATTTTAAGTTTCAGCAGATCATCGCCGATCTAAAACGGTGGCTAAGGAATAAAGAAACCCATCGCCACATGCACGAGATCGAGGTTGATATGAGTGACATGAAGGGGTATTTGCAAGATTTCTTGGGCTATACGCAGCGCCTATCGCGCGATGAGGACCTGGGTTATGAGAAAGCTCACGCGGCCTTGCTAGAGATCAGTAACCAGTTGCTAGAATACCGGTATCTCTTTGGAGAATTCTTCCACAACTTGCATGATAAGGACACTGAGGAACGGATGATCCGCAATCAGTTTTTGTTTGTGGATCAGTATCTTGAGGCTGTGGACAATCGCCTCCATGAGTGGAAAGAGGCTATCTCCAAGGGGAAGTAAGAAAATTTCAAAAATCAAACGAATAAACCGAAAGGGACCAGCCGAGGGACAGATGTGATAAAGCCTCGAGAACCTGTCCCTTGTGTCTCTTTGTCCCTGCCCCTCGTCCCTTGTCCCTTCGGCCCAGTCCCTGGACTTTTGAGCTACATCATCCCACGCGGAGGGCAGCAATCCATGAATAAGTACTCCACCTCTTTCAAGCGGGGGTATTTTTCAGCAAAGCCGACGGCGTCAAATACACCTGAATAAGTACCAACGGTCACAATTACAGGCACTCCATCCAGCAAAGCTTGGCGTACAAAATCCTTGGCAGGATCAGGAAGGAGCAATTTTTGCCCACCCAGGAAGACATACCCAAAAAAAGTTTCCTCTTGCTCGCCGGCTTGGATCAGGATTTGGCCTGAATAGGGAAATTCTAAATCGCAAGAGTTAACAAACAGGCGTTCGCCAGAAACATTTTGAAGCCATTCTAATTGAAAATGGGAGTTATAACTTGTGGCCCAAGCGGAAAGGCGCGCTGCACTATCCACCGCACGACAACCTTGCAATCGATCGATTTCCCAGGTTGTGGGATGGCGACAGCTAGAAAGCAGACACAAAGAAATCAATAGGAGGAATGTTCTGGTGTGTAACATTCCAACCTTGATTAGTCGCTGCTCGAATGGCCATGCAAGTGGCTGCTATGGCTGTGATGGCTACTGTTTTGTACAGCAACTGCGATGATGGCAGCCAGTGCGACCGCTCCCAAAGCAATTGCAGGAGCTAAGCTAGGTACCCGGCGACACTGTTCGTAGCCATATCCGCCTGCATCAGTAACATTGACCGCGCAATCTTCTGCGCTTAGGTTATGAGCAGAGGTTCCCAACATGGCTAAAAGGGAAGCCAAAGTGACGAATTGCTTTATCCTTTTCATTGCGGTACTCCTTTTACATTCAAATATCCTGTATTCCACAGATGCTTGTTTCTTTGCAATTATTTATTTTGTGGCATTAGGCGTTAATAGAATATGGCGCGCATGGGCCAACACTTGGATATGCCAAGTAGAAGGCATATCGGCAAAATCCTTATTCAAATAGGTCTTAAAGGCATTCCAATACTTTTCTTGAAAGTCAGTCCCTTCAAACAAGCGCAAAGGCGCGCCTTCATCTGGGGTCAAACGCGTGTCGCGCGCGGCGCGTTGAGCGTAATCGTCCCATTGAAATTTCAATTCCTGGATCGCATTATGCAACGCAGCGCGTTTGCGCAAGTCGGTTAGGCGATCGTAGACATCCTTATTAATTTTAAGGGAACGGAAGGAGGTGAAAAAGTCTTTGTAGTAGCTGGGGAATTCATCCTTAAGCGCTGCTGCGGTTAAAATATAGACGTGCTCATTTCTCACTAAGATGACATGCATCAGCCGCTCTTGTCCCCATTTGGTTTTTCGGTCAGCTTGGGAGAGGCTCGCATCGCCCGCGTCGGTGCGTATTACGCCTAAATCTTTCCATTCGTCGCCGGTTTTATCATTTTTGGCTTTGACAATGCGCAAATAGTCTTTCAAGCTCCCAACAAAAGGAGTTACCGTGAGATTAAGGGATGGGGGATAAGCGCCTTGCCCTTTTCCAACCACCATCACTTCCACATTGGGAAATTCTTCTTTGGGAATATCGGCAAGACGCCAATTGGCTGGGGGATCGAAGGTGACTGAGCCAGGGTTCTGGGCTAGTTCTTCCATTTTCTTGGATGGTGTTTTTTCCTTGTCGAGAGCAATAAAGCCAGGGTTGGACGCTGTGGCTAGTAGAAGGCTGGCAAGTAGGAATGACATAGTAAACCTTATTTAAATGGATATTTAGCCCTCTTGTCATAACAGAGGCAAAGTTAAATTGCAAAAGGACAAATGTTTACCACAGAGCCCACAGAGAAGAGAACATCTTTCGAAATATGATAGCTAATCCTCTGTGGTCTCTGTGGTAAAAATAATTTTTTTTGGTCTCTATGTTGTTGTGGTCACTCCTTCCTTTTTTTGTCCTTTCCTTGCAAAATTATCCAACCTGATGCAAAATGGCCCTATCGATACATGGGGGTAGGGGGGAATACTATGAAATCTTTGGCTACGGGATCCACTGTCATTCAACAAATTAGCGATGAGCTTAAGCACAACATTTTGGCACCCGCCAAAGAGGAAGCGGAACAAATTATCGCCGATGCTAAGGCTGAAGCGCAAAAAATTCGCGCATCTGCCCAGCAAGAGGCCGATCTTCTTTTACAAAAAACCCATGCGCGTTTGGTACAAGAACAGAACAGCTTTAGGCTCGGGCTTAAAACAGCTGCTCGGCAAGCGATGGAGGCTTTGCGCCAAACGATCGAACGCGAATTATTTCATCCTGCACTGCGCCAGAAACTGGGGGAGGCACTCGCACAACCGGAAACTGTTGCCAAATTGATCGAAGCGGCCTTGCATGCCCTTGAAAAGGAAGGACTGACCGGCCCTATTGCCCTTTACTTGCCGCAAGCGGTCTCTGCCGAGGCTGTTTTTGCAACGCTTACTCCTGCATTAAATCAAACTTTGCGGCAAGGCAAGGTCCTACATGGGGCCTTCTCAGGCGGCATCCAAGTGCAACTGATCAACGAGGCAATCACTGTCGATATGTCAGAAGAAGCTTTAATCGAGTTGATGTCGATCTATCAGGCTGATTTTAGAAAGGTTTTA
>Ga0153954_1001035_pt1 | contig 17013 bp, 16 predicted proteins | sample TSFL038MetaG_FD_102277 | JGI IMG/M metagenome (GOLD analysis project Ga0153954, IMG submission 102277) | Attine ant fungus gardens microbial communities from Florida, USA - TSFL038 MetaG | ecosystem: Host-associated > Fungi > Mycelium > Unclassified | place: USA: Florida, Wekiwa Springs State... | reverse complement strand
GATAACGAGCAACTGAATGTCCAGATGTCGATGGTATGACGCTTCTCGGGGGGCCTTCCGATCGGTTGTCCTGACGGACTGCGCGACAGCTTGTAGGATTCGGCCGCGAACCGGATGGAAACTTCCGCATGGGTCTCGTCGAGGAGGCCGGCGAGGATTACAGGCGGCTCGATCCGCGAGAATGAAGTTTCCGCTTTCTCGCGCGGCGCTTCTCCAGCCGCGATTGCTTCCAAAAAGATATCGGAGATCTCGGACGAGACGAGCTTGCAAAGCGTGCTCCGATCGCCGGAATCGAATGCGCGGACAATCGTCTCATAGGCGGCAAGCCTCTCGTTGAGAAAGTCTTTCACTGTGATGCCGCCACAGCGCCGAAGGATCCGGGACACGAGCGCTTCGAGATCGGGGGATCCTGTCAAACGCTTCAAGGGGGAGATTGCGGTTGGCGAACTCGTTGGGGGCGCCTGTAGGCCGTCTTTTGCCCGCAACAGCGACGACAGGTGCTCGCACCAGGCGAAGAACCAGTAGATCCAAAGTGCCCACAACAGCGCGACAAGTTCTGAACCGTTGGCATCTTCAGGCATGGCAACCTCCGAGATGTTTCAAGCCGCCTCAGGCGGGCTCGTCGAAAGCAGGCTTGTTGTAAGAATCCGGAATTTGGCGACGTTCCGAATACGGAACGCGAATTGTTCGTTCATTGTCGGGGGCGACTTGCGCATGCCTTCAGTCTCCCACGGCTCGCAACGCAGGATGGTCCGAGAGCAGGACAGGATGTCGTGCCCCGCTCGTTGAGACGGGAAACGCCTTTCCTGTGGTGCTTCCGGGAATGCACTGCGGAGTACGGCTGCGGCGCGCCAGGACCGCCTCGCCGATGACCGACAGGGCGATTTCTTCGGCCGTGCGTGCGCCTATATCGATACCGGCGGGAGCGCGAATGCGGTCAAGCGCTGGTTGGTCGACGCCGACTCCACGCAGATAGTCGATGACGAGGGTGGTTCGCTTCCGGCTCGCGATCAGCGCGATGTAGCCGATGTCGGTGGCTAGCAGGCGCCGCAGCGATTCATGGTCGCCGCGATGTTGGGTCGCAATGATCACGAAGTCGCTCGCCGTCGGCTGGAGCGCCCCATAGTCGGGGTCATCGGCAATCAGGCGTTTAGCTTCCGGATATCGATCCGGAGAAGCCATTGGATCGTCGACGACCACGTCGAACGACATCAACGCACCGAGGTGACACAGGCATTCAGCCACCCGTCCGTGACCGAGAATCCAGAGCGTGGGTCGCGGAATGACGGGCTCGACGTAGACCCGCATGCTGCCGCCGCAGGGCATGCCTGCGCCAAGAACCTCATCGTCGAGATCGACATCGACGATTTGCGGGATCTCGGTTTCGAGGGATTCGATCGCGGCATGCGCGATGGTCGACTCGGCGCACCCTCCGCCGACCCACCCGCTGATCACGTCGCCTTCAACGTTGAAGACGGCTTTGGCGCCGACCCGGGCTGAGGTCGAGCCTCTCGCTTCAATCACGATGCCGAGCGCAAAGGGCTGTCTGGCCGCGACCAGTTCCGCCGTGACGGTGAGAACGTCTGTTCCAGCGAAATCAGCAGTTCGATTGGTCATTGCCATCGCCGTGCGCCTTGGCATCGCTGCGCGCCCGACGGCCTGCGGAGTGGTCGCCGGCAATCGGGCACGGCCCTAACAATCAGTTACGCACCGATACTCGCTCCCTATTTTCAAGCAGACAAATGAATTTAATAGCTCCATTAGAGCAATAAATATGCTAGGTTGGTTTCTGGAGGCAGCTGCGGTGGACGTTGAGCTTGCACGGACTTTCATGGAGATCGTCAGGGCGCGCAGTTTTGTGCGAGCCGCCGAGCAGCTCAACGTGAGCCAGACGGCCGTCAGCGCCCGTGTCCGGACGCTTGAGGAGCAGCTTGGTCGACCTTTGTTCGTTCGCAATAAGAACGGTGCGTCGCTCACGCCGGCCGGCGAGCAGTTCCTGCGCTATGCGCCGATGTTCGTGCAGTTGTGGCAACGGGCGCGGCATCAGGTTGCGGTGCCCCCGGGGCGACGGGCGGTTCTGACAATCGGCGGTGAATTGAGCCTCTGGCATCCGTGGCTCATCGAATGGCTTCACTGGATGCGTCGCTCCGCGCCGGATGTTGCGCTCCGCGTCCAGGTCGACGTGCCGGATGCTTTGACCGATCAAGTATCGACGGGGGCTTTGGACGTTGCGGTGATGTATGCGCCGCAGTACCGGCCCGGCGCGCGTGTCGAGTTGCTTCTGGAGGAGAAGCTGGTTCTGGTTACGACCAAGGCGGAAGCCAGGACGGTCGAGCCGGACAGCTACGTTTACGTCGATTGGGGGCCGGACTTCGCTCACCATCACGAGCTAAGTTTTCCGGAAGACAACAATCCGGGTCTGTTCGTCGGCCTTGGACCGCTCGCGTTGACCTACATCCTCGAAGCGGGCGGGTCGGGCTATTTTCGACAGCGCGTGGTGGCACCTTATGTCGCGTCGGGGAAGTTGCACCTTGTCGCGGGCGCCCCGAGTTTCTTCTATCCCGTCTACGCCGTCTGTTCGGCGCAGGCCGACGACGAATTGATCGACCTGGCTCTCAATGGTCTGCGCAGCATCGCCTCGGTTGACCAGGTCGATCGGAGATCCGCGGCCGCGGGCCCGGCGCTTCTATGAGCCACGGCCACGGCTCTTGGGGCGGATAGGAGCGGCGACTGTCGAGCCGCGCCGACCACCGTCTCGAAATTTTCAGCGAAGCGTTCGGAGACAAGCAACGCGATCGCCTCGCGCATGGCCTTCGTCCGGGCGCCGCCAAAACCCTTCTCGAAGCTCCTTTGCGCAGCGTCCCACGGCACATCCGACTGTTTCAGCTTCGCGCCCCGCTGACGTCAATCGGATCAGCCGATTGCGCCGGTCTTTCGGGTCGACGCCGATCTCGACCAGCCCGTCACGCACCAGCGGTTTCAGCGTATGGGCCAGGCCGCCGGCATCCATCACCAATGCCTCCGCCAGCGGAGCGGGCCGCCGGCTCGCCGAGGATGCGCGCAAGACCGAGCGGCATAAGCCGCTCGGTGGAAATGCAGCTCGCGCCAGCAAGCGCTCGGCTAAGCCGCCGCGTTCCAGCGGCGGACGCGTGCCTGCATCGCGATCTCATGGGTACCGCTCGGCTTTAGCCGCTTCAGCACGTCCATGTTGATATCGGTGCCAAGGCCCGGTCCGGTCGGCACGTGGAGCTTACCATCCTTCACCTTGACCGGATTGGTCAACAGCTCGTCACGCAGCGGATTGGGCGAGGTCGGATCCCACTCGACATAGCCACGGATGTGACCAGGGATAGCCGCGGCGAAATGCACGTTGGCGGCCTGGCCCAATCCGTTCAGCGTATGCGGCGCGATGATGCAGTCGTAGGCGCTGGCGATATGCGCCATCTTCAAGGATTCGGAGAATCCGCCGGACTTCACCACATCCGGTGTCAGATAGTCGACGCCGCCGCGCGCCACCAGGTTGCGGTAGTCGAAGCGGCTATAGACATTGCCGCCGGAGGCGATCGGCGTCAGGTGCATCTCACGCAGTTTGCCCACGTCGTCGTGATGATTCGGGATCGAGAAATCGAAGGGGTCTTCCAGCCAATAGGTGTCGAACTCCTGCAGGCGCTTGGCAAGATCTACGGCTTCCGGCCAGCTATAGCGAGCGTTGACGTCGATCATCAGATCGACGTCGTCACCGAGCGCCTTGCGCACCGCGCGCATCGCGGCGACGTCCTGCTTCACGCCGGCGCCGCCACGGATCTTCAGGGCCTTGTAGCCCTGCTCGACATAGCCCTGCGCTTCCTCGATCAGCTTGTTCTGCGCCTTGAAGCCGAGGCTCATGCAGCCGACATAGGCCATCACGTGCTCGACACCGCCGCCGCCGAGCAGGGTCGCGACCGGCTGCTTTGCGACCTTGCCGAGGATGTCCCAAAGCGCGATGTCGATGCCGGCCAGCCCCTGCACGCCGGCCGAGCCGATATAGACCGTGCCGTAGAACAGCCGCTCCCAGATCGCGCCGATGTCGAGCGGCGACAGCCCGATCACGGCGGGAGCGACCTTGGTGTCGACCACCGCCTTCATCGCTTCGCCGGCATGGGCATGATAGGAGGCGCCGATCCCCGTGATGCCCTCGTCGGTGTGGACGAACACGAGCAGTTCGTCGCGCTGTTTGGCCGAGCCGATGCCGGTTTCCCAGGAATGGGAAAGCGGCGCGGAAACAAGATGGGTCTCTACCTTGGTGATCTTCATGGGATGATCTTCTCTTGCCTTGCTTGAGTTGCGGGTTGTCGTCCGCGCAGCAGGCGCGGACGAGGGTTTGCGATGCGGGGCTGCGGAGCCGCGATCATGTTGAGGTCCCCGATGGTGCACGCTGCCGCGCTTTCGCCAGCGTGGCGCGGGCAATCGGCTTCAGCACGAAGAACGCGAGCAGGGCTGCAAGCACGTCGCAAGCGGCCGCGATGTAGAAAGGCGCGACAAAGGAGCCGGCGAACGCAGCCGCAATCGCGGCGGCGCCCCAGCCCGAGAACAGCGCCGCCGCGCCCTTTCCGGTGTAGACCAGGCCGAAATTGGCGGAGGCATGGCTCGAGCCGAATAGATCGCCCGTCGTTGCCGACAGCAGCGTGTTGAGCTGGCCGTAGCCGAAAAACACCAACGGGAACACGATCACGAACAGGATCGGGTCGCCCGCGATCTGCGTCACCGCAAAGATGCTGCCGGCTTCCAGGATGAACACGATCAGCATGGTGTTCTCGCGCCCGATGCGATCCGAGGCGACACCCCAGATGATACGCGATGCCGTACTGGAAATTCCGTTCGCGGTGGCGGCGAAGGCCACGATGGACACGCCCAGGATGGTCGTGCCTTGGACATGCAGGGAGCGCGCGATCTCCGAGAGGTTGCCGAGCGCCATCAAGCCGCCGAAAGAGATCAGGAAGTGAATGAAATAAAGCAGCCAGAACTCCGGCATCCGCAGCGTCTGGCTCCAGGTGTAGTCGACCGAGGTCTGCACGACGTGGCTGTCGGGCGCCGGATTCCAGCCGGCGGGCCGCCAGCCGGCCTCGGGCGCATGCAGATAGAGCGCGAGCAGGAAGATGACCGCGCCCTGGATTGCGCCCCAGATCGCCATCGCCTGCCCCCAGCCGACCGACTGGATCGTCAGCGAAATCGGGATCGGCGTCAGTGCTGAGCCGCCGCCGAAACCAGCCGCCGTAATGCCAGCCGCGAGCCCCCTGCGGTCCGGAAACCAGCGAATGGCGTTGCCGACGACAGCGACATAGATGATGCCGCAGCCGAGACCCGCGATGAGGCCGTACCAGATATAAAGCTGGAACACGCTGGTCGCTGTCAGGCCGCCACCGATCCAGCCGGCGCCGACCATGACCGATCCGATCAGCATCAGCTTCCTGATGCCGAAGCGGTCGATGAAACCGCCGACCACCGGAACCGGCCAGGTCTCGAACAGCACGAAGATCGAGAAGATCAGGGCGATCTCCGAATAGGGAACGCCGGTGAATTGCTGCTTCATGCCCGGCGTGAACAGCGTGAAGCAGTATTGGTAGTTCGACAGCAGGATCATCACGGCCACGCCTGCGATCAGCATGCCCCAACGCCGCCCCTCGGCCGGCGCCTGGGCGACCTCCGAGGCTGTCGGCGTTTTGAGTGGTAAGGCCCCTTCGTCGGTGATTTCCGCAGACATTGAGGCCTCCCCTTGCCAGTTTTCCACTTAGACAACGTTATCTTTATTAAAGACAACGTTGTCTGATGGAAGATTTGTTGTCAAGCTGGCTTTTGCAGCGGCTGCGGATCGCGCATGGTGGAGCTGTGACCGTCACGAAATCCGAAACCGACCCTTCTCCGTCCCAAACCGCGCCACCGCCCTCGCGCCGGGGGGCACCGACCTTGGTCGATGTCGCGCGCGAAGCCGGCGTCTCGGTCAGCACCGCCGGCCGCGTGCTGCGCGATGGCGGCTGGCCGGTCGATCCCCTATTGCGCGAGCGGGTGCGCCAAACGGCCCTGCAGCTCGGCTATGTCCCGAATGTGCTGGCGCGCACGCTACGGTCCGGCGGCACGGCGCTGGTCGGCCTCGTCGCCGGCAACATGCTCGATCCTTATTATGGCGAGATCGCCGAAGCAGTGACGCGGCACGCCGAGGCCGCCCATCCGATGATGGCGATGGTCTGCAACATGCAGCGCGACCCGCTGCTCGAACTGAAATATTGCCGCCAGCTCTGGGAGCATCGCGTGGCAGGACTGATCCTGGCCGGTGGCGGCTTCGACCAGCTGACGCACCGCGATCAGCTCGCCGCCATCGTCGAACAGATGAAAAAAAGCGGCGTCGTGGTGACGCTGCTCTCACCGCGCGATCTTGATGCGCCGCAATTCTGCGTCGACAACCGCCGGGTTGGCGAGATGGCGGCCAAGGAGCTGATCAAGCATGGCCACCGCCGGGTCGGCATCGCCATCGGCCGGGTGCAAAACCTGGTGCGCCGCCAGCGGCTGGAAGCCATGATCGCGACCTTCGATGCGGCGGGGGTGCGTCACACCGTGCTCGAGCCGACCGAGCCGGGCGCGCCTGAAATCGCCGTATCGGATCTGCTTGCGGCCAACCGCGACATCACCGGCCTTGTTGCCAGCACGCATATGATCTCGATCGGCATCATCAATGAGGTCCAGCGGGTGGGGCTCTCAGTGCCGCAGGATATTTCTGTGGTCGCGATCGGCAACGCAAAGCTCCTGGAATGGAGCACGCCGCGCCTCACGCATATCGATTTGAATCTGGAAGCGTGCGGCCGCGCGGCCCTCGACTTCATCGCCGCGCGGGTTTCCGGCGCAGCACAGCCGGTTCCGCCGACGATCCAGCCCACACTGGTCCTTGGCGATTCAGTGCGGGACGTGACGCCGTAAGCGCGAATTTTCCGGCGGTGACATCGTTATGGCACGCCCTCCACTGCGGGCCGCCGCAATCCCATCGCCATCCAGGCGCGCAGCAATTTCCACATGAACTTGCCGGAATGACCTTCGTAGTTGGTCATATCGTCAGGCAGATCGACGCCCTTCGGCCGCTCCGCGGTCATCATGCGCATGGTTGGCGGCGGCGTATCCGCGGGAAGGCGGCCGCGATACATGGTCAGCCAATGTCCCTTGGTGAAATCGACGAACATCGCGGTGTTGCAACAACCCGCGTTCATCCGTCTTGTCGGAGATTCGGCCTTCAGCCGGTGCGGCTCCAGCTGATCACCGCCCTGCACGCAACGCACCCGATCCTTCCGATAGAGGACGTAATCGGTGCCGCCATCAGCGCCCACAACAGCCTCGGCGCCCGGCAAAGCCTGATGCCGTCGACCCGCCTCCTGGCAGCTTGCGCAGTAGCAGATGCCGCTCAGAATCGGCGCGCCGGTGATCTCCAGTCTAACCTTGCCACAGCGGCATGCAGCCGAGATGGCCTTCTCTCCCTGGCCGGCCATACGTTGCTCCATGAGCGTTAATCTTTCCGACGAACCGCGCCCGCCAGGAAGATTCTATCTGTCATTTTTGAAGGTGGAATGGCGATCCCGGGATGACTCGAACATCCGACCTACGGTTTAGGAAACCGCCGCTCTATCCGGCTGAGCTACGGGACCGCAACGCTGGCGCGTGTGGCCCCTCCATAGCAGAGCAGGCGCACGACCGGAAGCCTCGCCGCGGTGGCTTTAAGCCGATCGGGCCGAAGGTCAGGACGATGGTCGATTTTTGATACGGACGACCTCGGTGCGACCGACGGCACCGGGTTCGCCACACTGGGAAAAGCTGAATGCAACCTGGTGTCGCACAAAGATGTCAACAATACTCAAGGGAGAGCGAGCGCACGAACGGGCGCAAGGCTTGCGCCGACACCGTGATGCATGGCGCCATCATCCGGCGCTTGCGCGGCGAACGAATGCCTCACGCGACTCTGTCGCATTTCAGCCGCGCCGGAGTCGGAAGCCCTTCCGGGCTCTTATTTCTTCTCGGCGACGTGCTTCAGCACGAGGGTCGAAAGTTGCGTCACAAGCGCTCGCAAGCGGGCGTTTTCTTCCAACAGGCTGATGATGTCGTGATCGCATTCCGCGTTGAAACCGACATCGTCACCAAAGCGCGATTGGGAAGGACGCCTGCCCTTGTCTGCCGGCAAATGCACGCTTGTCATGACCCATACTCCCCACAAGGAACTCGACCAGGATAACCATCATCAACGTCAACTGAGTCGGCGTCGAAAATTGGACGGTTCGGTGGGGAAATTAGGCCACAGAAGTGCTAACGTGCCGCGCGAGCCGTCCCGGTTTGTCCCTGTGTGGCAGCACCATGTCGAGTTCTGACGGTTTGACCAGTGCGAGCCAGCTTTCGCTGCGCCGCCGCAAAAGGAAGGGTTCCGCCCTTCTGCTGCTCGCCGCCGGCCTGCTGCTGTTGGCCGCTGCGGTGGGCGTCGCCTTCCTCCTGTTGCGGCCGACCACACTGCGGATCGCCGTCGGCCCCTCGGGAAGCAGCGACCAGCAACTGATCCAGGGTCTTGCGCAGAATTTTGCGCAGGAGCGAAGCGCAGTGCGGCTGTCCGTGATCACGACCGCGGGGCCGGTGGACAGCATTGCTGCGCTCGCCGCCGGAAAGGCCGATCTCGCGATCGCGCGCACCGATGAGGAGATGCCCAACGGCACGGAATCGGTTGCCATCCTGCGCAAGAACGTTGTTCTGCTCTGGGCGCCGTCGGGTTCCCCGCCGAAGGGAGCGCCGCGCAAGCCAGCCAAATCCAGGGTGAAGGCGATCAGCGACCTGCCGGAGCATCGCATCGGCGTGATCGGACGCACCAAGGTGAATGCGACGCTGCTGCGGGTGATCCTGACGGAATCCGGCGTCGATCCCGACAAGGTCGAGGTGGCGCAATTCAACGCAGACCAGGTCAGCGACATGGTGCGGGACGCTTCAGTGGATGCCTTCATGCTGGTGGTCCCACTTGACAGCAAGACCGCTTCCGATGCGATCACCGCGACCGCGCGTCTGCGCGGCGAGCCGGCCTTCCTGCCGATCGACGTCTCCGAGGCGATCGCCGCGCGCCATCCGCAATATGAGTCCGAGGAGATTCCGGGCAGCTCGATTACGACCGCACCGGCGCGGCCCGACGACACCGTCGAGACCGTCAGCGTCAATCACCTCATCGTCGCGCCGAAGTCGCTGTCAGAGACCGTGGTCGGCGCGCTGACCCGGCAGATTTTCGTGGCCAAGCCGACGCTCACGCGCGAAATCCCGAGCGCGTCGAAGATCGAGAAGCCCGATACCGACAAGGATGCGGCGCTGCCCGCACATCCCGGCGCCGCCGCCTATATCGACGGTACCGAACGCACCTTCATGGACAAATACAGCGATTACATCTGGGGCGTTGTGCTCTTGTTCTCCGTGCTCGGTTCGGCGACCGCCGCGGTACGTCACTTCATCCGGCGCGACGAGCGCAAGCTCAACATCCTGCATCGCGAGCGGCTGGTCGAGGCAATCGGGCGGGCGCGCAAGATCAACACCATCGAAGAACTCGATGCGCTGCAGGACGAGGCCGACGACATCCTGCGCGAAACGCTCGATTGCTATGACGACGGCGCGATCGAGGAATCCGATCTGGCGGCCTACCATCTGGTGCTCGACCAGTTCCACCACGCTGTCACCGACCGCCGGGCCGCGCTCGGCGGCACGTCGGTCGGCGTTGCCCGGATGCGCGCAAGCTGACCGCGGACGCTGATTTAGGTTCACGAGGCAGCCAACGTAGCCCGCATGAGCACAGCGATATGCGGGCGCTTTTCCCGGGTGTCGCTGAGTTTATCATCGGGCCGCGCCATAGCGCGTCGAAGACGCGCGTAAACGCGCTTTCGGCGCGGACCCGTTGGCTCACCCCGGGCTACGGCAGGCTCAATCGGCCGCGCCGCTCTTGATGCCCAGATAGATTTCCTGGACCTGCTCGTTCTTCTCCAGTTCCGCCGGCGGACCTTCCAGCACGGTGCGGCCGGTCTGCAGGACGTAGGCATAGTCGGCGATGTCGAAGGCCAATTCCAGCGACTGCTCGGCGAGCAGGAGTGTCAGGCCTTCATCATGCAGTCGATGCAACGTCTCATAGAGCGTTTCGACCACGGCAGGCGCCAGCCCGAGGCTCGGCTCATCCAGCATCAGAAGCTTCGGCTCGCTCATCAGCGCGCGGCCGACCGCGAGCATCTGCCGCTCGCCGCCCGAGAGCGTGCCGGCGAACTGGTTGCGGCGTTCCTTCAGCCGCGGAAACAGCGCATAGACCCGCTCGAACAACGGCGCGGCGCGCGAACGATCCTTCAGCGAGGTGGTGCCGAGGCGAAGGTTCTGCTCCACCGTCTGCGACACGAAGAGCTGCCAGCCCTCCGGCGACAGCGCGAGGCCCTTGCTGACGATGGCATAGGCCGGTTGCCGCGTGATCGTCTCCCCCTGCCATTCGATCGCGCCGCCGGACGGTGGCACCAGGCCCGCGATTGCATTCAGCGTCGTGGTCTTGCCGGCGCCGTTGGAACCGACCAGCGCCACCACCGAGCCGAGCGGCACATCGAGCGAAACATCGGCGACGCCAATGAGATCGCCATAGCGCACTTCGAGATGGCGGATGCTCAGCCGTTCCGTCACCGCGCGCCCCTGCGCTTGCCATGGTTGCGGCCGAGATAGGCCTGGATCACGCCCTCGTCCTTCACGACCTCTTCCGGCTTGCCCTGCGCGATCACGTGCCCCTGGTTGAACACGATCACGCGCGCGGCCAGGGTCATGATCACCTCCATGATGTGCTCGACGATGACGAGCGTGATGCCCATGCCGTGAATCCTGCGCAACAGTCCGACCGCGCGCTGGACCTCGCCGGGCGTCAGTCCCGCCAGCGCTTCGTCGAGCAGCATCAGCCGCGGCTGCAGTGCGAGCACGCGCGCGATCTCCAGCCGCTTGCGGCCGGGCGTGCCGAGCACGCGCGCGCGCTGATGGGCGACATTCGCAAGGCCGGTAATGTCCAGCACCTCCCGCGCCTTCTCACGGGCGTCGCTGCGATGCGGATGGCGCAGATAGGCCCCGACCTCGACATTTTCGAGCACGCTCATGTCCTCGAACGTCGCCGGCACCTGGAAGGTGCGGCCGATGCCGGCACGTGCATGGATGTCCGGAGAGGCGCGTGTGAGATCGACGCCGTCAAAGCTCACCGTGCCGCTGGTCGGTACGGCGTCGCCGGCGAGGCAATTGAAGAAGGTCGATTTGCCGGCGCCGTTCGGCCCGATCAGGCCGATGATCTCGCCTTCGGCAACGGCGAGGTCCGCATTGCGCACGGCAAAGAAGCTGCCGAACGCTTTCGATACGCCCTTGGCCTCAAGCAGCATGGCGCACCTTCCAGCCATTCGAGACGCGATGCCAGAACTCGTAGAGCCCGCCCGGCTCGAAGCGCGCGAGCAGGACGATGATGCCGCCATAGATAATATAGGTGAGGCCGGAGCCGCCGCCACCAAACCAGGTGTTGGTCGCGGCCTGCAAGGGCACCAGGATCAGCGCGCCGACCAGCGGTCCGAACAGCGTGCCGGCGCCGCCGAGGGCGGCGGTGATCAGCATCTGCACGGAGACGAGCAGGCCAAACCCGCTCTCGGGATCAACGAAGCCGGTCTTGATCGAATAGAGCGAGCCGGCAACCGAGGTGAAGGCGGCGCTCAACATCAAGGCCTTCAGCTTGGTCTGCCGCACCGGCACGCCGAGGCTCGCGGCCGCGCGCTCATTGGCACGGATCGAACGCAGGTAGGCGCCGAAGCGGCTGCGCTGCACCTCGAAGGTGATGTAGAGAACGACCGCGAGCACGCCGAGGAAGATGTAGTAGTAAGGCAGTTCGCCGCGGAACGTCAGATCCCACCAGCCGCGGCCGACGGCGGGGCCCTGCAATCCGATCGCGGCCCCGAGATAATCGACCGTGCCGACATAGATGCGGATCAGCTCGGCGACCGCGATCGTCGCCATGCTGAAATAATGGCCGCGCAGGCGGAAGGTCGGATAACCGATCGCGGCGGCAAGGCCCACGCTCAGCACCATGCCGATGGGCACGCCGACCACCGGCGGCCATGCGCCATGCTGATAGACGAGCAGCGGCGCGTAGGCGCCGATGCCGAAGAACATGCCGTGGCCGACCGAGACCTGTCCGGCATAGCCGCCGACGATGTTCCAGGCCGAAGCCGAGATCGCCGCCAGCAGCACCGCAACCCCGATGTCATGATAGAAGGGATCGTTGAGCACGAAGGGAAAGACGAGGAGTGCGGCGGCAATAACGGGAAGACCGATTTTCACGCGTTCGCTCCTCATGCCTTGCCCATCAGGCCCTGCGGGCGAAGCCACAGCAGGGCGGCGAACAGCGCGTAGACGACGATGTCCTTGTAGATCGGCCCGAGCCAATAGGCCGACAGCGCCTGCAACAGGCCGATGATCAATCCGGCATAGAGCGCGCCGGGCACGCTGCCGAAGCCGCCGAGCGTCACCACGACAAACGCCGTCAGTCCGAAGGTCTCGCCGACCGAAGGGGACCACGGATAGGACATCGCCATCAACGAGCCGGCAATGCCGGCACTGGCTGCCGCCAGTCCCCAGGCCAGCGCCTGCATGCGATCCGGGCGGATGCCCATCAGCATCGCGGCGTTGCGGTCTTCGGCGACCGCGAGCAGCCGGCTGCCGACGAAGGTGCGCGTGAGCAAGAGGTGCAGTGCGATCGTCAGCACAATCGCAACCACACCGGACAGCAGCTGCACGCCCGGCACCAGGATGCCGCCGATATTGTAGATGCCGAATGCATCTTGCGGCAGCGACACGATGTTGGCGGAAAACACGTAGAACGCCGCATAGCGTAGCAACAGCGCCAACCCGAAGGTCGAGAGGATCTGCGCGATCATGGGCCCGCGGATCACGTGCCGGATCAGCGCGAAGTAAATCGCAATGCCGAGGGTTGCAAGCAATCCGGCCGCGATGAAGCTGAAGACCGTCGGTCCGCCGCCCATCGAGGTGACGACGACCAGCGCCACATACATGCCGAGCATGACGAACTCGCCATGGGCGAAGTTGATGAAGTTCATCATGCCCCAGATCAGGGTGAGCCCTGCCGAGAACAGGGCATAGATGGCTCCGAGTAAGAGCCCACCGACGATGACCTGCAGGAGAACCATGGCGCACTCACGTGGATCAGCCGGCAGCCTACACTGCCGGCGCGCGAGGGAAAAATGCCTGGACGACTACTTCTTCCAGCCTTTCATCGGCCATTCCAGCTTGATCTCGGCCGACTTCTCCGGCCAGACCAGACGATAGTCCTTGTCCTTGAGCTGGATCAGATAGGTCGAGGCCTGGATGTTCTGGCCGGTCTGATCGAACTTGACGCCGTTGTAACCCATCATCAACTGCTCGGGCTTGAGATCGGTCTTGGCCAGCGCATCGCGGATCTTTTCCGGATCGGTCGAGCCCGCGCGGTTGAGCGCCTCGCCGAGCACCAGCATCGCCTGCATGTTGCGCGCGCTGGTGTCGTCGAGATCGCGCCCGGTCTTGGCCTTGTACATCTCGTTGATCTTGTAGGTGGTCGAGCCCGGCTTGCCGACATCCCAGGAACTGCGGTTCATCGTGCCCTGCGCGATGTCGGCGACCGCCGGAATGAAGGACGGATCAGAGAAGCCGGAATCGTCGCCGATCACCATCGGTGGCATGTAGTCGAGATTGCGCATCGTCTTCATGTAGAGGATGCTGTCGGAGGTGTAGCTGATGAAGATCACCACGTCGGGATTCTTGTCCTTGAGCTGCAACACCTGCGGACCGACGTCGGTCGCGTTCGCGCTGTAGGGCACCCGGATCGCAACATTGATGCCGGCCTTCTTGGCCTCCGCATCCACCGCGTCGGCGACCGAGGTGCCGTAATCGGTGTTCTCGTTGACGATCGCAATCGAATTGATCGTCTTGCCCTCCTTCTTCATGTCGGCGAAGAAGCGCATATAGGCTGCGGCAAAGTCGTTGGCGATCGGGGTAACGCGGAACAGCCATTTGAAGCCGCGGGTGGTGACATTGCCGGCGGCGGAATCGCCGACCACGAAGGGGATGCCGTAGCGTTCGCCGACCGCGGTCGCCGTCAGCGAACAGGATGACTGATAGGCGCCGAACAGCACGTTCACCTTCTCCTGGCTGACCAGCCGCAGCGCCTGCTGCTGCGCCACCGAGGGATTGCCCTGGTGGTCGACAAAGATCAGCTCGAGCTTGGCGCCGCCCATTCCGGGCAGGCCTTCATCCGCGGCGAGCGGAATATTGCCGAGTTCGGGATGCTTGCCGTTGATGATCTCGGCGGCGACTTCGAGCGCGGCCTTCGAGGCCTGGCCCGCGGCGCCGGCATTGCCGGTCAGCGGGAACAGCACACCGACCTTGACGGTGCCCGCGGCCTGCGCCAGCGGCGAAGTCGCCGCGATCGACAGGCCAGCGGCCAGCGCCACCCATAATGTCGATAATTTCCGCATCACTCCCCTCCCCTTTGTCTTGTTTCCGGGGCCGCTATACCGACCCTCCTTGATTGCCGCCCCAAATCTACCCCGGCAAGCGGCTGCCGGCATCCTAGCCAAAATGCGTAAACTACGTCCGCTTCACTTGATCGGCGAGAACCGCACCGGGCTGACGATCTTGCTCTCCTGATGCATCAGGGCGGCAAGCTCCTCGTTGCGGCGCATGAACTCGTGCCAGCCAGGGTCTTTCGCCATCTCGGCGCGGCGGCGCTGGCGATCATTCAGATCGTCAAAGCCCCAGAGGTGAATGACCTGGTTCAGCGTGCCGATCTCGGTCTGAAAGAATCCGAGCAGATTGCCGAGATATTTGAGCTGCACCGGCAGCCCATACTCCTCATAGAGCGCGATCCATTTCGGCATTTTCAGGGGATGAAACGTATAGGTGCGATGATCGATGATCATTCGGTCCGACCCTGACTTTCCTCTGTTCTTTTTTTCTTGGCGTCCGCGGCCCGCGATTTATTCAGCCTCTTTTGCAGGAGTCAACGTGGCACCTTGGCCAAAAGACGCAACGCCCGCGCGACGTTCACACTTGCGTTGGGGCGGCCAGGATTCCGCTATCCGGCCGTAGATCGATGGTCTATGACCACGACGGCGCGTGCCGCGCCGCAACCGAGACAATTCAATGACGCTGCAACCTGCCCGCTTCCGCTTGACCAAACTCGCTGCCGTGACCGCGCTGGCGCTGCTCGCGTTCCCGGCCAGGGCGGAGGTGCAGACGGACCTCTGGAGCGGCCAGCGCGCGCTCGACGTCATCGTGCAACTGTTGAAATTCACACCGCGCTCCATGGAGACGCCGGGCCATCAGCAGACCATCGACTACATCACCTCGGAACTGTCGAAGACCAAATTCAACACCATCAAGACGCAGCGCTGGGCGGCGCATGCGGCTGGCCGGACGATGGCGATGACCAACATCGTTGCGCGCCTCAACCCCGACAATCCGCGACGCGTGATCGTCGCGACCCATTACGACAGCATCATCAAGGCCTATCGCGACGCCAAGCACCCCAGCGCGCCGATGCCGGGCGCCAACAATTCCGCCTCCGGCGTCGCCGTGCTGCTCGAGACGGCGCGAGTCATCTCACAGTTGCCCGAGTTGCCGCCGGTCGGCATCGACCTGGTCTTCTTCGACGGCGAGGAAGGCGCGATCTCGATGGGGGCCGGCGATCCCAATTTCAAGCCGGTCGGCTCGGCGCATTTCGCCGAACGTCTGTCCGAATTCTATCCGAACGCCAAACCCGAGAAGGCGCTCGACTTCGACATGGTGTGCGACAGGGATTTGCACCTGAAGCCCGAGCCGTCCTCGATCGCCTCGGCCGGCGTCGAGGTGAAGAAGTTCTGGGACATCGGCATGAAGCTCGCGCCGCAGGCCTTCGAGAAGCAGCGCATGCCCTACACCATCGAGGACGATCACACCAACCTGCAGGAGGCCGGCATCCCGAGCCTGCTCGTGATCGATTTCGAGTACGAGCCCTATTACAACACCCTGCAGGACACGCCGGACAAATGCTCGACGCAAAGCCTGGAGGCGGTCGGCCGGACGCTGCTGGAATATCTCTATCAGCCGTGAAGCCAGGAGCGGGCGCTATCGCCCGCCCCGCAGCACGTCAGCGGCACCAACGATCGTCGACGCGGCTACTGCGCGAGCCGCGTCGGATCGTCGCCCGCCTCAGTTCGGAGTGACGCCGGCAGCCTTTGCCACGTCGCTCCATTTTTTCACCTCGGCCGCCAAATACTGCTCAAAGAATTTTGGGTCGGTCGAGGCCGCCGGTTCGGTACCCTGAGCGAGGAGCTGTTTGCGGACCGTGCTCGACGCAAGCGCCTTGCCGATTTCGGCACTCAGCTTGTTGACGATCTCGGGGCTGGTCTTTGCAGGCGCCATGATGCCGACCCAGACGCTCACCGCGAAATCGGGCAGATTGCCGGACTCCGCGACAGTCGGCACATCGGGGACCAGTTCGGATCGCTTCGAGCTTGAAACGGCGACAGCCCGCAGCTTGCCAGCCTTGATATGCGGCAATGCGACCGGCAGCGTCGGGAACATCATCTGGATCCGGCCTGCAAGGACGTCCGTTATTCCGGGCGTATCGCCCCGATAGGGAACGTGGACCAAATCGATCCCGGCGGTCGTCTTCAGGAACTCGACGGTGAGATGGTTCGATGTCCCGATTCCGGCCGACGCGTAGTTGATGCTTCCCGGCTGCTTCTTTGCGAGCGCGATCAGGTCGGCGACGCTGTGAATCGGGGAATCGTTGGGTACGACCAGGATGTTCGGTGATGCGGCGACCAGCGCCACCGGCGAAAAATCCTTGATCGGATCGTAGGGGAGATCCTTGTACAGGCTTGGGGCCATCGCGAGATTGCTGACCGAAGCGAGCAGCAGGGTGTATCCATCCGGTTCGGCCTTGGCGACGACGTT
>Ga0153954_1001034_pt1 | contig 17017 bp, 14 predicted proteins | sample TSFL038MetaG_FD_102277 | JGI IMG/M metagenome (GOLD analysis project Ga0153954, IMG submission 102277) | Attine ant fungus gardens microbial communities from Florida, USA - TSFL038 MetaG | ecosystem: Host-associated > Fungi > Mycelium > Unclassified | place: USA: Florida, Wekiwa Springs State... | reverse complement strand
CGCTGACCTCCATACCCTGACCACAAAGCCCCAAAAAGAGCATATCTTAGAGATCCGCAACAATATCCATGAAATGGTTTTGGACTATTTGGCTTGTGGGATCGATCCAGTCAAAGGGATGATCTACATCCAATCGGCTTGTCCTGCTGTCTATGAGCTCAATCTGCTCTTTGAAATGCTAGTTTCTCTAAACCGGCTCACTGGAATGCCCAGTTTAAAAGATATGGCGCGCAATGCCCATATGGAATCGGATAGTATCCCGTTTGGTTTAATAGGCTATCCCGTCCTTCAAGCGGCCGATATCTTAATGGGTAAGGCCAATATTGTTCCTGTGGGCAAGGATAATGAAGCGCACGTCGAGCTAGCTCGCGACGTCGCCCGCCGATTCAATCAATATTATGGGGAGGTGTTCCCCATGCCTGAAGTGCTCTTAAGCGAAGTGCCTACCCTGATCGGGACCGATAACAAAGGCAAAATGAGCAAATCGGCCAATAACTGTATTTATCTTTCCGATGACCCCAAAGCAGTTGAAAAACGGGTGACTAGCATGTACACCGACCCCAACCGAATCTCCGCCGATGTGGCGGGTACTGTCGAGGGGAATCCCACCTTCATTTATCACGATCTGTTTAACAGAGATAAAGCGGAAATAGAAGATCTAAAAACCCGCTACCGGGAAGGCAAAGTGGGCGATGTGGAGGTTAAGCAAAAGCTGGCGAAAGCCATTAACCTTTTCTTAGATCCGATTCGGGAAAAACGGAAACACTTTGCTGCTGATAAAGGCTATGTGGAGCAAGTGATCTACGAAGGGACCTTGCGGATGCAAGAGGTCTCCAACACCACCGTCAAAGAAGTGCGCTCCGCCATGGGCCTTCAAGGGGGCTGGAATAAAATCTCCCGCATTGCCCGAGAACGGGCCGGTGTTGCCTAACTTTTAGATGAGCTGTAGAGAAACGCAGAGCTGCAGAGACGGGGAGGCGCAAAGAAAATACCACAGAGATCACAGAGCACACAGAGGATGCTATCTTAACAAATCTCATCTCTGTGGTCTCTGTGTGCTCTGTGGTTGTTAATTTCCTCTGCGTCTTCGCGCCTTTGCGTCTCTGCGTTAATAATTTACTCACGCATTGCAAGGGAAAGGCAAGATAGTTTATCATCTAAGTGATGGAATTTAAACTATCTACAGAATTTTTGCCGTGCGGGGATCAACCAGCTGCAATTAATAAATTAGCAGATGGAATTATTGAAGGGCGCAAATCGCAGGTTTTGCTAGGGGTGACCGGCTCGGGTAAAACTTTCACGATGGCCAATGTGATCCAACGGGTGCAAAAGCCCACGTTGGTGATCGCCCACAATAAAACGCTGGCGGCCCAACTCTATCAAGAATTTAAAGGCTTCTTTCCGGAAAATGCGGTTGAATATTTTGTTTCCTATTACGACTATTATCAACCCGAAGCCTATATCGCCCGTTCCGATACTTATATCGAAAAAGACATGGCGATCAATGACAAGATCGACAAGATGCGCCTGAGCGCCACCCGTGCTTTGCTCGAACGGGATGATGTGATCATCGTGGCTTCGGTGTCGTGCATCTACGGTTTAGGAACTCCCGAGTTTTACCGCAGCATGAATTTGACCCTCAACGTCGGTCAGCATCGCAGACGCGACGAAATTTTGCTTCACTTAGTCGAAATGCAGTACAAACGCAACGATATGGACTTTTCACGGTCCACGTTTCGAGCGCGTGGCGATATCCTCGAAGTGTTTCCTGCCTACGAAGATGAACTGGCGATCCGGATCGAGATGTTTGGGGATGAGATCGAGCGGCTGAGTGAGATCGATCCCTTGACCGGCAAAGTAAAACGGCGTTTAGAGTCGATCACTGTCTACCCAAGTTCTCACCACGTCACCCCCGAAGAGGTACGCCTCAATGCCATTGAGACGATTAAAGCCGAACTCTCCGAAAGAGCGGAGCACTATGAAAAAGAGAAACGCTACATCGAACATCAGCGGATCTTAGAACGCACCCGTTATGATTTAGAAATGCTTAAAGAAGTAGGCACTTGTAAAGGGATCGAAAACTATTCGCGCCACTTTAGCCAGCGTAAACCGGGCGATCCACCCCCCTGTTTAATCGACTATTTTCCTTCTGACTATTTGCTGATCATCGATGAATCGCACCAGACAATTCCGCAACTCCATGCGATGTCTAACGGAGACCGCGCGCGCAAAGAAAGCCTCGTTGAATTTGGCTTTAGGCTCCCTTCAGCGTTTGATAACCGCCCTTTGCGCTTTGAAGAAAGCTACAAGCGCTTTAACCAGGTGGTGTATGTCTCAGCAACGCCGGGAGCTTGGGAAGTCACTGAATCGGGGGGTGAAGTCGTAGAGCAGGTGATCCGCCCCACCGGATTGCTCGATCCCCAAATCGAGATACGCCCTGCGGAAGGGCAAGTGGATGATAGTTTAGCCGAAATCCGTGCCCATACAGCACGTGGAGGTCGCGTTCTTGTGACCACTTTAACCAAACGTTTAGCGGAAGATTTGTCCAAATACCTCCTAGATCTTGGTGTCAAAGCCAAATATCTCCATTCCGATATCGATACGATTGAGCGAATTCAGATCATCCGCGATTTGCGCATGGGGGAATTTGACGTGTTGGTGGGGATTAACTTATTGCGGGAAGGTCTCGATATCCCTGAAGTTTCCCTCGTCGCCATCCTAGATGCCGACAAGGAAGGCTTTTTGCGCAGTGAAACCTCCCTCATCCAAACCTGCGGCCGCGCTGCGCGCAATGTAGAAGGGCGGGTGATCATGTATGCTGATAAAATGACCGAATCGATCCGCAAGACAGTGGAGATCACCGAAGCGCGCCGCAAAATTCAGCAAACCTACAATGAAGAACATGGGATTATTCCTCGCTCCGTTTCCCGCGAAATTAGCCTCCTCGTTGAGCCTGAAGAGGAAGAAGCTGGCGCCTCCGCCCGTTATGTGGCTGAGGAGCATGGAGACTACCTCACGCCCCAAGAGGTGGATCAAAAGGTTAAATTCTACGAGATCGAAATGAAACGTGCCGCCAAAGAGATGCGTTTTGAAGATGCGGCCCATTTCCGTGATTTGATGCGCAAATACCAACAGATCGAGCTCTCCTACGGATAACCGGCGGCAAGAGTGAAAAGGGGCCGGGCCTGCATTCTTGCATTTCTTTAGAATCAAAACTGTCGAATTACCAACGAAATGCAAGAATGCAGGCCCGGCCCCTTTTCACCAACGAAATGCAAGAATGCAGGCCCGGCCCCTTTTCATTTTTTGCACTTACTTCAGATAGGACTGACACTGGGGGCAGCGGACGATCGCCACATCGGGATTGGAGAGAAAGGCAAAGTGGCAGTATTCACAGGTGGTCAGCTTTTGATGCACGGTGCGGATTTTATTGCGACGGGAGCGGAAGTGGTTGTAAATCCATACGCCGAGCACGCCCCCTAGGGTCAGGCTTAGGTAAAGGGTAAAGGCAGCCGTAGAGGAAAGTTCAATCATCCGATCCGCACCTCGATTTCGCCGTCTTCCACGAAATGGGATGGGTCGGGTTGGAAGCGGAACTCCTTCAACCATTTCTCCACAGCATGATCATTGTAACTCCCCTGCAGGGGTTCTAGCCAAAAAAGGGTGCCGGTGGCTCCTTCCAGACGTGCTTGGAAACGCCCTTGGTAGTGGAGGATTGGAGGAGGAGGCGAATGGATGACAGAAAATTGCGCAAGAGGCCCTGAAAAGTGCACTTGAGTTCCTGCTTCAGAAGAGGGAGGGTCTAAATTGGGCGAGAAAGGAAGTGCAGTAAAAAGATTTTTTTTCCAAAGGGATTCACGGTTCGCTTGGGTTACCTGAATACCTGTTGTGGGCCACGCTGGCAGGGTAGGTTCGCTTTTTTTGGGTTCCCTTAGCCACCGGGGAAAAGGGTCTTCAGCTAATTCCACCATTACGAGTGCATCAGGTGCAGGAAGCAATATAGAGTCCACCTGCACGGGAGGGATGAGCGATTGGCTACCTAGAAACAAAAAAGAGCGCACGTTAAAGAGCAAACCGGCCGCCAAATGGAGCGAAAGGGCAAACAGGAGTGCCCAGGCCAAATTTTTGGTCAGCAGCGGCTCTTTTTTGCGCAAAGTGATGCTGATATCCAGTGTTTTGGCGACCTTTTCTAGCTTCAACATCAAAAATAACCCACCTGACCGGGGTTTACGTTTTCATCGGGCTTGTACACGAGGCGCACGCGGTGCCCAGTTTCTTGGATTGCGGAAAAGAGGCGCAAGAAAGAACCGTAATCCACCCGTCGGTCGACGCTCAACACGATGGTGGGTTCGAGGGCGCTCCATTGGCGGCGCAAAATAGCCACCTCTTCCCCTAATTGTTCCTTGAGGGAGCTGAGGTCGACGATCGATTTTTTAGAGCCGACATAGATCACATTTTGGGCGTCCATCACCACCAAGATTTGGGTCGTCAAGGGAGCTGAATCTCGGTTGAGGGTGGGATTTTCGATGTGGAGCGATTTTAGGGGCAGGATATCTGAAGTGACGATAAAAAAAATGAGCATCAAGAAAATCACATCCACCAAGGGTGTGAGGTCGATCAGATTGCTCGAGATTTTTAGTTTCGTCTTAAATTCCATGATAGACTCAAAAATCCTCGCGATGGACGAGGAGGTCGATAATTTCGGCTGAAGTGGTTTGAATTTCTAAAATGAACCCCTCAACGCGGCTCACGATGTAATTGTAAGCCAAAATGGAGGGGATCGCCACCACCAGGCCTGCGGCGGTCGTGACTAAGGCGTATTCCATCGCTTCTCCGATGCGGGTGGCGGAAATGTCGACCAAGCCGCTGGCGCGCATCTCGGAAAAAGCTTGGATAAAGCCCAATACAGTTCCTAAAAGGCCAATCAAAGGAGCAACGTGGGCAATAATCGACAAGATTTTGGCGTTTTTTTCCAGATGTGCGATTTCGATTAAGCCAGTCACTTCCATCGCATTTTCGATCTGCTCTTTGGGGCGGTTGTGTTTGACGAGGCCAGCCTTCACGATATTGGAGATGGTCCCCTTGTTGCTTTCACAGGTTTGGATCGCTTCGATCAAATTCCCCTCTTGGATAGAGCGGCGTAAGTCGATAATAAACTGATTCGTATCAATCTCAGACTTGCGTAAGTGCAGAAAACGTTCAATAAAAACGGCAAAACTGACGACTGAGCACCCAGCAATCACAGTTAAAATGATGTTCCAGTTGGAATTGTACTGAAACAAGCTGCCGATTAGCTCAGAAAATGTGAACATACTCATAACTCCTCATCCAACTTTTGTTTGGCTTTTTTGGCCCATTCCCCTCCTTTTTTCGAGGTGGCTTCCAATTGTTTGCGCGCTAACTCTTTACGTCCCTGCTGCAGATAAACTTCGGCGCGCAAATACATCGCTTTAATCCGCAAATTTGAAATTTCATCGCTATTGATCGCTTGCGAGAGGATGAGCATCGCTTTATCGGGTTCATTCAGTGCGAGTTGGCATAAACTTTGCTGAATGAGCAAATCGATCCGCTGGTCGGTGCTTAAGATTTTACCTTTGCCCGCCTCTTCCGCAAAAGCAAAAAATTCCAGGGCGTGTAACGGCTTTTGCTCTTCTAAGGCCAACTGCCCCAGTTCATACCAAACGCGCGAAATGAAGTAGCCGCGCGAAAGGGAGGCTTCCCGGTACCGGGCGATCATTTTTTCTAATTCTTCTTTGGCTTCTTTTTTACGCCCTTGTTTGAGAAGCGTCTGGGTTAACCAATAATGGCTTTCTTCCAACAGGGGTGGGTAGCCAGTCTCGGAGGAGGGGATCTGCTTTCCGATTTCGCGAAAGACCTCCTCCGCATATTCTAAAAAAATCTGCCGCTTGGCGCCTTGCGCATCATCGGCGATCGCCAAGTTAGCCAAGGCTCTTTCTAAAGTCGAACGTATTTTTACCGCATTATAGAAAGGCAATTCCGTTTCTGGAATCATCTGTTGATTTTTCAATTCGTCAAAAAGGGTCTCCCCTTCTTGAAAAGCCTCAATTGAGCGGTTTAAATCTTTTTTGCGGATCCATTTCCCTTCTACGGTTTTCCGGTCCCGTTTAAAATCCATGCCGGTTAAGTAAAGAGCCACAATCCCTAAAGGAGAGCGGGGGAATTTTTCATGAAAGGACTGAAGGTGTTTTAAAGCGGCGCGATCCCCTTGAATGTAATCGCGATAGGGATAAAGCAAAAAATACCCCTCTGCCGCGGCTGAGGTGGTGGGATAGCTCTCGTATACCTTTTGGCGTAAAGCCCGCGCTTCTTCTGGTTTGTCTTCAACGCAAGTGGCTGCATACAACAAGGCACGACTGCCAATCTCTTCGTCGTAACTGGTTTCACCTAGAAGGAGAAAGTATTTGAGAGCTTCAGGAATTTGGCGGTTTTTGAAATACAAGGTCCCCAATAAGAGCTGTAACCGTTCCGTATCACTCCCTTCAGGAAGCTCCCCTAAGCTGCTTTCTAACAGAAGGATCGCTTGACCGCTGTCCAACTCGGCAGCCACTAACCCTTGAAGGTAAAGATTAGTTGCATCTTTTTTTAGCCCTTTCAGGAGTTGCAACGCTTGCCGCAAGGACTCTTCCCCTTTGTGGCGCCAAAGTGCTTCGGCGCGCAAGTAGATAGCGGCAGTGCCGCTTTGAGCAAAGGCATGGGCGGCTTTTAGGAAATACTCTTTGGCAGCGGCAGGATCATTTTTTTGGAGCAAAAGTCCCCGCTGTAACCAATCTTTGCCCCGGTACAGCCACCCTTCCCGGTAAAGGGGGAGTTCACGGTATCGCTCACTGGTGAGTTCAGTCAAATATTTATCCCGCTCGTCCTTTTCCGTCACTTGAGCAAGAATGGCGCACAACTTGGCGCGTGAGGTTAGGCTGTTGAAGCGGTTCGGTTCTTGGAGGATCTCCCTTCCCTTCTTTGTAAAGGCTTCATCGGCAAATTGTTTTCCACGAAGGAGGTAAATCTCCGCCAAGGCTAAATCCCTCTCTTCGGATGGGTCTGACCCTTTTAAGAGTTCTTCAGCTTGATTGTAAAAAGAGGGGCTGCCTTGCATTTGGGCAAGTTTGAGGGTGCAATCCACCATAAGGCGCAAGGTTTCTGTGTGCCAGGGGGTTGCTGAGGAGCCCTTTTTTGGAAGGGCAGCAGCAAAGGCCTGTATGGCATCGTGTAAATTTCCCTTTTGGTGGTGGGCTACCCCCATCCAGAAAGCAGCCTGAATATTGGACAGGCTTCCGGAAGGAAGAGACATTTGCAGGGCGCGCAGCCGTTTGATCGCCTTATCCCATTGCTCACAGCGCAGGTCCAAACGGGCTAAGTAGAGTTGGGCATTGTGGTAAAGTTCCTCTTTGCCGGAGGTGGATTTGACCTCTTCCAATGGGGATCGAATCAAGTCGGGATCTAACTGCAGCTCGAACCTGAGCCCTCCCAATTCCAAATTGGCCTCTGCTTGCCAAGGGTGTGCGGCTTGAGCGGCAAATTCTAAGTGGAGCAGCGCTTGATAGGGTTGTTGAAGGGATTTGTACGCGATCCCTTTCAAATAATTGCCGGCTGCTGTTGTAGGAATTTCGTTGAGAACCTCTAAAGCAGCTTGAGGGTTCTGTTGATAGAGGTAGCTTTGCGCCAGTCGTACCTGGACCTCATGCCGTTCCTCTTCGGTCAAAGAAGAATTTTTAAACAAAGGGCGGTATTTTTCGATGGCCGTTTCGTATAAAGTTGCATCAAAATAAGTCTTGGCATCTTGTAGGGGGTCTGCCGAAAGGGTGACCCATGTTGTAAATGATAGGATAAAAATGGGTCCAAGCTTTTGCATGGCTCTAGGATATCGGAGGGGGAGGGGGTGTTGCAAGTCTAAAAAAAATGGCCCGCTGGAATCTAAAATAACCTTTTTTTTTCGTCCATGAAAAAAAATGTTGCACAATATGTCCAAAGTAAATATTCAAATAGATGTCATGAAACCATAAACCGAGGAGTATAATCATGGCTCTTAAGGATAACGTGAAGCATTTGCGTGAACTTTTAGCGCAAGTCACTCACGATCTAGAAAAGGCCGAAAGGGGCAACAAAGCTGCATCGCAGCGCGTCCGGACAGCCACAGTAAGACTTGAAAAAGTTGCAAAGTCCTATCGCAAAGAATCGATCAAAAGCGAAAAATCAGCTCCAAAAGGCTCAAAAAAAGCTTCTGCTAAAAAAGTTGTGAAAGCAAAAGCTACAAAATCATCCCCTGCAAAATCTCATGCAAAAGCGAAACCAAAAGCCCACAAGGCATCTGCGAGACCCCGCGCCTTAAGCTTTAGAAAATCGACTGCAAAGATCCCCCACAGAAAACATAAGTAATTTGTTTCAATGCTCTGGAAGATGATCCGTCTTCCAGAGTTTCCCCTCTTTGTGTATACTTTCTTCCATGAAAAAACCTAAACGGATCGTTTCCGTTGCGATCGATTCCCTTTCCGATGAAGGGAATGGGCTTGGTGCCTTTATTTTGGGGGGCGGGGAACTGCCCCCACCCAACGGAAAAGCTGATGGAGCACGCCGGCTAGCCGAAGTTCCCTTTACCCTCCCTTCAGAACAGGCCAATGCCCTTTTATTGAGCAAAAAGAGGGGGATCTACCGCACTCTTTTGGAAGAGGTTACCCATCCATCCCCTCAAAGGATCGCTCCACGCTGCCTTCACTTCACTCTATGCGGGGGTTGCCGATGGCAGCATATGGAGTATGGCGCGCAGCTAAGCAATAAGCAAAAAACGATTGAAAAACTATTTCAAGACTTAGGAAAGATAGAGCCCATCCTTCCATGCGATCCTCCTTGGGCTTACCGGAATAAAATGGAATTTTCCTTCTCTCAAAATGCCCAAAGGGAGCGTTTTTTAGGCTTAATGATCGCTGGCAGCCGCGGGAAGGTTTTCAACTTAACCGAATGCCACTTGGTTGATCCTTGGTTTGCAGCATGTGTGAAAGCTGTGCGCCAGTGGTGGGGTGAGACGGATTTGGAAGCCTATCATCCCTTAAAAAATACCGGTTCTTTAAGGACTCTCACAGTACGAGAAGGGCAGCGGACAGGCGATCGGATGGTTTTTTTAACAGTCTCGGGGACTCCAGAGTATGCTTTAAAAAAACATCAGATCGATAGCTTTGTTGCTTTTGTGAAAGAAGCGGTCCTCCCTGTAATGGCTGGAGAGCTTTCAGTGTTTATGCGGATCCAACAAGTGGCTAAAGGGAGCCCTACCCAATTCTTTGAAATGCATTTAGATGGGCCCGACCACATCCGTGAGAAGCTACAAATCGGGGAAAAAACGTTAGAGTTCACCGTCAGCCCCACCGCTTTTTTTCAACCTAATACCCGGCAAGCTGAAAAAATCTATAATCTGGCACTGGAGCTTGCTGAGATATCTTCCAATGAAGTGGTTTACGACCTTTATTGCGGCACGGGGATCCTAGCGCTTTGCGCGGCTCAAAAAGCGGCAGAAGTTGTGGGGATCGAGATCGTTCTCGAGGCTGTTTTAGATGCGGAGCAGAACGGAAAAAGAAATGGGTGCGATAACGCGCAATTTATTGGAGGGGATGTGGGCACTGTATTGCAGCGCCTCCATGAAGAAGGGCGGCGCAAACCCGATGTGGTGTTTGTCGATCCCCCTCGTGCGGGCTTAGACCCCAAAGCGATCGGTGAAATCCTTAAACTGAACCCCAAGCGGATTGTTTACGTCTCCTGCAACCCTAAAACGCAAGCGGGCAACATCCCCCCTTTCCTCGAAAAGGGATATCGAATTGCAGTGATTCAACCGATCGATCAGTTTCCCCAGACAATCCATTGTGAAAATATCGTGGTCTTAACGCTATAGGTCATATGAAATTTACAATTTTAAAAAAAGATAGCGGGACGAGGGCACGCACAGCTCTTCTAGAGACCGATCATGGGATTTTGGAAACGCCCATGTTTATGCCGGTGGGTACCCGTGCCAGCGTCAAAACTTTGACTCAAGCGCAATTGGTGGAGATCGACGCCCGGATCATTCTGGGAAACACCTACCATTTGATGTTGCGTCCGGGGGCAGAGTTGATTGGCAAGGCAGGTGGGCTGCACCAATTCATGCGCTGGGAACGGGCTATTTTGACCGACTCGGGAGGCTATCAGGTATTTTCCTTATCGGAGTTGAATAAAATCACCGACCGGGGAGTTTATTTCCAATCCCATATCGATGGCTCCAAACATTTTTTGGGGCCTGAAGAAAGCATGTCGATCCAAAAAAGCTTGGGATCGGACATCGTGATGGCCTTTGATGAATGTGTCCATTACCCTTGTACACGGGAGAAAATGGAGGAATCGCTTGTGCGCACCCATGCGTGGGCAAAACAGTGTCGCGATTACGCCCTGCAAAGCCATCAAAATCTTTTTGGAATCGTGCAAGGGGGCACTTTTACTGATCTCAGGGAAGAGTCGGCTAAAGCGCTCGTCCCCCTCGATTTCGATGGCTACGCGATCGGGGGACTTTCGGTAGGGGAACCAGCGGCAGAGATGTATGCCATGTTAGATCATGTGGAGCCCTTTTTGCCCAAAGATAAGCCCCGCTATTTAATGGGGGTTGGAACCCCGCGCAATCTGATCGAGGGGGTCATGCGGGGGATTGACATGTTTGATTGCGTGATGCCCACCCGCAACGCACGCAACGGCACGGCCTTCACCTGGCAAGGGAAAATCCCAATCAAAGCAGGGCGTTATGCTGAAGATTTTAGCCCACTCGATCCCGAATTGGATTGCTATGCCTCCCAGTATAGCAAAGCCTATATCCGGCATCTGTTAAATGTCGATGAGGTAGCTGGGCTAACCTTGGTCACGATGCAAAATCTAGCCTTTTATCTTGATTTCATGCGCAAATTGCGGCAATCTATTTCCCAAGATTCGCTGAATGAATTCTATTTAAAAATTTGCTCGATCTATCCGGAGTAATCATGAACAAACTTTTTGCCTTTTTAGTCTCAGCCCAATTGTTTCTTTTCCAAGGGATGGCCTTTGCCCAAGATGGGGATTCCGCACCTCCTAGAGATCAAGGGTTAATGCAAACCCTGAGTATGATCGTAGTAGCTATGGTGTTTTTCTATTTCATCTTGTGGCGTCCAGAGCAAAAGCGGCGCAAAGCGATGGATGAACAGCGGGGCAAAATGAAAAAGGGGGACAAAGTGACCGCTATGGGGATTGTAGGCACCGTTTCCAAAATTCAAGATCAAACCGTGATCGTGCGGATGGTGGATGGCTCCAAAATTGAATTTTTAAAAGCAGCAATCAACGAAGTGGTCCCTGCCACCGAAGAGGAAGCCAAACGCGCCGAGAAAGAAAGTTAAACTCCACTAACCCTTAAAAAATTAACGCAGGGACGCAGGGGCGGGGAGGCGCTAGAGGTAACTAAAAGTTGTTTTTTGATGTTAGGGAGAGACACGTAGGCTTTTCTATTCCTCCTCTGCGGCTCTGCATTGAAAAAGGGAAGATATAAGAGAGATGGACATTTGATGGGTTGTCCCATTGTGGTGCCCATCCATTTCCCTTTTAGGGCCAATCCATCAGATAGCCATCCCCTACTCTTCGTGGGATCGTACTCTCCATTATAGAACGACTGGGCACAAAGACTTCCCTCTTGCAAAGCTCTTCGAAAGAGAGGAAATCTGTATTTGAGGATAGGTTTTTGTTTTCCTCGCTGCTAAGTGCTTTGGGCTCATCCCTTTTGAGGAAGTTTTTGAAAAAGTCATTAAAAGAGATTTCGCTCTTCTCTAAGAAAGGGCAGATGATAATTTTGTTTGCTATTGCAGTTAAAATTTTTAATTGTTCTTGCAACTGCTCCCGATTGTACCACAATTCATTGATACGAGTGAATAATTGGGAGGCGCTCGCAAGTAATAAGGGATAGGCAATACGGTCCCGATCGGCGTCTGTACCGGCCACGAAATCCCATAACTCCAGCATTGACTGCAACAGAATGAGTGCTTCTCCTAGACACTTTAGGGCATTTTGCCCCAGCCGCTTCACCCGTTTGAGCTGTAGAACCCTGTCCGATTCGGGTTGTTCCCTTAAACTAAGGGGAAGATCGAATGTACGATAGAAAGTCCAATCGCGCTTTAAGCGCTCGATGGAATCTAAAAACTTTTGTTTTTGGGTTCCTACTCGGCTGATTTGCAGGGCGGTGACGACAAAATAACAACCCGTTTTAAAATATGAGCGGTTTTCAATTTCCCCCAGGGGCATTTGCAAAAAGGGGGTGCTTTTAAAAAATTTGGTGGGATCTCCTGCGACAATTTCTTTTAGGCAAAGAATTTTTCTAAAAGCGAGACGCCCTGAGCGGATGAGATTAATTCCCATCCAAATACCGGAAACATTGGTAATCGCTCCTGCAATTGCCATTGCCATACGAACCTTCCTTGCCATCCTTGGCTTAGAAATTTTTGAACTATTTAAAAAAATATAAGGCAATGTTTGATTTTAATCAAGTTTTTTTTATCGGATTTTTTTACTGGCTTAAACTGCAGTTTTTTTGCTATTCTCGTTTTCTTTTCAAAGTAAGGGAACTATGGCACAAATTAGCACTATCGATTTACGCGGCGGCATGAAGGTTGAAGTGGAAGGTCAGCCTTATACGGTCGTCAGCAACGAGTTCGTAAAACCGGGGAAGGGGCAATCGTTCAACCGGATCCGTTTAAAACACCTCTTAGCTAACCGCACCGTTGAACGCACATTTAAGACAGGTGAAAAAGTGGACGTAGCCGATGTGGTGGAAACCAACATGCGGATGCTCTACAAAGAAGCCGACGGGGTCGTTTTCATGGATGACAACTCCTTTGAGCAAACCAAAATCAACAATGAGAGCATCGGCGATTCGATGCAATGGCTCATCGATGACCAAGTTTATGGGGTCATCATTTATAAAGGGCAACCGGTCACTGTTGAACCCCCAACATTTATGGAGATGGTGGTCACCGAAACCAATCCGGGCGATCGGGGCAATACGGCTTCCGGACGCGTGTTAAAACCGGCCATTCTCGAAAGCGGCGCCAAGGTGCAAATCCCCATTTTCGTGGATCAAGGGGAAAAGATCAAAGTCGACACGCGCACGGGCGAATATGTCTCACGGGTCAGTGAAAAGTAATTTTTCGGCCCCATCGGGGGAAAATCTTTCGAGAGTTTCCATCCTGCGCGACCGCGCTGCCCTATTCCAAGCAGTGCGCACTTTCTTCGCCGAACGGGGGGTTATCGAGACCGATTGCCCCGTTATTAGTGCCTCGGCCTCGGTTGATGCGCATATCGACCTCATACCCGCCATCGACGTGCAAGGGGCGCATCGCTTTCTCCATTCTTCACCTGAGTATGGGATGAAGAGGCTTTTGGCAGAGGGGATGGGCGATATTTACCAATTGGCCCATGTCTTCCGGCAAGGGGAATATGGGTACAAACACAATCCTGAATTTATGATGGCGGAGTGGTATCGCCTCGAGTTTTCTTTTGAGAAAATGATCGAAGAAACCTTCGATTTTATCCGCCTTTTCTTAGGTTCCCTGCCCGGCAATACAATTTCTTATCGAGAGGCTATTCTAAAGCATACAGGAATCGATTATGTGACAGCCACTACCGCTGAACTGGTCGCTTTCCTAAAGGAGGACCTGTATGAAGGCGCCGCGCAAGAGGGAAAAGATGCTCTGCTCAATATCTTGCTTCCCATTTATGTAGAGCCGCACCTTGGGGAAGGTGAGTTGACTGCCCTAGCTTATTATCCAGCCACTCAAGCGGCCTTAGCAAAAACCCGTACGATTGAAGGGGCCTCCGTTGCCGAACGGTTTGAAGTGTATTATAAAGGGGTGGAATTGGCTAACGGTTACCATGAATTGGCCGATGCGAAAGAACAACGGCAGCGGCTTCACGAAGCGAATCAAGAGCGGCAAAGGCTTGGCAAGCCTGTTCTTCCCATCGATGAAAACTTTTTGCAAGCACTAGAAAAGGGACTTCCCCCTTGTTGTGGAGTCGCAGTGGGTGTTGATCGTCTAATGATGCTGCGCCATGGGGCTACAAGCTTGAAGGAAGTGATCCCCTTCGACTGGCAAACAGCTTAACATTCCCAAACAACTAAACGCAGAGACGCAGAGTCGCTGAGGCGCAGAGGATTAACTATTGAATTCTCTCTGCGTCCTAGCGGCTCTGCGGCTCTGCGTTGAAAAAATTGAAAATACAAGAGAAGCCGGATTTAGCTCTTAAGTTACCTTATAAACTTCTGCACGATGGGGAAGCGGCGCCCCACTGTGAACGCTTTCTCCGAGACGCGTAGGCCCGGGGGAGCTTGGCGCCGCTTGTACTCTGCACGGTGGATTCGTCCAATAATGTCAGCTACTAGCTCCTCAGAATAGCCATTCCTAGCTGCAATTTCAGCAACAGACAAGTGCTCCTCGAGATAATCAACCAAGACAGTGTCGATGATCGCGTAGTCGGGGAGCGTATCGCTATCCTTTTGGTTAGGGCGCAGTTCGGCTGAAGGGGGCTTCTGGATGGTGCTAAGAGGGATGATCGTTTTTTCGCGATTGATGTACGAGGCTAAGGCGTAGACCCAGGTTTTGGTCACATCGCTGATTACCGCAAGCCCTCCACATAAGTCACCATAAAGGGTGGAATAGCCCATCCCCAATTCGCTTTTATTTCCGGTGCTAAGAACGAGGTAGCCTTTCTTATTTGAGATAGCCATTAAAAGCATCCCGCGAATGCGCGCTTGAATATTTTCTTCGGTGACGTCAGGAGGATGGCCGTAAAACTGTTCAGAGAGGATCTTCAAATAGCTATCGAACGGTTGCTCGATACTGATTTCTTCCGTTTCAATTCCTAAATTTTGGGCCAACTCCAATGCATCAGTGCGGCTTTCTGGAGAGGAATAGCGCGAGGGCATTAGAACACCCAAGACATGCTCTTTACCTAAAGCCTCCACGGCTAGACAAGCAACCACAGCCGAATCGATCCCACCAGAGAGACCTAGGCACGCTTTTTGGAACCCCTGTTTTTGGAAATAGTCCTGCAAACCCAACACCAGAGCACTATATAAATCCGCTATATGATCGCGCCTGACTTCCATTGGCTTAGTTTCGGTGTCTGTGTCGATCAATAAAAAATCCTCTTTGAAGCCTTTAGCAGAAGCAATAAGATCCCCATTTGCATCGCAGAAAGCGCTGTATCCATCAAAAATTAAGCTGTCGTTGCTCCCAACTTGATTGCACAGAATCAAAGGAGTCATCAAGGTCTCAGCAGCTTTTGAGGCCACTTCAACGCGGCGATCGGCCTTATCCAGGCTGTAGGGGGAAGCAGACAAGTTTAAGATCAGGTCGGCGCGCATGGTCTCCAAATCAGCGATCGGATCGGAGCGGTAAATCGTCCAGTTAACCAGATCGCTGTGTTGCCAAATGTCCTCACAGATCGTAATTGCCACCCTCACTCCATTGAGATTCCAAATTTTGGCCCCTACGCCGGGTTCAAAATAACGATGTTCGTCAAAAACATCATAAGTGGGAAGCAACATTTTGTCGTAATAACCGACTAAAGCGCCGTTTTTAAGCACAGCAGCGCTGTTGAACAAAAATTTTTCTTTTTGATCCGGATTGCGGCGCGGAGTACCTACGATTGCAATGATCCCTACTGTATTTTTAGCAATCTCGTGGAGCTCTTTTTCCACCTCATCCATAAAATGGGGCAGTAAAAGGAGATCTTCGGGGGGATAGCCAGTCAAAACGAGCTCAGAGAAGAGAACGACCTCAGCTTTTTGCAGACGCCCTTGATGGATCGCTTCGATGATTTTATCCCGATTGCCGGGTAGATCCCCAATCGTAGGGTTAAGTTGTGCGACGAATACTTTCATACCTCTAGAATAAGCCGTTGATATTTAATTGAAAACAAGTCTGACTGAGACATGAAAGGTAACAACCACAGAGGACACAGAGGGCACAGAATGTCGGCTAAGGCGGAGCCTCTCTGTGCCCTCTGTGTCCTCTGTGGTAAAAAAAATTAGACTGAATTCCCCATTTTTGAGACAAAAGGGAGAAAAATTTGGAATTCGGTGAATTGACCGGCTTCCGATTTGACGTTGAGGCGGCCGCCATGTTGCTTGGTGATAATATCGTAGGCCATGGAGAGACCAAGACCGGTACCAGAACCGGTAGGTTTGGTCGTAAAAAAGGGTTGAAAGATCTTATCGATCGCGGCTTTGGGGATCCCGGGACCATTATCCCGTATCGCGATCACAACCCCATCCCCTTCTTTCTCTGTTTTAATCGCGATTTCAGGCACAAACCCAGGTGGAGCGATCTTCCCTTTTTCCGCTAAAGCATAGCAGGCATTGTCGACGATGTTGACAAAGACCCGGATCATCTCTCCAGGGTAGCCGTCTACTTCTTTGAGCCCTTCAGCATAATTGCGCATGAGGCTGAGGTTGAATCCTCCATATTTTTTGCGATAGGACTGATAGGTCAGGGTCAAAGCCTGTTCTACAAGAGCATTGATGTCCATTTTTTCCATTTTCCCAGAACCTTGCTGAGCGTGTAATAGCATGCTCTTGATGATGCTGTCAGCCCTTTTTCCATGGGTATCGATTTTTTGAAGGCTATCGCGCATACGGCTCAGCCACTCCTGTTCCTCTTCGGTCAGTTTATTTTCTTTGCTTCCCACCCACTCATCTAAGAATTCGGAAGCTACGCTTGTAAAGTTGATCACAAAATTGAGTGGGTTTTTGAGTTCATGCACAATCCCCGAAGTCAATAATCCCAAAGAAGCCAATTTTTCTTGTTGAATGATCTGCTCTTGGACCATTTTGATCGTTTTGAGGGCTTCTTGCAGTTCTTTATTGCTTTCTTGCAATTCTTTTGTCCGGTTTTGAACTTTCTCTTCGAGACGTGCATAAAATTGTGCATTTTCAAAGCAGATGGCCATTTGGGAAGAAAGTAAGGTGAGGAACTTT
>Ga0153954_1001033_pt1 | contig 17050 bp, 13 predicted proteins | sample TSFL038MetaG_FD_102277 | JGI IMG/M metagenome (GOLD analysis project Ga0153954, IMG submission 102277) | Attine ant fungus gardens microbial communities from Florida, USA - TSFL038 MetaG | ecosystem: Host-associated > Fungi > Mycelium > Unclassified | place: USA: Florida, Wekiwa Springs State... | reverse complement strand
TCGCAGATACAATAGATAAGAATAATTTTGACATGCATAAGAACCCTCCAAAAAAAGATACTATGCATAATGTATCACGCATGAACAAGCCTGCACTTGTCAATTGACACGCTAAGCACCTCAGCCAAGTCACGACTTGGCTTTCGGACACTTAGCCCTTCACTTGCCAAGTTCGGCAATGTTCATGCGTGATTTAGGGCGCAAGTTGGGTTTTAACAGGATAATCAGGATCAGCGTCTTCGCTGACAGGATAAACGAAAAGACAAACAAATTTCTTCAACCTGTCGGCGAAGCCGATCCTGCTTATGCCGTTAAATTATTTACTAATCAAATATATACGACTAATAATTATCTTTATCTTGCTCAAATTATGTTGAAAAAGCTATTTTTGTCGTATTTATTTTTCTTGTATCCCTGAAAGGGGCATTTCTAAAAAATTAGCAGTAAGAAAAAAACCTATCAAGAGTATAGATTCATTAAAATATAGCAAAGCTCTACAAAGAGATAGCAAATAAATATGCTTTACATACTTTTTCAATTCTTATTTATTTGTATATTTATATCCTTGGTGTGTTTTGTTGCTTACAAGGCGGCTCTTCTCATAAGCCTTAAAATAATCGATCTAATATTTGATTCTTTACTTTTTCGGAAAGGGATAGGCATTTTTTTGAGTGTTGCGTTTTGTGCCTTGAGCATCTTGATGCTAATGGATTATCTTGATAATTCCCACATTAGCTTGTCACAATTTTTCCCTCTCGGATTTTTGAGTTCTGGATTTCTTTTGTATGTCGCACTTAAAAAAGATCTTGTTAAATAAAAATGCGACAATGGCCTTTTCAACATGATTTGAGCAGACTAAAGATCAACAATTATTTGTATTTCGAATTGCTGAAATAACCCAGAAAATATTGACTTTTTAGTTTTTCTGGGTTATTTCTGAGTAGTCAATAAAAAAGCTCCTTATTCTAAAGAAGCATTATAACCAATTATTAAGCACGATCTGCCCGGTTGCTGCATCTTTACTAGGAAGCTCCGGAGAAGATTGTTTCAATAAAGGAATGATCGATTCTGGTTGAGACTCGCTTCTATTTACCAAAGTCCTCTCCTTTTCTTTTTCAAGGAATGCAAAAATCTGGTTTTTCAAATTTTCTTTAGTTTGAGATGTTGACAACTTGATGGAAAGCCTTTCAGGTAATTTTTCATAAAAGCTCGTATATTTTTTGACGAATTCTTCAACATTGGCAGTCACTAATGCTTCGCAATCAGGAATGATTCCAGGAATCCATTTCGTAGGTTGGTACCCCTTTGCCATCATTATAGACTTAACCAACGTATCACTGATCGCAGCACTTCCCCGTTCCCAAGGCATGCAATGGGCTAGCCACCAATGTATTCTTCCTAGATCTTTCATAAAATTCTTAAGATCAATTCCATAATTCTTAGCAATCATTTCAGTAAAAAGTACTTCGATTTCCTTTAATGCAAGCTTGGCATTGGATTTTGTTGTATGTACAAATTTTTCAGGCCTCAATCGTGTTAAGAAAATATTTTCGCCGGCCTTGGTCTTTCCATAGACAAAAGCTTCTATAACGTCTTTATTCTTATCGAGTATGATTTGCAAACATTCACTATTCTTCGCCTTCTTCAATTCTTTAATTCGATTTCCATACATTTCATATTTGCCGCTTATAGGTGTAGTCGACCCATATTTATTATATTCGTCAACATATCGAGGAGTGCCGAATTTTTTTGCTAAATCTGGCCGATTATATCTTTCTAAATCGATCGCAATTTGCTGACGCTCTTTTGCTAAATACTCAATGAGAGGAATGAAAGGCTCATTTTTTTCAATTTTTTTTGCAGCATTCAGAATGGCTTGATAGCATTTTCGGTTGTAATATTTTTGATTTTGGGAAAATTCTTCATCACTTTTGGCATATTGATGAGATTGTTTTTCGACACGATTATCCATTAGTCCTTCGGATGGATCCTCTTGCAAATTTTGTGTAATAAAAATTAAAAATAAAGCATCATCCAATCTTTGATTGTGCTTTATCTCATAAGCGTTTAATAAAATGGCTAGCATTTTACAGTCGCCACGCTTAGCCATCGATTCGAGAAATTCGAGAAACACCTTAATTTTAGGAAAACCATATTTTTTTAAAATTAAACGGACAATATCCTCAAAGCCCTCTTCTAAGGCAAACCTGAGTTCGTTTTCTGGATAGCTATCGTCTTGATCCAATTCGCACAATGTTTTGCAAATCCTATTCCTTACAGCTTGTTCGGAACAGTACTTCATCGCATAATAAAGAGGCTTTTTCCCTAGTTTATCAGGCTGTGCAGGCTTTATTCCTTTTTGAATAATCAATTCCAGAGATTGATTGACACGATTTAAAACTTTATTGAGTCTTTCCAAATCTTCACATAAACCGGCTTCAAAAAATTTAGAAATAGATCTTATAAAGTCATGCATAAAGATAAATTCATTCCCATCGACTGATTGAGTATTGAAATGAATAGCCATCAGCTCGGTGATATATTCATCAAAAGACCATACTTCAGGGTATTTTTCAGCAGCCACAAACAAGCGCAAAAGCAGCATAAGAGCCTTTCGTGGCCTTTTCTTAGCAAACTCAAACAAATAAGGCATAAAATGCTTTTTGATAACATTTTTTAATCCCTCATGATCCGATTCCATCCATTCATCAGTAAGAACCATGAGCATTTCAGGGTCTCCTTCGGCAAGCAATTCTTTGCCACAAGAAATGAAAAAATCATTCGTTGATAACTGAGTATTTTTCAATATTAAGCATGCTACTTCAGGATAATATTTCTTTAAAGCCAACTTCAATTCATATTTTGGATATTGTTTAAAGGCTGTTTTATATAAAGAGCTACAAACATTCATTTGCATATCTTTAGGAAGCCTCTCAATGGCATAGAATAAAGGATATCGTTGCTCGTTATCTCTCAAATCACATTTTGCCCCTTTTTTAATAAGAAACTTCATTTGATTGACAATTTGCTTCTTTATATAAACATAAATTCCATAAGTTTCGGGATTAGCTTTTTTGCCATAATTTGAAGCCTCCATAAAAAGAAGATGCAGAACGGTGCGGCCTGAATTATCTCTAGCATTGATATTAGCACCATTTTTCAACAGTTTCGTTACTGTATTCTTAAAATTCGCTCCTTTAATTTTTGTCTTAGCTGTTTCATAATCGTACTTCTCTGCAGGCGATAAAAGCATCACTCTGTGCAAAGGAGTATATCCTGCTTGATCAACCGATTTCGTTAACTCTGGATAGGCCCGCAATAATAAATCTAAAGATTTCGGTGATGGAAACCCATCCAAAAGTTGATGAAGAAGCGTTTGGCCATTTGAAGATTGAATTTGAAGATTAATTCCACTGTTTAATAAAATTTCCATATGTTCTGGAACAATGTCATAAGAAATCCTTAATAAATCATTAGAAATAAAATCTTCAATAAACTCTAAAGATTCTTTGTTAATATTCTCTTTTGACTGTCGTAGGCTTTCTAAGAAAGCATAAAAAACTTCTTTAGACTTTCCTGTTGCAGAAATGCGTTTGAAAACTTCAACTTTATCATTCTTTGAAATTTTAGTGTTGAATATGTGTTGCAAAAGACTTTTTGAAGTTTGATCTTCCTTATGCCTGGTCAAATTAATTAGATCAAATCCTTCATTTAAACAATCAGTTATAGATTTAAAATTTCCTTGATAAACAAAACCTAACAGTAAACTAGATTCTCTCTCATAAATTTTATTTCTTACGATGCTTAATTTTTCAGAATTAGAACCTGGAATAAAACTGTCATCACTATCGTCATATTTACTCTCAATTAAATTCGGAATGACAATTTTTGCTATCTTTTGAATTCTATTAGAATAATCTTTTAACTCTTTTATATCATTAGCTGAGAAAACAGAAGAGATATTTTTATTAACAAATTTATCGAAATCAGAAATAAATTTGATTGTTTTTTTTAATAGCGTTCCTTCGGTAGATTCTCTTTGCCACCACCATAAAGGCGTATAAAGTTTAGCTAATTCCTTTTCGCATTCTTGGAGATTATAAGAAATAGTTTGTAAATCAGGTGGATTTATCATAAAACCTTAATTAAAATTTTTGGTTTTTCCAAGAAAATTGATTGAAAAGCAGAAATAATTGCAAAGATTTTGCTTATTCGACAAATAAAATCAACAATTAAAATATATTAAAACACAACTTGCTGCCTATGAACAGATCTACCTCAGAATTTTCAATACAATAACTTGACAGATTGATATCACTTTCGATATCCTTTAAGTATGAGTAAATTAGAAAAGATCAAATTGAAAATCAAGAACGGCCAAAGTATCTCCTACGAAGAAGCGGAAAGTTTTCTGCTCAAGCTAGGTTTCGAGATGAGATCGCCAGGGAGTTCTCACTTTATTTTTTAGAAGAAGGGATATGAGAAAAACATATCCCTCAAAAGGCGACCTCAGCTTCTGCCCTATCAAATTCGAATGTTGGAAGAGGTTGTAAAAAATTATGAGCAAGATGAAAAAAACGAAGGACAATAAAGGATTAGATTACTATTTGAATCTTCCTTGGACTTATACCATTGAAACAAAAATCCATGAAGGATCAAATTACTACGTTATTCGTGTAAATGAGCTACCAGGTATCTGCACAGATTCGCAGAGTTTAGATGAGGGTATGAATGAAATTAAGAGCCTTATTGCATGTGCGATAGAAATCTATCAAGAAAAGGGTGAACCTGTGCCTGAACCAATTGATCGAGATCACTTTAAAGGCAAAATCTCATATCGGACAGATAGCGAACGCCATTACCTTATAGCTAAAACAGCTCAGCGAATGCACAAATCAATTAGCAAAACTCTAGACGCTTTAATAGATAAAGGACTAGAGCAATTAAAGGCTATCTAAAGACATATCTATTAGAACTAGCTTAAAAACAGAACCAGCCCCCAAAACTGAGCTATTTCTCGGAAATGAATAAATGAAGAAAATTTTACTCACATTTGTGATGACACTCAGCATTTTTGCGTGTCACGCACAGATGACACAAGTGAACGATATGAAAGAAGTTTTTGATGCTTTTAAAGAAGCAGACTCGAAGACACTAGCCATATTCGACGTGGACATGGTTTTAGTTCAACCAAGCGATCCTGCCTTTCAAATGGCCAATATGAAGCGTTACAGCAGCGTTTCGAAGCGCATCATGAAAGAAGTGCCGTTAGACAAACAAATGATATTTTTAAGTCTAATGACCATCAGTTCAAGTCCTGTGCTGATTGATGAGAGAACTCCTCAATTTCTCGAACAGATCATCCAAAGAGGAATTCCAGCAATTGCTCTCACAGCAAACTTAACGGGTAAACTAGGCACAGTCCAAAAGGTGGAACAATGGCGAGTAGATAGTTTGAGGCAGTTAGGCATTGATTTTTCTCGAACAACACCATGTAAATCGTCGTTTGTGTTTGATAACTTGACTTCCTATCGAGGCAATTATTCTACTTATCTCGATGGGGTGCTCTTCGTTAATGGTACAACTGTTTCCAAGGGAGATGCCTTCTTATCATTCCTTGAAAAAAGCAGTTTTTCACCAAACAAGGTCATTTTCGTCGATGACCGGGAAGATAATTTGAAGAGTTTAGAAGTTGCTATTCAAAAGTTAGATCGTTCGATTGAATACCAAGGATTTCATTATTTAGGCGCTAAAGAATATCCCTCAGAGTCGATTTCAGAAGAAGAGTTTGAATCTCGTTGGCAAAAGCTGGTCTCTAAAACAAACGAGTTCAATTGAAAATGAAAAAACATATCCATTAGAAATTAGCTGAAGAATCTTTAATGGACTCGTCTTCAGTCATTTTGACTGTCGTATTAAAAGGATAAGTGGTATTTGCCGCCCGTTGCAGCTCCTGCCAATAACCGCGGTCCAACCAACCATAGCTGCCATTCCAAAAATAAAAAAGCCATATTAGACCAAATATAGGCCAAAAAATATAGCTAGCAACCAGCCAGCGAGGGACAGGAGCATCTTGGGAGGAGATCCCATAATCTCCATATTCTTCGATTTCTTCATATCCCGGCTCTTGGTCCATGCGAATCCTCCATTTCTTGATCTTGCATCATTTGAATTTTTGGGTCCTCATCCATATCGAGACAACCTTTGCTCCAAAGGTACAAAAAGACTAAAAAAGCGCTGCTTACGAAGGCCAAAATGAGAGCATAATGAGCGATGCTTCCAAAAATCCCAAAGTTATCTATCGAAGGGAAAACCAATCCAAGCACTCTTATAAAGTATATCGATTTCATTTTGGCGCAACAACTCTTCCTTCAATAATCTCCTTAGTGCGCACAGGGTCTTTTCCCAGCCACCATGCTTGAGTAGGAGAAGTAATACGTGTGCCTTTAGTCATGAGATATTGATAAATCGCTTCAAATCGATAGTTCGGAATGCCCATTTTATTGGAAGAAGTTCCTCGTGGATCGTCGTCAAAAAAATGACGAAAGGATGGCATAATCGAACCCTTACTAGCTGTTTTTGGAGCCCAAAAATGCGCTTTATGCCAATCTCTGCTAGGCCTTTTTATTCCAACTCTAGAAATATCAGGGCCAATGCGTCGAGTTCCTGGAAAAGTAATTTTTTGATAGATATATTCATTTGCAGAGGATGGTGGAGCTGGATAAGAATCAGATCCATTCAAGACAACGTCTTGAACAAGAGTTCGTGTTTGGTCTGTATGGCAATACCAGCATCCCTCAATTGCATAAATATGCTCTCCAATGGCTATCAGTTCAGCCCGAGAACGAAATTTAAGGGCATGATGTTGCAGTTCATCTAAAGATGCGATAGGTTTTCCGTCAGGATCATATCGCCATCCCTGCTCATCATTAAAAACATAGGAAGAAATGCGATATTCTTTAGGATTATTAATATAGATAACTCCATCGCTATTTTGATAGGTGGAGGGAAGCTTACCTCCAACAAGCTCAAAATTGTCTTCTACCCAATTTTCCACAGCTCCATCAGTAGGAGCTAGGGCAAATGCCGCAGAAGTTTTGGGATCATAAAGCTCAAGGATTTCGAAGCTGGGCTTTACTTTTTGAGCAGGATGCTGCTTTTCCCACGCAGTTTGCAGTTCTTTTCGCATCTTACCCGCTGCAGAAGCTGCATCAAACTCCTCATTTGTCTGTGGATGCCTTAAAAGCAATAGATGCGGAGTCAATTTAAGAGTCGTATCTCCATGCCGCGTAACGAACTTTTCAAGATCTTTTGGAGCAACAATGCGGACAGTATCGCTTTCATGAAAGGCTAGAAGAGAATAGTCTTTTTTAATGTGATAAACAAACTGTAAGGCAGACCCTCCTTCAAAAGCTCCGCTAATATAAAGGTTAGGATCTGAGATTTCATACATCTGCATTTGATAAGTACTGCTTGGGGATGTCCAGGTGGGATCCACATAGCGAGGAGCCAATAAGGTGATGATGATCGCTGTGGAAAAGAGCAGGACAATCCCAATAACTGTGAAAATGGCTGATTTTTCAACTTTAATCAAAGCCCCATGCGAATGAGGTTTTTTTTGCTGCGGAGGGGATGGGTCGGTCATGAAGCACCCTCTAACTTTAATTGAAATTCTTCAGGAGTTTTTAATAAAATTGTATTCAAAATGTTCACAACAAAGAGGATATTGGCAAATAAAATAATCACCCCTCCAATAGCTCTTAAAGTCCAAAATGGCCGCATATCTGCAATTGTGTCTACAAACGGCAACAGGGTCAAGTTGTTGTGAAACTCTGCATAGCTTGTGCCATTAGCCCAGGTCGCCCAAAGGAGCCCCTGCCAAAATCCTCCTACCCATAAAGCGAGAAGGAAAGGAACGCTCCCTAAAAGATTCAGATTGAAATGCCAGTCTGCAAGCCGTGATGACCAAAGAGGCTTTTTAGTAATTGTTGGAATGACTTGATAGATTCCAGCAATGGCAAAAAAAGTAAATGTTCCATAAAGGGAAATATGCGAATGTCCAATCACCCAATCTGTCTTAGAAGTGATTTCATTGATGTTCCGCATCGCCATGAGCGGTCCTTGTATGCATGTCAGCAAATAAAAAATATTCCCCATCATCAAAAAACGAATGGGCGAACTTTGCACATATTCTTGCCACTGGGGTCTTAGCGTTAAAAATAAATTGGCGACAACAGTCCAAACGGGAATAAAAAGCCAAATGGAAAATACCACCGCAGTAGTTTGCAACCATTGTGAAATAGGTCCATGCATCATATGATGGGCTCCAATCCACGCGTAAACAAAGGCGATTGTCCAGAACCCAATCATAGAAAGGCGGTGGCTGTAAATGGGGGTGTTGGCAAGCTTTGGAAGAAAATAATAGGCTGTAGCCAATCCCATAGGGGTATAAATAAGACCGACAAGATTATGCATATAAAAGAAGCTTACATTGACTCTCGAAATGCCTTCTGGGACCCAATTGACACCATAACTTCCAGCCATATAAGTAAACGTCGTCCAAATAAGAGTACCCATAACATACCAGAGAGAGACATACATCTTTTCATACTTCCGGATGGCGATGGTCATATAAAGGTTGACAACGACTAAGGACCAGGCAATGGTCGTCATCAGCTTTACGGGTATTTGACCAACCCAATCAGGCAACTCAGCATATTCCCAGCCAAAATTGGTTCCCCATGGATAAGAATATACACCGATAATGAGAGCTGACCACCAAAGAGCTGCAGATACATATGCCATCCTTGGACTCCATATCGATACACCGCAAAGTCGAGGGACAAAATAGTACATTAGAGCCACATTGGCCGATAGCAGCCACAGCAAAGTGACCGTGCCAACATGAACTGGACGTACTCTCCCAAAATGAACATATTCACCTGCAAAGTAGTCAGGAAAAAGAAAAGTGTTAAAAGCTATATAAACGCCCACAGTCATTCCCAGCACCAAAAAGAGAATGGCTGGATAAAGCATAAGTTTTACTGGAGTATCATCGTACTTGTCCGCTGTCGCTATTGTCATAAGTCTTGTTTTGTCTATATTGTTGATATAAAGAATGCTCTTGCTGTCTTAAAAAGGTATTTTCTTCATAACCAGCAAGAAGTTTGGCTTTAAGCTTCTCATAGGATGCTATTTTTGCATCGAGGGATTTAGCTTCATCATTTCTTTCGAATGAAGGCAGTCTTCCTTGCACGACGGCAGCCGATTTTTTTATTTGCGAAAGCCGATCATCAATCATCTTGACAATTTCATCGACGAAATTCTCAATTAGTCCTTCCTTATGTGCATCCAATCCCCACGTGAGGTTTTTATTTTTTAGCTCAAACCGATTGGCATTCGATTCAATCATATTTATAAAAATCTTCCACATACCATCATCGACATTAATTGTCAGCATATCATTGCCAATTCCTTGATAGACCTCTCTTTCTTTCTGTAAAAGCTTTTGCAAATCTACCAACCTTTGGTCGGCGAGTTGCTGCTTATCCAAATCGATTTCAAGCTTCATTTGCTTTTGATATAGATTGAGGGCACTTTGCAATGCTTGAGGCTGCAATTCAGCCATTTTATAGGCCTCTTTTTGCTTCGCACGCGTTGTTTTATATTCATTTTGAAGGGCATTAAGGGGCTCATATTCAATTGATCTAACCTTTTCAATTCGCATCTCGGCTTTTTCGAAAGATTGGTAAAGAGTTTCGGCCAATTCATCCCTTTTTTCTTTCTCATCACTAAGAGAGCGTATAAACATCACCAGCTGCAATCGTTGCAAAGAACTTGTCAAATCCCCCCAAGGAGTCATTGCTGTCCCCGGAACTCCATATTTAATTGAGCGTAAAAGGCGCAAATCATCGCGCATCTTTAACCAATCAAGATTTGTCAACATTCTAGGTTTTGCTTCCGCCATCACTCCAGCGCGAACTCCAGAACCATCGGCTTCCGCACCGTGGCAGATGGCGCAGTTCATTTCAAAAAACCTCTTACCGCTATTGATATTTTCTTCAGTGTAGTACTTCTTTTTAATGTAATAGGCATATTCACCTTCATCTGGATAGGGATTGGGAACAATATCAAAAATCTTCGAGGCTTCACTCTCTGATGACAAGGGCTTTTGAATTTCTCGCTGCATCTCTTCGACAACTTCTTGGGGGGTATAGTTCCATTTTGGCACATCTTTGGAATCTTTAATGACAGTGTTTCCAGGAAGCGAAGAAAATAACCAATCGACAAGAATGGAGACTTCTTGTTCCGATAAGACTGGCATGCCGTCATAATTTTCCTTGTCCTTTGGAGTTTCGCCCCAAGGAGGCATTGGAGTTCCCTTAACGCCATGCATGATAGAAAGTGCCGCATTTTCTTTTGTTAGGTTTCGCAAAAATTCAGCGCTTCTCAAGTCTTTAGGAATAGGATAGATCCATGTTGCTACAGGACCATTCCCTGAGAGAAATTCCCCATGGCACTCAGCACAATGAATTTGAAAGGCGAGGTTTGGATCAAATCCACGATGTTGCCAAACGGCATGGACAGCATCTCTGTTGCGTTTGCCAAGCACATCGAGCATATATGTCAATGCATAAAATTTGCTGTCATCAAAGGGAAAAACGGGCATGATCGATCGCGGTGTGTGTGATACAGGATTGCGGAAATGCTCCATAAGCCATTCATCGCTACGATATACCCCGGACCAATTCAGCTTCGGACAAATGAGCCTACCGAGACCATATTCTTGGATATACATCATCAAAAGACGATGGATTCTTTCTTTCCATTGCGTCAATAGAACTTGCGCTTGCTTTTTCTGGTCTTGATCAACAGCCCCAGCAGCCATTTCACTATAAAAATGATTTTTTGCACGGGCGGCAAATCGGAAATTCGAATAGAGAGATTCAAGGCTATCAGGATATTTCTTCGCGATTTCCTCAAGTATCGATCCCTCTCGTACTCCATCTACGATGCGTTTATCGATTTCATCCGCATGATTCTCGATAGCCTTGACGATATCCGAACCACGGCTCTCTTCTGGAATCAGCTTTTTAAACCATTCTCTTTGCTTATAAATCTCATCAAAAGAGGCTTGACCTTCTTTTTCGATGCGAAAACCAACATTGGATTGATATCCTTCTAACCGATGACAGGAAGCGCATCCTTCAACAGCAAATACGGTCATTGAATAATGCAAGTGATGAATTTCAGAAGGAGGAATAGGCTTTTCCCACGACATTTTTCGTCCAGATTCCCATTCCTGCAAAGCAATTTTATAGTCTATTTCCGAAATTGCTCTTGTCGGCCCTTTTTGAGCCAATAAAAAGGTCATCAAATCAGATAGCTCAAGATGATCTAAGACAAAATTGGGCATTGTGGAGGTTTTAAGATCTGCCTGAGGCCAAACAATGGACTCCTTAATAAACCAAGGATAGTTTTCTCCTTCGCGTGTAAGCTCAGGCCCCACGCCGCCGCGGGCAAACCCAGCAATCCGATGGCAGGCATAGCATGCTTGTGAGAGATAGAGTTCTTTTCCGCGATGATAATTTTTAGTCAATGTATCAATATCCGAAGCCATTGAGGCGATGGCATTTTCATCTTCAGAAGATCTCAAAATAGATTGTTGAGTCTCCTGAAGATGACTTAAAAGTGACTTTTGCAGATTTTGTGTTTCCCATTTTGCAAATAGGGTTCCAGTTGCATCTGAGGATTGGTAATTATCATTTAAAAATTTAACGAGAATTTCCTCATGATTTTTTTGATCTTTAATCTCACTTTCAAGGGATTCAACGAGCCTTTGGGATCCTAACATCGCTTGTAATTGAACGTTGATTAATTGCTCTTCCTGATTTTTCATTAAAAAAGTTTTTTGAGAAAAAAGGTGATTGCGCTTTTTTTCTGTCAGTGCAGGATTATTCAATTGGCTATCGATCTCTGATAGTGCCCCCGAAATTCCCCGGGTTTCCATTAGTTGCTTGAGACGAAGCAAAGTAAAAAGAGCTTCCTTTTCATCATCAAAACCCTCTTTTATGGCATTGTTCTTTTTCTCTCTTTGCGAAGACAAAAATCCTGCTCTGTCTGACAATCCTTTGATGGCAGTTGCGCTTTGTTCATGACACTGAATACATCTTGCTTGGATCAAATTGCCAACCAAAATCGGTGTCGTTTGAAAGAGCAACGCATCCCCAGGCTTGTAGTTAAAAATACGGGCGAATGAAGGATCATTCAACTTGTCTCGTTCAGTAAATTCGGGCTTAGGTCCCATGTATTCGACTTCATATTGACCATCAAAAACAGGGCCATGGGCCTTCTCAGAAGTCAAGCCACGGCCATTACCACTATGGCAAACCGTACAGCCATATTGATCAAGAGGGTGATATTCAAAGGGACGGGTTTCCTTTCCCATAAGTGGATGCATCGAAAGAACCTTCGAAACATCATATAGCTGATCGCCGACAGCGGCAATTTTCAAGCCTTCAAGCCTTGAGGCTTCTTTTTGCCGTTCTTTAAGTTTAGTCCAAGCACCTTCATGTTCTAACTGTTCACTGACCTTGACATCGCGCAATTCAGCAATTTTTTGATCTAGCTTGCCCCATATGTAATTCTCATTAGCAATTTGGATGGGGGTGCCATCATCAGATCGTTCAATATTCCCATTGACGTCCAGCGCAATTTTTGTGGGAGAAAAATCGGGGATTTCTTCTGCAGCATGGCAAGATGTGCAGCGGTCAATGTGAGCAGGACCTTTGTCATCACGCTCAAATACGATCTGTTTAACGCCCATTTGAAAGGCTGAGGCTGGCTCTCCAGTATATGTAGAACGGAATTTTTCAAGTTCAACATAATCGTCTTGATAAATGCGATACTCAGGAAATAGCTCGCGATAGAGGAAAGCGCCTAAAAATATGGCTGCAACTATCCCTAATGAAATGAGTACTATTTGATAACGTTCTGAACGCATCTTCTTTCCTAGCTTCAATGCCTTGCAAAATTTTCAGTCCAAGGCCATACCCAACCCCAATTTGCTCCTCGAAAATAAGTTCCTACTATAATCAAAAGCCCCTGCCAAGTCATAAAAAGTGTATATAAAAAAATCGCAAGATATCTGCTACGATGAAACCAATAGCCTTCACCATGAGGATTGCGGTCGAGATAGGGAATCAACATCAATCCTATCACTATCCCCATTGGGATGGCTACACCACCCCAAAAAGCATTATAAGAAACCATTTCCTGCAGCCCTAAAAAGTACCAGGGAGCCTTTGAGGGATTGGTCGGTTTACTTGGATTTGCCGGCTCCTCCAAAGGAGCATCGATAAACGAAAGTCCTAGAATTAAGACAAGGGTTAGAAAAAAAGCGACTAATTCAGCCCTAAGCAAGTGTGGCCAAGTAAAGACAAAGTTGTATGGGCCTTTATCGACCGTGGGACAAGTCCCTCTCACTAATTCCATTAACCCATACGTCCTCTTAACACCTGGTGCAAAGGATTCCTTTGTATCAGACCGCTGAACAACTCTCAGTGGATCTGGACGAATCCTATCTGGAGGCCTTGACAACCCCCCATCTTTTCGTATGCGCCAAAAATGCACGCCAATAAGCGTTCCTGCTAACAATGGAAGGAAAGCCACATGTAATACGTAAAAACGAATCAGCGCATCCTGTCCTACATTCGTCGATGCAAGCAACATCACGCGGTTGACATTGTATTCAAAGCCAGGAAGATTAGGAACATATCCTGCTATATTAGTTCCAACAGTAATAGCCCAAAAGGCAAGCTGGTCCCAAGGGAGCAAATATCCAGTGAAGGAAAGGACCAGGGTCAAAAACATCAAAAGGACGCCAATGACCCAATTAAAACGGCGCGTGCCTTTATAAGAACCCGTGTAAAATACCCGAGACATATGCAGAAAAACAAAGAGCACCATCATATGGGCGCTCCAACGATGCATATTCCTATACATCATGGCAAAGGGGGTCGTATCTTGCCAGTCCTTCATGATATCGTAAGCTCTATCCTCAGTTGGAATGTAGTAAAACATCAATATCACTCCAGTGAACGTCAAGAGTAAAAATAAACTCGTTGTGATCGCTCCTAAGCCCAAAGTGTAAAAGGGATCCAGCGAATGCTTATGGCACTTAACGGGATGGAAATGCAGAAAGAAGTTTTTAAAAATGACTTCAGATCTGTCAACATCATTATTCGGATAGTTGTGACGGAATATCGACTTGACAAACATAGAGGGCAAATTAGCCAAATATTCTATCCACGTTTCCCTCGGTTTTCCTTTAAAAACAGCCATTATATTTCCTCTCTTATCCTATAGGGGAATACCAGGCAGCATTCCAATCCAATGTCGTTTTGTTTTTGTCCACCATGATATCCCCAGACGCTCCCTTGAAGACATTAAAATAGACGAGAGGTAAGGGAGCAGGACCTCCAGTATTTTGGCCATGTTTGTCATAGGTTGAGCCATGACATGGACAAGCATAACCTGTTTCAACCATATTGACAGTACAGCCTAAATGGGTGCATACGGCAGTTTGTACACGCACTTTTCCATCTTTGGCTTCAATAAAGACTTTTTGCTTAGGGTTGAAAATCTTCCCTTCTCGAGCTAAGACTTCTTCAGGACGGCCTAAGGAAAATACGCTGGGCGGAATTTTCATAGCGTTTGGATACATAAAACCCATTAATGAAGCCCCTGTCAAGGTGCCAGCACCGAGCAGGCAGGCTCCAACCCCCATCAAAGCGAGAAAAGAACGCCGAGATATCAAAGGATCGGGGTTGCTTGGATCGTTATTTAATGAATTTCGGTATTTAGGCATTTTAATGTGTCTTGTTTTCCTCTTCCCTAAACATTTGATATTTCACATCTTCAGGGTCATCAAATTGACCTTTTCGCAAATAATAAATATAAACAGCAGCTCCTCCCAGGCCAAAAAGTAGAGAACCAGCTAAACACCAAAACATTTCAACCTACCCAGCGAGATGTATAATTCATCGCATCCATAGTCACAGCTTGCGTTGGACATTTTTCAGCACACAATCCGCAGCGGATGCATAAATCTTCATCTTTCAACATGACACTCCCCATCGTTGCTAACTCCTCATCACTCATCATTGCCGAATCCACACCATAAAAATTATCGACGGCTCGGCGCATATTTCCTTCGCCTAAATCCAGATTGACTTGATCAATTCTCACTAATTTTAAACAATTACAAGGGCAAACATCGACACAGCCATTGCATTTAATACATAGGGTTCCATCAAAAACAGGGTTGACATGGCATTGCAGACATCGGCTTGATTGAAGATGAGCCTCTTCGTCGGTATAACTATTTTCCACCATATAGTTATTCTTGATCCGCATATCCGCAGGCTGCATTGTCGGCAAGGCCCATTTCGTCCGAAGATAAGTCTTGTCACGCATAGGAGATGTTTCCGTAAATTCTCCAACAAACTCGCGATAAGGGCGTGTTCCGCGCAAGTCTTCATCAATGCTGCGAGCGGCCTCTTGACCATGTCTTATCGCTGTAATAAACAAAGCAGGTCCAAATGCCGCATCACCTCCAGCATAGATCCCTTTAACAGCGGTCCTTCCCGTTCCTCTCTCAGTTTTAATGACTCCTCTGTCCATGGTCAATTGCTCCTTCTTATCCCAACCATCAAAAAAGCTCATATCCATGGATTGTCCAATAGCTAAAGCCAAGGTGTCACAAGGAATCACATATTCGGCGTTCGGAATGAGCTGCGGGGCAAAACGACCTGTGTAGTCAAAAAGAGAATAAATCTGCTGAACTTTTAAACCGCAAATCTTCCCCTCAGCATTTCGTTCCACCGAAATGGGAGCAACGCGATTGATGATGGTAATGCCCTCATCAAGGCCATCTTCGATTTCAAATTCATCCGCCGTTTGCTCGTCACGTGTTTCCAAACAAACCATCGTCACACTTTTAGCACCATTGCGAACGGATGTTCTAGCAACATCGAAAGCGACGTTTCCTCCTCCAACAACAATCAAATGATCTCCAATTGTCCACTCTTCATCCATACAACGGACACGTAAATATTCGATTCCTTTGATGACATCAGGATCATTAGCACCTGGTATAGGCAAATCACGAGATTTCCAAAGCCCTATGCCGATGAAAACGGCATCGTATTGTTGCTGCAATTCTGTAAGAGTAAGATCGCGTCCAACTTTCACATTGTAATGGATTTTAGCACCAAGATATTCGATTGCATGACATTCGTTGTAAACAACTTCATTTTTTAACCGATAGGAGGGAACGCCATAAACTAGCATTCCGCCTGGCTTACCCATCATCTCATAAATATCTACGGTATAACCTAAACGCAAAAGATCATGAGCTGCCGTCAAAGAAGCCACTCCAGCACCTACACAAGCAACTTTCAATCCATTCGGTTCAGGATTAGTGGACCCTCGTGCATAGCTCATCTGCAACGATTTGATATGCGCTTCTGGATCCAAACCAAACCATTCGTCCAGATAGCGTTTTTGCGCTCGTATTGTTAAAGTTTTATCAACACGATCCCGTCGACATGCCGCCTCACAAGGGGCGCCGCAGATAATCCCACAAATCGAAGCAAAAGGATTAGGCCCACGGGCAATCTTATAGCCCTCTAAAAAATTCCCCGAATGCAAAGCTAACATATAACCACGCGGATCTGTATTGACAGGGCATCCATCGCGACAATCGATTTGACGCAAATAATAGTCCAAATCGGGGATGACGACATCGTAGATTTCTTTATAGACATTAACGGCTTCGTTAGTCTCCAAGCAGAACCTCCAGGTCCTTAAAACCCAACTTGCCACCTATGAATGGGTCCGATTTGAATTCTTTTCCTCTAGAAGTTCGCAAAAATAAGAGGGTCATATTAGAAAATATGGCCCTCTTATTTTCAGAGCCGAGGGTGCGAGCTTCTAGAGAGAAAATAATTTCGAATCCGACTGCCTTCATAGGTAGCAAGTTGGGTTT
>Ga0153954_1001032_pt1 | contig 17051 bp, 12 predicted proteins | sample TSFL038MetaG_FD_102277 | JGI IMG/M metagenome (GOLD analysis project Ga0153954, IMG submission 102277) | Attine ant fungus gardens microbial communities from Florida, USA - TSFL038 MetaG | ecosystem: Host-associated > Fungi > Mycelium > Unclassified | place: USA: Florida, Wekiwa Springs State... | reverse complement strand
CGCCCGGCGGCTGCTCGGCATTGATGCGGTCGATCAATTGCTGAAGCGCGCCCGGGCTCATATGCCGGCCGAGCTCGGTCTGGATACCGCCCGGATGCACCGCGGTTGCCCGAATGCCCGCCGCTTTGTGGCGGCGGTCGAATTCGACCGCAAACAGAATGTTCGCCGTTTTCGAGCGGCCATAGGCGCCGAATTCCGTATAGTCGCTGTGATCGAAATTCGGATCGTCGAGATCGACGTCCGAACGGCGATGCCCGGCCGACGACAGGTTGACGAGCCGCGCCCCCGGCTTGAACAACGAGACGATGCGATTGACGAAGACGAAATGGCCGATGTGATTGGTGCCGAACTGCGTCTCGAACCCGTCCTGCGTCATGCTCTTCGGGCAGGCCATGACACCGGCATTGGCGATGACGAGATCAAACGGCCGCCCGTCGGCAATCAGCGCATCGGCTGCGGCGCGGACGCTGGCGAGCGAGGCGAGGTCGAGTTCGATCAATTCGAGGCCAGCACCCGGCGCGGCTTGCGCACGGACCTCTTGCGTCGCGCGGCGCGCTTTGTCGAGATCGCGTGCCGCTCCGACGACCTGCGCCCCATGTGCCGCTAGGGTTCGCGCCGTCTCGACGCCAAGACCGGCCGAGACGCCGGTCACGAGGATGCGTTTGCCTTTGAGATCGACGCCGTCAAGCACCTCGTCGGTCGTCGATTCGGCGCCAAATATTTTAGCCATGCTGGTCTCCGATTTGAAAATGTCTCAAGCTCACCCTGGCCGGTATCTGAGGGCTCAAACGGTGCGCGGCGCCTGCGATCGCGTCGATCTCTTGCCTAATCCTCTCAAATGCGCGCTTGCGGGACCGAACATGCCTTGCCCCGCGCGCCAATCGCGCCAATCTTGGTGCCATGCTTGAACAATTGGAGCTTTTGCGCGCTTTGGCGGCGCGCCATGCCGAAGGCCGGATGAAGGCGACGGCGATCCCGGGCGTTGCGATTCACAAGGGCTGCACGCCGACCGAAGGCGCCGCGGGCGTTTTCGAGCCCAAACTCTGCCTTGTCCTGCAGGGCGCAAAGCAGATCATGATCGGTGATCAATTGCTGCGTTACGACCCGGCGAATTATTTCATCGCTTCGGTCGAATTGCCGGCGACGGGATGGATCATCGAGGCGAGCGCTGCCCATCCCTATATCGGTCTGAGCCTCACCCTCGATTGGCAGCACCTCGCCGCGCTCATTTCCGAAATGCCCGGCGGGCGGGACATGCCGGGCATCGGCTTCGCCGTCAGCCCCGTCACGCCGCCGCTTCTTGATGCGTGGCTGCGGCTTTTGCGCTTGATCGAAACGCCCGCGGATATCGCCGTGCTCGCGCCGCTCTGCGAACGCGAGATTCTCTACCGGCTCCTGCAAGGCCCGCAGGGCAATGCGTTACGCCAGATCGTCAGCGCCGACAGCCGGCTGTCGCAGATCAGAAAGGCGATCGCCTGGATCCGCCAGAACTACGATCAGACGTTACGGATCGAGACGCTCGCGACGGAGGCCGGCATGAGCGCCGCCTCCTTCCACCGCCATTTCAAGGCGGCGACCTCGATGAGCCCGCTGCAATATCAGAAGACGCTGCGTCTGCAGGCGGCGCGCCAGCTCATGATCGCCAATAAAGATGCAACCCGCGCGGCCTATAGCGTCGGCTACGAAAGCGCCTCGCAGTTCAGCCGCGAATATGCGCGCATGTTCGGCGCCCCGCCGGGGCGCGACGCGCTGCGTCTGCGCAATTCAGATCCCGAAGATATGGCGGCGAGCGCTTAGAGCATCGGACGTTCAAATTGAATCGCCCGGCGCTTTTAAGTTCTTTCTCATCGCATCGGATTTGTCCGAAAACCGCTTCGCACTTTTCGGTCCGATGCTCTAGGCGCGTTCAGCGGAAGGCGACCTTCAGCACTTCGTAGCTCTTGCCGCCGCCCGGTGTGTTGACCTCGACCGAATCGCCGACCTTCTTGCCGATGAGCGCGCGAGCGGTAGGCGAGGTGATCGAGACCCGGCCGGATTTCACATCGGCCTCGGCCTCGCCAACGATCTGATAGACTTTCTTCTCGTCCGTATCCTCGTCGACGAGCGTGACGGTGGCGCCGAACTTGACCGTATGGCCGGAGAGTTTCGAGACGTCGATCACTTCCGCGCGGGACAGCTTGTCCTCGAGCTCGGCGATACGGCCTTCGTTCAAGGATTGCGCCTCTTTGGCGGAGTGATATTCGGCATTCTCGGACAGATCGCCATGCGAGCGCGCCTCGGCAATGGCCTGGATGATGCGCGGCCGCTCCACTTGCTGGCGATGTTTCAGCTCCTCCGACAGCGCCACATGGCCCTGCACGGTCATCGGAATCTTTTCCATTCTTCAATCTCTTCACATGTGGCGTTGGCCGCCGTGCGTTGAAACCATTATTGCCCGCTTAAGCCGGCATGTTGTCATCGGAAACGTCGTGCAACTTTGCGAAACCCACTCACGCGCAAGCGGATAGAACCCCCGGCGGGACGCGTCAGGCGAGCCCGCTTTTCATCACCTTCCAAAACATGATCTTGCGCCGCCGGCGCGCCGCCGCGGAGCGGCTACTGGGCCCGAGAGCTTAACGCATTTTTCTCGTGAAAAGCGAACGTTTCAACCGCAAATGCACAGCGGGAGCGCGGCAAAGGCGATCAACCCTCCTCTAACGCCGTCAAGGCCGTTTGGCTCCGCCTTGCCAGCGACCCGGCGAGAGAATAAAGCACAAATTATTACAACGGCTTACGGAAGCTCAAGCGAAATAATCCTGGAGTGCCTTCACCTCCAGATCGCCGGCCTTGTAGCCAGCGATCGCCTCCGTTGCGGCAATCGCGCCGGCGAGCGTTGTATAATAAGGCACTTTATGGAGCAGGGCCGCGCGCCGGAGCGAACGTGAATCGGCGAGCGCCTGTGCGCCCTCGGTTGTATTGAAGACAAGCTGCACGCCGCCGTTCTTGATCGCATCGACAATGTGCGGCCGGCCTTCCGAAACCTTGTTGACCTTTTCCGTCGGAATGCCCTGGCTTTCGAGAAAGCGCGCGGTGCCGCCCGTGGCGCAGAACTTGAAACCAAGCCGAAGCAGTTTCTTCGCCGCCGGCACGATGCGCGGCTTATCCATATCCCGCAGCGAGACGAAGACCGTGCCGGACACCGGCACTTTGGTGCCGCCGCCAAGCTGGCTTTTGGCGAAGGCGATGGCGAAGGAGCGATCGAGGCCGATGACCTCGCCGGTCGAACGCATCTCCGGCCCCAGCACCGTATCGACGCCGGGGAAGCGCGCGAAGGGAAACACCGCCTCCTTGACGCCGACGTGACCCAGCGGCTTCGAACTGAGATTGAAGCTCGCCAGGCTCTCGCCGGCCATCACCCGCGCCGCGATCTTCGCGATGGGCGTGCCGATCACCTTGGCGACGAAGGGCACGGTGCGCGAGGCGCGCGGGTTCACCTCAAGGACGTAGATCTCGCCGTCCTTTAGCGCGAGCTGCACATTCATCAGCCCGCCGACGTTGAGCGCCAGCGCCAGCTTGCGCGTCATGTCTTCGATGCGCGCGATCGTCTCTGGGGCGAGCGAATGCGGTGGCAGCGAGCAGGCGCTGTCGCCGGAATGGATGCCCGCCTCCTCGATATGTTCCATGATGCCGCAGATGAAGACATCGCGGCCGTCGCAGAGCGCATCGACATCGATCTCGAGCGCGTCCGACAGATAGCGGTCGAAGAGCAGCGGGTTCTTGCCGAGGACGGTGTTGATCTGCCCGGTCTTGTCGTTGGGATAACGCGCCTTGACGTCCGACGGCACGAGGCCGGGCAATGTCTCGAGCAGATAATCGTCGAAGGTCGCGCCATCGTGGATGATCGCCATGGCGCGGCCGCCGAGCACATAAGACGGGCGCACGACGAGCGGCAGGCCAAGATCGGCCGCAACAAGGCGCGATTGCTCGACCGAATAAGCAATGCCGTTCATCGGCTGTTTCAGGCCGAGCTTTTCGAGCAGCCGCTTGAAGCGGTCGCGATCCTCGGCGAGGTCGATCGAATCGACGCTGGTGCCGAGAATGGGAATCTCCGCCTGCTGCAAGGCCGAGGCGAGCTTCAGCGGCGTCTGGCCGCCGAATTGCACGATCGCACCGCGCAACCGCCCCGCCGAGCGCTCGACGGCCAAAATCTCCAGCACATCCTCGGCAGTGAGCGGCTCGAAATAGAGCCGGTCGGAGGTGTCGTAATCCGTCGAGACCGTCTCCGGATTACAATTGATCATGATCGTTTCATAGCCCGCCGCGCGCAGGGCGAAGCTTGCATGGCAGCAGCAATAATCGAACTCGATGCCCTGGCCGATGCGGTTCGGGCCGCCGCCGAGAATGACGATCTTTTCGCGTGAAGACGGCTGCGCTTCGTTGGCGGGAGCGCCAGCGAACGGCGTCTCGTAAGTCGAATACATGTAAGCCGTCGGCGAGGCGAACTCGGCCGCGGACGTATCGATGCGCTTGAACACCGGCCGCACCGCGAGACGGTGCCGCAGAGCCCGCACGCTGGCCTCGTCGGTACCGGCGAGCGTCGCGAGCCGCATGTCGGAAAAGCCCGCGGCCTTGAGCATCCGCAGATTGTCGGCGTCCTGCGGCAGGCCGAAGGCGCGGACCTTTTCTTCGAGGTCGACGATCTCTTTGATGCGGGCGATAAACCAGGGATCGACCTTGCAGGCGTCGTGGATCTCCTCGAGCGACAGGCCATAGCGCAGCGCCTGCGCCACGACGAGCAGCCGGTCCGGCGTCGGCCGGCCAAGCGCCGCACGCAACACCTTCTTGTCGTCGTCGCGCTCGATGCCCTCGATCTCGACTTCGTCGAGGCCGGTGAGCCCGGTTTCGAGCGAGCGCAGCGCCTTCTGCAAACTTTCGGCGAAGGTGCGCCCGATCGCCATGGCCTCGCCGACCGATTTCATCGCCGTCGTCAACAGCGGCTCGGCGCCGGGGAATTTCTCGAAGGCGAAGCGCGGGATCTTAGTGACGACGTAATCGATCGTCGGCTCGAAAGAGGCGGGCGTCGCGCCGCCGGTGATGTCATTGGCGATCTCGTCGAGCGTATAGCCGACAGCGAGTTTCGCCGCGACCTTGGCGATCGGGAATCCCGTTGCCTTCGAGGCGAGCGCCGACGAGCGCGAGACGCGTGGGTTCATTTCGATGACGACAAGCCGGCCGTTCTCGGGATTGACGGCGAATTGCACGTTCGACCCGCCGGTCTCGACGCCGATCTCGCGCAACACCGCGATCGAGGCGTCGCGCATCACCTGATATTCTTTGTCGGTGAGGGTCAGCGCCGGGGCGACGGTGATCGAATCGCCGGTATGGATGCCCATCGGATCGATGTTCTCGATCGAACAGACGATGATGCAATTGTCCGCCTTGTCGCGGACGACCTCCATCTCGAACTCTTTCCAGCCGAGCACGCTCTCTTCGACCAGAACTTCATTGGTCGGCGAGGCATCGATGCCGCGCTCGATGATCTCGATGAATTCCTGCTTGTTGTAGGCGATGCCGCCGCCGGTGCCGCCGAGCGTGAAGGACGGCCGGATGATCGCCGGCAGACCGATGTCGTCGAGCGCTTCGAGCGCCTGGATCAAGGTCTTGATCTGATGCGAGCGCGGCGTCGAAAGGCCGATGTGCGACATGGCTTCGCGGAAGCGCTCGCGATCCTCGGCCTTGTCGATCGCATCGGCGGTCGCGCCGATCAGCTCGACATCATATTTGTCGAGCACGCCCATCTTCTTGAGCGAGAGCGCGCAATTCAGCGCCGTCTGGCCGCCCATGGTCGGCAGCAAGGCGAAGCCGCCCGGCACCGCGTGGCGCTCCTCGGCGATGATCTTGGCGACGACCTCCGGCGTGATCGGCTCGACATAGGTGCGGTCGGCCAGATCCGGGTCGGTCATGATCGTCGCCGGATTGGAATTGACGAGGACGATGCGATAGCCCTCTTCGCGCAAGGCCTTGCAAGCCTGCGTGCCGGAATAGTCGAATTCGCAGGCCTGGCCGATCACGATCGGACCAGCGCCAATGATCATAATGGTCGAAATATCCGTCCGGCGGGGCATAGGCGGGTTTTGTCTCCTCATCCGGGCGCGCCGGAAGGCCGCGACCGCAGCGCGCGGAGCGGCACAAATTGCGAGTTAAGGGCTAGAGAAATTGCTCTAAAGAAGAAAAGCCGCCGTGTGAACCCCGGCTTTTCAGGACAAATCGACCGAGTGGGCCTTCAGGTCGTCGAGCTTGCAATAGGCCAGCGCCCCTTCATGCGTCGCCTTCAGGGCGACCCGCGGCGCCTGGCCGGCCTCGAACGCCTCCTGCCAGCGGGGGGCGCACAGGCACCAGCGATCGCCGGGCTTGAGCCCCGGAAAGTCATAATCGGGCATCGGCGTCGAAAGATCGTTGCCTTGCGCCTTTGAGAAAGCAAGGAAATCCGCCGTCATCACGGCACAGACCGTGTGGCTGCCGGCATCTTCCGGCGCCGTATCGCAGCAGCCGTTGCGAAAGAACCCGGTCAAAGGATTGAAGGCGCAGCTCTCAAGCGGCTCGCCGAGCACATTGCGGGCAGGCCCGCGGCCGCCGCCACTACCGCCACCGCCGGGGATATCCCTGAACATATCGACCTCCGCCTCCCCAAATGCGCGCGGAGCAAAGCAGGCTTGTTGCCCAATTGCAACGGCGGGCTTAGCCCGCCATGCGGCCGCGCATCTGCACGCAGAATTCACGCGAGCGAACCAGCAACCGCTCGGTTTGTTCCGACAGCGAATTGGTCGCCTGCAGCATTTCGGCGGCGATCCGCTGGCTCTCCCCGGTCGATTGTGCGACGGCCCGCAGCGTCGTGGAAAGCTGCTGCGCCTCATCCGCGGTCGCCGAAACATATTCGCCGATCTTCCCGGCGGCCTCTTCGCGCAAGGCCGTGCCCTCGCGGATGGTCTCGGTGATCGCGCCGATACGGCCGATACGCTCGACCGTCACGCCCACCGCCTTGACGACATGATTGGTCGCGGTGCGTACGCCGCCGATGCGCGCGGCGATGTCGGCGGCAGCGCGCGAGGTCTCTTGCGCCAGCGCCTTCACTTCGCCGGCGACAACCGCGAAGCCGCGCCCGGCTTCGCCGCAGCGCGCCGCCTCGATCGTGGCGTTGAGCGCAAGAAGATTGGTCTGATAGGCGACGCCGCCGATGAAATCGGCAATCTGCCCGATGGTCTCGACCGCTTCGGCAAGTTCGCGGGCGGAGGTCGAGGTGACCTTGCCGTCGGCCGCGGCGCGCGCGGCGATCTGGTTGGCGCTGAAAAAGTCTTGATTGGCGTTGTCCACCAGATGGCTGAATTCTTGCGCGGCATTCGAAAGGGCTTCCACCACTTCGACGCTGACATGCGAGGACTGGACGACGCGCTTCGTCCGGTCGTCGGTGGCATGGGCAATGTCGCGCATCGCGGCGGCATTGCGCTGCAGTTCGGTGGTTGCCCCCGACAAGGCATCGATGACCCGCAGGACATCGCCCTGGAAAACGTCGACGAAACGCTCACGCTCTTTCTGGAGCGCCCGCTGCGCCCTTGCATCGGCCGAACGGGTTTCCTCTTCGAGTTGGCGGAGCGCCTTGCCCTTGTCGCGGAAGACCTGGATGGCGCGCGCCATGTCGCCCAATTCGTCGGAGCGGCGGGTCGAGCCGATCGGCGTATCGAGATGGCCGGCGGCAATCTCACGCATGGCGCCGGTCAGCCGCAGCATTGGATGCGCGACCGCGAGCGAGGCCCAGAGCAGGGCGCCGAAAAAGCAGATGGCGAAGCCGGCCGCAAACAGCGCGGCCAGCCGCTGAAAGCGGGGGTTGGTGACGTTATCGACATTCGCGATTCGATCATTCATGTCGCCGGCGATCTGATTGGAGACATGATTGAGCGCCGCCTCGAGATCGTCGCGCAACGGCCCGAAGCGATAGTCGATCTGAAACTCGCGCGTTTCGCTGCTTGGCTGCTGCTTGGCGAAGGTTTCGAGGAAGGCCAGCATCTTGTCGAAGCGCGTCGAAATGCCGTCGAGATCATCCTGCGATTCCGGCAGGAAGGCGCGGGCGATGGCGAGCCAATTGCGGAAACGCTTCGCCTCGTCCCGGAAGGCCCAGGTCGTCTGCTGCGCATCATCCGGGTCGGGATGCGCAAGCTCATAAGCGAAAGCGGTGAAATTTGCCTCCGAAGCCTTGGCTTCGACGATGGCGACGCGGGCCGGATATTGGCGATGGATGATGTCCAGGCGTACATCGCGCAGGACAGCGAACTCATGCCAGAAGATGGAAGCGCAAATGGCCGTCAGGACGGCGAATGTGACAATGACGGCGGCGAACTTGTGAGTCAGCCGCAATTTCGGAACGAGTCTGGGCACGGGGGTCTTGCTGGTATGCGAATCGGGAGGCGCGAACGCAGCCTACCTCCCAAGATGTTAGCAAAGCGTGTTGCTTTCGTGTGACAGCCCCAGCAAGAGGCGCCCTCATCTCTACCCTTACGGTTCGGTTGTTGCAGGCCTGCAACAGACTTCACGACCGCCCTGGGTTATACGGATTCCGCTGACGACCTGTTCAGCCGGCCGGGGGGCCACGGCTTCAGAGACAGGGCGAGGGGGCAAAAGCCCGGTTCCGGGGGGAACCGGGCTTTTTCGCGTCTGGGTGTCAGCGAGGGCTTAGATCAAGCTCGCGCAGAAGCGCTGGATCTTGGTGCAGGCGTTTTCGAGCACCTCGGTCCCGGTCGCATAGGAGATGCGGAAATTCGGCCCGAGGCCGAAAGCCGAGCCCTGCACCACGGCAATGCCCTCCGTCTCCAGCAGCGCATTGACGAAATCCTCGTCCGTTTCGATCGTCTTGCCGCCCGGCGCCTTGCGGCCGATGGCTTCGGCGATCGAGGGATAGACATAGAAGGCGCCTTCCGGCGACGGGCATTTCAGATATTTCGCCTGGTTGAGCATCGAGACGACGAGATCGCGCCGCGCCTCGAAAATCTTGCGCCGTTCGGGGATGAAATCCTGTGGCCCGTTCAGCGCCTCGACCGAGGCCCATTGCGCGATCGAGCAGGCGCCCGATGTCTGCTGGCCCTGGAGCATGTCCATCGCCTTGATGAGCTTGTCGGGCCCGGCGGCATAGCCGATGCGCCAGCCGGTCATCGCATAGGATTTCGACACGCCGTTCATGGTCAGCGTGCGGTCCAACAAGTTCGGCTCGACCTGCGCCACGGTGGCGAATTTGAAATCGCCATAGGTCAGGTGCTCGTAAATGTCGTCGGTCAGCACCCAGACATGCGGATGGCGAAGCAGGACATCGGTCAGCGCCTTCAATTCGGCGTGCGTGTAGGCGGCGCCCGACGGGTTCGACGGCGAATTCAAGATCAGCCATTTGGTCTTGGGCGTGATCGCGCGATCGAGGTCCTCGGCCTGGAGCTTGAAACCATGTTCCATCCGCGTTTCGATCGCGACCGGCGTGCCGCCGGCGATCGCCACCATATCCGGATAACTCACCCAATACGGCGCCGGGATGATGACTTCGTCGCCCGGATTGATCGTCGCCAAAAAGGCGTTGAAGAGAATGTGCTTGCCGCCGGTGCCGACGATCGTCTGCGAGGCCTTGTAGTCGAGACCGTTCTCGCGCTTGAACTTCGCGACGATCGCCTCACGCAGCGGCTGGATGCCGGCGACAGGCGTATATTTGGTCTCGCCGCGCTCGATCGCCGCAATGGCAGCGCGCTTGATGTTATCGGGCGTATCGAAATCCGGTTCGCCGACCGACAGCGAGATGACATCGCGCCCGGCGGCTTTCAAATCGCGCGCTTTCTGCGTCGCCGCGATTGTCGCGGAGGGTTTGACCCGCAGGAGAGCGTCGGAAATGAAAGCCATGATCCTGTATTCCTCGTAGAAAGTTGAGAGAGCTTGCTTTTTGCGTTGCAAAAATAGTGGCGGCACGACACGCCCGCAAGCCTTGTTTCGCCGCGGCATGAGCGCGCTTAGGGATATTTAAGCGCAAGGACCGACCATGCCGGCCTCGGACGAGGCTTTCATGTTCAGTATTTTGCGGAGCGGCGCCTGGCTCACGCGCCAGCGCCTGCGCGTCTACCCTGCCATTCTTTTAGCGGCCTTTGTGATCGGCGGTCTCGGTCTCGTCGCGACCGCGCATCGCGGCAAGGACATCTACGGCCATCCCTTGGGCGCCGATTTCACCGAAGTCTGGAGCGCCGGCCGCGCGGCGCTCGCGGGTGACCCCGCACGGCCTTACGACGTCGCGGCCTATAAGCGCGATCAAGACAAGTTCTTCGGCCCCTCCGACGACTTCTACATCTGGCCCTATCCGCCGTTCTTCCTTGCGATCGCGGCACTTCTTGCGCTTTGTCCCTATGGCGCGGCCTTTGTCCTTTGGCAGAGCACGACATTGGCGCTTTATCTCGCGGCGACCTTCGCCGCGTTACGCCCCGTACGGCTTCCGATGGGCACGGCGCTTCTCGCGGCGCTCGCCTTTCCGGCAGCCTTCATCAACCTCACGCATGGACAGAACGGCTTCCTCACCGCGGCGCTGTTAGGCGGCGCGCTCGTGCTTCTGCCGCGCCGACCCATCGCAGCGGGATTTTGCTTTGCTCTGCTTGCTTATAAGCCGCATCTCGGCCTGCTCGTCGTGCCGGCGCTGATCGCTGGCGGCGGCTGGTCAACGCTTGCCGCCGGCGCGGCCGGCCTCGTCGCCATGATCCTGGCGAGCCTCGCCGCCTTCGGCACGGCGCCCTGGCACGGATTTTTCGCGCATCTCGGCTTTTCGCGCGCCATGCTCGAAGCGGGCGCCACCGGCTTCGGCAAATTCGTCAGCCCGTTCGCGGCGATCCGGCTTCTCGATGGCCCTGTGCCGCTTGCCTATGCGGTGCAGGCCCTCGTAACGGTCAGCCTGTTGGCGATCGTGGTCTTCGTTTGGCGATCGAAAACGGACTTTCGTCTGAAGGCCGCGGTGCTCATCGCGGCGAACCTCGCAGCCACCCCCTACGTCTTCGACTACGATCTCGTTATCCTCGCACCCGCCTTGGCCTTTGCGCTGTCCTATGGCCTCGACAAAGGCTTCCGGCCTTATGAGAAATCCGGCCTTGCCTGCATCTGGATCGTGCCGCTTTTGACCCGCCCTGCGGCAAGCGTGCTTTTCCTGCCGCTCGGGCCAGTGGCGGTCCTGCTTTTTGTGGCTGGCCTGCTGTCGCGCGTCCTGGCTGAAGCTAAAAAACCGTAAATTTCGCGACACGACATTCCGCGAAATCCGCCGTTCAATTTTAACGACACACCGAAATTCTTTTTCTTGACCTTTTGAACGATGGGCAGCCAACGCCATCACAAAAATTTTCAGCGATTTGCGACGATCACGCCGCGCTATTTTCGCCAAGACGGTTAAGACGCGGCTTCGCTTGTCATGTAAGCCATTGTTTTATAACGTATTTATTCTTTTTCGCGCTTGCAGCAGCGAGAGTCGCGAATCCCAGTTCGGAACATAACCCGTCATCGAAAGTTAGCGACCCACGCAAAAATGGCCGCTCTGTCGCGTCTCTCAGGCAACTGTCAACCGATTTTGCGGCGGCTTTGAAACTTTTTCAGGCCGTGTTGCGTTCGAGAAACGCACAAGATTTTTACCGCGGCCGGGCCAAGCATGAGGGAAATCAAGGCCACACCAAGCGCGGTTCGCCAATGTGCTTTTGCGCACAGGCAAAAGCAGGGAGACCGAATAGCGGTAGGTGGTCTCGAAGCTAGGTGCTGAGAGGAGTGAGGGATGTCGATCGCCGACCATTTTGACCGTGCCCCCGATGCGGGTTTTGTTCGCAGCTACGACTCGCGAGCGGCGCGGCGGCAGTTCCAGGTTTCGCTGGTGCTCATCGTCATTCTCACCGTTTCCGCTTTCGCGCTTGGGCTTCTGGTTCGTTTTGATCCGCCGGCCGGCATCTCGGACTCGCCAGCGGCGGTGGCGCATCACGACGTGCATTTCGCCGGGGTGATGCCGGATTTGTCAGGTTTCGCGCCGCGGTCGTAACGGCGCAAAGTTACCACGACCCCCGATGCCCCCCGTAGGGAGTCGTGTTTGAGGGCCGCGCTCCGTCAAGGACGCGGCCCTTTCTTTTGGCCGATGCGGCCAAGTTTCTGCGATCGCATCAATCGTTTCGTAGGCCAGCCTGGCTAGGCTGCCGCTATGTCCATGCCACCCGCCAAACCCTTTGGCCGCCGCGGCCGGCTCGCGACTCCGGCCTCGCCGGCCCTGCGCCCGGCTTTCGCTGCGCGATCGGCCGCAAAGCCCGTCGCGGCGCCCGATCTGGCGCCGGAGGTCGTGGCGGCTGTGCTCGGCGGGACAAGTGGCCTTCGAGAGAGCGCCTTTGCGAGCCAATCGCGAGTCAAGAGCGTCGGCTGGTCGTTTCGTGCCGCCGTGCTCGCCGGGCTGATTGTCAGCCTCGTCAATGCCGCAGCGCAGGCGACGCGTTTTTCGAGTTTCGGCGGCCTCGAAAAGCTGCCGTTCGGGTCGGCGCTTCTGGGCCAAATCTCAATCGGCGAGGCAACCGTGCCGCTGACCCTGCTGGCGGCCCTTGCCGGGCTATGGAGCGGCGCCCGCGCTAGCGCACTCGCGCTTCTATTCGCCCACAAGATTCTGGCGCGCCTCGGCCACACCAGCCTCATGGCCTATAGCCTCGGCGGCGCGGCGGCGTGTCTTGCCTATGCGCTGCTCGGCGGCCTGTTGGGCGGCGCGATGACGCCGGTCTCAATCGCGATGGAAGCGCTGTCCGGCCTCGGCGCCGGCTTCTTCTACCGGCTGTTCGCCGCGACCGAACGCGGCTAAGGCGGCGCGCATTGTCCCTGATCTGCGCTTCCATCTGAGGCGCGGCGGACCCATATTGGGCTCATGCCCAAACCGCCAAGAAAATCCGCCCGACCCAAGGCCGGCAAGCCGGAGCTGAAACCGCTCGGCGAGCATCTGGCCTCGCTGCTCAATCCGGCTTTGGCCGGTGGGCCGCCAATCGGCTTTGCCGAGGCGCCGGCGAATTTTGAAAGCGCGCTGACGATCAGCGGCGTCGAGGCGACCGCCGCCTCGCTCAAAGACCTGCTCGAACACGGCGACCCCAATCTGCGCGACAAGGCGCCATGGATGCCGCACCGCCCGCCGCGGCCGGAGAAATCCGAAGGCGGCGTGCAATTCAAGATTGCCTCGGAATATGAGCCGCGCGGCGATCAGCCGACGGCGATCGACGAGCTTGTCGCCGGCGTCAATGCCAATGAGCGCGACCAGGTTCTGCTGGGCGTCACCGGGTCCGGCAAGACTTTCACGATGGCGCAGGTGATCGCCCGCACGCAGCGCCCGGCGCTGATCCTGGCGCCGAACAAGACGCTGGCGGCGCAGCTCTATGGCGAGTTCAAGAGCTTCTTTCCGGAGAACGCAGTCGAGTATTTCGTCTCGTACTATGATTATTACCAGCCGGAAGCCTATGTGCCGCGTTCCGACACCTATATCGAGAAGGAAAGCTCGATCAACGAACAGATCGACCGGATGCGCCATGCGGCGACCCGCGCCCTTCTCGAACGCGACGACGTGATCATCGTCGCCTCCGTTTCCTGCATCTACGGTATCGGTTCGGTCGAGACCTATACGGCGATGACCTTCAGCGTGAAGGTCGGCGAGCGGATCGACCAGCGCCAGCTCATCGCCGATCTTGTCGCGCTCCAATACAAGCGCTCGGGCGGCGATTTCTATCGCGGCGTCTTCCGCGTCCGCGGCGATACGATCGAATTGTTTCCGGCTCACTACGAGGATCGCGCCTGGCGGATCAATTTCTTCGGCGACGAGATCGAATCGATCGTCGAGTTCGATCCCTTGACCGGGCAGAAGACGCAAGATCTCGAATTCATCAAGATCTACGCCAATTCGCATTATGTCACGCCGCGCCCGACGCTGATCCAGTCGATCAAAGGCATCAAGGAAGAGCTGAAGCAGCGCCTCGTCGAGCTTTATGCGACCGGCCGCCTGCTCGAAGCCCAGCGGCTCGAGCAGCGCACGCTCTTCGACCTTGAGATGATGGAAGCGACCGGCTCCTGCGCCGGCATTGAGAATTATTCGCGCTACCTGACTGGCCGCCGCCCCGGTGAGCCGCCGCCGACCTTGTTCGAATATTTACCCGACAACGCGCTCGTCTTCGCCGATGAATCGCATGTCACCGTGCCGCAAATCGGCGGCATGTATCGCGGCGACTTCCGCCGCAAGGCGACGCTCGCCGAATATGGCTTCCGGCTACCCTCCTGCATGGACAACAGGCCGCTGCGTTTCGAGGAATGGGATGCGATGCGGCCGCAATCGATCCATGTCTCGGCGACGCCGGGCAAATGGGAAATGGAGCGCGCCGGCGGCATTTTCGTCGAACAGGTGATCCGCCCGACGGGCCTCATCGATCCGCCGGTCGAGGTGCGCCCGGCGCGCGCGCAGGTCGACGATCTCCTCGGCGAAGTACGCGAGGTGGCGCAGAAAGGCTATCGCGCGCTGATCACCGTGCTGACCAAGCGCATGGCCGAGGACCTGACCGAATATCTGCACGAACATGGCGTGCGCGTCCGCTACATGCATTCCGATATCGACACGCTGGAGCGGATCGAGATCATCCGCGACCTGCGCATCGGCGCGTTCGATGCGCTCGTCGGCATCAATTTGCTGCGCGAGGGGCTCGACATTCCCGAATGCGGCCTCGTCGCCATTCTCGATGCGGACAAGGAAGGCTTTCTGCGCAGCGAGACCTCGCTGGTGCAGACGATCGGCCGCGCCGCCCGCAATGTCGATGGCCGGGTGATTCTTTATGCCGATCAGATCACCGGCTCGATGCAGCGGGCGATGGCCGAGACCAGCCGCCGCCGCGACAAGCAGCAACAGTTCAATGTCGAAAACGGGATCACGCCGGAATCGATCAAGCGCGGCATTCAGGACATTCTGGGCTCGGTCGCCGAACGCGACCATGTGACCGTCGATGCCGGGATGGCGCAGGCGGGCAACCTCATCGGCCATAATTTCAAGGCGACGATCGCCGATCTCGAACGTGAGATGCGTGACGCCGCGGCCGACCTTAATTTCGAAAAGGCGGCGCGGCTGCGCGACGAGATCAAGCGGCTCCAATCGGTCGAGCTTGCGATCTCCGATGATCCGCTGGCGACGCAAACCGATGTCGAGCGCGAGGCCGGCGCCTATCGCGGCCCGCGGCCGTTCGGCGATGCCGGCAATCTGCCGGCGAACCGGCCGCACAAGCCGACCGATTCCGAAATGGGGCCGCATAATTTCGGTGGCGGTGAAGCCAAGCCGCGCAGCTCGGCCGGACGCGGTGGGACGCGGGCATGGAAAGGGAAAAGGCGGCAGGGCTGAAATATCCCGCAACCATTTTGCTGGCGCTCGCGTTAGCGGCGGCCATGTTTCACTTTCGCTCCGAGCCGCAAACCGCAGCGGCACTCTGCGGCGGTAGCCTTTATGCGCTGAGCTATAGCAACGGGACGCCGCATATCGACCTTGAAGTCGGCGGTGCCCCGGCCCGCGCCATGCTCGATTACGGTGCCACCAAAAGCTCGCTGCGAGCGAAGACCGCGGCCGAGCTTGGCAGCATCGTCAAAGCGGCGACGTCGCTGCCGCTCAGCGGCGAAAGCGAATTTCTCACCCGCCGCGCCGACGCGGATACCGATGCCATCATCGGCACCGATCTGCTCGCGCATCTGACCGTCGCGCTCGACGGCAAAACGGCCGCGCTGTCGTCAGCACCTTGCGCGCCGTCGCGGCTCAAAGCCGCGGGCTTTGCGCCGATCGCCCAGCGCGGGTTCTTCTCGCGCGATCGCGTGCGCGTCGCCAAGGACCGGCCCAATGTGCCCGTCGTCTTCGTCCAATTGGGCGCGACCAAGACCTGGGCGCAGATCGACACCGGCTATGACGACGATCTCTTTCCGTATTCGCTCGACATCAACCGCGCCTTCTACGACGCGCTCGTCGCCAACGGCGTCCGGCTGACGCCGGAAGGCACGGTGACGGTCAAGACCTGCGTCGGGTTCGAGACGCGGCCGGTCTATTCCAGCACTCAACCGCTTGTGATCGCCGATGAGAATGGCGGACCTGTCGCCGAGACCGGGCGATATTATCTCATCGTCAAGCCGACCAGTCTCTGCGGCGGCATCGCAACGCGGACCACGCCGGCAGCGCAGCTCGGCGGTTCTTTCCTCAGTCTGTTTCAGTCGATCGTCTTCGACCCGCACAGCGAGACGGTCTGGATCAAGAAGGACTGAAGTTCGCTTCGCGCATGCGCCGGTGCTCGCAAGGAGCGGAGCATGTTCAAAATCCAGGAGCGTCGGGCGTTCAAATTGAATCGCTCGGCACTTTTAAAGCTTTCTCATCGCATCGGATTTGTCCGAAAACCGCTTCGCACTTTTCGGTCCGATGCTCTAGCCCTCGCGGCTGCGCTTTTCGCCACGCCCGCCTTCGCCGCGCAGCAATTGCTGCCCGAGCCTTATCCGGGCCAGCTCGGCGGCAATGCGCAAGAATCACAGCCGTTCGATCCGACACTCGGCGCGCCGCAGGAATTGGTGCCGGAGCCCGCGCCGCAAGCCAAGGGGCCGGATGCGCTCGATGATCCACGGCCTGTCACCGCACGGCGGCATCAACACCTGATCCGCACGCCCTACCGGCGGCAGGATTGGTGCAACGGCACGGGCACGTGCTCTATTCTGCGTTGATCTGCTCGGGCAGCATGCGCGAAAGATACCCGTCCTTGCGCACGGCGATGTGCCAGACGATCGCAAAAATATGCGCCGCAAGGAACAGATAGACGAAATATTGGCCGGTCATATGGACGACACCGGCGACTTTCGAGAGCGCCGGATCGGCCGGCAGGGCCGGCAACGGCAGGCCGAAGAAGGACACGGGACGGCCTTCGTGCGCGCTTGAGAGAATATAGCCGCTGACCGGCATCACGATGAAAATCGCATAGAGAAAGACATGCGTCGCATGGGCGAGGCCGGTCTCCCATCTG
>Ga0153954_1001031_pt1 | contig 17074 bp, 17 predicted proteins | sample TSFL038MetaG_FD_102277 | JGI IMG/M metagenome (GOLD analysis project Ga0153954, IMG submission 102277) | Attine ant fungus gardens microbial communities from Florida, USA - TSFL038 MetaG | ecosystem: Host-associated > Fungi > Mycelium > Unclassified | place: USA: Florida, Wekiwa Springs State... | reverse complement strand
GTGACTCGCGCAAGAGCGCGTCGTAGATCTCGATCGCCTTCTGGTGATTGCCCTTCTGGCGCAGATCGCGCGCGTCTTTGAGCCGCTGGCGCCGCTCTTCGGCTTTTTTTGCAGCCGGATCAGCCGCTTCCTTTGCAGCTGGATCGGCAGCATCGCCTGATTGGGCGGGCGTCGGCGGGCGCGTCTGCGGCTCGGACGCGGCGGCCGGCTGGGCTGGAGGCGCCGGGACCGGAGCAGACGCGTTTTTGGCATCGACGAGCGCGCTCGCCGCCTTGCGCCCCCGCACCGCCCGGGCGTCGCCTGGACGTATCGCCAGTGCGAGGTCGTAGGCCACAATGGCGTCGGCGAACCGCTTTTCGGCAACCAGGATGTCGCCGCGCTCGACGTGGGTCAGCCAGTAGTTCGGCTCCACGGCCTTGGCCCGATCCAAGTCGGCCAACGCCTCATCGATCTTGCCCATGGCCTTGTTCGTCAGCGCACGGCCGACATACGCCGCTGCCTTGGACGGATCGATCCGGATCGCCGCTTCGAAATCCGCCTGCGCGTCGGGCAGCTCCATGATCTGGAGAAGGAATTTGCCACGATCCTGATACGACAAATATTTGCCGGCCCGCGATTGCGACATTTGGACCGCTTTCGCGTAGTCGGCGCGCGCCTCCGTGTTCTTGCCTTGTATGGCCAACAGGCGGCCGCGCATGCGATAGGCAAAAGGCGTGGCCGGCCCCAATGCGAACGCCGCCCTGATGTCAGCCTCGGCTTGCTCGAGATCCGATCTGTCGAGGGCCGCGCGCGCACGCAGGAGAAGGGCGCGGGAGCGATCGGCCAGTCTCTGCTGCTTGTCCTCGATGACCTGGGTGCATGCCTCGACACCGGCTGGAGGAGGCAGTGCGTTGCAGTCCTCGATCGGGCCGGCCATCGCCGTTGGGCCGCCTCGCCCGATCATCGTCAGCACCACCATCGACCACAGCAGGCAGCGAAGCCATGCGGACATGCCAGTGCTCCAATTTGGACCGAAGCAAAGAACCGTTTCGTTCTTTCGAAGGGCTTCGGATCTCCGAAATGCACCTGTGAAATACCATAAGTTGAGACGCGTCATTTCTCAACAGCGGCTTTTTTTTGCCCGGCCGATTTTGTATCGAGCGAACTGGCTTCAGCACATTTCGCAGACAATTCGTGCGATCCGCTCAACGCAACCCGGCCTGAGCCAACAGCGGAAAGGTCTCCGCCTGGGACTGACGTGTTTCATCGAACCCGCGACAGGATCACGCCGTCATCCCTATGTGCGCCGGCGATACTCCCCGGCTATACTGGCGGCGCTGATCACAGGCGACGCGTGATCATGGGGCGGCACGATGGGCGACAGACCTTCCTTGGAAAATCTCCCGCCAACTGCGCACGATGTGACGCGCCGGCAGGTGATCGTGACGGGCGCCGTCACCCTCGCCATTGCGGGCGCCCCCTCGCCCACCCTCGCACAGTCAACCGACAGGAGCCCAAACATGCCGGACAACATCCGTTTCTCGAGCCCCGACACCATGCAGAAGCCGCCGGGCTACAGCCATGTGGTGGAGGTCACCGGCCCCGGCCGCACGGTCTATTTCGCGGGCCAGCTCGGCATCGATAAATCCGGCCGGATGGGCGCCAATGCGCGCGAGCAGATGGAGATGGCGTTCGAGAACGTGAAGCTCGCGCTCGCCTCGGTCGGCGCCGGGTTCGAGCACGTGGTCAAGCTCAACAACTACATCGTCGACATCGGCAGCAACATGGCGCACTACCGCGACGTGCGCGACAAATACATCACCAACACCGCCTCCCCGCCCGCCAGCACGACTGTCGGTGTGCCGCAGCTGGCGCGCCCGGGCGCATTGTTCGAGGTGGAAGCGATCGCGATCCTGCCGCCGAAGTGACCCCACCCGCGTCGATGGGGTAACGCGCCGCCAGAGGATGGGAGATTTATCATGATGGGTTGGCGTGCGCGGCTGGGCTTCCTGGTCCCACCAGGAAACCCGACGGTCGAGCCCGAGATGATCGCGATGACGCCCAAGGGCGTCTCGGTGCACTTCTCGCGCATGGTCGCGCACGGACCGACCGGGACGCTCGACGGCCAGGACGAGCGCAACCGCACCCAGGTCCAGCACATCGGGGAGAGCGCGGGGCTCCTCGCCATGGTCAAGCCCAGCGTGGTTATGCTCGCCCACGCCGCGACCAGCTATACGCTCGGCCGCCAGGCCGAGGTCGAGCTGGTGCAGCGGCTGCAGGAGCAATGCGGCTGTCCGGTCGGGACCGCGTTCGGCAGCGTGGTCGCGGCCCTCAAGGTTCTCGGCGCAACGCGGATCGCGCTCGGCGCGCCCTATAGCGAGGAGACCACGCTCAAGGGCAAGGCGCTGCTCGAGGAGCACGGTTTCGAGGTGGTGCGCTATGGCCGCCTCGAGAACGTGACCAACATCTACGACGAGACGCCCGAGCGCGCCTATCGGCTCGGCCGCAGCGTGGATGCGCCGACGGTGCAGGCGGTGTTCCTCAGCGGGCTCGGCATGCCGACGATCGCCACGCTCGCAACGCTCGAACAGGACCTCGGCAAGCCGGTGATATCAGGCGCTTCGGCGATGATGTGGCTGGCGTTGCAGTTGGCCGGCGTGCGCCAGAGCGTGCCGGGTTACGGGCGATTGTTGGAGCAGGCGTAGGATGGGTTGAGCGCAGCGAAAACCCATCAACTTCGTGCCGGCGGCAACACCGCTGATAGGTTTCGCTCACGCTCAACCCATCCTACCGCTACTGCTCGAATCTCTCGATGAACCACTTCAGCAACCGCACCCAGATCTCGTCCTTGCCGACCTGGTCCTCGATGCCGTGCTCGAGGTTGGGGTTGTCGTTGACCTCCATCACGATGAAGCCGTGATCGGTCTCCTTGATGTCGACGCCGTAGAACCCGTCGCCGATGGGACGCGCGGCGCGCACCGCGATGTCGATCAGCTCGGGCGGCGCCTTGTCGAGCTGGAAGGTGCGGAAGCCGCCCTCGTGGGAGGAGCCGTCAGGGCGGTGCTTGACGATCTGCCAGTGGCCGCGCGCCATGCGGTACTGGCAGACGAACAGCGGCTCGCCGGCGAGCACGCCGACCCGCCAGTCGAATTCCGTGGGGAGAAACTTCTGCGCCAGCACGAGGTCGGTCTCCTCGAACAGCTCGTCGGCAATGCGGCGGAACTCCTCGGCCGTGCTCACCTTGTGCACGCCGCGGGAGAACGAGCCGTCGGGGATCTTCACGACCAGCGGCAGGCCGAGCTCGTCCATCGCCCGCGGCAGGTCGGTCGTGTCTGCGAGCATCACAGTGGGCGGGGTGGGCACCTGGTTCGAGCCGAGGAGCTCCATCAGGAACACCTTGTTGGTGCACCGGATCATGGAGATCGGATCGTCGATGACCGGCATGCCCTCCTGCCAGGCGCGGCGGGCGAACCGGTAGGTGTGGTTGTCGATCGAGGTCGTCTCGCGGATGAACAGCCCGTCGTATTCGGCGAGCTCGGCCAGTTGCCGCTTGGTGATCGGCTCGACGTCGACGGAAAGCTTCTCGGCGATGCGCGCCATGTGCTTGATCGAGGCGGGCGACGACGGCGCCATCTTCTCGTTCGGATCATAGAGCACCGCGAGGTCGTACTTGGCGATGGTGCGCGCCTTGGGGTCACGCCATTCGCGCTTGGTGTGCTGATGCAGCGCCTCCCGCAGGAACGTCGCCTCGCCGTTGCCGAGCCGGGTGATGTTGCGGGGCCTGATGCGGTCGATCGAGAGCCAGGTGCCCGGCTCGACGGTGACCTCGAGCGCGGGGCAGCGGAACCAGTCGAAGAGGAGGCGCCCGAAGGACTCGAAGCGCGGGTCGCGCGCGATGCCGAAGCAGACCAGGAGCTTCAACTCGCCCTCGGGCTGGAAATCCGCGCGGCGGGCGCAGCGGTTGAGCTCATCCTCGAGCTCCGGCAGCGCATGCTCGTAGAGCTTGGCCTCGCGTAGCTCCAGCATGGTCTCGACGCTGGGCACCACCCGGTGGCCGCGCGCTTCCGCCAGGAGCGACGCGTAGTAGCCCTTGGACTGGTAGGCGTAGGAGCGCGCCAGGTTGACGAGCTTTGGCCGCCCCATGTCGAACAGGCGCGGACGGGCGAGATACTCGCTCGTCGTGATCACCTTGTGGGGGGTCTCAGCGTTGGGCAGGTCTTTGGGCTGGTCCACCAGGATGACCCAGCCGGTCATGGAGATCCTTTCCGGATGACGATGGCCGCGCTCAGTCGCTCGCGACCCAGGTGGGTCACGCGCTCGAACGCGGTCCACGGCACCGCGTACGTCTCGGCAGCAGCCGCCATCCCTTGTTCATCTCTGATGGCCGCCGGGTCGTGCATGAGAATGTGAGGCCCGTCGCGGCCAAAAGCAAAAATCCAGTGCGGCTTCCCTCTAGGGACCATGTGATAACCCGAAACGAGTACGATGGCCACGCTTCCGGCATCGAAAGCCCGCATCAGGACCGATTCGCTCACAGGAGTCAGGTGGGAGGGGATCGCAAGCGCCTGCGCCTGCCGGGCGTAGGCGAGCTGCGTCACCTCCATGATCCGCCGCTTGTCGGCGGAGATCGCGCCGTCCAGAAAATAGGGCGGCGACCGGCTCACATAGACTTCCGGCGCGAGCCCATGATTGCGGAGCGCCACCGCCATGCCGTAGGGCTCGCAGCCGCCCGGACCGGAATTCGAAACGATGGTGGTGGCTTGGCGCCAAAGCTCAAACTCGACGGCGGGCGTAGGCTTGAAGGTGCGATCGGCCCAGCCCAACGCCATCATGATGCAGGCCGGCCCGCAGGTGAAATCGGTGGTCTGGTGAAAATAAGGCGGTGCCGCCTTGAGCGCTGCACTATCGAGGACCAGACGCTTCTCGAAGCGCAGCGCATCGCCGCCGTCCTCGTAGTAGCGCCGGTGCCGGCCGAACTCGCGATAGCCGCTCTTGCGATAGCGGGCGATCGCCACGTGGTTGCCCCGGTGCACCTCGAGCCGCAACATCTGGCAACCGCGGGAGAGCGCCACGGCCTCGGCGGCGCCGAGCAGCTTCGATCCGAGCCCGCGCCCGCCCATATGGGGCGCGACCGCGATCGAGTAGAGCCGGGCGACCACCGCACGCGGGCGGAACAGCACGATGGCGGTGCCGGCGAGGCACTCGCCCTGCTGCGCCACCAGCACCTCGGCGGTGGACGAGGTGAGAAAGTGGCGCAGGCTGCGGCGCGAGAGCCGGTCAGTGGCAAACACGCGCTGCTCGAGCGCAACCAACGCGTCGAGGTCTCCCGGACCGGCCTTGCGCAGGCGCACCTCGGCGGCCGGAGTGTGTGCATGGGTCGGTACAAGAGTGGAGGACATCGTCAGCCGACGCCGATTTCGCTCGTGGGTCCTGCTCGGGTGCATGATCTTATCCGAAATGTTCGACGCTGCATCCCGGAGCGAGGTTCACTGCGCGCACGCCCTTCAATCCGCGGGCGACGGCGGTCTACCTTGCCACCCACGAAATCGTTGGAAGCTCACAGTAGCGCCCGCCACGCGTCCTGTTATGCTGAGCAGGGCGGCGGCAACCTTGTATGGGTGAAGCAACCGATGTCCCTGGGGCTCGATCGCCGGTGGCTGCTCGTTGCTGCACTGCTGTTGCCTGCAACGGTGCTGCACGCGGCCTTGCCGACCCCTGCAGATACTCCCGGCCGCGCGTCCCTCGCCGGTCAACTTCTGGTCGCCTCCGAATCCATGAGCGACCCGCGCTTTGCGCAGACCGTGCTGCTGATGGTGCGGCACGACCAGAACGGCGCGCTTGGCATCGTGATCAACCGACCGATCGGCGAACGCCCGCTCGCGAGCCTGCTGCAGGCGCTGGGCGAGAGCGACGCGACGGTGAGCGGCACCGTGCGCATCTTCCTGGGCGGCCCGGTGCAGCCAGAGGTCGGTTTCGTGGTCCACAGCACCGATTATCGCCGCGCCGAAACCATCGACATCGACGGTCACGTGGCAGTGACCTCGAGCCGCGAGATCCTGCGCGACATCGGGCACCGACAAGGTCCACAGCAGTCCCTCGTCGCGTTCGGCTATGCGGGCTGGGCAGGCGGACAGCTTGAAGGCGAGATGGCGCAGCGCGCCTGGTTCACCGCGCCGGCGGAGATGAAGCTCATCTTCGACGAGGATCGCGACAAGCTCTGGGACGAGGCGACGAAGCGGCGGACGCAGGATTTATAATGTAATCACGCACGACGCCGCCACCCGGCGCGGTCTGTTGCTTACGGGTGGTACACCCACATGTCCGCGACGATGTTGCAACCGGGAATCGGCATCGGCGATGGCGTGCGCACGGCTCCGAATGGGATCGGGGCGCCGCGCCGCTTCTCCTGCCAGATTTGCAGCGCCGGGTAGACGAGATTGAGATCCGCGACGAAATGGTTGACGCGCAGCAGGTTGTCGAGCGAGGCGCCGGCGGTGCTGCAAATGTCGTCGGCGGCTGCCAGGATCGCGCGCATCTCGTGCTGCGCGGGCGCGCCGAGATATCCCAGGCCGGCAGCGTCCCGCGCCTGCGGCAAGGCGCCCTCGGCGTCGGCGGCATAGAGCGCAGACAGGCACAAGAGATCGCCGGCGCGCACTGCCGCGGGACCGAGCCGCATGTGTCGTGACGACGTGTGCTCGACGATCTGCTTTTTCGCCTTCGCTCCGTCGCGCAGACCGAAGATGTTGATCTCGATGATCGATTCCAACAACGCCAGGCCCTTGGTCGCGACCACGGTCAGCGCGCAGGGGCTTTCGCCGAAATGGCCGTTCCAGACGTCGAGGAACTCCGGCAGGTCTTCGATATTGGTGAGATAGACTTGCGCCTTGATCGCATTCCTCAATGAGCTGCCGCCGGCTTCGAGCGCAGGCTTGAGCCGCGACGTGATGAGGAACTCGGTTTGCAGCCGGATGTCGGTGCCGTTCCACACCGCGTTCGGCGGCCGATAAGCGGGCTTGGCGAGGCCGGTCATCTCCTCGTTATTGGGCATCTGTCCGGCGACGAATACGTAATCGCCGGATATGAGTGAGGCGATGAAGCCGGAATGTTGTGGCACCGGCACGCCTTCCGACTGCGCCGCCCGCGGCGCGCGATCCCCGCCGGGCACCACCGCTATCATGGACACGTCCATGTTGGCGCCGCCGACCAGGAGCTCGTCCATCAGGACCGAGGTGCTGGGCGGCACATAGTCCTTCAGCACGGCCTTGCGCGCGCGCTGATAGGCGTTCACCACCTGCGCGTCGGGGTAGTATTGGTCGACCCGCACGATATGGCGCAGGTCGGAGCCCTCGGCCGCGATCAGCTTGGAGAAACGATCGATGATGAAATCGCCCTCGCGACGATAGCGTGGCGGCAGCGCCCGCGGGAGGCCGGGCTTGCCTGCGACCTCGGCCGCAAGGCCGTGCTCGAAATCGCTCGCCATATGGCCTGTGAAGAACAGCCACGCGCCGCCGCGCATTCCTTGCGCATATTCGATATCCGTCCCGCCGATCCGCGTCGGAGCGATGCACTTCACGTCGGCCATTGCCGGTCTCCCGTTGTGTTCGAGCAATCCTGAGCCAGAGACGAAATCAGACGAGAACTAACGCGCCGAGAAAAGCGGCGGGAGCCGATGAACTTCGTTGATTGACACCCTTCCGGGGCAACCGTACGGTTTTCTCCGCTCTCGTTCTTCCCTTCGGGAGGCGGATTTTGTTGCGGGTCGCCAACCTTCGCAAGACTTACGACACCGCGCATGCGTCATATGTTGCGCTCGAGGGTGTCGATGTCGAAATTGGTGCCGGCGAGTTCTTCTGCCTGCTCGGGCCCTCGGGCTGCGGCAAGTCGACGCTTCTCAACATCCTGGCCGGCTTTGAGCCGGCCACCAGCGGATCCGTGACATCCGGCGGCGCCGCTATCACCCGGGCCGGGCGCGAGCGGGTGATGTTCTTCCAGGATGCGGGCTCCGCCTTGTTTCCCTGGCTCACGGTCGAGGAGAACGTCCGCTTCGGCCTGCGCGTGCGGAAGGTCCCCAGGCCCGCGTGGGATGACATCATCGACAAATACCTGCGCATGGTCGACCTCGATCGCCACCGCAGCAAGTTTCCGGCGCAGTTGTCCGGCGGAATGCGCCAGCGGCTGCAGATCGCGCGGGCGCTCGCGGTCGAGCCTGAGGTGCTGCTGATGGACGAGCCGTTCGGCGCCCTCGACGCGCTGACCCGCCGCCGCATGCACGCGGTGCTGCTGTCGATCTGGCAGCGTACCGGCAAGACCGTGGTGTTCGTGACCCACGATATCGCGGAGGCCGTCCTGCTCGCCGACCGCATCGCCATGATGTCGGTGGGGCCTGGCTCCACCATCACCAAGGTGTTCGAGGTCGCGCTGCCGCGGCCGCGCGACCTCACCCATGCCAGCGTGGCGGGGCTGTTTCACGAGATCGAGGCGTTGCTCGATCCGAGTGTGCCCCGCACGGACGAGCGCGCGCCGCTCGCGGCAGGATGAGCCCCATGGCCAACGTGGACAACGCGAGGCCCGCCGAGCGCGATCCACCGCTGACCGCGCCGGCGACGTTGCAGACGCTACGCTCCTGGCTTAGCGCCGGCAGCGGGCGCGGCATCATGCTGTCGGTCACGTCACTCGCCATTGCATTCGCGATCTGGCAGCTGCTGTCGACCTTCGTCTTCAACCCATTCCTGATCCCCCCGCCGGTCGAGGTGATCCGCGCCGCCATCCCGATGCTCGCGAGCGGCGAGATCTTCTCCGATATCGGGATCAGCATGGTGCGGGTCCTGGTCGGATTCCTCACCGGCTCCCTCGCCGGGATCGTGCTGGGCGCCCTGCTCGGACGCATCCGCCTCCTCCACGACCTGCTCGATCCCATCATCGAGCTGCTGCGCTACCTTTCGCCCACGGCCATGATCCCGATCGCGGTGATCTGGTTCGGCATCGGCGAGATGTCGAAATACTTCCTGATCTTCTGGGGCACATTCTTCATCGTGCTGGTCAACACCACGGCCGGCGTGTGGCGCGCTCCCGTCGCCCGCCAGCGCGCCGCCGAATGTCTCGGCGCCAACCGTCTGCAGATCTTTCTCCTGGTGGTCGTCCCTTCCGCCGTGCCCTACATCATCACCGGCATGCGGGTTGCGATGGCCTCTTCGTTCATGTCCATCATTCCGGCGGAGATCCTCGCTGCCGATTCCGGGATCGGCTATCTGCTGCAGAAGTCGTCATTGCTGCTGCAGACCAATCGCATCTTCGTCGCGCTGTTGACGATCTGCATCCTCGGCTTCGTGGTCGACCGGCTGTTCCGCTTCTTCGTCGACCGCGTCCTCGCCCGCTACATGTCGCAGGTGGGCACGACCTGAGTGCTTTCTGCTTTTTCCACGGAGGGCCCAATGGGCAGATTTGCAACCCTCGCCATCTTCAGCTTGTTGCTCGCGACAGGAACCGCGGCGCAAGCGCAGCAGGCTCCGCTGAAGCTCACCGTGTTCGGCCAGCCGTCGGTCAACAACGACTCGCTGTGGATGGCCTTTGAGAAAGGGCTTTACCAGCAGGAAGGTCTCGACGTCACCTATCGGCTGTTCCCTTCCGGCACCACCGCCTTCCAGGCCTTCCAGACCGGGCAAGGCGACATCGTGCTTACCGGCGACCTGCCCAGCTTGCAGTATTTCTTCCGCGTCAAAGGCGACTACCGCACCATTGCCGTCGTAGAGCGCGACGCCAAGGGTTACGTCGCGGTCGCACAAAAGACGATCACCAAGCCGCAGGATCTGATCGGCAAGACGGTCGCGACCCGCGTCGGCTCGACCGGCTCCTGGTTCATCTCGGAATATCTCCGCAAGAACGGCGTCGATCCCGCCAAGGTGACGGTGAAGAACCTCGACACGCAGGTGCTGCCGGCAGCCCTGTGCGGCGGCGAGATTGCCGCTTTCTTCATCTGGCAGCCCATCGGCTCGCGTGCGCTGGAGATCTGCCCGGACAAGGCGCACTACCTGACCGACGCGACCGGCTACATCCAGGGCTACCTGGTCGCGGGCGCACGCCCGGGATGGCTCGCCTCGCCGCAAGGAAAGGACATTGCCACCCGCTGGCTGCGCGCCACCATCAAGGGCCGGGACATCGCGGAAAAGGATTTTCCCGCCGTCGCGGCCTACGCCAAGGCCAAGCTCGACCTCAGCGAGAAGGCGACGCGTGAGCAATGGGATACCAACGCCCGGCCGCTGGCGCTCGACAAGGTCTATTACGACGACTTCTGCAGCCTCAGCCGCTGGGGCCAGGCCGAGAAGGTGCTGGACCAGAAGATTGATTTCGGTCAGCTGACCTGGCCTGACGGCCTCAAGGCAATCGACCCCAAGCTCGCCGACGCACCGCCGCCCCCCTGTTGATCACGACGCGGTGGGCAAAAACGCCCGCGATCCGCAATAGCGCCACAAAGCGTGGGAATACCGCTGCGAGCGAGGTAGGATCATGACCTCTCCGTGGCGCCCCGGCGCGGCCGTAGTGTTTGCCGTCGCAATGCTGATCGCGGCCGGCGCCTGTCATGGCGCTGCCGGCGAGCCGGTTGCTGCGCCCGAGAAGAAGCCCGACGCACCGGCCTGCGACCGCGCGACGTTCCGCATGGTCGTCGACGTCGGTCACACCGCCGAAGTGCCCGGCGCCAAGACCTCCCGCGGCCTGCACGAATACGAGTTCAACCTGCGCCTGGCGAAGCTGATCGATCAGCAATTGCGCGATGCGGGTTTCGGCAAGACGATCCTGCTCATCACCGACGGCGGGAAGATGTCGAGCCTCGCCCAGCGCGTCGCGCGCGCGAACGCCTCGGGCGCCGATCTCTTCCTTTCGATCCACCACGATTCCGTGCCGGACCAATTCCTGGAGAAATGGATCTATCAAGGCGAGGAGCACTCCTTCAGCGACCGCTTCAAGGGCCATTCGATCTTCATCTCCAACGACAACCCCGATCGCGCCGGCAGCTTGGCCTTTGCGCGGCTGCTCGGCCGCCAGATGAAGGCACGCGGCCTGCAATACACGCACCATTACACCGAGAAGTTCATGGGGCACCGCCAGCGGATCCTGGTCGATGCCGACGCCGGCGTTTACCGCTACGACCAGCTGATCGTGCTCAAGGACACGGTGATGCCGGCCGTGCTGCTCGAAGCCGGCTCGATCATCAACCGCGACGAGGAACTCGCGATGGCGACGCCCGAGCGCCAGGGGCTGATCAGCGCATCGGTGCTCGACGCGGTGGACGCGTTTTGCGCCATGCGACGACCGGTGCACTCGGCCAAGGGCGCACATCCGGTCTCCACCGCGGCGCGTGCAAAGCCGAGCCCCGCAGCAACACCTGCACCTGCGCCCGCCGCGGCGGCGTGGCCCTTCTCCTGGTTCAAGCGATAATAGCCGTCATCCGGACCTGCCGCGCGACCGCAGACGCCGCGCCCTAAGCATGGCATAAATCCGCGTACGGATATCGAAGAGCAGGCATCATGGCGGACAAGGTGACGATCCCGGCGCTGCAGCAGATGAAGCGCGAAGGCAAGAAGTGCGTGGGCGTGGTGGCGTGGGATTACCAGATCGCACGTATCGCGGATCGCGCCGGCGTCGATTTCATATCGGTGGGCGACTCGGTCGGCGTGAACCTGTGGGGCCACAGCAATCCGCTCGAAGTCACCATGGATGAGATGCTGGTCGTGTGCAAAGCGGTGCGCCGCGGCGTCGAGCGCGCGCTGGTGAGCTGCGACTTCCCGTTCGGGCCGCTGCAAGAGGGCACCGACAGCGCTCTCAAGGCCGCGATCCGCCTGGTGAAGGAAGGCGGCGCCGACATGATCAAGCTCGACGGCGCCGCCGATTTCCCCGATGCCGTGCGCGCGCTCGTGCGTGCCGGCATCCCGGTCTTCGCGCAGTTCGGCATCACCCCGCAGACCGCCCTGCAATACGGCATTCCTTATGGGGCGCAGTCGGCCCCGGGCGCGCAGGCGCCCGCGGAGATGACGGCGAAGCTCGTGGCGGAAGCCAAGCTGCTCGAAGATGCGGGCGCGTCGCTGCTCGATTTCACCAATTCCGGACCGGTGGCCGGCGCCGCAGTGGTGCAGGCGGTGAAGATCCCCGTGATCGGCGGCTTCGGCGGCGGCCCATGGCTCGACGGCCGCGTGCGCCTTTTCAGCACCGCCATCGGCTATGGCGAGAAATGGCTGACCTCCAAGACCGACACCTATGCCAACGTCGCCAAGATCAGCCTCGACGCCTTCGGCGCGCTGATCGACGACGTGCGCGCCGGCCGCCAGATCAAGGGGTGACGCACCGAACGCGCGGCGCGGTCAATCGGCCTCACGCCTGCTGGTGGGCCTTGTGCTCGACTTCCTCCGCCTTGCCGGAGGAGCGGATCATCAGGAAACGGCCCGAGAGCAGCCCGCGGATCTGCCAGCGGCCCTCGATCTCGGTTGCGTCGCCGTTGAGCATGCCGGCATAGGCGACCGGGTTCTGATAATCGGGACCCGCGCCGCCCTCGTAGCTCTTCACGAACGTGACGGAACTGCCCTGTCGGCTGCCGGAGAGCGTGGCGTGGACGGTGTCGTTCAGGCACACCGAGGCGACGCAAGGCTCGTGCGTCGCGCCGCCGAGGTAGCTGCCCGACTCGATCAACGTCGCGACAAAGGACACGGACTGGCCGTTGGCATAGGTGAAAAGCCCATGCCACACGCCCGTGAGGCTCTGCCGGTCTTCGTGTACGCGCTCGCTCATGTTCGTCCGCCGCAAACGCCAAGCCGCGGGCCTTTTGCCCGCGGACGCGGTGTAGCTAGGTTTGGGCGGCGGGCCGCGCAAGATGCGGCGGAAACGAAAAGTCGTTACGGACCGGTCATGCCGAGCGCCGCGAGCGCAGCCTGCGCCACCGCGACGTCCTGCTCGATCTTGGCACCGCCGGCGGCGACCGCGCCGATGACCTCGCCGTTAACCGTGATCGGGAACCCGCCGGGCACGTTGGTGAAGTCGCCCATGCGCACCGCCATGCTGAGCGCGTTCTCTTCCGGCGCATAGCCGGTCGGTTGCTTTTGCGAGGCCGAGGTGATGGCCTTGCGCTGCGTGGTGATGATGGAGAAATGACGGGCGCCGTCCATCATCAGGAAGCCGATCATGCGGCAGCTCTGGTCGACCACCGCGAGGCTGACCTTGCAGCCGAGCGCGTTGGCCTTGGCAACGCCGGCCGCGAGCATCTTGAGGCTCGCTTCCTCGGTGAGCCGGTGGGTGGGGACGATGTCAGGCATGGTGTTTGCGTTCCTAATGTTGCGATCTGTCATCCCCGCGAAAGCGGGGATCCAGTATCCCGGAGGCCGACGTGTTTGGCACAATGGGTCCCCGCCTTCGCGGGGACGACAAAGGAGAGAGCGCACATCACAAGAGGGTGAGGCTAGCCAACCAACCCGTGCGTGCTGGGCGCGAACAGTTCCTCCGCCGTCACCGGCTTGGTGATGATGCCTTGGGTGAGTGCGTGGCCGATGAGCGCGTCGATCACTTGGCGATTGGGCGCGATCCCGTAGGGCAGCGGCTCGCCGGTGATCGCCATCACCTTCCTGTGCACCTCGTCGACCTCGGTGGGCTTCTCGATCTTGCCGGCCTTGAGCTGTTCGACGTAGCGGCGCTTCGCCTGCGCGAAGGCGTTGAAGACGTCGGCGGCGAGATCGGGATGTTTTTCCAGGAGCTCGTTCTTGATCACGACCAGATGATTGATCGGGTAGTGGCCGTTGCGCTTGAGCGCAGCAAGCCCGGCCTCGAGCGCGTCAGGGATGAGCGGTTTCACGTCGGGCGAATTCGCCTCGACGCCGATGGCAGCGGCAAGCTCGCCTGACGCCAGCATGTCGCCCATCTTCTTGCCGGGCTCGATCGGCACCACGTTGGCAGGCGGGCGATATTCCGCCACGTGCTCGTCGCCGGACAGCACCCAGGTGATCTTGCTGAGATCGACCCCGTGCTCCTCCTGCAGGATGCTCCGCGCCCAGACGCCCGTGGTGACGGTATAGCCACGGTTTACGCCGACCCTTTTGCCTTCGAGGTCCTTGGGCGTGGCGATGCCGGCGTTGGTGTTCACCAGGATGGCGCCGTGGTGGAACGCGCGCACCAGGAATACCGGCACCGCGGTCATGCGCTTGCCGTGTGCCCTGGCGCAGACATAGGTCGTGATCGCCATCTCGCAGATGTCGAACTCAAGCCCGCGCACCATGCGACGGAAGGCGGCGATCAGGGGATCGACCTCCTCGAACGCGAAGGCGAACGTCTGCGGCTTGACGCTGCCGTCCTTGAGCGCGCGGTTGTTGCCCTGCGTGCGGGTGACGGTTTTCAGCGCGGGGGAGGACATCGGGACAACCCGTAGGTTGGGTTAGCGTCGGCCAGAGACGGCGCGGATCCTGCTGCATTCTTGATCCGCGCGTAACCCAACAACGCAGGCACCGCGGAGACAGACGGTTGTTGGGTTACGCACGGAGCACGAGCACAGCATGATCGCGTGCGCACGGGCCGCGCTAACCCAACCTACACCGTCACCTGGGCGACGCCGGGCCGCGAGGTGAGCGCCTCCTTGGCGGCGTCCTTGAACGCCTGGTCGGGCGACAGCACCAGGGCGGCCGAGCGCACGCGATGATGCGCGGGATCGACGCCGGGCGGCGTGACCCCCTTCTCTGCGAACGCCTTGGCCGCGCGCAGGAGCCTGTGCCGGGCCATGATGATGCCGTTGTCGGTGGAGACCAGGTTCTCCTTGGTGCGATCGCAGATCGGACCCATGCTCTCCTGCAGCGAGGAATCCTGGATGGCGATGCCGGAGACGCCGCTGAACGTCCTGCCGGACTTCTGCGAGGCGCGATCGATCAGATAGTCGTTGTCCTTGTTGGCCAGCGGCCGATACGTACCGGGCACGTATTTGCAATGCACGCCCGCGCCCTCGCGCATGGCCTGCACCTCGGTTGCGGTGAGTGCCCGCACCGGGTGGAAGTCGTAGCTCCAGGCCCAGCAATTCTCGTCGTCGATCGGGATCCAGAAGTGCCCGTGCATCGGATGGTCGGCGCGCGGCGCGATCATGGTGAAGCTCGGCATCACCCAGGGCGTGATGCGCCAATAGTAATTGCCGTTCTCGGCGTTGCGGCGCGCGCCGATGAACAGCCCGCCCGGCTGCTCCACCACCTCGAAGTGGGGCTTCATGTCGTTGAGATTGTACTGGTTGCCCTTGGCGCCCTTGAACAACGGGTCCGAGCTCAGGTCGCCGCGATGCAGGAAGGAGACGTGGCTGGAATCGATCCCGCCTTCCATCGCCTGCAGCCAGTTGCACTCCTGCAGCCGCTTGGAGACGAAGGTCTGGTTGTCGGGGACGATCGCGAACTCCCATTCCGGCAGGGGCGGCTGCTGCTCCGGCGGCCCCATATAGGTCCACAGGATCTGACCGACCTTCACCAGCGGATAGGACTTGAGCTTGATCTTCTGGCAGAAGCCGCTCTCGTGCGGCTCGGACGGCACGTCGACGCACTGTCCGGTGACGTCATATTTCCAACCGTGATAGGGACAGCGCAGGCCCCGCTCCTCGTTGCGGCCGAACCACAGCGACACGCCGCGGTGAGCGCAAAATTCGTCGATCAGCCCGTATTTGCCGTCGCTGTCGCGGAAGGCGAGCAAGCGTTCCGACAAGAGCTTCACCCGCACCGGCGGGCAGTCGTTCTCGGGCAGTTCCTCGTCAAGGAGCGCCGGAATCCAGTAGGCGCGGAACATCTGCCCCATAGGCGTGCCGGGGGCGGTTTGCGTCAGCAGATCGTTCTGTTCTTTGCGGAGCATCGTCGGTCCATCAGCTGTTGGTCGACTTCCCCCGCGACAGTAGGCGCATTCAACAGCACTCGCAACCGAAGCCCTCGACGACGGCCAATGCATTTTTCATCCAGCTTGGGGGCAGATCGTCCTCCACAACCTCCACCGCCGGCTTGAACAGCTTGAAGTGGTGGCGGGTGTCGTTCCCGGTCCAGAAGGCGACCACGGTCTCGAGCGGCGGGCAGCCCGGCAGGCTGCAAGCAACCTCCGAGACCAGGATCGCCGCCTCCTCGGGAAGCTTGAAGCGCACGCGCGTCCAGTCCCGCACCCGGTCGAGGGCGGCAAGGTGCTCCGGGGATTTCTTGCGGGACCGCAGCATCATGCAGATATCGCAAATTGCGCGCGCCGGAGGAATTAACAACGCATAACCGGACTAGCAATCGGGCTTGACCGGCCTGGGGCGGCTTCTAGATTGCCGCAGCAACCTGGCAAATTCGTATAGGAGAGGCCGTGATGACAGGGCAGCCCCCGAAGCTTGATCCGTTCGCGGTGGCACGGGCCGCGGGTCTCGAGGAATTGGTCGCGAGATTCCCCGACGACGTGATCGCATCGGCGGAAGCCATGGCGCGGGATCTCGTCGCACTGCCGGAGAACGACATCACCGCCGAGCCCTGGCCGCCGATGCAGACCCGCCCCATGCAGACCGGGGGTGCGAAGTGAACAGCCAGGCAAGCGTCCTGCACTGGCTGACCGCAGCCGAGATCGCCGACGCCTATGCGGCGCGCAAGCTCTCGCCAGTCGAGCTCACGCAGGCGCTGATCGCGCGCATCAATGCCCACGACGGACGCGTCGCGGCCTTCATCAAGCTCGATAGCGAAGGCGCGCTCGACGCCGCGCGGCAAGCCGAGAAGGACATCCTCGCCGGGCGCACGCGCGGTCCGCTCCACGGCGTGCCGGTCGCGCTCAAGGACATCATCGACATGGTCGGATTGCCGACCACCGGCCATTCCAAGATCCTGCTCGGCAATATCGCACATGCCGATGCGCCGGTGGTCGGCCATCTGCGCGCCGCCGGCGCCATCCTGCTCGGCAAGCTGTCCTTGCACGAGTTCGCCTTCGGCGGGCCATCGCTCGAACTGCCGATGCCGCATGCACGCAATCCCTGGAACATCGACCATCAGCCGGGCGGCTCCTCCTCGGGCTCGGGCGCGGCGCTCGCCGCGGGCTTCGCGCCGCTCACCGTCGGCACCGACACGGGCGGCTCGATCCGCGGCCCCGC
>Ga0153954_1001030_pt1 | contig 17078 bp, 15 predicted proteins | sample TSFL038MetaG_FD_102277 | JGI IMG/M metagenome (GOLD analysis project Ga0153954, IMG submission 102277) | Attine ant fungus gardens microbial communities from Florida, USA - TSFL038 MetaG | ecosystem: Host-associated > Fungi > Mycelium > Unclassified | place: USA: Florida, Wekiwa Springs State... | reverse complement strand
CTTGCAAGTGCGCAAACTTATCGGGGTGGAAAAGTTGCGTCAAAACCACGACGTGGCGGGCTGCATTTTTGGGATCATCGGTTTGATTTACGGGGTGATCTTAGGATTTACAACCGTCAATGTGCACGACCGGTTTCACCATGCACAGCAAAACCTTGAGAATGAGGCCAATTCGCTCATTGATCTCTACCGCGACGCGGCTGTCTTCCCTTCGGAGATACGCGATATCATTCGCAATAATCTCAGCTCTTATGTTAGGCATGTCATTGATATAGAATGGCCTCAAATGATGAAAGAAAAGCACATTACCCCTTCACCTCCTGAGGCTGTGACTCGACTGTGGAACTCTTATTACCAATTCACCCCCACGGATGAACGGCAAAAAGCTTGGTATACTGCTTCTATCACTAATTTAAATGAGTTTAGCGATTTGCGGCATACTCGCCTGTTTAACACCCGTTTTTCCCAAGGTTCGATGATGTGGACCTTGCTCATCGGTGGCGCTATGGTGACTATTTTCTTTATGGGATTTTTTGGTTCTTCGAGCGTGTTGTCCCAAATATTAATGACCGCTTGCCTAACGGCTTGCATTGCTTTTATGCTTTACCTCATTTTTACACTCGATGCGGTCTTTACGGGTGGCGCTCGTTTGGAGCCGACTGTTTTGGTGGACACTTTGGAGAGTTTCCGCAATTGGAAAGATTGACAGTTAGGGGTCCAATAGAGACAATTTACCAACTGGGTTGCAAAAAGAGCGAAAAGCTTTTATACTCGTTGCCATGAGTTTTTCTTCCCGCTTTTTCCGATTTCTTTTATGGTGCTGCGTCCTTTTGTTGGCTGCCTATGGATTAGGACGTCTCTATTACCGTTTAACGGGGGGATTTACCCTAGGAAATATCACCTACAATTTACCGTATGATCCCCGCTGGGATCCTCTCCCTTTAAGCGAGGAAGAAAAAGAGCAAGTACGCACGATCCTCGCGCAAAAATTCAGCTATTTGGGAAAAGGGTGTCAATCCTACGTCTTCAAAAGCGAAGATGATCAATATGTCCTGAAATTTTTCAAATATCAGCGTTTCCGTCCTCAAGCCTGGTTAGATTATGTGACTTTTCTTCCAGGGATGACCTCTTACCGCCAAGCAAAAGTGGAAAAGAAGCGGCAAAAACTGGAGGGGGTTTTCACTAGCTGGAAAATTGCTTACGAGCGGCTCCGCCCCGAAACAGGGGTTGTTTATATCCACTTAAATAAGAGCAGTAACCTACAGCAAACGATCCGCCTTTATGATAAAATGGGATTTGAGCACCTTCTCAACCTCGACGATTACGAATTTATGTTGCAGAAGAAGGCCAACATGCTTTGCCCTACGTTGCTGCAAATGGTCGCCGACAATAAACTCGATGAAGCTCGCCGTCTGATCGATAGCCTAATACAGCTGGTCACTTCGGAGTATAAGCGGGGGTATGCGGACAACGACCACGCGCTGATGCAAAATACAGGCGTCTATCAAAATCGCCCTATCCATATTGATGTGGGGCAATTTGTGCGCAACCGGAAGGTTCAACAACCTGCTGTGGCCAATCAAGAGCTGTTTAACAAAACTTGGAAATTCCACCGCTGGCTAGAAAAGCATGCCCCTGCATTAGCCGAGCATCTGCAAATGCGCCTCCAGGAACATATCGGATCCGACTATTCCCAGCTCAAGCCGCGCCTCACCAAAGGCGGAGTCGCTGCCCTCTCCCACGTCTCCGACTAGCGCGCTAAAGTCTTCCATTTTAAAAGGGCAGAGTGAGGCGAAAAACTTTTTAGCTTTCGGGATGACCGAATTGGCTGCGGATCATCCAGGCCGATTTTTCATGGAACCGGAGCCGCTCAATTAACAGGTCAGCTGTGCCTTCATCCTTCATGTCTTGAAATTCCTTAATGAGAGGGCGGATATCGGCGCTGATCGCATCGTGATCCAGCTCGAGTTGATGGAGCATCCGATCGGCGCTCAGCTGATTGCTCGATTCCTCCAGGCAGGTTAACTCTAGGAATTGGGCCATGGAGCCCGGAGCTTTGAATTGCAGCGCGCGGATCCGTTCGGCCAAAAGATCGACAGCTTCGGCTAGCTCTTCGTATTGCTTTTCAAAGAATTTATGCAGTGAATAAAAGCGGGGATCGGTCACGTTCCAGTGGAAATTTTGAGTTTTTACATAAAGCACATAGGTATCTGCTTGGAGATGGGCTAACCGTTCGGCAATTTTTTGACGGTCATTTTTCTCAATGATGCTAGTTTCTGCAGTTGCTTTCATAAAAACCTCCTGGTTATTTCTTTGTTCTCTCTATTTCCATTGTTAATCACTTGCTAATTTTAAAACAATTTTTTATCAAAGGTTCAAATCTGACAATGAGGGGCTATGCGTTACTTACTGATTTTAAGTACTATTTTATTCCAAAACGTTCAGGCCCAACTCACTGAGAATCCCCAAAAAGTAGAGAGTCAGCATTCTCCCACACCACGCACGCACCATATCCCTGAACAATTGCCTCCTTCTCTACAAAATTCAGTTTATCATGATCCCCTTGATCCTTACAGGGACTTGGAAGAAATTTTTTACCACCTTCAACAGCAAGACCTCCAGGAATTGAAAAGTCTTTCCACAATACGCAAAGAAATGTTGGAAAAACGGGAAGCTGCTTTAAAAGCTCAAAAAGAGGGGATTTTACGCGTTGCGATCTTTGGCAACAGCGCCTTAGACTATACGAAAAATGGGTTTAACGAAGTCGCGTTGCAACTGCTCTTTGATGAATTGAAGATAAAGGAGCCGCAAGCGATTTTCTTTATTGGACCTTTAATTGAATCGAATTTTCCCTTAGAACCTTTCTACAATAAGCTCAAGCAATTGGCTGGAGATATTCCGGTTTATCCAACCCCCGATTCCCCTGAAATTGTGGAAAAATACAATCTACCAGTCAGTAAAGAATTTCCGAAAGGTTATACTGTTTTTTTAAAAAATACCCTTTTTGCCCTCTTTTCCAAACCCAATGAAGATGAGGAGGGGTTCTTGAAATGGATTGAAACAACCTTGCAAGAGCATCCAGGAAGTTACCGCTTCATGCTTGGACCTACAGCGGCTTTTTCAACATTGGCTACTGAGGGATACTATGCGGGCTTGGATAGATGGATGCTCTTTCGCAATAAGTTTTGGAATTTGCTCCGATCGGGAAATGTCTTAGCTTATTTTGCAGGTAACGAAGTGCTCTACGACCGCTCTTACCGTTCCGGGCTGTGGCAAATTTTAACTGGAGGGGGAGGAGCCACCCGCTCCTATAACGAAAAAGATGATACGTTTTATCATTTTGTGCTACTCACAGTCCCTATTGACGGCAAAGGACCTTCTTTAGAAGTGTACGACATTCGGGGTAGAAGAAGAGATCACTTGCACTTAAGTTTCAAAGCGCCAGCGATCTCTCAATTTAGAATTAGCATTTCGAATAATTAGCGCGACGACCAGCCAAAACCGAAGTTAAATACGGGAGGCGGGGTTACAACGCGATAAACAGGTGCAGGCCTTACAACAACAGATTCTGTATAGGTTGGATAACCCCATGGATTGACGTAGGTGCGTTGTTGCACGTAGGCCGGTGCCGGATAGTTTTCGACAACATATCCAGGAGTGTAAGCGGGAGTAGGAAAAACGGGCCCTACATTAAAAGAAAAATAGCTGCGCGCTTCGAGTTGAGTTCCACCCACAAACAAGGCTGCTAACGTTAAAAATAAAACAGTTAATTTCATATCAAATCTCAGGTTAATTAATTCAATAGTTACAATATTAACGACGATAGTGAATTATTAGCAATGATTTTGCAACTGCGTATAATATTTTCTCTAGAATTGAAGGCAGTCAGACGAATAAATCCCTCACCGGTTGATCCAAAACCAGATCCGGGTGTGGTGATGAGGTGAAGCTTTTCAAGAAAGTATTGAAAAGTTTCCCAAGAAGGAGCATCGGGAAAATGCGCCCACACATAAGGAGCATGTACGCCTCCATAGACTGAGATCCCTTGCTTTTGCAGGGCTTCACGCAAAAGATGTGCGTTCTCCCTATAGAAATGGATGAGTTTTTGCACCTCTGCGAGTCCTTCCGGTTTTAAAACTTCTATCCCACCTGCTTGGGCGATATTAGAGGCACCATTAAAGATTGTCGAAGTGATCCGGTTCCAGTCACTATGGATGGGGTGTCCATCTTCATACTTCAAGGTTTCAGGAACGACAGTCCATCCGAGTCGCACTCCCGTGAAACCGGCAATTTTTGAGAAAGAGGACGTTTCGATCGCGACTTCTTCAGCCCCTTCGATTTCATAAATGGAGCGGGGAATGGCCGAATCTTGGATATAGGCCGCGTAAGCTGTATCAAAGAGGATGATCTGTTGATTTTCGCGTGCAAAGGCCACTAACTCTTCCAATTGCGTGCGTGTCGCAGCAACCCCTGTGGGATTGTTAGGAGAACAAAAGTAGAGGAGGTCGCAGTGAGCTGCAAGACTTAAATCGGGAAAAAAATCATTTTCAGGGGTACAAGGAAGGTAAGTGATATTCGATACACCTTGTAGGAGGCTTCCGTCTCGATAAACAGGGTAGGCAGGATCTTGAAGAGCGATTTTGGCTGACGGACCAAAGAGCAGTTGCAATCGTCCAATATCACACTTAGCGCCGTCGGAGACAAAAATCGCTTTGGGGTTTACACGTCCGTGATAAAGCACTTCCGCAATCATTTTGCGTAAAGGTTCTTGTCCTTGTTCAGCGCCGTAACCGGTATAGGTTTCTTTTTGAGCCAAGCGCTCTGCCGCTGCCACCATCCCGTTCACAACCGCGTTTGGAATAGGTTCTGTGGTATCGCCAATGCCCAGGCTAATCAAATCGACAGGGCCATTTCGCTCTAAAAATTCCCTTTTCCGCTGTTGGATTTGGGGAAAAAGATATTGGGGCTGTAAAAGGGATAGGTGGGGATTTCTTTTCATGGCTATACTTTAACAATTTCAAAAAATTAAGTTTAGAAGTTTGTGAATACCCTCTTAAATATTTTTTTCAAAAAAAAGATTTAATTAGTTTAATTACAGTCTTGAAATATGTGTTTGCATTTATTATACAAAAACATTTATAATTTACTTTTATTTTTTTTGGTCTCAATATGAATCCGTTGCTTAATTTAGTCGATCTTGATCTATTAAAAGTACCTGAACCTACACACATTCAGGCTCTTGCACCCAATAAAAACAAACCATTAGTCCCAGAAACTACTACCAAAGCAAATTTGAGCGCTCGAGATGCATTTAGTCAAAAGGTTGGGCAGTTCGTGTTCTCTTCAAGGCCTAAGTATAATTTAGATCGGGTCTACATGGAAAACCCAGAGACGTATTCTGGGGCGAAACGGAAAATTGAGTTCGACAAAAAGGATCTGCCTTTATCCAAACTACCCACTTCCGGTACTGATACCCCATCCTTCGATCAATGTTTTTTCTCCTATTCATTGAAAAGCGAGGAAAAAATCGAAAGTGTAGCAGAAAAAGCTGCAAGAAGCCCTGATTATGTTGCTCAAACAAAAGTGTTTATTAATCATCATCCTTGTGAAAAAGAAATTTTAAAAATTATCACTGTTTGTTCGAATCATTTTAAAATAGTTTCCGACGCATTTTATATTCCCACACATCCTTGGAATTATCCCATATATGTAGCTGCTTATGTAATTAAAACGCGATTAGAAGAAACTGTAACGTGGGTTGATTTAAGTAAAATTTTTAACTTAAACAAACGCTCACTGCAAGATGGGATTCGTGGTGCAAGAAAGCGGAAAAAGGCTTCATGGATAAAAGACAACGAAAAAATCACAGCTGAATTAAACCGATGAGTGGAAGTTTGAACTCTTTATATATATTAGCCCATGTGTGTGAGGGAGCAAAAGCAGTTGACATTGCTCAAACACAAATTTCAGCGCCAACTAAAAAAGACTCTCCGGTCCCAGAAACTCTTTCCAAAATGAGCACGGGTGCTAATGCTGCCTTCAGTCAGATGATTTATACGTGGAATTTCCAAAAGCCAAAGCCAAAGCCTAAGTATACTTTAGATAAAGTATCGATAAAAACCCCTAATGACTTCCAACGGCCCAACAAACGGAAACTTGTAGACGAAGAGGCTAAAAGCGAAGTGAGCGCTGCTGATTGCATTGCGAAAACAAAAGCTTTTATTGACAGTCATCCCTATAAAAAGGAAATTGTAGAGATTATAAACGCTTGCGCGCATTATTTTAAATGGTCTCCCGATGAATTTTATAATCCTGGGCGTGCTCGAAAATATCCCGTCTATGTAGCAGCCCATCTATTCAAAATGCGATTAAAGGAAAAATTCTCTTATGCTATGATGGGTAAAATTTTTAACATCGAAGGCCATTTGCTAAAGACTAGAATTTCTCATGCAAAAATGTACAGCCCCGCCCCATGGAAAGAAGACACTCAAAAGCTCAGGGTTAAACTGAACCTTGTTGAAACCCAACTTGCGCCCTTAGATCACGGTTGAACACAGCGAAATTGGGTTTGAAGAGTGACGGAAATTCCCGATTCTATCGGAGCTTTTCCATAAGATAGGCATGGGTAAATTCCGCTCCATTCAGGAGGGGAGGAAGTGCTGCATAGGGTCTTTGTAGTATTGTTTGGATCGCAGCCGCTAAGCGGGTGGGAAATAAGTCTTGCTTGCGGATCAGTTGGATCCCTCCCCGCCGCATAAACTTTAGGGAACGGAAGATATGCTCTTCATGACTTTCAGCGTAAACCAAAGAAGGGATGCGCGCCTTCATCGCATCGAGTAAAGTGGATCCTCCTAAACTGATGGAGAGGCTGCTGCGGGAAAGAACGGTGGTGAAGTCATTGATGAAATCGACTACCTTGACATTGGGATAGGGGGATTTTTTGGCTTCGGCAGCTAATCCTGGATGAACTTTAGGTCCTAAAGAAAATAAAAACTCGTAATCGGAAAATAGGGGAGGGATTTTTAAAGCAGTCGTGATCAGTTCATCTCCATATGAACCTGCGCCCATGCTCACGACAATCCTTTTTACGCGCGGCTGAGTAAAATCGAGCGGCGTGGGATCGGTGACAAAACCGGTATAAATCAGCTTTTGATGCATCTCAGGAGTCAATTTTATAAACTCTTCAGCGGCGACGATCGAGGGATCTGCATGATTGAGGATTGCGTCATAAAACCGCTCAATTTTATCCCCAATCCATTCATGTCCTGCGATGGGCAACATGATCCCTTTCAAGGAACAGAAAACTTGGCATGCGGGATTTTGCTTTTTTAACCCATCTAGAAGAGGATCCACTTCGACATCCATCGTTTGTTTGCTAAAGGGATATTGTTCAGTGATGACAAAATCGTACAACCGATTTTTGATAGGAGCGAGGAGCTTTTCCCGCTCTCTCAAGATCGAACCGGGATTTTTCAAATTGTGATAAAGCAAAGTAGGCAGCAAATGGACATGGAAATTGGGATGATCAAAAAAGAGACCCCGTTCGGGGCCTCCGTAAAAGAAATCGATTTCAAAGGATTTAACGAGCTCTTGGCAGAGGTAGAGGCTCCTCTTTAGGTGCCCCACCCCAATGAACGGCTGACAGTAAAACAATCCTTTTTTCATATATACCGCAGCCTAATGATTTTTCTTTTATGTTACACCTCCATTTTCGGCGCCGCTAACGAGGCAGCTCGAGGCCGGCGAGGGAAGCGATATCATGCAGGGCAGGCAGCGATTTGCCCATTTGGCTGATGAAGTTGGCAGTTGAACTCCTACCCCCTTCGCCAGTGCCACTGTCCCACACAGTGATCTAAGATCCTCACGGCGGCATTGTGCAATACATCGGGAGTTAGCCCCACAGCCACAGTGAAGGTAATGGAAGAAGAGAGTCTTAAAGATTTTTTAAGAGCACTCCTTCCACGTATATGGGTAATTGAGTGCTAGATTAGTAATTTTTTGACGCGCCTCCTGCGAGTTTTGTTGTGTTAATTCAATCCTAGTCAAAAAGCCTTTTAAAAGCCCTTAAAAAGGCAATTTGCCCTTTTTAGATTGCCAAACCAAAACAAAAATTGATAGAGTGAAGCACCATTAACAATCGCACATTTAAAGAGGAGTTTTACCATGCAAAGAAAAGGTTCTGCCGAGTGGCAAGGGGGTCTTAAAGAAGGCAAAGGCACTGTTTCGACCGAGAGCGGCATCCTCAAACAAACCCCATATTCTTTCCAGACCCGTTTTGGGCAGGAAAAAGGGACCAATCCCGAAGAATTATTGGCTGCTGCACATGCGGGTTGCTTCACCATGGCTCTTTCCGCTGAGCTTAGCCGTATTGGAATCACGCCTCAAAAGCTGGAAACGACTGCCACGACTACTCTAGACAAGGATGGAGAAGGGTTTGCGATCACCAAGAGTCATCTCGATGTGACTGCTACCATCCCAGGAGCCGATAAGGCCAAATTCGATACCGCCGTCAAAGCTGCTGAAGCAGGTTGTCCCGTCTCTAAGCTCTATAAGGCTGAAATTACAGTAACTTCCAAGCTCCAGAGCTAGGATCAACGCAGAGACGCAAAGACGGGGAGACGCAGAGAATTTAAAGTGAATAAATTAGTTATCTTAAGCGCCTCCCCGCTTCTGCGTTAACACATGAAAGACTTGCCCTCGAGGCTATTTGTGGATCAAATCTGTGGTCAGCTCGGCGATGCGATTGACGCCAAGTTGAGCCATCCCCATGCGTAGCTCGGTGTGAAAGTGGTGGATCACTTCTGAAACACCTTTTTCCCCACGGGCAGCGAGGGCAAAGGCCCAAGAGCGGCCGATGAGGCAGCCTTTGGTGCCCATGGAGAGGGCTTTAATCAGGTCAAGACCGCTTGACACGCCCCCATCGACGAGAACTTCGGCTTGTTGTCCTACCTTGGCGGCGATGGAGGGGAGGATCGAGATGGTACTAGGGATATTATCCATGTGGCGGCCGCCATGGTTGGAAACGACAATGCCATCGGCACCCAGATTTGTAGCCATCTGGGCGTCTTCGAGATCTAAAATTCCCTTTAGAACCAATTTACCAGGCCATTGAGAACGCAATTCCTCCACGTCTTTCCAATTCATGTTGTGATCGATTTGAGCGCCCATCCAGCGGCGCATGCTGGGGAGATCGGGGAGATGAGGGAAAATGTCAGCTACGTCACCCATGACAAGCGGCCTGCCCTGTACGCGCACATCGTAGGCCCATTTCCATTTTTGGAAGGATTCATAGAGGGTTTGCCAGGCAGATTGGCGCAAAGCGCGCTGATAGCGGTAACGGGAATTAACTGAAGGAAGGTCTACGGTCAAAACGAGGACATTAGCACCTGCGTCGTAAGCTTTGTGAAGCAGGTTTAGATTCAATTTTCGATCTTTTAGGATATAGCTTTGGTACCAAAAAGGGCTTTTCGTCGCAGCTTGAATCTCATTTACCGAACAAATATTGGCCGAAGAGAGGCAAAAGGGAATTCCCCCCTTCTTAGCTGCTATAGCGGCCTGCGCTTCTCCACGACGTGCAAACACACCCGCAAAAGCCACAGGGGCCAAAATGAGCGGCAAGTTCACCTTTTGTCCTAAAATTACTGTGGAAGTATCAAGTATTTCTGCTTCTTTTAAAACGCGCTTGCGCAGCGTAACCTTTTGAAAGTCGCTCTTATTCTTCTTACAGGTGATCTCTTCATAGGCGCCACCATCGATAAATTCAAACAGGGAGAGGGGCAATCGTTTTTGGGCTAGCGTCCGGTAATCGGCAATGTTTGTTAAGGGAAAATTCTCAGGAGGGTTGTCAAAGAAACGCATCAAATCTTATAACCTCGCACTATTTTAAGCCATTCTCACCCAGCTCTTTCAATTTTGTAAACATTAAATTATCCTAATTAAAATAATTGTTAAAATCCATTAAATATGATATAATTAATCTTTGTTTTTAAATAAGGATAATTATGTCAATTGATGCCATCAGTCAAGTTCGTGGGTTAAGAGAACTTGTTTTAACAAGTGCAATTTTAGAGAATTTTACCACAAAAATTGAAACAGCCAAGAAAGAAACGAATCTTGATGCGAAAAGGGTTAAATACAATGAGGCTTATGCGATTCTTAAAGAACAACCTAAGCCTTTTGGTATTGAGCTACGCAAAGCCCTTTTTGAGTTATTAGATTTGTATGCTGCTCAGACTTGCTATAACCAAGCTAGCAAAGTAAAGAATGCGGAAGGAAAGTCAGTAGATCCCGAAGAGGGGATGCGTAAATGCGCACGTTTAATGGAAATGTCCTTGGCATTGCAGCTTAAATACCTTGAAATCGGTTATCAAGATTATGACTGGCAGAAATATGAGAGTTTAGAAGAGCTCATCGGCAGCTTGGGATGGGAACAAGACGATAAAGGGCATTTTTTTTCATTGGTTGATACGATTCAAATTGATCCACAAGCATTGCTAGAAAGAGCGGATCGGCACCACCTTCGCGGAGAGCTTATAAAAACCCTCCGAAGGCTAGCCTATTGTTATTTCAATATTAAAACTTTATTTGTGGAAGAGCGCCTCCCTCTACATCAAAAATTAAGAGACTGGCTTCTCCCCTTGATTGGCAGCACCACACTTCAAGATAAGCAACAATTAGAAGACTACCTCTACAATTCCAATGTGCGTTTTGTCAAGCTTAACAATGGTGATTGGAAAGCAAAAAACGCCTGCTATGAACCGATTATCCAATTATTGGAAGAATGTTATGCTCCAACTGATCCAAAGCGGATCGGGAGAGAATCGCAAATTCACAATATGAAGGCGCTGAACACAATCAATGGAATTGGCAAAGAAGGGTTTGCTGAAGCTGAGCCTCTCTTTGAAAAAGCTTTTGCCGCTAGAAAAGAATTATTAGATCGCTCCACACCGGAAGATCGTTCTTTGCAAGGCTACTTTCTTTCCAATATTCGCACATCTTTGATCCATGTCTTAGTCAACAAAGAGCCCTTTAGCTGGACCAATCAGATCAAGGCGTGGGAACATGCCGAGGCCTTAAAGGCCTATCTCAAGGAAAACGAAGCCGATGCGGATTATCAAAGCTATCAGGATAGTTATACGAAGGCGATTGTAAAAGCGCGCTCTCACTTTGCAGAGATTGCTCAAATGACGCTGGTGGAAGTTGAGACCGTTTACAACGATATTCTCAAAGAGTGATCGGACTAAGAAAATGGTGCTGACCTGTTTTCAACAGGCCAGCAACTTTTTGTTTGTTAGTACAAGTCGATTTGGATACCAAACGCAAAAGCGTTATAAGTGATATCTTTCATCTTTATATCCCATGGGGATGTAGGTGCGTGTGTTGAGTAGCGTGTGGAACCCAAAATAAAGTGGGTTGTGTCGATATACAAATAACGGTATTCCCCGAAAATGTGCCACCGGTCACAAATGTTGTAGCGTAAGCCTGCCTTAACTTGAGCAGCAAATGCCCAGTTTGTATCGTCCTTACCAGAATTGAAGTGATTAATACCCGCTTCTGGAGGTTCGATTTGGGTCGATTTAGCTTTGTTCAAGAAAATTCTAGCTGCGCCGATCCCGCCCCCAACATAAGGAGTGAATTTACTAAAGCAGCCACCGCAGTTGTTGAAGTTGATGATCCCATTGACGAGGTAGACACCTACATTCAACCGAAAAGAATCAACAAAGTCATGCTCTGGCAATCTTTCAGTTAAATTGATGAGATGCCCTTTTCTCTCATGGCGATACCAGAAAGCTTCTAATTCTGCAGCTGGGGTCAGGCTCCAGTTGGAGCAGCCCAGTGTATAAGGACATTGTTTCCATTCATAACCGACTTGAACGCCGCCAAAACCGACATCTTTCTTCTTGCGCGCATGTCCGCGGGCATCGACATCCAAAGGTCCTCCGACTGCTTCTTCGAAAAACGCGGTCCCTCTTTGACTAATCCGGGTCGAGTTGGAGAACAATTCTCCACCAAATCCACCGATGTAAAGTCTATTGCAGCCCGTATCGCAACAAGCATTTGTATTGCACCATTGATCTGAATTGTAATCTTGATCTGAGTTGCAGCATTGTTCTGAAGAACCGTAATTGTTTGTATCACAGTATTCATCTGCCATCAAAACGTTGCTTGTGGCAGCTATCGATAACAGCGCGAGAAGCGTTGAAATCCGCTTTTTGCCAAATAAATTAAACATTTTCCTCCATATTTTTTGTTCGCATAAAATTAACCGCATAACGGGTTGTTATTTTTGCTGTAAATGATTTTTTGGATTTTTGTGAAAAAAAGGGCTTTCACAAATTTGAGGAGCAAGCCTAAAGCCCTAGGTGATGTTTGAGGATTATTGCGGAAGTAAAAAATTGAGCCAGTACCGCGTGTGGCGCAAAAGACCTGTTTTAGTGAGGGCGCCAAGCTCCACAAGTTCGCTCAAGTCACGGGTGATGGTGGCGCGGGAGGCTTTGGTGATGGCACCATATTTTTCGGCGCTTAGGCCACCCTTGAAGCCATCAGGACCTTCTTCGAACAAGCGCACTAGGACTTTTTCTTGGCGGGGATTGAGTTTTCCTGATAAGGCCGCAAGTAGCCGTCCTTTTTGAACAAGAAATTGCAGGAGGCGTGCCGCATCGGTTTCCGCTTGCAAGATCACTTCAGCCATAAAAGCGACCCAAGGTGTGACCGACAGGGTCTTGTTGCAAAATCCTAGCTGTTCGTAATATTCTTTCTTGCGCCGCTCTAGAATCTTAGATACAGCAATCAAGACGGGACGGTTGATCCCTTGGGAAAGAACTTTTTCAATTAAAGCGCGTCCGATCCGTCCATTGCCATCTTCAAAAGGGTGGATACTTTCAAAATAAACGTGGGCCAAAGCCGCTTTTGCCAAAATGGATGGATGCGGCGTGTTGAACCAGGTGATAAATCGCTCCATTTCACAATAAACCTGTTCTGAAGGGGGGGCCTCAAAAAATACTCGTGGTCGGTCATAGCGATTGGAGATGATTTGCATGGGCTCCGGATGGGAGCGATAGGCCCGTTCTGTTGTGTGAAACAGCAACCCATACCATTTCCACAACATGGCGTGATTTAGAGGCTCGTTATAGCTTTCATAGACATCGCATAAAAGTTCGGCCATGCCTTGCTCACCCCGACCAATTTTTCGAGCAGGGGAGGCCAGTCCAAATTGCCGTTTGATCGAAGATTGCAAACTTTCCCGGTCTAAGAATTCCCCTTCGATTCTGGAACTCTCTTGCCCCTCTTGCACTAAGACTTCAACGATAAACTTTTTATAATCAGGAGTTTCGATTGTTTTTAAAAAAGCGGAGCTGCCTCCTAAGCCAAGTAAAAACTGTCGCTCTTGCTGATCGATGGTTCCTTCTTGGTAATGAAATTTAGGCCAATCTTCAAGTTCCCAATTCCAGCGCATGAGTTATAGAAACCTCCCTATAACTCATAAATATAGCATTTTTTGAGTTATAGAGCAAGTTTCTATAGCTCTTTTTGAGTGTTATTTCAGACTACCCAGGTATTTTAAAGCGTCGACAGTGAGAAAGACGCTGCGGCCGATTTCATCTAGGGTGATGCTGATGAGGGGATTTGAGCCTATTACTGGAGAAGCGAAGTGGAAGATTGTATTGTTAATTCTAGTCATCAATTCGTCGGCAGGTGCTTTCTTGCCTTTTGAAAGGACTGTCCACCTTAATTGATCAGCCATCCGCATGTAGGGTTGTTCTGCGATAGCAAAAACAGTTTGGGGCTTATCTGTGCGGTAGAAAGTTGTCCAATCTTCAGCAGATGTTTCGGTCGTCACGCGATGCCCTTGATCATTACTATAGGAGGGACCTATACGTGTGGATTTAATACCGACGATTCTGCCTTCAAATAAGTGTTGCATCTCTGGAGGAACAATGCGCTTCCATATAAACACAAATGCATTGGCTTCCGTCGCTTGCGCTGGATCATTGAAAACTTCTGTCCAATAAGTTTTTTGTTCCCCGTCCAATTGATCAAGATGGAGTTTTAAATATTCGAATTCAGGAGGGGTCAACTTGCGGTTCGCACCTAACAAGAAAATGTGACCGGTCACTTTAAGATTCTTATTCAAATAGGCGAGTGTTTCACTGATCCGCTGCTCCATCCGTTTGGCTCGGGCTCCAAAAATGATGCAATGATCCACAACCATTTCCTGGTCTAGGATTTTTGGAGTGACAAAACCGAGTTTTTGAAATAGAGCCTGGAGTGTGTGGCTGTATTGTTGTTTGGTGGAGTTATCCTTCAACTCCCACCGCTCCGTTCCTTCTTTACGCATGAGGCCCCCTTGAGGGCCTTGCGGTTGTTGAAGCACTGCATTCAGATCGTATAATGTTTTAGTGGTTAGCGCTTTACCATCTAATTCACCTATTTCGACGAGCAGCTTTAAAAGGTCGGCAAAGGAAGGGGATAAGTGAATTGTGCCTTGCGCTGCATCGTAGTCGAATAATCTGGACCCACCCAGCACCACTTTAGGATTAAGCTGAACAATCTTTGCAACCGTTGGAGGGAGTTGATGGATCAAGACTTGTTCGGGAATCGAGTAATGTATTTCTGAGGGAGGAGCCATGGGAAGCGCTTGCATGATAACTCGTATTTTTGACTTTTTTTATGAATATTACCAAATCTTAAAAAAATATAACTAGGGCGTTTTGTCGCACTAAATGGCACAAGTCAGGAAAATTTTGCTTGCCGATGGAGATGCAAGCCCATATCTCATTTAAGCTCTTAGTGTCCTTAGTGGTTCAAAAAAATGGAAGATACTAACAGCGATTGTTTGCTAAGGCGAAGCCTCTCTGTGTTCTCAGTGGGCTCTGTGGTTTAATTTCTTCAAGGGGAGGTCTCTGCGTTGATTTTGTTGGTTTGCGGGACTTTTGCAATTGCCCTCCTCAATTGCTTGTCCTATGTAGGTGAACTGCTCAATAACATCTCAAATTCCAAAAAAATCACGCAATGTGACTAATGGCTTTCTGAAAAGGTAATAAAACAAAGAGACCTTTTCTCCGTATAAAACAGCTGATCCTTTCACTCCTAGCCTGGCTCCTTCATGATTGCCAACCCAATCACCTTCTGCCTCAAAACTCGAAACATGCTTCTCAGTCAAGTTTGCTTCATGGGAGATAAAGTTCAATTTCACATAGTAATTGGTTTCAGGATTGGGGTTAAGATACACTCGCACTGGAATACTCTTGTCGATCTGAATATTATCGTTCTCAGGAATCCACATTCGCACTTTTGTTTGATTGGGATCAGCTATCAGCATGATTTTTTCGCCTAGCTTAACCGGCTTTCCTTGCCATTCATCCGGATTGTCAATCAAAGCAACACCGCTTATGGGAGCTTTTCCAGTCAGTTCTTTGAAATTATTTTGAGCAAATGCGAGATCGAGCTGAGCTTTTTGCAACTTGATATTCAATGTGGCTAAATCGGCAAGTTGTTGATGTTCTTCAAGACTAGAGGCCGTCACACGGTTGACTTCTGCTTTCGTCATCAAAACTTGCTTCTCTGCGACCTTTAGCTCTTGGATAGGGACGCGGGGATCATATTCATACAACAAATCGCCGTGGTTGACATGTTGTCCAGGTTTAACATTGATTCTAGAAATGATCCCATTAAGAGGCGCTGTTACGATATAAGAATCTTTGGGAACAACTTCACATGGGGCTACAACCCGTAAAGGTACTCTAATTAAAAGTGTGAAGAGCAATAAAAGGGGAAGAGCGTAGCTTATGGTTCGCCAATTCACATATTCCCAAATGCGCTTATACCAAACTGAAGGGTTTAATTTTTCCCATGCCAAAGCATAGCCTGGAACTAAATGAGCTTCGACCATTTTCAGGTTATGCTGGAAGTTAATCCCTTGTGGATCATCCCATTTTTCTAGCCATAGCCCAATTGTTTCCTTATCGCGCTTTGAAATGGGCATCCAAAGAACGGATGAATTTTCTTGGGTCTTAGATTGTATCCATTTTTCTTTTATATGGGGAAAATCGTTCTCAGATAGGATTTTGGAAGCACTCGAATCTTTTAAGTCAGCTAGAGCATCCTTCCAGCGATGAATCACATCAGATTGAGTGGCGTAAGTCGTTTGACCAGAGATTCCCACAATGCGATTCCCGTTAGGACTAATCTTCCACAACACGGCCAAATCATAAGGGATTACGTGGTACGTGTCATTCAAGATGATGAACGCTAAATTTTGTGTGTTTTTAGCTTTGAAGGCCTTCAGGGTAATCTGTTGTAGATTTGTAAGCTGATTCACAAGGGCTTGAAAAGGGGACATAGGCTGCTGCGGAGTACTCATTTATACTCAACCTTCTTATTCGCGTTGTCTGATTTCATTTCTTCTAAGATTTTATTAAAGGTATCTCCTGATTCTTGGAAGGCAGATTGACTAAAAGAAGCTTGGCTTTGCATACCGCTTTTTAAGGCGCTGTCATGATTGTCGATCTCAGTTTCGATTCTTATCATAGAGCTTGCAGGGTTAACCAGGGGGCTGATGCGTGTTACTTTAGCCTGTACCACTTTTCCTGTGTCATTTGTTCGAATATAAACAGGGGTGCCTACTTTAATTTTGGTTAAGTAGCTTGAAGGAATCAAAATATGAGCTATCAAGACATAATCGTTAAAAATTTCTAGGATCGGTTTTTCGCGTATGGGAGTCTCAAAGAGATGGATATTGACCGCGGCCACTTTTCCATCATAAGGCGCGCGAATTTCACTTTCTGCAAAGATCTGTTTTGCTGTTTCATAATCATAGTTGGCAGCAGCAACTGCGGCTTCAGCTTCTAAAACATCTAGTGGAGAAACCAAATGGTCTTTCAAGAGCTCTTTCTTAATCTTTTCATCTTCCTTTGTCTTCGTTAACACTTTTTCTGTTTTTTCCACACTCGCTTTGAATGAGGCATTGTCAAACTTAATCAACAAATCTCCTTTTTTAAAGCTATCACCTAATTTGAAAGGGATTTCGGTTACTCTGGTTGTCAACTGTGAAATAATTAAGGAGTGTTCATAGGGCT
>Ga0153954_1001029_pt1 | contig 17089 bp, 14 predicted proteins | sample TSFL038MetaG_FD_102277 | JGI IMG/M metagenome (GOLD analysis project Ga0153954, IMG submission 102277) | Attine ant fungus gardens microbial communities from Florida, USA - TSFL038 MetaG | ecosystem: Host-associated > Fungi > Mycelium > Unclassified | place: USA: Florida, Wekiwa Springs State... | reverse complement strand
TTTATTGGCCTCTATGATGCTTTCTAGCGAGGAATAGGGCACATAGGCATATCCATTCTTCAAAAGAAGTAAGGTGGTGAGCACGCGTGAAAGACGTCCATTGCCATCCTGAAAAGGATGGATTGCTAAAAAAATTACCACAAATAGAGCAATGATGATCAAAGGGTGCAGTTCTTTTTTGTGAAAAGCATCGTTGGTCCAGGCGAGAAGCCTTTCCATGTGCAAGGGCGTTTCAAAAGGGGATGTTGTTTCAAAAATGACCCCTTTGCTGTTCCCGTTTTCGTCAAAGGCTTCAATGCGGATCGGGATTTTTTTGTAAGCTCCACGATGGGCTATATCTTTTTCTGTATGTTGGAGAAGCCAAGTGTGCAGTTGCTTAATCCCATTTTCAGTCAGGGGAATTTGAGCAAAATGATCAAAAACTTGTTCGCAGGCCAACGCATAACCAGCCACTTCTTGTTCATCGCGCGTTTCAAAAGAATTCTCCACGTTGGATAAAACAGCTTCAATCTCCCTGTCGCTTAACTTGGCTCCCTCAATGCGAGTGGATGATCCAATGCTTTCAATTGTCGCCACTTTTTTTAGAGCAGAAAGGCGTTCAGGGGTTAAAGCATGCAAGTATTGCCAGGCACCTTTAAACTGATCGATTTCGCTAACTAAGTTTAAGATCTCGGGAGTGATGTGCAGATTACCCAAAAAAATATCCATAAATATCCGTATTTATACCCATAAATACCCAAAAAATAAGAAAAGATCAAGATGGAAAAGTCCACTATTTGAGGCGCTGCGCATTCAAGAGAACAGTGAGGCTGCTCATCATCATGGCAAAGGCGGAAAAGATCGGGGTCAAAAGACCAGCAACGGCCAGTCCGATTCCGATTAAATTGTAAAAAAAGGCCCAAAAGAGATTTTGATGGAGAATGGCGCGACCACGGCGTGCCAGTGAACGGATCTCTATGAGGATACTGAGTTTGTCAGTGGTTAGAAGGATGTCGGAGACTTGTACCGAGATATCACTTGCTGAGCAAACCGAAATGCCCACATGAGCTGCCGTAAGGCTAGGTGCGTCATTAATCCCATCTCCCACCATAGCCACGATCTCTCCTGAATTCTTCCAGTGTTCGATCTTTTGTTTTTTATCGGCGGGAGTACAATTGCCATAAAAAAAGGGAAAACCAGCTTGCCGGGCCATTTCAGCCGTGGTGAAATGGCTGTCACCCGATAAAAGGGCTGTAGCACAGTCTAAAATAGGCAAATCAGCTCTTAATTTATCCCCCAAGACGATTTTGGTAAGAAGGCGATCCTCTTGCATAAAATAGACCACCGTATGGGGAATATCATCTGGTGGCAGCCCTACAAAGAGTGCTGACCCTAAGCGGTAAATACCGGCGCGCATTCCTTGGCCTGCTAGTTCCTCGACGGTTGCAAATGGGCATGCTGGCTTGGGCAGTTCTTTCAGCAGCGCTTTGGCGATAGGATGGGAACTATGTGCCACCAGCCCTTTTAAAATAGATCGCTCGCTTTCAGAAAGGGTCTCAAGGCCTTCTAATACAGTAAAGGAACCTTCGGTAACCGTTCCGGTTTTATCAAATACATATAACGTCTCTAACCCAAGGTAGCGCAGCGCAGTGCGATTGCGCACGAGCACGCCTAAGTGCGCTAACCGATTGATCAGGTGCGCCTCAGCTAAGGGTGCTGCAATTCCAATTGCACAAGGGCAAGAGATCAATAAAATCGAAAGGGTGCGGATAAAAGGATCCTCTAGATTTAACCAAGAGACACTTAAGAAGGTAAGCAGGGCTAAGAAAACCACGCAGGGAACAAACCAGCGCACGATGGTATCGACAAGGGGAAGTTCCTCTCCTTTGGTTCCTAAATCGCACTCTACCATCTGAAGAATCTTTTGTAGAGCTGATTGCTCTTGGGTGGCCGTGACTGCGTAGGCAAGCCAACCGTGTTGCAAAATTGCTCCTCCTAGCACTTTATCGCCTGCTTTTTTGGAGATGGGTCGCGACTCTCCTGTCATCAGCGCTTCATCGGCAAAACCCTCACCCTCATATACTACCCCATCGAGGACGATCTTTTCACCAGCGCCCACCGAAACAAGATCCCCTATGACAATTTCTTTTAAGGGCACAAAACTCCAATTCCCATCGGCCAGGCGTTTTCTCCCCCTTCTAGGGAGGCCTTTGGTGAGCTGAATGAGCGCCGTTTTGGCAGAGAGTTTGGCCTTTCCCTCGATCAATTTACCCAAGAGCACAAAGGCAATAATCACCGTCATCGAATCGAAGTAAACGCGGGTGCCTCCCTGGTAAAGATCATAGCAAGAAAGGGCAAAAGAGGTGACGACGCCCAAAACGACTAAAGTTTCCATGCCAGGGCGACCCATTTTTAGAGTCAGCCAAAAGCGCTTGAAGATTGGCCAACCGCTGTAAAACAACACGGGTAACGAGGCGAGGCAGGATAGCCAGGCAAACAAGGGGCCTCCCCCATCTGCATCGAAATTGAAATAGGTCGCATAAAGGGGGTAGGCGAACATCATCACGTTAAGGCTAAAAAAGGCCGCTACCCCAAACCGCATGGTCAGATCTGAATTAGGAATAGTCTCCCCGAGGGGTGCCGCATGGTATCCGTAAGTGCGGATCAGCTGCAAGATTTCATCTTTTGATAAGATTTGCGGGGCGTATTCAATCGAAGCCAAATCGGTGGCATAGTCGACGATACAGCGGCGAATCCCGGGGGTTTGCAACAAAAGCAAGCGAATGATCTCAGCGCATGCGGGACACCACATGTTTTGGATTTCGAGGGGAAACTTATGCCATTCCACATCGTGCGGCTGAAATTTCTCGAGCAACTGGGGATTAGAAATGAGCCCGGCTTCAACTGCTTGCAGAAAGAGGGGATGTTTTTGAAAATCGTCCAACTGATTGCGCGCTGCTAAAACAGTATGAACCGTTTGGCAACCGGCACAGCAGAAAGGGTTTACGCTCTCTTCAATCGGAGTTTGGCACAGCAGGCAACTGGACATAGATTTTCAAGATATGCTATACTGCTTTTGTTAGAAAAAGGAAAAGAGCAGATGAAACTTCCTCTCGCCTATTATGGCGATCCTATTTTAAGAAAAAAAGCAGCGCGCATCGAGGCAATCGATGACGACATTCGGCAGCTGGTCAACGACATGCTCGAAACGATGGAAGCCAATAATGGGGCCGGATTAGCTGCTCCGCAGGTGCATCGCTCGATTGCCTTATTTTTGGCTAATATCGATATACCAGGTCCCGATGGCAAATGGCTGCCAGGACGTCTGCGTGTCTGTTTAAATCCCAAAGTCTTATCAGTTAGTGAAGAGGAATGGGAATGGAGTGATGGCTGCCTTTCGATTCCCAACCTCTGGAGAAAGATCACCCGCCCCATTCGTGCTGAGGTAGAATATACCAATCTGCAAGGGGAAAGGGTTCAAGAAACCCTACAAGGTCCCGAAGCGTGGTGTTTCATGCATGAAAACGATCACCTCAACGGCGTGCTCTGGATCGACCGCCTCAAAGGAAAGGCGCGTACCGAGATCGAGCCTATCCTACGCGCCATTAAGAAAAAGTATCACAGTTAATTTCTTACTCTTTCTTACTGGGTACTTTCCATTGTGTAAGGAGGGGCGGCGTTCATCTTGGTGCGGCCAAGGCTCGTTGTCCATAGCGAAAGCAAGACGCAAGTCACCAAGAAAATCACAGCCAGCCAGGCGGTGAAGGTTTTGAGTACGTCAGCTGTGGCTGTACCAAAAAGGGAATCCCCTGCATCACCCCCAAAGGAAGCTCCAAGGCCTGTGCTTTTGCTTTCTTGAATTAGCACCACAAAGCAGGTGACGACGCATAGTAGCATAAAAAGGGCGATCGTCAAAAAATAAATGAAAGTTACCATAAATTACCGTGAGTTAGATTGATAGTTGACAATTTGACTAAATGATTTCACAGAGAGGGAGGCTCCCCCGACCAACACGCCATCGATTTCCGCATCGTCGATCAAGGTTTTCCCATTTTCCGCAGTGACTGATCCTCCGTAAAGGATCGGGATTCGATGGGCCAAAGGGGCTCCAAAAAGTTCTTGTAAAACTTGCCGGCAGGCCCCATGCGCCTCGTCGATAATTGCAGGCGTGGCCGCCTCTTTGGTTCCAATGGCCCAGACGGGCTCATAGGCTAAAATAAGGCTTTCTGCTTGCTGAGGGATAACATCTTTTAACCCCAGGGCGAGCTGCCGCTTTAAAACCGCATGGCTTTCCCCTCTATCACGCTCTTCGTGGGTCTCTCCGATGCAAAGAAGCGGCTGCAACCCTTCCCGATAAGCGCTATGGATTTTTTGGTTTATCGTTTCATCGCTTTCATGGAAAAGGCGACGCCGTTCCGAGTGACCCATGATCACAAAGCGCGCACCCGCCTCTTTCACCATTTTAGCCGAGACCTCTCCCGTGAAAGCGCCCATCTGTTCTTCGTGAATATTTTGCGCTCCCACCGTGATCGCCGCTTCGCTCGCTACCGCGACAGCCTGCAAGCAGGTAAACGGCACAGCCAGGTACACTTTTGCCGTCGCTTCTTGAATCAAGGGAAGCAATTCTTTCACAAAAACAACCGCTTCTGCGATCGTTTTGTGCATTTTCCAATTGCCGGCAATGATGACCAATTTGCTGGTGGGCATGTCTTCCTTTCGATAAAGGAATTAGTCTACCCCTTTTTTCAAGGAAAATCAATCGTTTTGAAGATCTCTTCCAAGACTAAAACTTTATTTTGAATGCTTCTTCTTGTAAACTTCTCTGCGATGGACAACACGAACGATCAAGATCAATAACTTGTGATCTTGAATGCTATAGACGATTCGATAGCTGCCTTGTCTACACCCTGAAGAGGTTCCACATTTTCAGGACGAGGGGTCGGTTCGCAACTTATCAATTCTATCAAAAATTAATGCCCGAATATCTTTCGGTATTAGATTGAGCTGCTTTTCAAGTCGAGGAGCAAAGTCAATGGAATATTTTTTTGCCATTACAATCCAACGCGCTTTTTCATCTCTTCAAAGGATATTGATCCCTTCTTTTCAACTTCTTTTAGAGCAAGCCGGGCTTCATGAAGATCTTCTTCATCCTCAAGTTTCTGAAGTATTTTTTCGATTGCTTCCCACTCTTCAACTGAAATGATAATTGCCATTTCTTTCTGATGGCGAGCAATTTTATAGCGTTTATGATTGTAAGCCACGCGGTTAAGAATCTCTGCCATGTGGTCTTTTACTTCTCTACAGGATAGGGTTTCCATGGAACTCCAAAAAAAAGACATAATTACTTAAGTGCCATTATATCCAAAAGGGAATTTTTCTTGAAGTCATAAATTTCCAGGTTTTCAAGGAAAATCAATCGGAATGTAATTTTGCAGTTCAGGGCTCTGTGTTGTAAATATTTTGTTTTTAGATTTTTATTTACTACCACAGAGCCCACAGAGAATACAGAGAGGGGCTAATTCAAATATGTTAATTTCCCCGTGAATTCAATATCTGGTTAAAGTAATCTTGTTGCCATGTCATTAAATGATGCCAACTTGCCCATTCTGACGGTTACGCAACTCTCAAACGCTGTAAAACTCTGTCTTGAAGGTACCTTTCCCGTTGTTTATCTACAGGGAGAGGTCAGTAATGCCAAACTTCACACTTCCGGCCATTTCTACTTCACCTTAAAAGATTCCCAATCGCAAATTGGAGCGATCATGTTCAGGATGGATGCCCAGCAGCTCGCTGCTCTACCAAAGGAGGGCAGCCAAGTTATCGTAATTGGAGAAATCAACGTCTATCCGGCTCAAGGGAAGTACCAGATCTTGGTGAAAAGCTTACGCCCTGTGGGAATTGGCGAGCTGCTTATGCGCTTGGAAGAACTTAAGATTAAGTTAAATAAGCTCGGTTATTTCAAAAAAGAACGGAAGCGTCCGTTACCCAAAATGCCAAGGCGGATTGGGGTTGTGACAAGCCCCACGGGGGCCGCTATCCAAGATATGCTGCATATTTTGACCCGCCGCTACTCAGGATTTCATCTGATTTTAAATCCGGTAAAGGTGCAAGGTGAGGGAGCGGCACATGAAATTGCCCAGGCGATCCGGCAATTCAACGCGCACGATCTCGTGGATGTATTGATTGTGGGAAGAGGAGGCGGCAGCATCGAGGATCTCTGGGCGTTCAATGAAGAAATTGTCGCGCAAGCGATTTTTGAAAGTAAAATTCCGATCATATCAGCAGTGGGTCACGAAACGGACCATTGTATTGCTGATTATGTAGCAGATGTACGCGCACCCACTCCTTCAGCAGCAGCAGAGATTGTCATTGGGGAAAAGGCGCATCAAATCCACCATTTAAACCAAGTTTATACCCGTTTACTGCATTCCCTGCGCCACCATCTGCGCCACTGTCGGCAGCAAATTGAAGGGATGAAGCGGCAACCCCTTTTACAAAGCCCCTATAATATTTTGGCGGCTTGGTATCAAAAGTTGGACCACCTACAAGAAGATATTGATTCGAGTTTGCATCACAAAATCCATCGCTTTAGACTGCAGTTCGAACATTTCCAGAAACGTTTAGAAATTTTAAAACCCAGCGCACGCGTGCAACAATTTAAACTCCGCTTAGCCACCTTATCAAAAAATAACGACTTCTTCATCCAGCGGCAAATCGCCCTCTTCAAAGAGCGCTGGAACAAAATGCAGCAAGCCTTGAAAACAATCGATCCCAAAAATTTATTGAGCAAAGGCTATACGATTGTTTTAAAAGAAGAAGATCGCTCGGTGATTACCTCTTCCAAAGCTCTTTTTCCTCAGGAAAAGCTGACTTTGATCTTTGCCGACGGCGAAGCTCCTGCTTTAGTTGCAGAAAATAAATCAAGAGGGATATGATCTTATCATTATGAACGACACAAAAAATTCAGAAACAAGTTTTGAAGAATGCTTTCACCGTTTGGAAGAAATTCTGGAACGGATGAATTCTAGTTCGATTGGATTGGATGAATCCTTAAAATTGTTTGAAGAGGCTGACAAATTAATCAATAGTTGTGGCAAACGTCTAAATGAGGCAGAACGGCGCATCGAGATCCTCGTTAAAAACCGTTCCACTGGAGAATTAACCCTCGGACCGGATCAAAAACCACAAACGCAAGATTTTACACCTCCTCAAAAAAATGACCGATAAATATTCACTTCTCAATCAAATCCAATCCCCTGCTGATCTAAAAAAGCTCTCTCTCCCCAAAATGAACCAACTCGCCGACGAGATTCGGCAGCGAATTATCGAAGTGATGTCGATCAATGGGGGGCATCTTGCTTCCAATTTGGGCTCGATAGAGTTGACTTTAGCCCTCCACCGCGCATTCAATGCTCCCGAGGATAAATTTATTTGGGACGTCAGCCACCAAACCTATGCTCACAAGCTTGTGACAGGGCGCAATGACCGGTTTGATCAGATCAGGCAGCACAAAGGGTTATGCGGCTTTTGTGATCCCAAAGAATCCCCCTATGACCACTTTTACGCAGGACATGCGGGCACAGCGCTTTCTTTGGCCTTAGGCGTGGTTAAAAACCGCGACCTGACCAAACGGGGCGAATATGTGATCCCGATTATTGGGGATGCGACTTTGACCTGTGGAATGACTTTGGAGGCGCTCAACAACGTTTCCCGCGATCTCAAACGGTTCATCATCATTTTGAACGACAACGCCATGGCGATCTCCCAAAACGTAGGAGCCATCACCCGCATCTTAAGCCGCATTTTGAGTAATCCCACAACCCATAAGATTCACCAAGAGATCGATACGCTGGTTTCCAAAATCCCCAGCGTCGGCCCTACCCTATCGAAGCAAGGGCATAAAATTGCCGATTCGCTGAAAAATCTCGTGAGCCCCGCCACTTTTTTTGGGCAATTTGGCCTCTCCTATATCGGCCCGGTCGACGGTCACGACATTAAAGCCTTACTTGAGACCTTTGAAGGGATTAAAGACTCCAACTGGCCCCTCGTGGTGCATGTGCACACCAATAAAGGGCAAGGGATGGAAGTGGCGATCCAAAATCCGGTCACCTACCATGGAGTCAAGCCGTTTAATGTCGATACTGGCAAATTTCTTCCGGTCGCTAACCCCCTCCCCACCTTTCCCAAAGTGTTCGGCGCCCATCTTTTAAAAATGGCGGAAAACGATCCAAGCGTTGTAGCGGTGACGCCAGCGATGTCGTGTGGTTCGTGCCTGGATGATTTTATGAAAAAATTCCCTGAGCGGTGTTTAGATGTAGGGATCGCCGAAGGGCATGCAGTGACCTATTGCGGAGGCATCGGGTACGGCAAAAAGATGAAGGTGGTCGTCTCGGTTTATTCCACTTTCTTGCAACGCGCATTGGACAACCTTTTTCAAGATGTTTGTCTGCAAGAGATTCCCGTCGTCTTTGCCATCGACCGCGCCGGAATCGCCGGCCCTGATGGGGCCACCCACAATGGGATTTACGATATCGCCTTCCTTAACGCGATGCCCAATATGGTGATCACTCAGCCCCGCAACGGACAACTTTTAAAAGAACTTTTGGAATCCTCCTTCACTTATGGGCGTCCTGTCGCCATCCGCTATCCCAACTTAAGCACTGAAACTGGTTCAGAACCTATCCAACACCGTGAATTGGGAAAAGGCGAAATCTTGGCAGAAGGCTCAGAGCTTTTGCTGATCGGTCTTGGACATATGGCCGATACAGCTTTGAAAGTTCGCGAAATCTTGTTTCAAGAAGGGATAGAAGCAACGGTACTCGATCCGATTTTCGTTAAACCGCTCGATACAGAGCTCCTTTGCAAACTTTTAGTGACCCATCAAAAAATCGCCACGTTAGAAGAGCATTCAGCCATTTGCGGCCTAGGCTCTATCCTCAACCATTTCTTGATGTCGCAAGGGTATAACCACGTGCAAGTCATGAATTTTGGCGTTCCCGAATCCTATATCGAACAAGGGAGTCACGCGAGCTTAATAAATGAACTTGGATTGACCCCTGAAAAAATTGCCCAAAAAATTCTCCAAAATTTTGCCGCTTTAAAACCGACGGTAACCTTGGTATAAGTTTATGATTATTGCTTTGATCTCCAATCAATTGAAAAGCCAAGCCCGCGGTCTAGCTCATAATATCAAGCAGTTTCTGCGGGAAAAACAGGTGACGGTTGTTGTCGAAGATGATCTGGCTCACGAATTTGAAGCGGCCGCTCTTTCCAGTATCGATCCCAAAAAGGTTGATTTTACCATTTCCTTAGGGGGCGATGGTACCATCTTGCGCCTCGTCCACCGCCATCCTGAACTGAATGCACCGATTCTGGGGATCAATTTAGGGGGGCTCGGATTTATGGCCGATATTCCCAGCAACGATATTTATACCAGTTTGCAAGACCTCTTGAATGGCAATTACCGCCTTTCTAAACGCATTGTAATGGGCGGGCAAACCGCCGACGGGCAAACCTGTTTTGCTGTGAATGAACTGGTGATCCACCGCGCTGAAAATCCTTGCTTAATTGATCTTGGCATTACTGTGGATGGGATTTATCTCAACACTTTTTCTGCCGATGGAATGATCGTTTCTACTCCTAGCGGTTCGACAGCCTATTCGATGGCCGCCGGAGGCCCCATTTTGACCCCTGAGCTCAAAGCTTTTGTGATCACTCCCATCTGTCCACATACTGTTTCTAACCGCCCGATTGTCCTCATGCCGGAGAGGGAAATTCAGGTGCAGTATTTGAGCGATCATTTACCCGTAGAAGTAACCTACGACGGCTTTCCCAAGTTTAGGGTCTCAAGCGGCGAAGTCTTCAAGATTTTTGTTTCGGAACGCCATTTTACCCTCGTGAATATGCCTTATCACGATTATTTCACCACCTTACGCAACAAGCTTGGCTGGACAGGTAAGCTCAAAGCAGCATACTAAGCTTTCTTTTTTTCTATAAATCACTGCAAATCAATTGTTTTCGCTTTTTTTACCCCTTTTTTAAAAATTCTTGTGGCGAAATTATTGGCCGCTTTGTATGTACAAGAGGTAAATCCTTTTTTACCGATCGGCAGCGGCCAGCCTAGACAGGAAGAGGTTCTGAAGAATGGTAAAAGGTAAAGAAAAACCAAAAACCTTTTAGGAGATTATATGAAATCCGTATTCGCTCTTATCGCTACTGCATGCGTATTGGCCAGCTGCTGCTGCAACCAAGATCCTTGCTGTCCTCAACCACGTTGCTGCCCACCAAGACCAGTTTGCTGCCCAGCTCCAGCTCCAACATGCTGCCCAGCTCCAGTACAACAAGGTCCTTGCTGCTACTAGGCTAGAATGTACGTTGGTGATAAACCAATGTTGACAGACGGAAGACACGATCTTCCGTCTGTTTTTTTATAAACACATCTAAGAGTATTCCTAGGACTACAGCACAAAACATGAAACCGTTCGCTAGCCTCGCAACTTTAAGCATCCTTCTCCTTACATTGCTTGCAAGCTGCTGCTGCGATAACTGTTGCTGTCCTCCGTGCTGTCCTCCTCCAACACCTATTCCGATCTGCTGCAAACCTTACAACTGCACGCCGCCAATCTATTGGTCTAGAGGGGTCAGAAAACCACGCCCTTGCATTGCCCCTGCACCCGAATGCCCACCCCCTTGCCTCAAGAGCGCGCCTTGCTGCGCTTGTCCGCCAGCTCTTCCTACACCGCCGCCAACACCTTGGTGCGAGCCGTGCCCTGTAGAATGCTGTGTGACGCCTTGCCGGCCTCCTCGAATTCCCGCACCTCCCTCCCCTGACTGTTATTAAGGGGAATCTGTGAAAAATGACTATAACAAAAGTAAGTGTCAAATGAAGGACTCCAAAAATTCGTTTGCCCCTTACAAAAACAAGGAGAATGTTCAATGAGAAAACAACTGGGACTCACCACGTTGATTTTTTTGTTGGCTACATCTGTTCTTTGGATGGGTTGCTCGCGTACGCGAAACTGTTGCGATACAGCTCCAGTTAATGCTCCTGTATCCCAAGAATATTGCGATGAGCCAGCCCAAGCTCGTGCACCTGAATGTGCACCTGCGCCTGTTTACACACCCGCGCCTGTTTATACACCTGCGCCTGTTTGCGCCCCATGCGCTCCCCGCTGCGCCGACCCCTGCACACGCGTTGTGCAAGATCAGTGCCGCCCACAAGTGCGTTGCCACTTTCCTTCCTCAAATGAACTGTGCTGCCGCGATGGGATCATCGTAACAGCAAGAAACCCGCAAATGTGCATGCTCGGAGACCAATACCCTTTGGAATTCGACATTAAAGCATGCGATGATGTGTGCGACGTCACCGTTTCAACACATCTTCCTGAAGGGGTTTCTTTCGTAAGAGCAGTTCCGGAAGGGAAAGTAGAAGGACGCAAAGTCACTTGGAACGTAGGCCCCATGAGAAAAGGGGAATGCCGCCCAGCTAAACTGTGGGTGAAGTGCGAATGTGAAGGGGAACAATGTGCGTGCTTCTGCGCCACGGCAGTTCCTGTCAGATTCTGTTCCCTGCTCTGCGCAAAACCTGTCTTGACCTGCGAAAAGTGCGGTCCAGCAGAAGTTTGCCCAGGCGATGCTGTTCATTACACTATCACTGTGACTAACCGCGGAAGCTGCGCTGCAGAAGATGTGGTTGTAACAGACCAAGTACCGGATGGATTGGAGCACAGCAGCTGCTTGAAGACTTTGACTTTCAAACTTGGCACACTTGAACCTTGCCAAACGAAAAAAGTTAACCTATGCTTCACAGCTTGTAGAAGAGGCAAAATCACCAACACGGCTGTCGTAACAGCGTGCAATGCTGATTCGACTCAGTGCCAATGGACAACTAATGTTTGCAAGGAGTGCGTAGAGTTGACCAAAACAGGTCCTAAAGAACAATCGATCGGCAAAAATGCCGACTACCAAATCACTGTTGTCAACCCAGGCGATAAGTCTTTGACAGAAGTGGTTGTGACAGATGTTGCTCCAACAGCTACTTCGATTGTATCGGCCAATGGCGCTACAGTTCAAGGCAACCAAGCTGTTTGGAGATTGAAAGAGCTGAAACCTGGTGAAAAAGTGAACTTCAACCTCACGTTGACCACTTGCACACCCGGCTGCTTCACCAACCGCGTAGGGGTAACTGACTGCCAAGGCTGCACAGCTCAAGCAGAGTTCACTACACGCTGGAAAGGGCGTCCTGCTCTGAACCTGCAAGTTTGCGACACAGAAGACCCCATCTGCGTAGGTGAAACTACCAGCTACTGCGTCACTGTCGTGAACCAAGGTTCCGAATCGGACAGCAATGTTGTTGTAACCGCAAACTTCCCAGCTGAAGTCGTTCCGCTTAGCGCGACCGGCGATACGCAAGGGACTGTTTCTGGCCAAACAGTAACATTCGCACCGATCCAATCGCTTCCGCCACGCTCGACCGCAAAATTCCGGATCGATGCTAAAGCGCAAAGCTCGGGTGATGCACGTGTAAACTTCAGCGTCACATCCGATTCGATTAAAACACCGATCACGCAACAAGAAAGCACGATCGTCAACTAATCGTTTCAATTTGGATTAGCCAAAAAAGCCTCTTTCCTCGGGAGAATCCGCGGGAAGGGGCTTTTTTTTTCGTGCCCGTGTGCGTGCCCGTGCCGGTGCCCGATCAACTCGCATTTCTACTCTCGCAAAAGATTCGGGAAGGGGCACGGGCACGCACGCGGGCACGTAGCAGAGTTTGACTTATGGAACAGTCTCATGCTATCCTATCCCCATGCAAACGCGACTCTTTGCCGGGTGCCTACTCACCTCCGAAATCAAAATGCACTTGCGCAATAGCTCTGCTTGGCATAATGCGCAACTGGAACCTGGCCACCTGATAACGGTGCCATACGAGTCAAAAGAATACCTGGGGCGTTATTTGAACAAAGAACGGCATACCATACAAGATTTGAAAGATGTGCAGATGATCCTAAACCGCACCCTGGCGGCGTGTTGCCCCGATTTAGCGGGTCGCGAATTTGAAATTAAACTCTTTACCCATACGTTCGTTGCATGAAAGAATTGATTCTTGGCTCTTCATCCCCTCGCCGCCACCAAATACTGAGCAAGTTCACCCTCCCCTTCACCATTGCAAGCCCCCCATTTGACGAAGAAAAAGTGGAATTCAAAGGGGACCCAGTGGCCTATGTGCACACCCTCTCAAAAGGGAAAGGGGAATCGCTGCTCCATAAATATCCCCATAACCCGATTTTGACGGCCGACACAGTGGTGTATTACAACAACAAGGTTTTCAATAAACCGGTAAATTTCGAGCATGCCGTGGAAATTTTGTCGGAATTAACCGGCAAACAACATTGGGTATTCACGGGAGTGCACTTACAAAGAGGGGCTGATAGTTGGTTTAAAGCAGAGGAAAGCAAAGTCTATTTCAATCCTCTTAACCTCGAAGAAATTAAGCACTACCTCACCCACATGCATTGGCAAGACAAAGCGGGAGGGTATTCGATCGAAGCGGCCGGGGGGCTGCTCGTCAACAAAATCGAAGGGTGTTACAACAATATCGTGGGATTGCCCGTCAATGCGACCCATCAATTGCTGCTCAACGTTGGGATCGATCTGTGGCGCTATATTCGCTAATTTTTTTCCTCCTGTTCGCCCCGCTGCTCCAGGCAGCCGCACCTGAAAAAATCTTGTTCTCGGTCCATCAGGGCGATCTTGCGCAAGCACTGGTTTTGTACAACGATTACAAAACGGCGCGAGGCAAGCACGACCACGAACTGTTGCAGCAAATTTCCTTAAGTTTGCTTGACCAAGGCTTTCGTTCTCTTAAGCCCGAAGTGCAGCTCTTGACCATTTTTGGAGCGGGTGTTTCAGCCAATGAGCAGTGCTTATACATTCTCGAAGAGGGGTTAAACAATCCCAATCCTCAATTGCAGCTCGTAGCCCTCGACATGTTAGCGCGCTACCAAAATGACCGTGGAGAAGAAGCGATCACCCGCGCCCTCGGAGCGCCCCATCTCTTGATCCGCCTGGAAGCGCTTGCCCACCTCGCAGAACAGCGCCATAGCAATGCCACGCACCAGATCGAGGCGTTGATGGCAAAGGTAGATGACGACCTAGCCCCCTTGTTCCCGGAGTTTTTTGCCGTCGTAGGAGATGCTTCGGCGACCCGCGCCTTAAAGAAAATGTTGGCTCACCCCAAAGAACGAGTGCGCGTCAGCGCTATCTTAACAGTGGCCGAGCATAAACGGGACGATCTTCTCCCTCAAATCCGCAAGCTTGCCAGTCACCATGATTTGATGCAGCAAGAGGCGTGTGCCATCGCTTTGGGCAAGTTGCACGATGAAAGCCTAATCCCCCGTTTACAAATCATGGCGCAATCGAGTGCACCAACACTCCGTTTAGCTGCCCTCCAAGCACTTTACAACCTTGGGCATCCAGAAGCCGGCAAAGAAATTGAGCAGATGGCCTTGAACCAGAACCTGTTTGCCATCCCCCTTTTAGGGAAAATGAACGGAACAGAAGGGACGCTGATCTCCTTGCAAAAAAGCCCTCAGCTGCAAGTGAGGATCAATGCGACTTTGGCCCTTTTAGAAAAAAAGGATCGGCACGCCCTGAATACTGTGGCAGAGATTTTAGTACCCGATAGCCGCGGCCTCTATTTTGAAAAAGTGCGCTCGATGAGCCGCGGCTTGAGCCATTGGAAAGCCATCCCCTCCGGTCAACAAATTTATGATGATGATCCTTCTGCCTATGAAGTGGCTCTAGAACTGCGCGAGCAGGTTTTAACCAAACTCGCCGATCTGCCAGCTGAGGATTTTTTGATCGTCAGCGACGCCCTGCTCGAACACCATCAATTTGAAATGGTCCCCATTCTAGTAGACCTTTTGGAACAGATGCGCAGCCCGGAGGCGATCGCACTCCTCAAAAAGCATCAACAAAAAGCTGGAGCACCCCTCATTCGAAACTACTGCAACCTGGCCCTTTTCAACCTCAAGGAACCTGGCCCTTATGCCGATAACTTACGCAACTGGATCACCAGTCAGCAAGCTGAGGACCTGATCCAATTCCGACCTTACCTTCCTGTCGGCCAGCGGGACATGCTTGAAAATTATCAGCTCACTCCCCACGAAACTTCCCGCCTCCTGATCAAAGCCTTTGAATCCTTTGCCAAAACTCAAGAGGATCAAGGCATTGAAGTGCTCTTGCAAGCTCTCACTGAGGGCAACCAAAAAAATCGCTATGCCTTGGCTGGTCTACTCCTTCGCGCTTCTCTCTAAAGGACTGCAGGGACGCAAGCGACACAAGGGACACAAGGGACGCCCCCAGAGACAGAAGGGACAGGTGCTCGAGACCGATGTTCTTAAAATATGCAATATCACATCTGTCCCTAGGCCGGTCCCTTGTCCCTAGGCCGACCTTTTGGTCTATACGAGATTAGGTGATAGGCGTATACTCCTACCCTTATGCTCAGGGGTGTTTTAATTTATTTTTTGATCTGCATTCCGCTCTGGATCGAAGGCGCGGAAGAGGCTATGGAAACCCTATTTGCCAGAGGGGTAACGGCTGATTTACGCAATCCTGAATTATGCGAGGGAGTCCTTACCTCTGAAGAAGGGGGTGTAGTCACTGCGCCAGACATGCGGCTACAAGCGCGCAAGATCAAGTACACCCGCAAAATGGTGGAAGGAAAGCCGGTGATGACCATCGAGGCGGAAGGCGATCTGCTGTTGGAATTTCACACTTATGTCTTTCTTGGAGAGCGGATCGAATTTGATTTTCAGACCCACACAGGGACTTTATACAATGGGCGCACCGCCATCGAGCCTTGGTTTTTTGGAGGCGATGTCGTTCATTTGTTGGAAGATGGGAATTACTGGGTGGAAGGGGCTTACCTGACCACATCTGAAAACCAAAACCCAGAGTGGAAAGTGGCCGCAGGCTCAGCCTTATTACGGGAAAAACAATATCTAGAAGCCAAGCGCGTTTCTTTCCAAATTGGAAGAGTGCCCCTTTTTTGGTTGCCCACTTTTAAAGTAAACCTCGATTATATTTTTGACTCCCCTATACGCTACACCTTGCGTTGGGGGGGGAGACGCACGCGGCTTGGATTAGAATATGAAGTCTTAAGCTGGCGCCGCCACAAAGCCTTTGTCATCCTCGATTATAGCTTTAAGAGAGGCTTTGGTGCAGGTATTGTGACTAGCTACCGTTCGGAAGACCACCGCGAAGAGCTAAATACGATCAACTATTTTGGAAAACTCCCCTCTTATGTGCATCCCAATGAAAAAGTGCGCTACCGCTTGCAAGGAACTTATGCCAATTCGCTGCAAGACGATACATTGACCATTCAAGGCTCGTGGGATAAGCTCTCCGACCTCGATATGCCTTCTGATTACTCTGACAGGGCCTTGGAGATCGATTATGCCTTGCGTACCCAACTGCATGTCCGCAAAAGCGCTCCTAGCTGGATAGGAAACTTTTTTACCCGCGTGCGGGTCAATGATTTTCAGACGGTGAAACAAGAGCTGCCTTCGCTTCAGGCACGCTGGTTGCCAGTCAGTTTAGGAGAAAGCGGGATTATCTCCGATACCCTTGTGAGAACGGCTTATTTGGATTTTCTCTATGCCAAGCGGCAGCATAACCGGCGACACCATGACTTCCATTCGAGCCGGGTTGAAATTGCGCAAAAATTTTATCGCCCTTTGCTTTTTAACACCTTCACAGTTACACCTGCGGTAGGTTTTGTCGGCATCAATTATAGTAATAGCCCTGACCATGTCGACCGCACTGTAGCCCTGGGGCAGTTTGCTCTAGACATCAACACGCGCATTTCTCGCTGGAATGAAAACTGCAAACACGTGGTGGTGCCTTATACTACTTACACCTACTTTACCTATCCCACAGAAGGCCCACAGCGCCATTACATCTTTGACATTGAGGATGGGTGGTACCGCTTGAATCAACTGCGTTTTGGCGTGTATCAAAACCTTTACACCAAGCGAGAGGGACTTTTGCTCCGCTCGATCAGCGCAGATGTATGGTGCAACGCTTTTTTTGACACCCGAACACTGCC
>Ga0153954_1001028_pt1 | contig 17091 bp, 15 predicted proteins | sample TSFL038MetaG_FD_102277 | JGI IMG/M metagenome (GOLD analysis project Ga0153954, IMG submission 102277) | Attine ant fungus gardens microbial communities from Florida, USA - TSFL038 MetaG | ecosystem: Host-associated > Fungi > Mycelium > Unclassified | place: USA: Florida, Wekiwa Springs State... | reverse complement strand
CCGGTGAGATCGGTTTCAATAACGTTTTCGTCGACCATAGGCACCTGCATCATCCGCTCGCCGGGCCCCTGGCCCTGATTCGATCAAACCTTCGGGCAGCGCATCCGGCGCCTATTTAGGGCTGGCTGTGGAACACGGTCAACGTCACCACGGCATTGCAGGAGCGGCATTGCCCGAATCCGGCCTTGTCCGGCCCGGGCGCAATGGCTACTGCACCTTCAAGCCCATCAGGTTCGCGATGAGGTTGCGCTGCATCTGCGACGTTCCGGCGCCCACGGTCGTGCTGCGCGCGTCGCGAAAATGCCGCTGCATGTCGAACTCCATATTGTAGCCGTTGCCGCCCAGGATCTGCATGCCGGAATTGGCGGCCCTCACATAAGCCTCGGATCCGCACAGCTTGGCCATCGATACGAACTTGAGCGCGTCGGGATGCTCGTTCGCGACCATCCAGGCGGCGCGCCAGACCAGTGTGCGCGCTGCCTCGAGCTCGGTCTGCATGTCGGCGAGCAGATGCCCGATCGCCTGGAACGTCCCGATCGGGCGGCCGAACTGCTTGCGGTCCTTGGCGTATTGGAGGGCGAGATCGAGCACCGCCTGGGTCGCGCCGATGTAACCGGCCGCTGACGTCAGGCGTTCGATCTGCAGGCCCGCAAGCACGCAGTCCCAGGCGTTGTTCTCACCGCCCACGAGATGCGCCGACGGCACCCTGACGTCGTCGAAGAAGATCTCGTAGGTGCCGGTGCAGCGGCGACCGAGCATGTCGAGCTTGCGCAGCTTCAAACCGGGCGCGTCGTTGGGCACCAGGAAGAGCGACATGCCCTTGCGGTAGGAGACGCTGGTGTCGGTCTTGACGTAGACATTGATCACGTTGTTGCGGGCGCCGGCGCCGGTCGCCCACACCTTCTGGCCGTTGATCACCCAGTGGTCGCCGTCGCGGCGCGCCGTGGTCCGCATGGCGCCGATGTCCGAGCCGGCATCGGGCTCCGACATCGAGATCGACATCTTGATCTCGCCCGACAGCAGCTTGGGCAGCCAGGCCTGCTTCTGCGCCTCGGTCCCCTTGCGCGCGATGTTGAGGCCGCAGAACACGCTGCCGCCGTAGGCGGTAAAGAAATCGAAGCTCTTGCGCGACAGCTCCTCGGCAAGCAGGACCATGTCACCCGCATTGCCGTCGAGCCCGCCATAGGCCTCCGGGAACGGCAACCGCAGCAGGCCCATCTCGACCCAGGCGTCGTAGAGCTCGTAAGGATAGGCCTGCTCGCGGTCGAGACGGCGCACATATTCCGGGGTCGCGATCCGGTCCATCATCCGGCGCACGCTGTCGCGCAACGCGTTCTGCTCGTCGGTGTATGCGAAGTCCATGGGCGGGCGCTCTGTGGTTTTTCGTTCTCGTGAGCGGGCGGGCGCGCGCTCGACCACAGATACTAGACCAAATGCAACGGGCCGGAACCGCTCGACGCGATTCCGGCCCGAAAGCGAGGTGGGAGCGCCGGTCGCGCGGCGCGCCGTTCGATCAGAACATCCGTTCGATCAGAACACCTGGAGGAACAGGATGTAGAGGCAGGCGGAGAGCACCATCGCCGCCGGGAGCGTCAACACCCAGGCGACGGCGATATTCCGCAGCGTCGACCACTGCAAGCCCGATCCGTTGGCCGCCATCGTGCCGGCGACGCCGGACGACAACACGTGGGTCGTCGAGACCGGCAGGCCGTAGTGGTCGGCGAGGCCGATGGTCGCCGCCGCGACGATCTCGGCAGCGGCGCCTTGGCCGTAGGTGAGATGGGTCTTGCCGATCTTCTCGCCGACGGTCACGACGATGCGCTTCCAGCCGACCATGGTGCCGAGGCCGAGCGCGATCGCCACGGCGACCTTGACCCAGAGCGGGATGTACTTGGTCGCCTCGTCGAGGGAGCCCTTGTAGGAACTCAGCGTCGCCACCTCCGCCTTGGACAGGTCGTTTTCCTTGTCCTTCATCAGGAAGCGGATGGCCTCCGAGGCGAGGTACATGTCGTTGCGGGTGTTGTTCACCACATCGGCGGGCACCTTCGCCAGCGAGCCGTACTGATCAACCTGTGACGCGATGTTGCGGACGAGCACGGCGAGCGAAGGATAGGTTCCCTCGTTGATCGTGTGCTGCGACACGTAGTTGGTCACGGCCGGCCGCGGATCGCCCAGCACATTGTAGCCCTCCGCCTTCTTCGCAACGATCTCGGCGGCTGCGGTCGACGTGGTGCGGAACTGGGCGAGTTGCTTGTCCGGCAGCGCGCGGTTGAGCGCGTAAGCCGTGGGCACGATGCCGATCAGGATCAGCATGATCAGGCCCATGCCCTTCTGGCCGTCGTTGGAGCCGTGCGCGAAGCTCACGCCGGTGCAGGTCAGGATCAGGAGACAGCGGATCCAGAACGGCGGCGGCTGGTTGCCTTCCGGCGGCTTGTAGAGGTCGGCACTGCGCACGACCACCTTGAGCAAGAGCAGCAGCAACGCCGCTCCGACGAAGCCGACCAGCGGCGACAGCAGCAGCGACTGGCCGATCTCGATGGCCTTGGACCAGTCGACGCCGGAGGTGCCGCTGTGGCCGTGCGCCAGCGCGTTGGCGACGCCGACCCCGATGATCGAGCCGATCAGGGTGTGGGAGCTCGAAGCCGGAAGGCCGAGATACCAGGTGCCGAGATTCCAGATGATGGCGGCGATCAGCAACGCGAACACCATGGCGAAGCCGGCGCCGCTGCCGACCTGCAGGATCAATTCCACGGGCAGCAGAGAGATGATGCCGAACGCCACCGCGCCGCTCGAGAGCAGCACGCCGAGGAAGTTGAAGAAGCCCGACCACACCACCGCGATGTGAGCCGGCAGCGAGTGGGTGTAGATCACGGTCGCCACGGCGTTGGCGGTGTCATGGAAGCCGTTCACGAACTCGAAGCCGAGCGCGATCAGGAGGGCGACGAAAAGCAGGATGAAAGGCACATAGGTTGTCGGCTTGACACCTGTGGCGTCGACATCCGCATAGAGGCTGTACGCGACGTACAGCAGCCCCGCGGCCAAGCCGCCGAAAAAGATAATTGCAGTCAAGGGGTTGAAACCCTTGTCTAATGCGGGCTTTGAAGAAGCACTTGGCAGTGCTCCAACACTCCCCGGCATCGCCACATCGGTCATAGATTGCCTCTTTGGTTAAAGCTCGCTGCGATTGTGGCAAGCCAAGTTGAAGGTGAGATGACAAAGGTACTCCTCGGCCGCTTTGTCCCCAGCGGCCGAGACCCGCGCGGCCGCGTTGCGGCCGCAACAGAACCCGAGTTATCGCAATGCGTTACGCGGCAGAACGAATAGCCGGCATCGGCGTGAAGCGGCTGGCATCCGCCATCGCCCACTGCCGCGCGTATTGCGCGTGGCGGGTACCGGCGGTGAGCTCACCGGGCTCCAGGAACGTGTAGAAGTCGGCGAAGCTCGTCACCTCGCTGGCCGAGACCCGCCGGACGATATGGCCCGGCCTGAGCTCGTTCGGGTGCGCGAGGCCGGCGGCGCCCACGAGGTCGGCCAGCGCCGCCAGGGTATTCTCGTGGAACATGCGCACCCGCGCCGCCTTGTCGTCGACCACGATGGCGCGCTGGCGCCAGACGTTCTGGGTGGCGACACCGGTCGGGCAGCGATCGGTGTGGCACGACTGCGCCTGCACGCAGCCGAGCGCGAACATGAAGCCGCGCGCAGCGTTGCACCAGTCGGCGCCGAGCGCGAGGATACGCGCCATGTCGAAACCGGTGACGATCTTGCCGCTGGCGCCGAGACGCACCGCCTGCCGCAGCCCGGTACCGACCAGACAGTTGTGCGCGAACATGAGCCCCTCACGCAGCGGCGTGCCGACGTGATCGACGAATTCGAGCGGGGCCGCGCCGGTCCCGCCTTCGGCCCCATCGACGACCACGAAGTCGGGGCGGATGCCGGTCTCGAGCATGGCCTTGCAGGTCGCCATGAACTCCCAGGGATGGCCGATGCACAGCTTGAAGCCGACCGGCTTGCCGCCGGAGAGCTCGCGCAGCTGCGCGATGAAGTGCATCATCTCGAGCGGGCTCGAGAACGCCGAGTGGCGGGCCGGCGAGACGCAGTCCACGCCCATCGGCACGCCGCGGGCGGCGGCGATCTCGGGTGACACTTTCGGTCCGGGCAGCACGCCGCCGTGGCCGGGCTTTGCGCCCTGCGACAACTTGATCTCGATCATCTTGACCTGCGGCGCGACCGCCTGCGCGGCGAACCGCTCGGCGCAGAACGTGCCGTCGTCGTTGCGGCAGCCGAAATATCCGCTGCCGAGCTCCCAGATCAGGTCGCCGCCGTTCTCGCGGTGATACTGGCTGATGCTGCCCTCGCCGGTATCATGCGCGAAGTTGCCGAGCCTGGCCCCCTTGTTGAGGGCGCGGATGGCATTGGCGCTGAGCGCGCCGAAACTCATCGCCGAGATGTTGAGCATCGACAGCGCATAGGGCTGCCGGCATTCGCTGCCGCCCACCTTCACCCGGAAGTCGTGGCCGGTGGCCGGGACCGGCGCGATCGAATGGTTGATCCACTCGAAGCTGTCGCCGTAGACGTCCTGCTGGGTACCGAACGGACGCTTGTCGAGCGCGCCCTTCGCGCGCTGGTACGCCACTGCGCGCTTCGAACGGTTGTAGGGCGTCCCATCGGTGTCGCTTTCGAGAAAGTATTGCCGGATCTCCGGTCGGATCTTCTCCAGACCGAAGCGGATATTGGCCAGGATCGGATAATTGCGGCGCAGGCTGTGCCTTGTCTGGATAAGGTCCCAGATGCCGATCGCGCTCGCGAGCGCGCACAGGGCGAACAGGATGAGGAACACGACTCCGAACGGCGTGAGCAATCCGAAGACAAGCGTCCCCGCCAGGCTCGCTACGATCGCCACGTACCGCATTGCCCTGCCCTCTTTTTATTGCAGATCATCTTCTTGTTGCAGATCATCGTCTTCTTGCAGCATCTTCTTGCAGCGTTCTGGAAATCGTAGGTTGATCGAATGACAGTTCCGTGTCATCGCGGCGCTCGTCGCGCAGCGCTGGCCCGCCCGCGCTGCAGATTTCTTCGAGATCGCATCCGAATTGGGGAAAACTTCGGCGGCGGTCGCCTTTCTGTCATCAAAGCGAAACCCGCCGCTCCTATTGGTCGCATGGACGCTGAAGTAGAGTATCTGCCCCGGCGTCCCGACTATAAGCCTTCCGGGGCCCCTTGTCCGTCCGCGCGTATGCGCCTCGCAAGGCTTCGCCGGCTCGGGAGCCTCCATCCGGGATTGTGCTCCCGGCCGGCGTTTTTTCGCGCGACCCTGGTTGCAGCCATCCGACTGTTCGCGCCGGAACCCCGTTAATGCTGAAGGTAAACCGTGCGCATGCGCGGTTTTGGCGTCATCCGGACGTCATCGAATCATCATAGCAAAAAAGGCGGAGTATCAGCGTATCTTGAGGGAATGCTGACCCCAATGGCTGTTGCCGAACACACAACAAAAGCCTTCGACAACGACCTGCAGGAGCTCGGGCGGCTGATCGCCGAAATGGGCGGGCTCGCCGAGCGACAGATCGTCGAGGTGATCGAAGCGCTCACCAAACGAGACCTGGAGCGCGCTGGCCGGGTGGTAAAGGCCGACGCCGCCATCGACACGCTGCAACGCAACATCGAAGAGCGCGTGGTTGTTACGATCGCGCGCCGCCAACCCATGGCGAACGATCTGCGCGAGGTGGTCGGCGTGTTGCGCATCTCGAACGAGCTGGAGCGCATCGGCGATCTCGCCAAGAACATCGGCAAGCGCGTGATCGCGCTCCACGGCGGCGAGATTTCACGCCGCTCGCTGCGCGGGGTGCGGCACATGGCGAGCCTCGCCCTCGTCCAGCTGCGGGACGCCCTCGACAGCTTCGCGCGCCGCGATCTGGTCCAGGCCGGCACGGTGCGTGTGCGCGACGAGGAGGTCGACCGGATGGACAGCTCCATGTTCCAGGAGCTGCTCACCTACATGTTCGAGGATCCGGGCACGATCGCCGCCAGCATTCACCTGGTATTTTGCACCAAGAATCTTGAGCGGATGGGCGATCACGCGACCAATATCGCCGACGCCGTGCAATACATTGTCGAAGGCTCGGCATTGCCGGTCGAGCTCGCGCCGGCATCCGACGCACATCTGCACCCGCTCGCGATGGGCGCCTGACGCGAGCGGCCGGGTCGGTGGCGGAACTTTGTGAGCATGCCGGCATTGCCAAGCCGGCAAGACCCGTATTTGGCACATGAACAACAAATGAACGCGTTCCGAACCGCCGCGGCCACAAGCGCCGAAGTCGCAAATGCAGCCCCGCTTCCCTGTCCAGCCTGTGGAGAGACCGCGGAGCAGCGACTGCGCTTCCATGTCAACGGCTGCGACATTTTGCAATGCAAGGCCTGCGGCCTCGGCCGCACCGAGGCGGCAGCGTTCGATCCCGACGCCTACTACACCGAGGACTATTTTTCCGGCCGACACTCCGACGGCTATTCCGACTATCGCGGCGCCGAGCCCGTGCTGCGGCGCGAGTTCGCCCGCAGCGTCGACTTCGTTCGTCGCTTCCGCGCCGACGGCAGGCTGCTCGAGCTCGGCTGCGCCTATGGTTTCTTCCTGGCGGAGGCGGCAGCGGGCGGCTTTGCGGTCAACGGCATCGAGCTTGCGCAGGACGCGGTCGAGCATTGCCGGCGATCCGGGCTGGACGTTCTGCACGGTGTCGCCGACGCGGCAAACCTGCGCCGCATCGGGCCGGTCGATGTCGTGGTCCTGCTCGACGTCATCGAGCACCTGCCGGATCCGCGCGAGACGCTTGCGCTCTGCTGCGAGCAGCTCAATCCGGGCGGCATCATCATGATCACGACCGGCGATTTCGGCTCGCCCGCCGCCAAGCTTACCGGAGCCAAATGGCGGCTGATGACGCCGCCGCAGCATCTCTGGTTCTTCACCCAAGCGAGCATGCAGCGCATGGCCGACAGCCTCGGCCTTGCCGTGGAGCATCTCGACCGTCCCTGGAAGATCGTGCCGGCATCGCTGATCGCCTTCCAGCTGCGGCGCATGCTGGGTCTGCGTGGGGTCGCCGCGGCGCGCGCCAGCCGCCTCGGCATCCCGATCAATCTGTTCGATGCGATGCGGGTGGTGCTGCGCAAGCCGGTCTGAACATTTTTTAGAAGGGCTGCGAACAGCTTCTTCTTGTCGCAGCCCGGGCGAGGAACGTTCAAAACGGCGGTGGATTTCCGTTGTACGGATACTGTACACGGCGACGGAGGCGACATGACCGATCTTGCATCGCAGGACCAGACCTACGTGGTGATCGCCGCCTATAACGAAGGCGCGGTGATCGCGCGCGTGGTGGCTGGCGTCCGGCGCGCCGGTTATCGGGCGGTGGTGGTCGATGACGGCTCGCGCGACATCACCGCCGTTGCCGCGCAGACGGCCGGCGCCACCGTGATTCCGCATCCGTTCAATCTCGGACAGGGCGCCGCGCTGCAGACCGGCATCGACTATGCGCTGACGCAGGGAGCCCAAGTCGTTGTGACATTCGACGCGGACGGCCAGCACCGGCCCTCCGATATCGGGCGCCTTGTCGCAGGGCTGACGGAAGAAAGAGCCGAGTTCGTGCTCGGCAGCCGCTTCCTCGGCCAGTCGCCGAGCCTGCCGCCGCTGCGGCGCCTGCTGCTGCGGGCAGCGACCGTGTTCACGCGCCTGACCACCGGCCTGCAACTCACCGACACCCACAACGGATTGCGCGCCATGACCCGCCGCGGCGCGCGCGCGATCCGGTTGCGCCAGAACCGCATGGCGCACGCGTCGGAGCTGCTGAGCCAGATCGGCAGCAGCGGCCTGCGCTACGTCGAACGCCCGGTGACCGTCGATTACACCGCCTACTCGCTCGCGAAGGGGCAGAGCATGCGCGACGCCGTCTTCATCCTGCTCGATCTCTTTGCACGCAGGCTCTACCGATGATCGCCCAATGCATCCTTTCGGTCCTGCTGGCGTGTATTCTGCTCTATGCCTGGATCGAATACCGCCGCTCGCCGACCGTGTCCGTGCTGTCCGTGAGCGCCGCCGCCGCGGGACTCTACTTCGTCTGGTTCCCGTCGCAGAGCACGGAGCTCGCCGAGCTCGTCGGCATCGGCCGCGGGGTCGATCTGATCATCTACGTGTGGGTCTGCATCAGCTTGATCGTGCTCTTGAACCTGCATCTCAAGCTGCGCACCCAGATGGAGCTGGTCACCACGCTGGCGCGCAAGCTAGCGCTCGCCGATGTGCGCGTGCCGCCTCCCGCGGCCGACGTCGAAGCCGCGCCGCCCCGCTGATCTAATCGGTCAAGGACCGCTGCTCGTGCTCCTGCACGCGCGGCGGCTCGGGATGCGCGGCGTAGATCCACGCAAAGGTGCGATCGAAGCGCTTGACCTCGTCGATCAAAGTGACGGGCAGATTCTCGGCGCAGCGCGAGCGCTGGGTCTCAATGATGAAATCGGCCTTGGCCGGATCGGTCTCGATCTTCCACGGCCGTCGCAGCAGCGGCTTGACCATCCACTCCCGCCATTGGATGCAGACGAGAACCCGCGGCGGATCATTCGCAAATCGCGGGTCGTAGTCGAGACGCTGCTCGAGGCGCCGTAGCGCCGTGGTCGCCGCTATGCTGGCGTAGTCGAGCTCGAAGCGGCCATAGGCGCCGCGCGTGCCGCCCGCGAACGCGTTCATTGCGATATATTCGAGCGGATGCAGCGCGACGAGCGTCAGCAGCAGGCTCCCGGCATACGCGCCCGCGGTCACCGCGGCCGTGAAGGGGATGTGGCGCAACAGCGGCAGCAGCGAACAGAAGCCGGCGCCGGCGAGGACCGCGAGCATCGGGATCACGAACAGGACGTGACGGATGCCGTCGTAGATGGTGGCGTGCTCGATGATCAGGAACGCCAGCGGCAGTACGACCGCTGCGCAGACGACGAGCATCCCGCGCTGGCGCGCCAGCATCAGCACGCCGGTGCGCAGGCCCGCCCGCCGGTCGCGGCGCCATTCGGCCGCGGCTTCGCCTGCGAGCGAGACGGCGCTGGCGATGCCGCAGATCAGGGCCACCGCGAGCAGCAGCAGAAAAGCTTCCGACAAGCGCGCGAGCAGTTGAGCGGGAATGTAGCTGCGCGGCAGGTTGCTGGTCGAGATCACCGAGCCCCAATGCGGGAACTCGTAGGACATCGGCATGTTGGCGAAGTGCACCAGGGCGATCTTGAACTGCGCGAGCGGGTTGCCGATCTGCAGCCAGGGCCAGATGGCGATCGCTACGACCCAGGCGATCACGATCACCGCCGCGAAGCGCGTCACCATCTGCGCCAGGTAGCCGAGCGTCAGGCGACCATTGCGCGCACAATATTCGGCGCCGCACAGCAGCATCGCGCCCAGCAGATAGGCGTGCGTGATGAAGCCGCCGGTGCGCGTGCCGAGCGCGAGCCCGGTCGCGAGACCGGTGATGATGGTCCCCCTCCACGTAGGCAGCACGTCCCTCGTCATCGCGACCACGGCGAGCGTCGCGAACGTCATCGCGGCCAGGAACGGCACATCGATGGGCGTGAAAAACAGGCTGCCGTACAGATAGCCGGTGGTCAGGCAGAGCACGATCGCAGCAAGCCCGGCCCAACGGCCGACCGCGAGGCGGCCGAGCGGCAGGAGTGCAGCTATTCCCCCGAGACCGACCAGGAAGGTCATCGCATGCCGGACCGTGACCCGGCTCGTGAGCTCCAGCGACTGGACATAAGCCGTGAGCATGTGAAACCACGGGCCGTAGAACCACAGCGTCGGCTCGACCGATTCGAAATGTGAGCGGTCGGTGAACCGGCTGGTGTACCAGGCGAGTGCCTTGGGGCCGTAATCGTCGGCGTTGAATTCGTCGACGCTGAAGCCGTAGTCGGCCGCGGTGGCAAGCCCGATGACGGCGGCCGCGCTCAGCAGCGCCGCTGCGGCGACGATCTCGGCATCGAGCAGAAAGCCATCGGAGGCGCGTTTCGTCTCGAATATCGTCAAAGCTTGTCCTCGATGGCCCAGGCTATCAACGCCCGACCCGCCGATTGGTGCCGGGCTCAAGACCCGTTGCCAAGGTCCTTCAGCAAGACCTGTTGCCGCACTTGCTCACTGCGGCGAGACAAGCTTGAGCCCGATCATGCCCGCGATGATGAGTGTAAGGCATGTGACGCGGGCGGCGTCTGCGGGCTCGCCGAAGACGACCATGCCGATGATCATCGTCCCGGCCGCGCCGATCCCTGTCCACACTGCGTAGGCAGTGCCGAACGGCACCGCCTTCAAGGACCAGCTCAGCATGGTAAAGCTTAACGCGATCGCCGCCAGCGTCGCCACGCTCGGCCAGAACCGGGTGAGGCCATCCGAGTATTTCAGGCCGAGCGCCCAGCCAATTTCCAGAAATCCGGCAAGCAGCAGTGCAAGCCATGCGGTCAATGCGTTTCCCCGCTTGATGCCGGCGTGAGCGGCCGCGAATCGGCGGCACGTTAGGGGCCTTGTATAAAAGTCACATGACGCGGGAACCGCCGTTTTCGCGGTCCCTCCGACGGGTGTGCCCGCGCGCCCTGCCGTCATGTAGCTGCAACAGGAATCGGCGAAAAACCCGCATGATCGCGGGTGGGACATCGGATGCTTGAACGAGTGTCGAAGGGGCCACAGCGGGTTCGCACGCTGTTCTTGTCCGACATCCATCTCGGAACGAAGGGGAGTCAGGCCGACCGGCTCCTCGATTTCCTCCGCCACTACGAGGCCGACACCGTCTACCTGGTCGGCGACATCGTCGACGGCTGGCAGCTCAAGACCGGCTGGTACTGGCCGCAGTCCCACAACGATGTGGTGCAGAAGCTGTTGCGGCAGGCGCGCAAGGGCGCGCGCCTGGTCTACATCCCCGGCAATCACGACGAGTTCCTGCGCGATTACTACGGCACCCATTTCGGCGGCATCGAGGTGGTCGAGGACGCCATCCATGTCGGCGTCAACGGCACGCGCTATCTCGTGATCCACGGCGATCTGTTCGACGTGGTCATCCGGCATGCGCGCTGGCTCGCGCTGCTCGGCAACACCGCCTATGACACCGCGATCTGGCTCAACACCCACTTCAACACGGTCCGCCGTGCGCTTGGCTTGACCTACTGGTCGCTGTCGCAGTGGGCCAAGCTGAAGGTCAAGAACGCCGTCAACTTCATCGGCGAGTACGAGCAGACCCTGTCGGCGGAGGCGCAGCGGCGCGGCGTCGAGGGCGTGATCTGCGGCCACATCCATCACGCGGTGATGCGCAACCAGGGCGGCATGTCCTACATCAATTGCGGCGACTGGGTCGAGAGCTGCACCGCCGTGGTCGAGCACTTCGACGGCACGTTCGAGATCATCCGCTGGGAGGGATACGGGCCGCGCGTGGAAGAGTCCGAGCTTGCCCCCGCCGCGATGCAGACCCCTGCGCCGACGGGTTGGGACCGGCAGTCCGACAAGCTCGGCGCCACCTTCGCCCGCCTGCTCGGCCGCAAGCCGCCGTCCGGGCGCGGCTTCCCCACGCCGGATCCCGCGGAATAATCCTCGCGCCGGATGCGGATCAAACGCCGGACGTTGTGGCTCGTTGCGCTCGGTACGATCGTCCCCGTCATCGGCGTCATCGCGCTGCTCTCGGGGCCGCTGTTCCCGTTCAGACCGGCCCCGTCCTCGATCGCGCTGCGGGTCGCGAACGCTCCCGATCTCGATCTTTATCTCCGCGACGCCGAGGCGCGGAACGTCGGCGTGCGTCCGGAGCTGGCCAAGACCATCCTGTGGAACGCCCCGAAGACGCGCGCACGCACGCCCCTGGCTCTGGTCTATCTCCACGGCTTCTCGGCGAGCCGCAGGGACATTTCGCCCGTGGTCGAGACGCTGGCAAGCACGCTCGGAGCGAACGCCTTTCTGACGCGGCTTGCGGCGCACGGCCTCGCCTCGCCCGCCGCGTTCGCAACAGTCACGCCGCAGGACTGGCTCGACGATGCGCGCGAGGCGCTCGCCATCGGCGAGCGGATCGGCGATCGCGTGATCCTGATGGGCATCTCCACCGGCGCGCTGCTGGCGACGATGGTGGCGCTGGACGCGCGTGCTCCGCGTATCGCCGCGCTGGTGCTGCTGTCACCCAATTTCGCGATTGCGGATCGACGCGCGCAATTCCTCTCCGGTCCGCTAGGGCCGTGGCTGGCGCGCGCGATCATCGGCGAGGACTATTCGTTCACGCCTGCAAGCAGCGGACACGCCGCGTTCTGGACCTCACGCTATCCGTCGCACGGCATCGTCGCGCTGATGGACCTCGTGAACGCCGCGCGCACGCTCAGCTTCAACCGGCTCACGGTGCCGACGCTGATCCTCTACACCGACAAGGATACGGTGGTGGACACGCACGCCATCGAGGCACACTTCGACGAAATTCAGTCCGCCCATAAGCTCATCGTCGATCTGCCCGAGGCTACGCGGCACGAGCTGACCGGCGACGCACTCGCGCCGCAGACCGTCCAGCCGGTGCTGAGGCAGATCACTGAATTTCTCTCGACAATCGGGATCGAGACGCGGCCCCCACGGAGTGAACAACGGTGATCGCTTGCGCGGCCGCTCAGGCGGCAACGTCTTCCATTACAATGTCTTCCATTGCGGCCGGCTCGACCTCGAAGCGATACATCGATCCGCGCGAGTCGGTGGCCCACCAGCAATCGCGCTTCTCGTCGTAGCCGTAATCGCCCCACAGGCGGGAGGAATCGAACTCGGCCATCGCCAACGCGTCCTCGCGCAGCTCGTAGAGCGGCTGCAGCGCCCGGCGGGTCACCACCTTGCCGCTGGCGTCGAGAGTGCAGCGCACGATTTGAAACATGGGAACCCCCGTTCAACCGAATGACGGGGCAGTACTCGGGCTTCGTTGCAAAATTTTGACAGGGGCGGCGTAGTTTCGCCGCATGAGTCTACACTCACGTTTCGGTGAGCGCTGCACTACCTCCTTAACCCAATTCTAACTTTAACCAATTCTAAACGTTTGGCGGTAGCGTTTGCGGGTGCCGATGACTCACAATCCGTCGAGCGCGCGCTGATAGTGAGAAAGGTCAAGATATTGCTCCGGCTCGGGCGGCTTTCCGCCCCAATCGCCGTGCAACTCGGCGCGCAGTTTCAACACATTCTTGAAACCGGCGAGATCGATCGCAGCGTCCTTCATGAAACCGTTCTTGGGATCGACGGCGACCGCGTACGAACGGCTTGCCATTTCCGGTGAGATATTGAGGCCCTTGGCGAGCAGCTCGATCGTCTCCGCCTTGTTCGCCGGATCAAGCACCCAACGCAGGCCCTCGATATAGGCCTGAAGATACCGCACCAGCGTCTCGTCGTTGTCGCGCGCCCAGGAGCGCAGCGTGAACCCCGTGGTGGAGAGGTAGGGACCGATCACGTCGGTCGCGGTGGCGAGCTTCTTGATGCCGGCCTGTTCGGCCTGCAGCGAGAACGGCAAGTTCAGGATCGACGCGGCGACGCTCTTGTCGGTGGTGATGGCCTGCAGGCGAAATCGCGTGGCGCCGACCGGCTTCACGGTGATCTCGCTTTTGGGCACGCCGTTAAGCTTCAGCATCTGATAGAGCTGGAACGCAAAGGCGGTGTCGGGCGCATCGACGACCACCGTCTTGCCGCGCAGGTCGGCATAGCTCTTGATCTCAGGCTGAACGAACAGGTCGTTCCAGCCGTTGTCGCCGCCGCACACGACGACGATGTCGACCTTGGCCTGCTCAGCCATCGCAACGGCGTTGTCCACCGAGGTGTGGACGATCTGATAGCGCCCTTGCGCCAGGCCGTCGCGCAGCTCCTGCGAGCTCGGCGCGATCCTCTGGTCGACGTCGAGGCCGCGCTTGGCGAAGAAGCCCTTCTCCTGCGCCGCGAACAACGGCAGGTTCTGGACCCCCTGAAACACCATGGTGGTCAGGTGGGTCTGGGCGTCGGCGGGCGAGCCGGAGGCTCCGACAGCGAGCATCACGATTGCGGCAAGTGCGCGCAAGCATCGCGCGATCGCATGATACGGCATTGCAAAAACCCCGTTCGTCCCGACGGCGCCGATACATTACCATCGCGCGGATCGGCGGGTAGGGAAAAATTCCATGGAGCGGTTCCAGCGGATCACTTAAGTAGGGCTGGCGTGGGCTTGCGCGCGAGCGCAAAATCCGGCTGACATTGCGAAGCAACAAGAAGCGGCCGCCTGCCCCATGGACAGGAAAGAAAAAAGGCCGGGGCTCCGGAGGAAAAGCATGGCTTCGGTCGCGATCCGCGACGTGAGGAAAGCATTCGGCGCGCTCGAGGTCATTCACGGCGTCAGCGTGCTCATCGGCGACGGCGAGTTCGTGGTGCTGGTCGGTCCGTCCGGCTGCGGCAAGTCGACCCTGCTGCGCATGATCGCGGGGCTCGAGAACATCACCTCGGGCGAGATCCGCATCGGCGACCGGATCGTCAACCACCTGCCGCCCAAGGCACGCGACATCGCGATGGTGTTCCAGAACTACGCGCTCTATCCCCACATGACGGTCGCCGCCAATATGGGCTTCTCGCTCAAGCTGCGCGGCGCGCCGCAAGCGGAGATCGAACAGCGCGTACGCGATGCCGCCGACATTCTCGGGCTCGGCCCTCTGCTCGATCGGTTCCCGCGCCAGCTTTCCGGCGGCCAGCGCCAGCGCGTCGCCATGGGCCGCGCCATCGTGCGCGACCCGCAGGTATTCCTGTTCGACGAGCCGCTCTCCAATCTCGACGCCAAGCTGCGTGTGGCCATGCGCACCGAGATCAAGGAGTTGCACCAGCGCCTGAAGACCACCACGGTCTACGTCACCCACGACCAGATCGAAGCCATGACCATGGCGGACCGCATCGTGGTGATGCACGACGGCGTGATCGAGCAGATCGGCGCGCCACTCGAGCTTTACGACCGGCCCCGCAACCTGTTCGTGGCAGGCTTCATCGGCTCGCCCGCGATGAATTTCATCAAGGGAACGATCCGCGCCAACGGCCGGCTGGCATTCGAGGGCGCGGGCGGCGTCGCGCTGCCGCTTGCGGCGGCGCCGCAAGGCAGCGACGGCCGCCCCGCGCTCTATGGCGTGCGGCCGGAGCATTTCGTCATCGCCGACGACGGCGCCGATGCACAGGTTCAGGTGATCGAGCCGACAGGCTCCGAGCTGCAGGTCGTCGCCAAGCTCGGCGACGAGGACATCATTGCAGTATTCCGCGAGCGCCACGCCCTCAAGCCGGGCGACAAGATCCGGCTCAAACCCGATCCGCGGCTCGTGCACCTGTTCGACGAGCCGAGCGGCCAGCGCCTGGACGGATAACAGCAGAGACGACTCTGCGGATGACAACGGAGGAAGCGACCATGACGACGTTCACCCGCCGCACCCTCGTGAAGGGCGGCACTATGCTGGCGGCGACCGGGGCGCTCGCCGGCGAGAGCTTGCTCGGCTGGGCCCGCGCCTGGGCACAGACCGCCCCCTGGAAGCCGGAAACGGGCGCACAGCTCTCGATGCTGCGCTGGAAATACTTCGTGCAGAGCGAGGACGATGCGTTCGTGAAGCTGATCGACGCCTTCACGAAAGCGACCGGCGTGAAGGTCAACATCTCGCGCGAGTCCTACGAGGACGTGCAGCCGAAGGCGTCGGTCGCCGCCAATACCGGCGCCGGGCCGGACCTGTTCTGGGGGCTCTATTCGCTGCCCCACCTGTTTCCGCAGAAATGCCTCGATGTCACCGATGTCGCCGACTACCTCGGCAAAAAGTACGGCGGTTGGGTGCCGAGCGCGATCAAGTACGGCCAGAGCGGCAACAAGTGGATCGCGATCCCGATCTGCTACAGCGGCAACCTGCCGAACTATCGCATCTCCTCGCTGAAGAAGGCGGGCTTCTCCAAATTCCCCGACACCACCGACGCCTTCCTCGAATACGCCAAGGCGACCAAGCGCAACAACACGCCGGGCGGCTTTGCGCTCGGCCATGCCTCGGGCGACGGCAATGCCTGGGTGCACTGGTGCCTGTGGGCGCATGGCGGCAACCTGGTCGACAAGGACGACAAGGTGATCATCAACTCGCCCGAGACCGCGAAGGCGCTGGAATATGCCAAGCAGCTCTACGAGAACATGATCCCCGGCGTTGCGTCGTGGAACGACGCCTCGAACAACAAGGCCTTCCTGGCCGGCGAGGTGCATTGGACCGACAACGGCATCTCGATCTACGTCGCGGCTTCCAACGATCCGACCAAGAAGGAGATCGCCGCGGACACCGACCATGCCTTCTGGCCGATCGGCCCGGTCGGCAAGCCGACCGAGTTGCACCTCATGTATCCGATCCTGGCGATGACCTACACGAAGTATCCGCAGGCCTGTAAGGCGCTGATCGCCTACATGCTGGAAGCGGATCAGTTCAATCCGTGGATCAATGCGGCGCAAGGCTACCTGACGCACTGTCTCAACGCCTACGACGCCAATCCGGTCTGGACCGACGATCCCAAGCGCACAGTGTTCCGCGACGCCGCCAAGCGCTCGCTCACCGCCGGCGGCCTGGGCTCGGTCGGCGAGAAGGCGGCGACCGCGATCGCCGACTTCCTGGTGCTGGACATGTTCGCCAACTACTGCACCGGCCGCGAGGACGTGAAGGGCGCCATCGCGGTCGCCGAGCGGCAGGCGAAGCGGATTTATCGGTGAGGCTTGTAGGATGGGTTGAGCGAAGCGAAACCCATCGGCGGTCGTGCCGAGAGGCGACAGTGTTGATGGGTATCGCGCGTGTTTGAAAGCACGTCGTCACGCGCGATCGAGGCGCGCGCTCAACCCATCCTACGAAGTGAGGCACGATGGCCGATGCCGTAATCCAACCAACCAGAGCCGCGCGCCGCGCGCCCGACATCACCGCGTGGCAGCGGCTCTCGGCCAACCGCGACTGGCTCGGGCTGTGGTTCATGCTGCCGGCGGCGGCGATCCTGATCCTGTTCCTGGCCTATCCGCTCGGGCTCGGCGTGTGGCTGTCGCTGACCGACGCACGCATCGGCCGGGGCGGCGCGTTCGTCGGCCTCGAGAACTACGAATGGCT
>Ga0153954_1001027_pt1 | contig 17092 bp, 13 predicted proteins | sample TSFL038MetaG_FD_102277 | JGI IMG/M metagenome (GOLD analysis project Ga0153954, IMG submission 102277) | Attine ant fungus gardens microbial communities from Florida, USA - TSFL038 MetaG | ecosystem: Host-associated > Fungi > Mycelium > Unclassified | place: USA: Florida, Wekiwa Springs State... | reverse complement strand
GGCGCTTCGCGCGTTTCTTTTTTAGCAAAAGCCCTTAGTTGCCGCTCACTCGGATAACTAAAGCTAAATGATCCCCACGCCTTGCCTGTGCTCGTCTGTGCGATGGCTTGGCTAATTAAACGCCCTTGGTCGGGTCCATGCTTGTAATAAAAACCCTGCCGTTTATCTGTAAGAATATCGCGCAAATAATAATATTTGTTGTGTTTAACGAATTTTGAAACCGTTCCTGAACCTGTCGTCAAACTTCTTCCATAATCGGCATACTGATAAATGTGGTGGTTCTTAAGATTCGTTTTTCCACTAATCTCTCCTCCGCAGTTCGTTAGCCCTTTGTCAATCAGGTCTGGATGCAGGCTTTGTTGCGACTCTTTGTCGCGAGAGCAATAGACCAATTGCATCCCCTTGCCCTTCGTCACGATGTAATTATGGCGTTTACCATATTGGGAGGCCAATATCTCTGCGTGGTTGTGATCCCATCCATAAGCAAGGGAGCCTTTGCCTATTCCGTACGAGTAGATTCTCTCTAAAATAAAAGGGCGGACTCCCGGAACTACAAGATCTTGTTGAACTTCAGTTAAATGTCCTGTTATCGCATTCACCCTCCCATCGATGAGAGTCGAAGACATTACAGAGGGATCGGCGAGGAAGGGCACACTGTTTTTCACCAAAGCTTCCCCATCGGGCATTTCAAAATTTAAAGGATGTTCTTCAGCCTCTATGATTTCGAAAGACATAAAATAGAAAATTAATAAACTGAATTTAATTAATTTACTCACTCCAAACCCCTTTAATCTTTTAAATAGTTTGGCTGAGAAGTAATGGTTTAGACTGAATTTATCAAGAATAAATTTCATTTAGACCTCCTTGTCCTGATTGAAAGGAACGTTCGCTTGGAATCCTTTCCAAGTTAGCCATCTGCATGGAAAGCTACCCTGAGGTATGCTTGCACCCCTTTTGCGGCTGGAACGCAAATTTATAAAATTGGCGGAAATTTAATTGAAGGGGGATTTTTGGTAAAGAGTTTTGTGATCTTCAGCAAAGATTAGATTTTTTGGGATTTGATTTCGCGCCATTTTTTGACGATTTGGGAGGCGAGGGGGGCGGCTTCTTTGCCGTAATCGCCGTAACGGAGATAAATCACGACAACCAGTTCGGGATTGCCGAATTTATCTTTGAAGAGAAGCGGGGTGGAGGGTTGCGGGGGTTCGAAGGAAATTCCGCCAAACCATACGTGGGTGTAAAGATTGGTTCCGGTTTTGGGATCGAGATCGAGCTGTTCGACCGATTCAGCGGTACTGGTTTTGCCGATAAGCTCTTTTTTTAATTCAAGCATATCGCTGATCGCTTCGGGATAGTCAGCATAGAAACGGGAAAGGGCCGAAAGGCCCTCGTTTTGTGTACGGATAATGACGCGGCGCATCCCTTCCAGAAGGAGTGTGCGGATCGAGTTTGGGAGGAAAATTTGGCGAAGGGGTTTTTCTTGAATTTGTGTCACAGCTGTTTCACTTTCGGAAAGAGGGGGAAAAATAAGGGGAAAATCAATCCCAACGGCAGCTAGGTCTTCTTGAAAAGGGAAAAGATCTTCAGATAGTTCATTCTCTTCATTGCGTACGGGGCGTTTGCCGCGCACTTGCTTAATGATTTGCGGCTTAAAAATCTGCCCCCCATTCGCCAAGGCGGAAAGCATCGTAGCCGTTTGTAGAGGGGTTACGACCAAAGAATGTTGTCCTATGGCTGTAGAATAAAGACCGGTGCGGTTAGTCGATAAGTCGGTGGGGACATTTCCTTTGATTTCGGCGGGAAGATCGACACCGGTCTTATCCCCATATGAAAAAAGATGCGCTGCCACGGCAAGATCTTCGGGGCTTTTCAAATGGTCGGAAGCCAGTAACGCAAAATACGGGTTGCTGGAGTGCTCTAAGGCACGTAAGAGGTCTACTTTGCCGATTGCATGCGTGCTTCGCGGCAGGCGCCCCCCTTTATATTTGCGGGGGATCGGTTTTCCTTCGATGGTGGTGCCCATAAACATTTCATTGCCACGCTTATGGGTATGATCGACCATCTCTAGGGGATTCAACCTTTTGGGGGCAATGTGGGCATCATTCATTTCTTGGTATTTTTGGCTTAAGGCGGCATAGGCGGTGACCAATTTAAAAATTGAGCCTTGTGAGGCTGCCTGGCGGAAAGCTTGGGAACGTCCGTAGCCAAAACCTTGCAATGGATAAAAAGCTGTGGCTAGATGCTTTTCAAGATGGATTCCCTTTTCTTTGCGCATCCCTTTGTATGTGCCCTTTAAAGGTCTATTCAATTCGCGATAACAGCGAAGAGTCCCCAAGTAGCGCAGCGCAGTGCTGCTGTCAAAGGTTTGGATCGCGTTACGCAGCGTTTGATAAGCTTCTTGCCAGGGTAAGGAGGCGTGCGCCCCATCTTGAAGCTCTTGAAACCATTTTTTAAAGTGGGATTCGTATGCTTTAATTGGAAAATCATCTCCACGTAAGAAAGTCAGCAAGATTTTATTGCCATTTTCATTCCAGAATGTCTCAAAAAGGGCATTTTCTTTGGCTTCAAGATAATCCGTGTAAGGTCTAGTGGCGCGTTTATCCCGCTTTTCGAGTGCCCGTATCTCTTTTAAGAAGTTTTTTTCATGTTCAAGACGCCATAGACGAAAATCGAGTTCGTCAAAGAGTTCCCTGGACATTCCCTTGACCACCTCGGTTAAAACAACTTTGGCTCCGGATGCATCTCGATAAATTTTTAGCGATTGGTTTCCCACTTTTTGGATCAAATCCTTGTCAAACCGGTCGATGTCTACTAAAAGCTTCATCAAGTCAAAGAGCAAAACCTTTTCGTAGGGTGTCTCGGGAGCTGGAATATTTCTCTCTTGATATTCGATGGCTCTCCGTACATTTCCAAGGGCATTTACATGGCGAATAACAGCGCTCTCTTTAGGAAGGATCATCTGCAGGTAAGTGTCTAGATCGAGTTTCTTTTTTTCATCGTAAAACGTCTGTTGCTCATCGTCATACAATTCCCGTTCCAAAGGGCGTTTGTGGTCCCAAAGATCGGCCAAAAAGCTCTCCATTTCAAACCAACGCGAGATATTGGATTTTTTCTGTTTGATTACTTCCGGAGGGCCTGTGAGAATGAAATCGTTGGGATCGAAGCGGGGATAAGAGGCCATCGCTAAAATTTCGCCGGTTTGAGGGTCGATCGCTAAGATTCCCCCTCCTTTAATCCAAGGCTGCCTGAGTCCATGGAGAACGTGCTTTGCGCTATCTAAAGAGGAAGCTTTTGTGATTCGGATCCTCTCATTTTGGGCCAATAATTTTTCGGCATAGCTTTGCAAGTCGGCTGAAAGCGTTAAAGTAATTCGCTGCCCCGCTAAGGGTTCCCTAGAGCCGGGCAACTCCTTCAAAAAATTGCCCCGAGCATCAGAATAATACACTTTTTTGCCATGATAGCCGCGCAAATCTTGCTCAAAACGCCCTTCTATACCTGCTTTACCCACATAATCGGCAATGGTGTAGGCGTGTTCCTGAAGATCTTTTAATCGGGTGCGCGCTTCAGCTTCAGTGGAAATTTTTGGAGGAAGTTCTCCTACACAATCCCCTTCACACGCCTCTAAAAAATAACGCAGCGCTTTCATTTCGCCTAAGATCGATTCATACTCCTTTTTGCTAATGGCCCCCATATACCCCACGATATCTCCAGCGACCTTGCCCAAAGGATAAAACCGTTTCGGTTTGCGCTGCACTTGAATTCCGAGCCAATCTTTCTCCAACATTTTTAGCCGGTAATACTCTTTTTCGGTCAGGTCCTCTTTTAGAACAAAGGGGATGTTGTAATAAAGGGAGGCCTTGGCGTGGATCGCATCCTCCACTTTTTCCGGGTCCAAACTCAGCTCCTCCCCCAATAAATGGGCAAGGCGGGTGATATAATTTTTGCGATTAAATTTTTTAGTGCGTTTCCCGGAATGGTCTTTTTCCCAAGTTACTGAGGGGATTTGGCGCAGCTGGGAATAGAGGATGGTGACGCTATACTGAATTTTATTAACAGCAAGCGGGGTGCCAAACCGATCGTAGATGGGGGCCCGTTTAGCAGGTTCGATGACCGTTCGGCGCTGTGGACGGCGCGATTCTTCCAGTTTATCCTCATATTGGATCACTCCTAAATGCCATATCCGCAAAGCAATCAAGAAAAGGGCCACTAGGATGATATTCAGGACCCGATTGGCCTTTAGGGATATATTTAAATTATTTTTATCGTAGGACATCGATGACTACTATAACGCACTTGATATAAATTCCAAAGAGCGGCATAATGTTTTCAGCTGCGCGCCTGTAGTTCAATGGTAGAACAGTAGCCTTCCAAGCTACGAGTGTCAGTTCGATTCTGATCAGGCGCTATCCGTTCCCTTTCATTAAGGGGGGGATTTTACAAAGATATTTTTAACCAAGACCGAAATCTCTCCTTATGGGGGAGATGCCGTCGTCAAAAGAAAGGGACAAGGCTTGGCACAACCAACCATTAAAGAACTTTTAGAAGCTGGAGCCCATTTCGGGCACCAAACACGCCGTTGGAACCCAAAGATGAAGCGTTTCATTTTTGAAGAGCGCAACGGACTCTACATCATCGACTTGGCCAAAACATTGCAACAGATTCGCAATGCTGTCGAAGTGGTCAAAGAAGTGATTGCAAAGCACAAAACTGTTTTGTTTGTCGGTACTAAAAAGCAAGCCAAAGGGGTTATCCGCGAATTGGCTGAAGCCGCTAATGAATTTTACGTCTGCGAGCGGTGGCTGGGCGGTATGTTGACCAACTTAACCACGATTCGCCAATCGGTAAAAAAACTGGAAAAAATTGAAAAGCGGATCTCTCAAGGTGGGGATGGGCTAACCAAAAAAGAGCTCTCCTTGCTGACTAAAGATCAAATTAAACTCGATAAGAACTTGTCGGGCGTGCGTTCCATGAGAAAGCCGCCAGGGCTCGTGATCGTGGTTGACCCCAGCAAAGAGCATATCGCTGTTGCTGAAGCGAAAAAATTGAATATCCCCGTGATGGGATTGGTCGATACCAACTGCGATCCAGATCCGATCAACTATGTCATCGCCTGTAACGACGATGCTTTAAAGAGCATCAAAATCATCCTTCAAGCTTTGACCGATGCGATCATCGAGAAGAAAAACGAGATGCTCGTGACCGAAGGGAAAGGCGATCGCAACGAGGAAGAAGAAGAAGAGGGCGAAGGCGACGACGAAGCTTCTTACGTTGCTGCCAAATACGGCTCTGAAGGCAAAGAGGAATCCCCCAAAAGCAGCAGAAGAGGAGGCTAACGATGGCCCAACCTGTAACTGCAGCTATGATTAAAGAACTGCGCGACCGGACCGGCGTCGGAATGGGAAAATGCAAAGAAGCTCTGGAAGAAGCCAAAGGGGATATGGAATTAGCCATAACCAATTTGCGCAAAGCCGGGCAAGCAAGCGCTGTTAAAAAAGAAGGGCGCGAAACAAAAGAAGGGATGATCGGTTCTTCGGAAAATCCGAAAGCGGTTGCCTTGGTCGAAGTTAACGCAGAGACCGATTTCGTCGTCAAAAATGAGCGGTTCCAAGAGTTTCTTAAGAATATTGCCGAAGAGGTCGCTGCGACCCATCCGTCTAATCTGGAAACTTTCTTGCAACAGAAATATTCCAAGGATCCTCACTTTACAGTGGATCAGTATCGGGCGAATGTGATTCAAACGATCGGGGAAAACATCCAGATTAAACGTCTGAAAGTCGTTCCTAAAACCTCTCAAAAGGCGCTTGGCGTGTATAACCACCTGGGTGGCAAGATTGTAACCCTCGTGGAGATCACAGGAAGCAGCGCGCCTGAAGCTGAGCAACTCGCTAAAGATATCGCGATGCATATTGCGGCAGCTGCCCCAGAATATCTTTCTCCTGAAAAGGTTCCTGCACACGTTGTGGAGCATGAAAAAGATATCGCGCGCAGCCAGGTGAAAGGCAAGCCAGAAAATATTGTGGAGAAGATCTTAGATGGAAAACTCAATGCCTACTACGATCAAGCCTGCCTGACACGGCAAAAATACATCCGCGACGATTCGCTGACGATCCAAGATTTGGTGACCAAGCTCTCCAAACAATTGGGTCATGAGTTAAAGCTGAGCGATTTCTTGCGCTGGAATGTAGGCCAAGCCTAAAGAGGAAAACGCAGAGACGCAAAGACGGGGAGGTGCAGAGGTGAAACTCTTTTCCTCATTTCCACTGCGTCTTTGCGCCTCTCCGCCTCTGCGTTGAAAAGTTATTTTCTTTTAATTTCTTCAGTAGTTCTTCAAACATTTCTTTCGTTAAAGTGCCCGTATTTACATTGCGCGGAGTCGGATGGTAGCTCGCAGCTAAACTGGGCCACCCCTCAAATTCGATTATCGCACCGTGCTTAAATTTAACTCCGGTAGTTGTCACACCTTGTCCACGTAAGAAACGCAGATAGGCATCAAATGCAGCTCGCCCTAAGGCTAAAATACAGCGCAGATTCTTTAACAAATAAATTTCTCGGTGCAGATACTCCGCACAGTTGTAAAATTCTTGGGGGGTAGGCTTATGAAGAGGAGGAACGCACTTAACGGCAGGAGTCATGTAACACCCGATCAGCTCTAAACCATCATCCCACTGGCGCGAGGTGGGTTGATTGGCGAAGCCTTGATTATAGAGGCAGCGAATGAGAAAATCGCCCGAAAGATCGCCCGTGAAAGGCCGTCCCGTGCGATTGCCTCCATGGGGTGCGGGCGCTAATCCTAGCAAAAGGAGCCATGCTTGGTGATCGCCAAAACCTGGAACAGGTTTTCTCCAGTAGGTTTCATCATTATAGATTGGTTTCGACTCGACCGTTTCCCGAAAATGGACGAGGCGAGGGCAGCGCACGCAGCGGCACACCTCGCGGTTGAGCTTTTGGAAACTATCCACCATTAATAGACATAAGGGATGATCTTATAGGGTACTTTAGCACAGTACCGATCCCAGAAGGGACCATATTTTTTATTACAGCGTAGATCATCACGGACAGCGCGGTCAACGAGTAAAATTGTTAAAAAGATCACGTAAAAATAGGGAAGGAAGTGGGTAAAGAGCGCTGGAAGTGTCCAGAAAAATGCGCCTAAGATCTCAGGCACATAATGGAAATGGCGCGAAATTCCCCACCACCCTGAGGCTAGGAGGATATTTTGTTTCGCTTCCCCTTTTTCTGTTTGGTATTGGGCATGGATCAAGGTGGGTTCTCTCCCCCAAACAGTGCAGTTCCCAAGACTCAAGCGCACCTTTTGCCTTTGTCTGTCTGCCAGGTAATTGGCGGTAATGCAAAACGCGCCTGCAGCAAAGATGAGAGTTGCCCAGATCGATCCCAGGTGGATCGGGTGATTGACGAGAAAAAGGGTCGAAGAGGTATAGACTGCTGGAACCCAAACGAGGCATCCCCAGCAGATATAAAAACCGGCATGGTCGTGCATGATATCAAGAGAGCTTAAGTAGCCCGTTTCCCAAAGGAAAAATTTGCCGATATACATCAGTTGCAAGGCCACGGCGACGATCATTGCATCGCTTAGACCGTAGAGTTGTTGCTGTTTAGCCGCGAAGGAAAGGATGATCAAAGCCCACCCCATTAATCCAAAACGGCAATTCGTGAACATTTTTACATCAAAGCCGGCAATGCGTGGGTAGAGCTCTGTCCCCCAATAGTAGTCAAATAAAAGGTTGCCGGTGATCAACCGATCGGAACTAGAGGGGAAAAACATCCCCTTTAACATGAGGATTAGGCAAAAAATTAAGCTGAAGAGATTGAGCGCGCCTAAAAGGTCCCCAAAGTTGTCATAGATGATGGTTGGGCTAAAAAGTTCAAAAGTATAACAGGCCAAAAACCAACACAATAAGGTGGCTGCAAAAGCGGAGACCCCGTTGGCTTTATAAACGGGTATATTGCCTTGAGGTGTGATGGGCCCCAAATATTTTTCACCGGGCAGAAAACGCATAAAGAGCAATTGGGTCGTTGAAAAGAGGGCCAACATCGCCCACGCGGTTTTGGATCCAAAGAAAACAGGGCCCCATACCTGCTTCAAAAGCGTCCAAAAGCCTTCATGGTAAATGGTTTGAAAAAGTTGCAAAAGCGATCCATCCAGATGGGTCATCGTGTACCATAATAACAAGGCCGTAGGAGGGCAGGCAGTCATTAAGAAAAGGGGGCCCAGCGTATTGCGCAATGAAAAATATGAAGACATGCTATCCTTAACAATTTGGTCAAAAAACCCTTGTTTATATCGAAACTTAAGAGAAAATTGGCTTTTGGTTTCGTCGAGCAGTCTCCGACTTTTGAACCCGCCTGCATCGCCCAACTGATTCAAGTTGTGCTGCTTCGGCGCCGGCTAGCCTGGTTCAAATTCGGGGCGCCTCCTTGCCAAAATCGCAAATTTTCAACTAAGTTTCGATATATCACAACAATTTCATTTTTGCTATATTAAATACTTAAGTGCCTTTGGAAGGATATCCATTTCTATGCCAGTTCCATACAAAAGGGTTTTGCTCAAGCTATCAGGCGAGCTTCTTAAAGGAAAAGAAGCTTTTGGTATCGACAAAGAAGCGGGCATGCGGCTCGCCAAAGTACTCCATCAGATCCAATCACAAGGGACACAACTTGGGGTTGTCATTGGGGGAGGAAACATTTTTAGGGGTTCCCAAATCCAAGCCTTAGGATTACCTAAAGCTCCTGCCGATCAGATTGGCATGCTCTCTACTCTCATGAACGGAATCGCCCTACAGCAACTTTTAGAAGGGATTGGATGCCCGACTCTCGTGTTAAGCGCACTCGATTGTCCAAAGGTTGCGGAGAGCTATACTTGGAATAAAGCGCAAGCAGCGCTCAAACAAAACAAAGTGATCCTATTTGTGGGTGGTACAGGTAATCCCTTCTTTACAACCGATACAGCAGCAGCACTGCGCGCCGGCGAGATTCAAGCAGACATATTATTGAAAGGGACTAAAGTAGACGGAATTTACGACAAAGACCCTCTCAAGTATCCTGGGGCCAAAAAATATGAGCAGTTAACTTACGAGCAATTTCTTGCGCAAAAACTTCAAGTTATGGATGCTACTTCTGTCGCTCTGTGCATGAGCAATGCAATACCCATCCGAGTTTTTAATATGGAGTTGCTCTTTAGCGATCAATTGAGCGACATTTTAACCCAATCCCCTATCGGGACCCTGGTCACAGGGAATTGAACACCCTCAAAGCGGAGAATAATCATGGCGGTTCTAGATCAAGCCAAACAAAAAATGCAAGCTGCGGTTGAGCACCACAAAACCGAATTAAAAAGCATCCGTACTGGGCGCGCTAATCCCGCCATGCTCGACAATGTGATGGTGGAAGTCTATGGCTCCCCTATGCGGATAAAAGATGTGGCTTCTATTACAGCTCCAGAAGCGCGACAGTTGTTAATCACTCCTTTCGATGCCAACAACAAAAATGCGATTTCGAAAGCGATCGAAAAGGCCAATTTGGGTGTGCAGCCAGTTGTTGACGGCAATAATGTGCGGATCAAAATCGCCCCAATGGATACGAATGTGCGCAATGAAATGATCAAGCTGTGCCATAAAAAGAAAGAGGACGCTAAAGTCTCGGTGCGAAGTGTGCGTAGAGATTCTATAGAAGATGCCCGTAAGGCAGGTTTGACTGAAGATGAGCAGAAAAAAATTGAAAAACAGATTCAAGAGCTTACCGATAAATTCTGTAAAGAGATCGATGATTTAACACAGAAAAAAGAAGCTGAAGTTTCTACAATTTAGCCTTGCGTCAAAATTCCCGAAAAGGTACGATAACTTCTCTTTCGAAACTTAAGATGTAAAAACTTAAGTTTCGAAAGAAACTTTGTGTTTTATTAGGCCCCATCGTCTAGTCTGGCCTAGGACACCGGATTTTCATTCCGATAACAGGGGTTCGAATCCCCTTGGGGTCAATGACATGCGCTCCTATTAAAAGGATCGCTTCTTTGATGAGTCTTTAGCTCAGTTGGTTAGAGCACCTCACTTTTAATGAGGGGGTCGATGGTTCGAGTCCATCAAGACTCACATTTTTTCTAAGATGTATATATTCGATAAATCCGTGCCCGATTGCGTGCCCGTGCCCGTGCCCGAAAAAAAGTAACTTAACTCTAATATAGTAGAGACTTGCAATCCGGGCAGGGGCACGGGCACGCACACGGGCACGAAAGAATCGACCTCTGCAACTGACTTTTGCAATTGTCTCACGCACACGGGCACGAAAGAATCGACCTCTGCAACTGACTTTTGCAATTGTCTCACGCACACGGGCACGAAAGAATCGACCTCTGCAACGGGACTTTCTTCAAAGCGCTCTTTAAGAGCATGCTAGAGCCCCTTAAGATTATCAACTAAAAATTTATTTGTATAAAAAGAAGAAGATTCTTAAGATCCAGGATGACCCGTTTTAACAAAGAGGTATAGGTCATGAAAAAATTTCTACTTGCACTCAGTGCGGCGACGTTATTTCTTACAACGCAAGCGAGCGCATTTGAGACAAAAATTACCAACTATAAAGTTCTTTTAACAGTTGGCATGGATGAATTTCTTCCCACAGCCCCTGTACAAGCTGGACCTGCTGGGTACCAAGGTTTTCAACAAATTCTTGGTTGGAGCGATAAAAAAATTGCGAAATTCCGTAATCAAGCAATTAAATATTATAAACACCGTTTTGGTATTGATTTCACAGGATTAGAGGCGGATCCAGTCTCAAAAATTACCTTTTTCCCTAATGCTACTTCACCTGTAGCGCTACTAATTCCGGTTACTTTTGTTGGAAATTACCGTGTATTAGATTCTAACAATGATAACTTTCCAATCAATTCCCCTTTGAATGCTTTTGAATATATCATCACATTCACTCCTGGCATTGTCGGTACAAATTGGGGTGGAACATACGGGGCATCAGCAGCAAACCCACCTATTCCTATTTTATCCACAGACTCATTGGATTTTGCTAACTACCGCATCACCACAAAAAGACATGGAAAAACACGCCATATCGACTTGTTAGGACGCTCCTATTATCCTAACCATCAAGAACCTGTTACTGACTTACCTCCACGTTTAACCGAAGTCATTCAAATGTTTACGCACGATTTTGGCGGTAAGCATGGTGCATGTGGCGCCGGATTCTTGAATGTAGCGATCCCATCAGCTCCAAATAGTGATGGCCTGTGGCCTACATTTGTTCGTGGGACATTTAGCTTTGAACCCGCTTCCACAGTTTTGACAGATCTGTGCGTGTCAGGTGATGATGAATTCACGACTTTTGAATAGTATTTAAAACCCAACTGACTCGAGGGAATGTTTTCCCTCGGGTTGTTTTCTTTTTAGTTTCTTGCCTCCTGCCTAGAAAAGATTGATTTCCAACATCAAATTTGGTTTTATGGATTTTTAGCTCACCCCCTAAAAGAGAAATTCCCATGCACGAAGAACACGAGGAAGAAACAGATAAGCCCATCAACAAAGAACCTGAGCGCCCCCTTGAGTGTGGGGAATGCAAGAAACCGGTGATGATTCATTATACGGAAGTTGTTGGAGATCTAATAGTTACGACCTGCATGTGCGCCGATTGTCCGGAATTGCAAAAGAGATTGCATGGTACGACAGCGCTAGCCGTTGGATCGTCTCATGCGGAAGCAGCGGCAGGGCTGGTTTGCGGCAACTGTGGCACTTCTCTAGAAGCAGTGCGTGTGGGGGCTCCTTTAGGCTGCAATGTGTGCTATGAGGTATTTGGCGATCTTCTCTTAAATGAGCTTTTGGCTGCCAATAAAGCGCCTCAACGGTTGGTGAACGCTAAAAAATCAGCTCCGATCCACATTGGCCGCTCTCCTGGGGAGACCCAAGAGATCAACCCCGCCTTGCGGTTATTGGCCTTGAACGAAGCCCTAAGTGAAACTTTAAAGAAAGAGGACTACGAACAGGCTGCCTGGTTGCGCGATCAAATTAAAGCCTTAACCGACAATTCGGAGAAGAAGGATGAAGGACAAGGAAAATAAAAAAAGCCATTCCATTTTTTGCGAAAACAAACTGTGGGGGAATAATAAAAATTCCTTGTGGCTTGCTTCGACAATTCAGCTCTATCGCAATATTGAAAAATATAAATTCCCGGCAAAATTGACGGCGGATCGGCGCAAGCAAATTGTCTCTTTGGTCAGCAATGAACTATTGGGATCTAGTCACTTAGATAAGCCGACCTTGCTCAAAGCAGAAGAACTTTCCACTGTCGAAAAAGAATTTTTAGTTGAACACTTTTTAACGACTCACAGTTTCCAAGAAACGGGAATTGGGGAAGCGTTTATCTTAGAAGAGAAGGGGGATTTCATGGCCACCTTCAACCTGCGCAACCATATCCATTTTGAATTGATCGACACCAATGGGGATCTCGAATCCGCTTGGAAAAAAGCCATCGATATGGAAACGGCGCTTGGTAAAGCAGTTAATTACTCCTATTCTCCAAAATTTGGCTTTTTGACGGCCGATCCCGGGCAATGTGGCACCGCTCTAATTGCTACAGCCTATTTACAGCTGAGCGGCTTGATCCACACCGAAGTGATCGATGATAAACTCGACGAACTGGCAGATGACAGTTTAATGGTGACGGGCATTCAAGGGAGTCCGACCGAAATCATAGGCGACGTTCTCGCTGTTCAAAATAACTACACGCTGGGTGTTAATGAGGAGAGTATCGTCACCTCTTTGCGCAGTTTTATCACCAAAATTTTGGTTGAGGAACGCGCTTCCCGCTCTAAAATTAAAGCTGATGAAAACCCGCAAATAAAGGATAAAATCAGCCGCGCTTATGCGATTTTGATCCATTCCTATCAAATCGAGGCTGTCGAAGCGCTCAATGCGATCAGTTTGCTCAAATTGGGGATCGATCTGGAATGGATTAAGGGGATCTCGATAGAACAGTTGAATCTGCTCTTCTTTAATTGCCGGCGTGCCCATTTGCTATGCCAATTTAAGGAAAAAATCCCCCAGGAGGAAATTTTGCACAAGCGGGCAGAATTTATCCACAATACCTTAAAAGGGGTGGAGCTTGGATTCTAATGGTTGAAAAACAGGTAAAGCCTTCTTTAAAAGGGGTGGGGGTAAATCCCTCCGGACAAAGCTATTTTATCGATCATTTGGCCCCGATCAGCATTCTGATGGGAAATCCCCTCCTCTTTATCGATGGGAACGATTTTGAGCTTGGAAGCAAATACTATCCTGGATTGCAAGCAGAGCTGGTGGATTACGATCAATTGACCCCTGAATACTTAATCGCCCATTACGATGTTCTGTTTCTATCTGAACAGTGGGATCGCCATACTTTTCATGAAAAATTTCGCCTCTTGGAGATGAAATACGAAAAAACTTTGCGTCACGTGCATGTACCCCATGGCTTTTCCGATAAAGGATTTTATTTGTGCAAGACGGCCAATGAAGACATCCCTTTGCTTTATGGCCCCCACATGCTCGATATGTTTAAACATTACGGGGTGTTGTCCAATTTGCGGCAATACGTAATTTCAGGCAATTTCCGCTTCAGCTACTATAAAATGTACCGCCCTTTCTTCGAAAAAATTGTTCAGGAAGAGGTGAGTAGCCGCTTTGCACGACCGGAATTGCCGATGATCCTCTATGCGCCGACGTGGAAAGATTTAGAGGAATCGACCAGCTTTTTTGATGCGTGCAGCAGCGTCATCGATACGCTGCCTAAAGATTACAATTTATTGGTCAAACTCCATCCCAGGCTGGAGTTGGATGATCCAGGACTCTACTACCACTTGACCGGCAAATATGAAACTAAACCGAATGTCCTTTTTTTAAAGGATTTTCCTCTTGTCTACCCTCTACTAGATAAAGCAGCACTGTACATTGGTGATATGTCGTCAGTCGGTTACGACTTTCTTCCCTTTAACCGTCCCATGTTTTTTCTCAATCAGCAAAAAAGGGACTCTAAAACGGATCGAGGACTGACTTTATTTCAATGCGGCGTTGAAATTCACCCCGATGAATACTCTAAGATGCATGCGATCATCGCAAAAGAGCTCCCAACCGATTGGGAACGCTTTTCAGAAGTGCGCAAAAAAATGGAGCTCTACACGTTTGGAGAAGAACGGGAGTTTAGCGCCATCAAAAAGGATATTATTGCGGCTTACTCTCAGCCGTACGAGGAATAGTAAGTAGTGTTCGCATTTTTTCAACGCAGAGCCGCAGAGTCGCAAAGACGCGGAGGAAAGTAGAAAATGAAATTTTTTCTCCAGATTATCAAAAAAAATCTTAGTTACCCCTGCGTCTCCCCGTCTCTGCGCCCTGCGTTAACCTTTTAATGATTAGCTAACTTTTTCCCAACTCTTAATCAGCTGGTTTGCGCGCGCCAGATCCTCTGGGAAATCCACCTCGGTGCAGAGGTTTTCAGCGATGGGTTGCGCGGCGACTTTTGCGCCTTTCTGAATGGCCCATTCGATCCCTTTTTCAAAGTAATCGTTGGGGTCACACGCTTCTAAGCCTTCGAGAAGTAGAGGAAGGTCGTGCTTTTTGAAAAAATTGATCCCCAAAGCTTCCCCTTCGGGATCGATCACGTGTTTTGAAACTTCTGTGATCCAACCTCTTCCATCGGTTTTGTATTTGACCTCTTCTTCAGCCACAGGCGCTTGATTGACCACCATGCACGATTCTTTGCGCGCCAAAACGGGTGGGAGCAGATCGGGATGGAAAACCACGTCGCCATTGAGCCAAATCACATCATCTTTAACTTTGCTGAGGGCACGCAACAAGCTTTTACTTGTATTTTGTTCGGCAAAAAGGGGGTTGTACACAAATGTAAATTCAGGAAATTGATCCAAGATCATCTCTTTGTGATAGCCGATCACGATAAAAATCGCATCGGGAGAGAGAAATGGACGCAAGTGGCTTGTCTGTATTTCCAGAATCGATTTGCCATTCTCCAATTTTGTCAGCGGCTTAGGCAAAGAGGAATCGCCTAAACGACTCCCCTTTCCTGCTGCTAAAATGATCCCCTTCATGGCTTTTCTACGAGCCACTTATCGCCCTTGCGGACAACAGGCAAGATAAGCTGGGAGACTTGTTCCCCAACGTGGATCTGATGGGTAGACGCATTGGTGTGGAGGGCATTTTTGTCATAACGGGGATAGTTGGAGCCCGCGATGATTAAACGGATTCGGTGTCCTTTGGCAAAAACAAAGCTTGTCGACCACAGATCGATATCCACCACTTTTTTGCCATCCTGATCAGGTTCTACAGCACGCGTGCAAGTGATCCCATCGGATATTAAAATACTTCTTCCGTCGGGATAGACATCGGTCAAACGCAGGGCGATATCGGCATCTTTTTGGTCGCTGCTGAACAGCAATTTGGCCATCAGCGGTCCCGTCACCTCCAAATCTTCTGTGAGAGGAAGAGAGGTGAAAATCAACACATCGTCCCTTTTTTCAATCGCGCGTTGGTCCATAGGGCCTGCATCCATAAACAAATTGCGCCCTCCGATTGTCGGAACCAAATTTTCTGGATCGTATTTATAAGCAATGGGAGGAGTTTCCACCTGTGCTTTTGTTTCGGAAAGGCCGTTATTGCGCGTCAAATAAAAAGAGATCTTTTGACTGTCGACCGGCCACTTATCAGAGGTCCTCCAAAGGTTTCCTGAAGAAGGGGAGCCATCAAACGGCCCCATCACATAGTACGTAACCGCTGGGGCTTGATCGATTTTATTAGGAAGCCCTTTGAGGTGGTGGTTAAACCAGCTTAAAGGGCTGAGGTCAATTGGAGGCGCCAGACCGTTCTTAGGAACATCAAATTCACCAAGTTTGGTGACGGAAGGATACATATGGAGCCAAGGGCCGATCAATAATTTTTGCTTCCCCCGCGCGCCTTCAGCCCCTTTTTCTTGGCGGGCCACAAAACCGTCTAAAGTGCCTTGCAGAAAAATGTCATACCAACCCCCTTGATGTACAGCCGGAACATTCACTTTATCTGCATGAGTCAAGGCGTTAAAATCTTCCCAAAACTCATTGTAATCGGGGCGTTCCGCCACAAAAGCGAGCACAGAAGGATCTTTGGCATGGTAATTGAGCCATCCTTCCACCAGATTGCGCAACATCTTGCCATGGGGATAAATCGCATGGTGGTAAAGGCTGGAGGCTGCGACTCCAATGTATTGGCATTTAAGGGATGGAGGCGCCGTAGGGGCCATTAAAACTTGGGTGATTCCCATATTGGAAATCCCTAATGTGCCCACTTGTCCGTTGGTGACCGGATGTTTCGCCATCCATTCCACGGCATCATAGCCATCTTGATAGCGGCTCCAGCCATCCGAGAAAAAGGGGAGTGCTTTGCCTTGCTGATCAGTCGCGGCACGCGTGTCTTGGATTGCGACCGCAAAGCCTGCCTTGGCCATCGGCGCATAGACTGTTGCAGAAGCAAAGTGGTGCCGTCCGGAAGGCCCCCTTAATAGGATGCAGGGAAGGTTTTTGGCCTCAGGATGGGGTAAATAAATATCGGTGGGCAGTTCTGTTCCATCCCTCATGGGCACCATGAGGGTGAAATCGGGTTTTAGTTCTTCTCCGGCCAGTTGGATAACAACGGCCACGCAAAACGCCAGGAGAAATTTCCAGGGTTTGGAAGTAAGCATTAGTACCTCATATTTCTTGATGAGGAAAAAGCTTAACACAGGTGATGAAAAAATGCGTACTTTTTTTCATCACCTTATAATTTCTAAATAAAAATGGAATTATTTCGCAGACTTAGCAGCAGCAGCGTGAGCCGTGAGACGTGCTTTGGTACGGCTTGCTTTATTGATTTTGTAAACTCCGTGCTTCACACCTTTGTCCATTAGGCTGTAAACAGCGCTGAGGTTTTCTTTGACGGCAGTTCCATCTTCGCTGTGAAGGGAATCTTCAAATTTGCGGATCGCAGTGCGGACGCTCGATTTGAATGTCTTATTGCGCAACCGTCTTTTTTCGCTTTGTTCATTGCGCTTAATCGCGGTAGGGCGCTTCACTTTCTTT
>Ga0153954_1001026_pt1 | contig 17115 bp, 14 predicted proteins | sample TSFL038MetaG_FD_102277 | JGI IMG/M metagenome (GOLD analysis project Ga0153954, IMG submission 102277) | Attine ant fungus gardens microbial communities from Florida, USA - TSFL038 MetaG | ecosystem: Host-associated > Fungi > Mycelium > Unclassified | place: USA: Florida, Wekiwa Springs State... | reverse complement strand
GAGCTTCTCGCGACGCCCGACTTCCTGCGGCTCTGGCTGGTCGGCGCGATGGCCAATGCCGTTCGCTGGCTGGAACTGCTGGTGTCGGGCCTGTTCGCCTATGAGGCGACGGGCTCGCCGGTTGCCGTCACGATCGTCGTGGCTGTTCGCCAGCTGCCACAACTCTTCTTCGGCGCCTTTGCTGGCGCGATCTCCGAGGCGGTCAACCGCAAGCTGATCGTCATGCTGGCGCTCCTGGGACCGGCAGTCGTCTCGACCCTGGTCGCCACGCTCGCCACCACCGGTCATCTCGAGCTCTGGCACATCGCACTGGCCAATCTGTTCTCGGGCGTCATGTGGGCGACCGAGATGTCGACGCGCCGGCGCATGGTGGGTGAGGTCGCGGGCCCGCATCGCATTGTGCCCGCGATTGCCCTCGACTCGGTCACCTCGGCGGCCACACGTGCGATCGGCCCTCTGCTGGGCGGCCTCGCCTTCCAGTGGCTGCATATGCGGGGCACCTACACGCTGACGGCGCTGGCGCAGTTTGCCGGAGCCTTCGTGCTGGCAGGCCTGATGCATCCTCAGGTGACGCGGCGGCTCGACCTGATGCGCATCCCCGCGCAGATCCTGGAAGGCCTTTCCTACGCGCGCACGCGGCCGGTGATCCTGCTGGTGTTCGGCATCACCATCGTCACCAATGCCTTCGCCTTCGCCTATTCAGGGCTCGTCGCTCCGCTCGGCCTCTCCGAGTTCAAGGTCACACCCGGCCTGGTCGGCCTGCTGGCGGCGGGCGAGCCGCTGGGCGGGCTGATCGGCGGCCTGCTGATCGCCGCGGGCTTCCTGCGCATGGACCGCCAGCTTGCCTTCGCCGGCGGCTCGGCGCTGTTCATGGTGGCGCTGATCCTGATGGCGCTGTCGCCGTCCTACTGGGTGGCGCTGCCCATCCTGTTCATCGGCGGCTTCGGTACCGCGGGCTTCGCCAACATGCAGTCGACCCTGATGCTGACGGAGGCTCCGAGCGAGGTGCGTTCGCGGTTGATGGGCATCGTCACGGTTTGCATCGGCACCGGACCGCTCGGCGTCATGGCGGCCGGTGCGCTGGCCGCCCGGCTCGGCGCGCGCAACGCCGTGATCACCATGGCGGCGCTGGGTCTTGTCGCCACGATTTCACTCTCTATTACATTGCGGCAGCGTCGATAGTCCGACTACAAGCTATGGTTGAGCACTTCTGCGTGCTAGCCTCTCGTAAAGGGGAGCGCTGATGCCGAAGAACATCGTCTTCTGTGCCGACGGTACCTGGAACCATCCCGGCGAGACCGACAACGGACAAGTCGCTGAGACCAACGTCTACAAGTTCTACAAGGCGCTCCTGAAGACAGCCGACCAGGAGCCGCACTACGACGACGGCGTCGGCGTGAAAGGCACGCCGATCGATCAGCTCATGGGCGGCGCCTTCGGCGACGGGCTGCTCGGCAAGATCAAGGACGGCTATACCACCATCGCCCGCAGCTACGATCCGGGCGACGGCATCTACATCTTCGGCTTCAGCCGCGGCGCCTACACCGCACGCAGCCTGGCGGGCATGATCGCCGTGTGCGGCCTGCCCGCGCCGGGCAAGTTCACCAACGACACGACCGACGACGCCTTCAAGGCCTATCGCAAGCAGGCGTCCCTCGCGGACTTCACGGCGCAGTACCAGGCCCAGGATGTGAAGATCGCCATGGTCGGCGTGTGGGACACAGTGGGCGCGCTGGGCATCCCCGGTACCTTCTTCGCGGGCCTCGACACGCGGCTCTTCGGTTTCCTCGACACGAACCTGCATCCCGATGTGCAGAAGGCCTATCATGCCGTCTCGATCGACGAGCGGCGGAACGAGTTCCCGCCGACCCTCTGGACGAATCCAGGTCAAAATCAGACGCTGAAGCAGATCTGGTTCTCGGGCGTGCATTGCGACGTCGGCGGCGGCTACGTCCAAACGGGCCTGTCGGACATCACGCTCGCCTGGATGATGCTCCAAGCCAAGGTGAACGGACTACAGTTCGACGACGGCGTGTTCGAGACCTACGCAAGTCTCGACGCCAAGCACGCTCTCGATCCGCTGCACGAATCGTGGAGCGTGCTCTGGGGCTTGCCGCAACGGCGGGCGATCCCCGCAAGCTCGACTCTGTCCAACAGTGTCGGCATGCGCCAGGAGAGCGATCCGACCTATCGCCCGCCCAATGTGCCGACGGGCTGCGTGTTCGAGACCGTCATCGCCTGAAACGCCCCCAAAGGCGCCACTTTCGGACGGCCAATCTGGCACGTGGCTTGCTGCCTCCTCCGGTCGCCCTTTGGCTCAGGAGATCGTCATGGATATCGGTGTGTTCATCCCGATCGGCAACAACGGCTGGCTGATCTCCAAGACCTCGCCGCAATACATGCCCTCCTTCGAGCTGAACAAGAAGATCGTGCAGCGCGCCGAGCACTATGGGCTCGATTTCGCCTTGTCCATGATCAAGCTGCGTGGCTTCGGCGGCGACAGCGAGTTCTGGGACCACAATCTCGAATCCTTCACCCTGATGGCCGGCCTCGCCGCCGTCACCGAGCGCATCCGCCTCTACGCCTCGGTGGCCGTGCTCACCATCCCGCCCGCTATCATTGCCCGCATGGCATCGACCATCGATTCGATCGCCAACGGCCGTTTCGGCGTCAACATCGTCTCGGGCTGGGCCAAGGACGAGTACGAGCAGATGGGCCTGTGGCCAGGCGAGGCCTATTTCGGCTACCGCTACGACTACAGCACCGAGTTCGTGACGGTGATGAAGGAGCTCTGGGAGACGGGCACCTCCGACTTCAAGGGCAGGTTCTTCCAGATGACCGACTGCAAGCTCTCGCCGCGGCCGAAGGAGCCGATCCGGATCGTCAGCGCCGGCCAGAGCCCGCGCGGCATGGAGTTCGGCGCGACTCATTGCAACTACAACTTCACCCTCGGCAAGGGCGTCAACACCCCCACCGCCCACACCCCGACCAACGAAGCGATGGTGGCCGCCGCGGCCAGGACCGGCCGCGATGTCGGCAATTATGTGCTGATGATGGTGATCGCCGACGAGACCGACGAGAAGGCGATGGCCAAGTGGAAGCTCTACAATGACGGCGCCGACATGACCGCGCTCGCCTGGATGTCAGGCCAGGCCGACGCTGATCCCAACGCCGCCGAGGGCGGCACCGCCAAGGCGATCTCCGCCCCCGAGGGCGCGATCAATTTCAACATGGGCACCATCGTCGGCTCCTACGCCTCGGTGGCGAAAATGCTCGACGAATGCGCCACGGTGCCCGGCACCAAGGGCATCATGTTGACCTTCGACGACTTCCTGGTCGGCATGGAGCAGTTCGGCCAGCGCATCCAACCGTTGATGAAGAGCCGACAAGAGAAGCTGAAGGCGGTGGCGTAGTGGTTCCCGCCTGCGCCGACACCGCCGGCAATTCACTCCCGTTCCCGCTGTAGTTTCGAATCGAACCGTCGCGATTCTCTGGCACCCGTCTTGCTACGCATGCGGGTGAAGTCGAAGCGAGGCGCGTATGAGATTCTGCCTCATCTTTTCTGTCGGCGACTACACACGACCGATTTCGGCGACGATCTCGCAGCTTGCGCCGAGCCGTCGCGCCACATCATCCGCAAACTGGTCACGATCGATGCAGCATCGCGCTGTGGGACGTGCACCTCGTCATTGGCTCGCGCAAAGCAAACTACAAGCAGATGGAAGGGATTAGAGCGGGAGGGGGAATCAACAAGTGGCGTGAGCCGCAACATGGAGGCCAGTCATGTCTCTCGTTTCCAGGAAGAAGATAGGCCGTCGCAGCCTGATGAAAGGCGCCGCCGCCGCTGCCGGCGCGGCAATCGGAACCGGCGGCTTTCCGGACATCTGGGCGCAGAACATCAAGAACGTGACGCTGCGCCACGCCGGACCGCCGGTGACGGCACTCTCGATCATCGGCACGCAGGCGACCAAGGACCTGGGTTTCACCGTACAGATGCAGGCGACCGAGAACGCCGACCTGCTCAACCGCATCATGTCTCAGTCGAGCGTGATCGATTGCGCCGACATCAGCCTCACCTACATGCCCTACCTCGTAAACCGCGGCATCCTGCAGACGATCCCGGTCAAGAAGGTCAAGATGTGGGATCAGACCAACCCGCTGATGACCCAAGGCAAGTATCCGGACGGGCGGGAAGTATCGAAGCAGGGCCTCGCGCCCTACACCGTGATTTACGCCGCCGATGCCGATTTCAAGAAGGTGTCGACTGCGGCGACCGACTGGCTGGCCGTCGTGCCGACGGTGACCAATGCCGATACGCTGGGCATCCGGCCCGACCTGATCAAGCGGCCGATCAGCAGCTGGGCCGACCTGATCAGCCCCGAATTCAAGGGCAAGGCGGCCCTGCAGGACCAGCCGTCGGTCGGCGTGATCGACGTTGCCATGGCGATGGAGGCGAGCGGCACCATCAAGTACGGCAACAAGGGCAATATGACGAAGGCCGAGATCGATAAGACCATCAGCACCATGATGGAGATCAAGAAGAGCGGTCAGTTCCGCTCCTTCTGGACGACGTTCGATCAGTCGGTGAACCTGATGGCCTCGGGCGAGGTCGTGATCCAGTCGATGTGGTCGCCGGCGGTGACGGCGGTGCGCACCCGCGGCATCGCCTGCACCTTCCAGCCGCTGAAGGAAGGTTATCGCGGCTGGGGCTATACGATGGGCGTGATGAAGCATCTGAGCGGCCTGGAGCTCGACTGCTTCTACGAATACCTCACTTGGTACATGTCGGGCTTCCCGGGCTCGGTCGTGGCGCGCGAGGGCTACTACTCCGCCCAGCCGGCGATGACCAAGAAGTTCCTGACCGAGGCCGAGTGGGACTACTGGTACGGCGGCAAACCGGCAGCGACGGACATCATGGATCCGTTCGGCAAGCTGGTCGAAAAGGCGGGCCAAAAGCGCGACGGCGGCTCGTTCGACGAGCGCATGGGCAACATCGCGGTCTGGAATTCCATCTTCGACGAAGACCGCTACCTGATCCGCCGGTGGAACGAGTTCATCACCTCCTGATCCCCCGCCCCGTTCGAGGACACTTTCCATGCAGCTCGGCGTCTTCATTCCGATCGGCAACAACGGCTGGCTGATCTCGACGACCTCTCCGCAGTACAAGCCGAGCTTCGACTTGAACCGGACGATCGTCGAGAAGGCCGAGAAGTTCGGCTTCGACTTTGCCCTCTCGATGATCAAGCTGCACGGATTCGGCGGCCCGTCGCAGTTCTGGGACTACAATCTCGAGTCCTTCACCCTGATGGCGGGGCTGGCATCGGTCACGACACGGATCCAGCTGTTCGCGACCTGCGCCGTGCTCACCATGCCGCCGCCGATTGCGGCGCGCATGGCGACGACCATCGACAGCATCAGCCACGGCCGGTTCGGGGTGAACATCATCTCCGGCTGGCAGCGGCGCGAATACATGCAGATGGGCATCTGGCCCGGTGCCGAGCACTACAGGCGGCGCTACGACTATTGCGCCGAATACGTGACGGTCATGAAGGAGCTGTGGGCGACCGGGCAGTCGGACTTCAAGGGCGACTTCTTCCAGATGGACGATTGCCGTTGCCTGCCGATGCCCTCGGCGAAGATCCCCATCATCTGTGCGGCACAAAGCGATGCCGGCACAGCCTATGCGGCCAAGTATGCCGACTACAATTTCTGCTCGAGCGGCGGCGTGAACACGCCGACGATGGTGGCACCCAGCGTCGCGCGCCTCGTGGCGGCGACCAAGGAGGCCGGCACGAACTGCAGCGCCCTGGTGCTCACCATGGTGATCGCCGACGAGACCGACGCGGCGGCGATGGCCAAGTGGGAGCACTACAAGGCCGGCGCCGACACGGTGGCGCTGGCCTATCGCGACGCGCAGCAGGGCGACGACCCGTCGCGCGATCCGCTGGCCGGCCCGAACAAGCGCAAGACATTGGGAACGCAGGGGTTGCCGACCCAGGGCGGCGTGCTGGTCGGCTCCTATGCCTCGATCGCGCGGATGCTCGACGAGCTGTCGGCGGTCCCTGGCGTGCAGGGCGTGATGCTGACCTTCGACGATTTCGTCATCGGCATGGAGCAGTTCGGCACCCGCATCCAGCCGCTGATGCGCTGCCGCCAATCGCTGCAGGTCGCGGCGGAATGACCCTGCTGCAGGCAATCGGCATCCGCGGCCAGGCGGAACAGCGCGAGAAGGTGCCGTTCCGGCTCTCGCCGCGCGCGGTGTCGTGGCTGCAGGTCGGGCCGCTGGCGGTGATCCTGGTCGCCCTGTTCGCGCTGCCGACGGTGCTGTTCGCGGTGGTCAGCTTCTTCGACTACGACCGGGTGGGCATCTATCCGGCGTTCATGCTCGACAGCTACCAGGATCTGCTGACCACGCCTTCGACCTTGCGGGTCTATATCAGCTCGCTGAAGTTCGGCTTCATCGTCTGGGCGATCACCCTCTTTCTCGGCTTCAACATCGCCTACTTCCTGGTCTTCCATGTGCGCCGGCCGATGGTGCGCACCATCCTGTTCCTGCTCTGCGCGATCCCATTCTGGACCTCGGGCATCATCCGCACCATCGCCTGGATCCCGTTCCTGGGCCGCAACGGCGCCTTCAACCAGCTGCTGATAGCGCTGCACCTCACCGACAAGCCGCTCGAGTTCCTGCTCTTCTCCGACTTCGCGGTGGTCATCACCTACGTCCACCTGTTCACCCTGCTGATGGTCGGGCCGATCGCCAATTCGCTGGCCAAGATCGATCCGGCGCTGGTCGAGGCGGCTCGTGATGCGGGCGCCAGCCGCTGGCAGACCATGTATCTCGTGGTCATTCCGCTGGCGAAGACCGGCATCGCGCTGGGCTCGATCCTGGTCTTCACCCAGGTGATGGGCGACTACTTCGTGGTCCGGCAGATGAGCGGCGGCCAGAGCGCCTCCATCGTCTCGATGCTGTCGACCCAGATCCAGGCGATGCAGTATCCCCCGGCTGCCGCCAACGCGATGGTGCTGGTGCTGTTCGTGGCGATCATGGTGGCCTGCATGATGCGCGTGGTCGACGTGCGCAAGGAGCTGGTGAAGTAGCATGATGGCCGGACCTCCCCGCGCGGCGGCCGACGGCGCCCGTCCCTGGACGTTCTATGCGCTGGCCACCCTGTTCGGCCTGTTTCTTCTGTTCCTCTACGGACCGATGGTGGTGATCTACGTGCTGTCGTTCCAGGGACCGGACGGCGGCGTGACCTTCCCGATGGTGGGGACCTCGACGATCTGGTTCGAGAACATCGTGAAGCCCGGCCAGATGGCGAATATCCCGCTGTCGTTCGAAAGGTCGATCTTGCTCGCGGCTGTGGTAAGCGTGCTGACAGTGGTCTTCTCGGTGGCCGCCGGGCTCGGCTTCCGGCGCACCTTTCCGGGATCGGGCATCCTGTTCTATCTCGCGGTCGCGAGCCTGGTGATGCCGAGCCTGCTGGTCGGCTTCGGCATCGCGCTGGGCTTCCGCTTCCTCGGCTGGGACACCAGTCTGTTCACCTCGGCACTGGGCGCCCAGCTCACCTGGACCTTACCGTTCGGCCTGTTCGCCATGTTCGCGGTGGTGAACCGCTTCAATCGGTCGTGGGAAGAGGCCGCGACCGATCTCGGCGCCAGCGCCTGGCAGAGGCTGCGCTACGTCACCTTGCCGATCCTGCTGCCCGGCATCCTGGGCGTGGCGATGGGCGCGCTCACCCTGTCCTACGACGAATATGCCCGCACCACGCTCACCATCGGGCCGAAGAACACTCTGCCGCTCGAGATCTACGCGCTGATCTCCTCGGCCACCTCGCCCGTCCTGTTCGCCATCGGCACGGTGACCACCGCCGGTTCCTTCCTGCTGATCGGCGTCACGCTGTTTGTCATCTTCCGCATGCAACGTCGCCGGGCGCTTCTCGCGCCGAAAGAAGGTTAGCATGGCTTCGCGCTACGACGTCGAACTGGTCCAGGTCACCAAGCGCTATGGCACCGCCGTCGCGGTCGACGGCATTTCGCTCCGGGTGCCCCAGGCGAGCTACTGCTGCCTGCTGGGGCCATCGGGCTGCGGCAAGACCTCCACGCTCCGCATGATCGCAGGCCACGAAGCCATCAGCGATGGCGACATCCTGATCCAGGACCACAACGTCACCAACCTGCCATCGGCACGGCGCGGCACGGCGATGATGTTCCAAAGCTACGCGCTGTTTCCCCATCTCAGCTGCCTGGATAATGTCGCGTTCAGCCTGCGGGTGCGCGGCGTGGCAAAGAAAGAGCGCCATGCGAAGGCACAGCAATATCTCGACCTCGTGCATATGTCGGATTTCGCGAGAAGACTACCGTCGCAGCTGTCGGGCGGACAACAGCAGCGCGTCGCACTGGCGCGATCCTTGATCACTCGGCCGCGCGTGCTCCTGCTCGATGAACCGCTGTCGGCGCTCGATCCCTTCTTGCGCGTGCGCATGCGGGAAGAGCTGAAGCGTCTGCAGCGCGAGCTGGGCATCAGCTTCATCCATGTGACGCACAGCCAGGAAGAGGCAATGGCGCTCGCGGACCTGATGGTGGTGATGGAAGATGGCCATATCCGCCAGGCTGCCACTCCGCGCGAGATCTTCGAGGAGCCGGCGAGCGCCTTCATTGCGCGCTTCATCGGCGGCCACAACGTGCTGCCGTGGGACAGCGGCATCATCGCCATCCGCGCGGACCGCTGCTTCCTGGGAGAGCCGGCCGATGGACCGCGCCTGATCGGAAAGGTCGCGGCGGTGGAATATCAGGGTCCGGTCGTGCGCGTTGCCGTGACGACCGATGATGGTGCGGAGGCGGTGGCTGTGGTGCCCGATCGCGACTTCTATCGCAGTCCGGTCGGACCGGGTGACGTGGCCACGCTATCGTGGCCGGAGAACGAGGCGCACCGGCTCGCGCACTGATCCCGAAGACGTCACGCGGCTTTCGCGAGATTCCGCCGGCTCTTCATCAGCGGCTGGATGCGTTGGCCGAACTGCTCGACGCCGATCACGAAGTCGTCGAAGGTCAGCATCACGCCCGCCAGGCCCTCGATCGTCGACATCTCGTCGAGCAGTCGCGCAACGGTGGCGTAGGAGCCGATCAGGCGCGAACCGCCGAACGGCACGCCGACGCGGCGCTGGATGCGGCCGGCCGTCGAATTCTCCGAGGCGCTCTTATCACCGCTCGCCTGGGAGCGGCTCCATTCGACCGCCTCGTGGTCGGTGCCAGCGACATAGTGCTCCCATTTGCCCATAGCAGCCGCGTCGGTCTCGTCGGCGATGATCATGGTGAGCGCCAGCGCCTTGGTGTTGGAGCCCGCGGCGGCGGAGGCCGCCTTGAGCTTCGTCACCGTGTCGGCGCTGTCGCGCGGATCGTTGATCTTTCCAGCGCCGCTGCAGAAATTGTAGGCGCAGAACTTCGAGGCGAAGGCGATGCCGGGATCGCTGGTGCCGGCGCAGACCAGCGGGATCTGCCGCGACGGCAGCGGCCCCAGGCGGCAATCGTTCATCGTGTAGTACTTGCCCTTGAGGTCGGAGTGGCCGGTCGCCCAGAGCTCCTGCATGACGGTCGCGTATTCGGTCAGCAGGTCGTAGCGGTACTTGTAGTGGTCATCGCCCGGCCACAGCCCCATCTGGTCGTATTCGGCCTTCTGCCAGCCGGTGACGAGGTTCACGCCGAAGCGGCCGTGAGAGATCGAATCGATGGTCATCGCCATGCGCGCGCACAGCGCCGGCGGCAAGGTGAGCACGGCGACCGTGGCCATCAACTCGATGCGCGAGGTGATCGAGGCGAGACCGGCCATCAGCGTGAAGGATTCAAGATTGTCGTCCCAGAAGCGTGACGGTCCGCCGAAGCCGTGCAGCTTGATCATCGAGAGCGCGAAGTCGAAGCCGTACTTCTCGGCGCGCAGCACGATCTCCTTGTTGAGATCGAAGCTCGGCGTGTATTGCGGCGATGTCGTCGAGATCAGCCAGCCATTGTTCCCGATGGGAATGAAGACGCCGATTTCCATGCGATACTCCGCCGTGAACAACGGCTAGTTCGCAGCAACAGGCATGCCAACGGAGATCGATCGGCCATCGAGGCGCGGCACCGCGTCCAGCAATGCACGCGTGTAGGCGTGCGATGGCTGCGCGAACAGGGGCTTCGTCTCGCCGCTCTCGACGATGCGGCCGAGATGCATGATGGCAACGCGATCCGACAGCCGCTCGACCACCGAAAGATCGTGGGAAATGAACAGATAGGTGAGGGAGAATCTTTCCCGCAATTCCAGCAGTAGATTGAGCACCGTCGCCTGAACCGACATGTCGAGCCCCGATGTCGGCTCGTCGAGGATGAGCACGCGCGGCCTGAGCAGGAGAATGCGCGCCAGTGCAACGCGACGCAGCTGCCCGCCGGAGAATTCGTGCGGATAGCGCCGCCCGGAGGCGGGATCGAGACCGACCGCCGCCAGCATCTCGGCGACACGATCGTTGCGCTCGGCCGACGACCGGATGCCGTGGATCAGCAGGCCCTCCGCCAGGGTGCGACCGATGCTCCACCAGGGATCGAGCGCCGCTCCCGCATCCTGGTGCACATACTGGATGTCGCGGCGCGCGCGGCGCGCGGCTTCTGGCGCCAGGCCGCTCACTCTCGTGCCGTCGAGCAGGATCTCTCCCGAGGTCTCGCGCTGAAGCCCGAGCAGCGTGCGGCCGAGCGTGGTCTTGCCGCTCCCCGATTCACCCACCAGCGCCAGGATCTCGCCCTTCCGAAGATCGACGCTGACGCCATCGACGGCCCGCACCGGCGGCACGTTCTTCACCAGAAAGCCGCGGCGGCCGCCGACCAGCACAGTCAGGTCGCGCACCTCGACAATGGGCGTCATGTGAACTGCACGCAGCGTACCTGGACGCCGGAAGCCGCCCTACCCTGCCCCGGCCGCGCCTCCGCGCAACCGGCACGCACATCAGCGCAGCGCGCCGCGAACAGGCAACCCGATGGCCGCGTCAGCGGCGACGGCACCAATCCCGGAATGCCGATGAAAGAGGTCGCGCGGTCGGGATGGCAGGCCAGCAGGGCACGCGTATAGGGATGGCTCGGCGCCTGCAGGATCGCGCGCATCGGCCCCGCCTCGACGGTCTGGCCGGCATAGATCACGCACAGATCGTCGCAGAGCTCGGCGACCACGCCGAAATCGTGGGTGACGAACAGCAGCGACAGACCAAACTCGGCCACCAGCTCACGCAACAGCAGCAAGATCTGATGCTGAGTCGTGACGTCGAGGGCCGTGGTCGGCTCGTCGGCGATCACCAGCTTCGGCGCACAGGACAGCGCCGCAGCGATCAGCAGTCGCTGGCGTTGGCCGCCGGAGAACTGATGCGGATAGCGCTCCAGTGCATTCTCCGGATCGGGCACCTGCATGCGGCGCAGCAACATCACCAGCCGCGCGACGTGATCGCGCCGTGAACCGGGCGCGTGCCAGCGCATCACCTCGAGCAGTTGCGTGCCCACCTTGAACACCGGATTGAGCGCCAGAAGCGGATCCTGCGGGATGAAACCGATGCGGCTCGACCGAACCTGGGCGTTGAGCTCACGCTCGGAGAAGACCAGCAGGTTCTCGCCTTCGAACCAGATCTCGCCGGCCTCTGTGCTCGCCGCTTTCGGCAGGATGCCCATGATGGCGCGGATCAGGGTCGACTTGCCGCAACCCGACTCCCCCACCACGCCCAGGATGCGGCCGCGCTCCAGGGTCAACCCGACATCGTCGAGCACCTCGGCCGGACCGTCGTCGGTGCGGATCGTGACCTTGAGGCCGCGAACGTCGAGAACGGGGATCATCGCGAGCGCCGGATGCGGGGATCCACTAGGTCGCGCAGGCCATCACCGAGCAGGTTGAAACCCATGACGGTCAGCAGGATGGCGAGCCCGGGGAATGTTGCGTACCACCAGGCACGCGGCAGGTAGAGTCGGCTTTCCGCGATCGCCAGCCCCCAATCAGGCGTGGGCGGCGTGGCACCCATACCGAGGAAGCCCAGCACAGCTGCCACCAGGATGGTGAAGCCGAGTCCGATGGTAGCGCGCACGATCACCGGCGAGATGGCGTTCGGAAGGATGTGCAGAAAGACGATGCGGCCGGTGCCCGCGCCAACACCGCGCAACGCATCGACGAAGAGCGACGAGGAAAGACGGCGTGTCTCACCATAGACGATGCGCGTGAAGAACGGCCAATAGGTGAGTGAGAGCGCCAGCATCGCCGTTTCGAGCGACGGCGACATGAGCTGCGCGAGCGCGAGCGCCAGCACGAGCTGCGGGATCGCGAGCACGATGTCGGTGACGCGCATGATGGTCTCCGACAGCCACCCGCCGCGATAGCCCGCTAGCAGGCCGAGCGGCACGCCGATCAGCATGGCCACGCCCACCACCGTGAGCGCGATGGCAAGCGCGCCGCGCGCGCCCAGGATCACGCGGCTGAAGATATCGCGCCCGAGATTGTCCGTGCCGAAGGGATGGCCGGCGCCCGGCGGCTTGAGACGCTGCAGCAGATGGGAGGCCGAAGCGTCGCCCGGGTAGGGTGCGAGGAGCGGGCCAAGCACGGCGACCAGCACGACGAACAGCACGATGGCGAGCCCAAGCATCGCCGGCACGTCGCGCGCGAGCTTCCTGAGGATCGGCTTCACGCGCGCTCCATCAGCCGCGGATCGAGCAGGCCGTGCACCACATCGACCAGGATGTTCACGGCGGCATAGACGGTGCCCACCAGGAGCGTGACAGCAAGCATGACCTGGCGATCGCCCGTCAGGATCGCCTGAACCGTGTAGCTGCCGATACCCGGCCAGTCGAAGATCGATTCGACCACCACGCCGCCCGCGATCAGACCACCAAACAAAAGGCCGATCTGCGTCACCGTCGCGGTCAGCGAGTTGCGCAGCACGAAGATCCAGATCAGCCGCGGCCAGCGATAGCCCATGGCGCGCTCGTAGAAGACGAAGTCCTGCTGCAAGGTGTCGAGCACACCCGCGCGCGTGAAGCGCACGATGGTGGCGAGGCCGCCCAGGCCCAGGGTCACCGCCGGCAGCACGAGATGGCGCAGGTGATCGAAAAAGACGTCCCAACGGCCGGCGATCAGGGCATCCAGCAGCATGAAGCCCGTGACTACGGGCGGTCGAACCATGGTCGAGGCGAGGTCGCCGCGTAGCGGCAGCCAGGCGAGGTTCATGGCGAAGAAGAGCTGCAGCATGATCGCGAACCAGAAGGCGGCGACCGCGATTCCCATCACCGAAAGAAGTCGCAGCAGATAGTCGGGCCAACTGTTGTGCTTGACCGCCGCCGCCACGCCCAACGGCACGCCGAGTCCGATCGAAAGGACAAGGGCGGCGAAGGTGAGCTCGAGCGTCGCGGGCAAGCGCTGCAGGATGTCGTGCGCCACCGGCCGGTGCGAGAAGGCACTCTCGCCGAAATCGAGCTGAGACACCTTGTTGAGATAGAGGACGAACTGCTCCCACAGCGGCCGGTCGAAGCCGTACTGCAAGCGCAGCCGTGCGATCTGTTCGGGTGTGGCCGCATCGCCCGCCAATGCCGCGGCCGGATCGGCCGAGCCGGCATGGATCAGCAGGAAAGTGACGACCAGCAGGCCCAGCAGCGAAGGCAGGACGAGCACGCAGCGCCGCAGGACGAAGCGCGCCATACGGTCAGCTTTCGAGCGTGACCCAGCGCACCTCAGCGCCCTGGCCGACGGTGCAGAAGCGGCGTCCCTTGACGCGCTTGTTAATGCCCTGCAGCTGCATGGAATTGTAGATCCAGATGTCCGGACAGTCGGCCATGATCTGGCGGATGGCGGCCTCGTAGAGCGGCTCGCGCTCCTCCTGCTTGACCAGCGCGCGCGCCTTGCGCAGCAGCGTGTCGACCTCGGCGTTCTTGTAGTAGGACGAGGCCTTCCACGTGCCGTGGAACTGACTGTCGTACATCTGGCCCACCCAGTTCTCGGGATCGACGAAGTAGGTCGAGACCCAGTGCACCCACATGTCAGGCGTGGTCTCGGGCTTCGCCGCGGCGTTGGTCAGGTTCGACCAGATGTCTCCAACCACCTTCACGTTGAGGCCGATCTGCGCCAGATCGCTCTGGAAGAGCTGCGCGCCCTGCACGCTCTGCTCGTTCTCGGATTGCACATGGATCTCCAGGGGGCGCTTCATCGGCGCGCCCTCGGCGACCGCTTTGGCCACGTACTCCTTCGCCTTGGCGAGATCGTAGTCATAGCCCTTGGCGTCCTTGGGGATCCCCCACAGCGTCTCGGGCTGGGGGTAGGGATCGCGCGTGGCGTAACCCGCCAGGATCTCCTTGATGAAGCCGTCATAGTTGAAAGCGTGCGCGAACGCCTTGCGCGCATTGATATTGTCGAACGGGGGCTTGGCGTTGTTCATGCGGATGACGAACGTCTTCATGACGACGTCCTTCTGCACGAAAGCAAGTTTCGACGCGTTGATCTGGTCGACCTGGTCTGCCGGCAGGTTGCCGTCGGTCCAGTCGATCGTACCGTTGATCAGCGACAGGATGCGGGTCGAGGTCTCCTTGGTCGGCCGGCCGGCGATCTTGCGCACGGGCTTGGGGTTGTGCTTCCAGCCCAGGAAGTGATCGTCGAAGATCTCCATGTCGAGATATTCGAGCGGCCGGTAGCCCTCCGAGACGATCTTGTACGGACCCGAGCCTGCATCGTTTGACGCGACATAGGCCTTGCCCCAGTCGCCATCCTTCTCGTGCGCCTTCACCACTCGCGGATTGACAATGCAGACGCTCGGGATGGCGGCGAAGAAAGGCGCGTAGGAGGTCTCGAGCTTGAAGCGGACGGTGAGCTTGTCCGGCGCCGTCACGTTCTCCGGTTTCAGGATCTTGAGGAACGCGCCCGCCGGTCCCAGCGCCAGCGCCAGCACACGACGGAAGCTGTAGACGACATCCTCGGCCGTCATCTCGCTGCCGTCGTGGAACTTGATGCCCGGCCGAAGCTTGAACTCCCAGGTGAGACCGTCATCGGAGACAGTGTGGCTTTCGGCCAGCCAGGCCACGATCTCGGGCGGATCGTTCTGATAGCGGTACAGGTTGTCGTAGGTGTTGAGCATCATCGCCTGCATCGGCACGTCGTAGACCTGATGCGGGTCGAGATTCTGCGGCAGCTGGAAGCCGCTCACCAACGTCGTGGTATCGGCGGCGCGCGCCGGAATCAGACCACCCGTGACGACGGTACCGGCAGCGAGGCCGGCGAGTTGGCGACGGGTGATCTTGGCTGTCATTGAGCGGCTCCGGCCAGGTGTATGCGATGGTGGCGGTTGACGGGCACGGGCAGCCCGAGATTGCCGCGCAGGGTCGTCGACTCGTACTCCGTGCGGAACAGGCCGCGGCGCTGCAGCTCCGGAATCACGAGATCGACGAAATCCTTGAGCGAGCCTGGGAGCCAGGCCGGCATCACGTTGAAGCCGTCGGCCGCGCCATCCTTGAACCAGTGCTCCATCTCGTCGGCGACCTGACTTGGCGTGCCGATCGACAGCACATGGCCGCGCGGGCCGGCATTGGCGAGGCAAAGCTCCCAGAGCGTGAGCTTGTCGCGGCGCGCCTGCTCAATCAGCAGCCGCTGGCGGCTGAGCGGGCCGTTAGTGTCGGCCATCTCGGGCACCGGCCCGTCGAGCGGCAGCTTATCGAGCCCGTGCACGCCGATCGTATGCTCCAGGATCGAGACGCCGACCGGCTTCTGGATCAAAGACTGGAGATAATCGTACTTCTCCTGAGCCTCCGATGCCGTAGGCGCCACCACGGGATAGAAGCCCGGCATCACGCGCACCTCGTCGGCCGAGCGGCCGAAGTGAGGCAGGCGCGCCATCACGTCGGAATAGAACTCCTTGCCCTGCTCGAACACCGTCTGGGCGGTGAAGACGATCTCGGCGAGACGAGCGGCGACATCGCGACCGGTGCCCGAGGCGCCAGCCTGCACCAGCACCGGCCGACCCTGCGGCGAGCACGCGACGTTCAGGGGACCGCGCACCTGGAAGTGCTTCCCCTTGTGGTTCAGCACATGCATCTTGTCGGTGTCGTAGAAGGCGCCCGATTCCTTGTCGCGAATGAAGGCGTCAGCGTCCCAGCTGTCCCACAGGCCGGTCACCACATCGGCGAACTCGATCGCGCGCTCGTAGCGATCGGCATGGCTCATATGCTCGTCGCGACTATAGTTGAGCGCGTCCTGCTCGTTGTTCGAGGTGACGAGATTCCAGCCCGATCGGCCGCCGCTGATCTGGTCGAGCGAGGCGAACTGGCGAGCGAGCGTGTAGGGTTCGTTGAAGGTCGTGGTCGACGTAGCGACGAAGCCAAGATTTTTCGTCACCGCCGCCAGCGCCGACAGAATCGTCATAGGCTCGAATTTGACCACCTTGCCCATGCGGCCGCGCGCATCGGCGCTGCCATGCAGGTTCACGGCGGCGGTATCGGCCAGGAACAGGAAGTCGAACTTGCCACGCTCGGCGAGCTGGGCGGTCTCGACCATCTCGGCAAAGCTGGTGCCCGAGTTGAAATGCGCCTCGGGATGGCGCCATGCCGCGACGTGCTGTCCTGTCTCGTGCACAAAGGCGCCGAGACGCATCATGCGTTTGATTGAAGCCATTCCTCACTCTCCGGTTTGCAACACGGAGCGTGAAGTCTAACGCAAGTCCCATGCCATGGCCGGCAGCTTTGCTGCCGGCCCACACGGTTTTAATGGAAGATTTACGGCCTCAGGCGGCCAGCACCTGGAGCTTGGCCAGCTCTTCGGCGATCTGCACGGCATTCCAGGCTGCGCCCTTGAGCAGTTGGTCACCCGCCACAAAAAGCGCCAGGCCGTTGGGGCTGGTGAGATCGCGGCGGATGCGGCCGACATGCACATCCAGGTCGCCGCTGGCTTCCAGCGGCATCGGGAAATGGTTGGCCTCGGGATCGTCGACGATCTTGATGCCGGGTGAGCGGGCGAGCAGCGCACGCGCCTCCTCGGGCGACATCGGCGCATTCAGCTCCAGCACGATCGACTCCGAATGGGCCCGCAGCACCGGCACGCGGATGCAGGTCGGCACGATCGGCAGTTCCGGCTCGTGGAACATCTTG
>Ga0153954_1001025_pt1 | contig 17129 bp, 15 predicted proteins | sample TSFL038MetaG_FD_102277 | JGI IMG/M metagenome (GOLD analysis project Ga0153954, IMG submission 102277) | Attine ant fungus gardens microbial communities from Florida, USA - TSFL038 MetaG | ecosystem: Host-associated > Fungi > Mycelium > Unclassified | place: USA: Florida, Wekiwa Springs State... | reverse complement strand
GCATGGCGGCCGGCCCCGACGGCAACATGTGGTTCTGCGCCAAGAAGGCGAACAAGATCGGCCGGATCACCATGCAGGGCGAGATCACCCTGTTTCCCCTGCCTACGCCCGCTGCCGGACCTGACGGCATTCTCGCCGGCCCCGACGGCAACATTTGGTTCTCGCAAACCGATGCCGGCCAGATCGGCCGCATCACACCCGACGGCAAGGTCACCGAATTCAAGGCCGGCATCACGCCCGGCGGCCGGCCGCTCTCGATCGCGACGCGCGATGGCGTGCTCTGGTTCAGCGAGGCCGCCGGCAACCGCATCGCCCGCATGACGCTGGCCGGCGAGGTGACGGAATTCCCCATCCCCGGACACGACAGCCAGCCGCGCGCGATGGCGGCGCACCCCGACGGCAGCATCTGGTTCGTCGAAACCGGCGCCAATGCGCTCGGCCGCATCGATCGCGACGGCGCCATCACGCGGCACCCGGTCACGACACCGGACTCGTCGCTACGCGGCGTTTGCGTCGCCCGCGATGGCGACCTCTGGTTCACGGCGAACGTCGCCAACAAGATCGGCCGCATGAAGCCGAATGGGACGCTGGTCGGCGAATATGCCATCCCGACTCCGAATGCCGGTGCGCGCTGTATCGCGGCGTGGCCCGATGGCAGACTTTTCTTCACCGCTTTCGATGCCGGCTTCATCGGGGAGGTGATCCCCCAATAGCGCCGCGTGATCGCGGCGGCCAACACCGCCGCGCAAGAACAAAAGAACCAACGTAGGGAGGGAACAAGCATGACGTCGGGCAGCAAGTTGCTGGGCGCTCTGCTCATTGGCCTAACGAGCGCAGGCCTTCTGTCGAGCGCCAACGCGCAAAGCTATCCCGATCGGCCGGTCCGGCTGATCGTCTCGATCGCGGCCGGCAGTGTCACCGACGTCATCATGCGGGCGGCGGTGAACGAGCTCGGGCCGCGGCTGGGCCAGCCGCTCATCATCGAGAACAAGGGCGGGGCGAGCGGAATTCTCGGCGGTCAGGCCTGCGCGCAGGCAGTGCCGGACGGGTACACACTTTGCGTCATCTATCACAGCACGATGACCTATAACCCGCTGTTGTTCAGCAAGCTGCCCTACAATCCCGACACCGACCTGTTGCCGATCGCACGGCTCTTCTTCCTGGTCGAGGGCGTGTTCGTGCAACCGTCGCTCAACGTGGGATCGGTGGCGGAGCTCAAGAAGCTTGCGCAATCCAAGCCTGACGGCCTGAACTTCGCAACGCTGGGCGATGGGTCGTTCCCGGACCTGTTCCTGCGCTGGCTCAACAACGCGTGGGGCACGCGCATCGTCGGCGTGCCTTACAAGGGCGGCGGCCCGGCCGCGCAAGCGCTCGCCGCCGGCGAGGTGCAGGTCACGCGTTTCGGCGTCGGCAACTTCATGGGATTGATCCAGGACGGCAAGGTGAAAGCGCTCACGGTGAGCTCCGACAAGCGCTCGCCGCTCCTGCCCGATGTCCCGACCGACGACGAAGCCGGGCTCGGCGGCTACCGCGGCCTCGGCTGGTGGGGCCTCGCCGCGCCGCATGGCACGCCGCAAGCCGTCGTCGACCGCATCAGCAGCGAATTCGTGAAGCTCTTCAGCGAGCCGCACTTCGTCGAATTCCTGCAAAAGCAGGCAGTGGTGCCGGCCGCCACCACGCCCGCTGAATTCGTCGCCTTCCTGAAGGAGGACCGCAAGGCGGCGGAGGCGCTCGTCAAGCTCGCCAACACTGCGCGCGAGGAATACAAGCCCTGATCCCGCGCCGCCGCAACTGGAGCAGTTAACAAAGCATTGCCGCAACGGCGCAGTTCCGCACCTCCGTTTGGAGTGGAATTAAGCAACTGCGCGTTAGGACACGTCTGTCTTTTTCGCGTGCCCTCAGGCCATGCTCGGAGCCCTGCGAACAGCGCTGATGCAATCGAGCCGGACGTTTGTCTGGTCGGCGACCGTGCTCGGGCTCCTGGTGCTGCTCTGTTTCTTCGCCGCCATCGGCTACGATTTCTATCGCGGCACCCTGCAGATCAACGAACAGGCCGCCACCAACATCGCGGCCCTGACAGAGCGGGACATCGCGCGCAACATCGAGCTGTTCGACCTGTCATTGCAGGCCGTCCTCGACGGCCTCAACGATCCCGACATCATGCGCCTGGAGCCTGCGGTGCGGCAGACGGCGCTGTTCGACCGCTCGACCACAGCGCAAGGACTGGGCGCACTGGTCGTACTCGACCAGAACGGATCGATCATTCTGGACTCGTTGAGCGCCAAGCCGCGCAAGGGCAATTTCGGCGATCGCGAATATTTCAAAATCCACCGGGATTTGCCGTTCGACGTCGGCCTTTATGTGAGCAGGCCCTTCAGGGCGCAATTGCAGGGACACATCTGGAGCATCTCGATCAGCCGGCGCGTGAACCGGCCCGACGGCAGCTTTGCTGGGATCGTGTCGGGCACGATGAAGCTCGACTATTTCCGGCATCTGTTCGGGAAGGTGGCGTTGGGAGCCAACAGCTCGATCACGCTGCTGCGCGATGACGGCATCATGATGGTGCGCAACGCGGGCGACGACGACCACATCGGACGCGATTGGAAGGACGCGCCGGTGTTCGCCCATCTGCAAGGGCGCACGGACGGGACGTTCATCAGCAACCGCTCGATGGACGGCATTTCGCGGCTCTACGCCTTCCACCGGGTCGGCAACCTGCCCCTGGTCGTGGTCGTAGGCCTCTCCCAGGCGCAAGTATTTGCGCCCTGGTGGTCGAAGATCCTGGTCTTGAGCGGCATCTTTGCGGTCATGGCCGGCAGCGTCCTCTTTCTCGTGTGGATGCTGGAGACCGAGCTGCGCCGACGCGCCAGCGCCGAGCGGGCCGCGGCCGAGCTCGCCCGCACGGACGTTCTCACACAGCTCGCCAACCGGCGCTGGTTCGAGGAGGCGATGGCGAAGGAATGGGCGCGGGCCGAACGCGACGGGAAGCCGCTCTCGCTGGTGATGGTCGATGCCGACCATTTCAAGCACTTCAACGACACCTACGGTCACCAGGAAGGCGATCGGGCGCTGGCGGCGATCGCGAGCGTCATCGCCAGAAGCACACGTCGGCCTGGAGACCTCGCAGCGCGCTATGGCGGCGAGGAGTTTGCTGTATTGCTCGCCGACACCGACGGCCGGCGGGCGGCGCAGGTCGCCGACGCCATTCGCGACGAGGTCGCCAAGCTCGCGATCGAGCACGCCACGAGCGAGCACAAAGCCGTCACCGTCAGCGCCGGCGTGGCCACCGCGGCACCGGGCCGCGGCATCAAGCCCGCCGCACTCGTGCGCGACGCCGACGCGGCGCTCTATCGGGCCAAGGGCGAAGGCCGCAACACCATCTGCGTGAGCAATGTCGTGTCGGCAGCCTTCCCGCCGGCAGTGATCCGCGCGGGCTGACGGACGTTTGGCGGGTCAAAGCTCCTTGAACATCGCCTGCTCGCGGGCGAGGAAGTCGGCGACCTCCGGCCCCTCGTAGGGCACGTCGACCGCCATGGTCTCGTAGGCGGCGACGAACCTGCCGCCATAGGGCGCACCGCAATAGTGCGCGGAACGCACTTGCCCCCACCGCACATATCCTTCTGCGTCGACGCAATCGGCATCGACCGAAGCGGCGACGACCTCGCCGACCACCATCAGGCGCTCCGCCCATTCCCTGGTCCAATCGACCCTGCACTCGAAGTGGCGCGGGCATTCGAGGATGCGCGGCGGCTTGACGCGCGTCGACGGCAGCGCCGTGAGACCGGCCTTCTCGAGCTCGCTCACGCCGGGAGCGAACGGAAGGCCGACGACCCGCACGGCCTCGAGACTCTTTTTGTCGAAGCGCGGGAGGTTGACGACGAATTCACCGGTCGCGGCGATGTTGTTCGCAGTGTCGCTCCCGACATTGGCGGTGAAGGCGATGTAGACCGGCTCGTGCTTGACACGCGTGCAGGTGCCGTAGGACGCCGCGTTGATGCGGCCGTCACGATCGACACTGGTGATCATCGCGAGGCACGAGCTCGGCGCAAACAGCCGGTCCCACCACTTCGGCGGCTGGTCGAGCTTTGTCGGCGTCATCGACGTCTCTCCACCTCGTTGTCGACCCCGACGGCGTCGGCGATGCTCGTCAACCCGTCCCGTTCGAGCAGCCGGCATAGGCCTTCATTGATACGCCGGACCAGGCCGGGGCCGCGATAGACCAGCGCTGTGTAAAGCGCGACGAGCGAGGCGCCCTGCCGGATCGTCTCATATGCGTCCTCGGCGCTGGCGATCCCGCCGACGCCAATGAGGGCGTGACGCGTGCGGTCGATGCGCTGGTACCAGGCGCGGATCGCAGCATTGGTCGGCGCCCGCAACGACGGCCCGGTGATGCCGCCCCGCATGCGGTCGAGCTCCTCTGCCGGCGTGCGCAAGGTCGCGTAGGGCTGCCTGTTGGGAATGTTCAGGATGAACCCCTTCACGAACGCGAAGGCGTCGACCGCGTGCAGGATCGGATCGATCAGGCGCGGATCGGCGGCGTCGCCAGGGGGCGTGATCTTCAGGAACATCGGGGGTAGCGCGTTCCTTTCGGCACAGCGCGCCAGCAGCATCGCCAGGTTTTCGGGAACATCGAACAGCCCGCAGCCGCCTTGCGGCATGTTCGGGCAACTGAGATTGAGCACGAGGTAGTCGGCGAGGCCGGCGAAGCGGCCCAGCGCGAGCGCGAGTTCCTCGGCAGCGTGCGCGGCGCTCGCCATCACGCCGGTATTCGTCTCGACGAGATTGACGCCGAGCGGCACCACGGCCTTCTCGACGCCGAGCCGCGCGGCGATCACCGCGGCTCCCTCGCTTGGGCAGCCATAGTAGACACGCAGCCCCTCGTCGGCGCCGAGCCGCCATATGCGGGGACGCTGGCGATTTCCTGCCGACGGCCGTTCGGAGATCGAGCCGACCTCGACGAAGCCGAAGCCGAGCCGCGACGTGATCGCGACAGCCTCGGCCTTCTTGTCGAAACCAGCAGCGAGGCCGACCGGGCTCGGGAACGAAATGCCCGCAACCGTCGCGCGCAAGCGCGGATCGCGGACCGTGAATCGCTGCTCCAGAGCACGGCGGACCAGGCGGCTTCGCCCGAGCGTCCGGCACAGGTCGAGGGTGATCCGATGGCTCCGCTCGGCGTCGAGACGGAAGAGCAGCGGACGTATAGCCTGGCGATACAAGTCCATGCCCTCCCCCGCTGCTCCTTCCCGATCGCGCTGCTCAGGCCGCCAGCCGCGTCTCCTTCAAGTCGATGACCGGCAGGTTCAGCGCTGTGAGCAGGCGATAGAGCGTGTCGATCTCTTTCTGCTGTGGCTGCGGCATGGGCGCGCGCATGAACGGAGACGGGATCAGGCCCCGCAGCCAGGTCGCGGTCTTGTAGCGGATATGCAGCCGGCCCATGTCGGCGACATAGTCGTGGAGCTGGTGGAGGCCGCCGTTCCAGATCTGCGTCGCACGCGCGATGTCCTTGGCGTCCCAGGCGTCGAGATGATCGAGCATGGGCTCGAGCGCGAAGTTCCAGAACCCGCTGAGCGTACCGTCGAACAGGCCGGTGGCACGGTATTCGTGAAAGCGGGATGCCAACGCGCCCATCACCGCCACGTGGCGATCGAGCGAGCGCAGGCCGTGCGCGATGATCTGGAAGCCATCGTACATGTAGGTCATCTTCCAGCCGACCACGTTGGGAATCTCCCGGCAGATGCGCATGGTCGCGGCGAGCGGCAGGCCGGGATTGAACGGCGGCTTCGCCCCTCCGACCGGATGTGTCACGATCGGCAGGTCGACGGCGCGGTCTTGCGCCTTGATCTGATCGAGCCAGATCTCAGGATATTCGTCGGCATCCCAGCACGATGTGACGTCCTGGGCGCCGCCCGGCGGCGTGACGAAGATGCCGTCGACGCCCAGGGCCTTCGCGTCCTGTGCGGTCTCCACGGTCTCGTCGGTGGTGATGGCCCAGGTGCCGGCGATGATCGGCACCCTGCCGTGCGCCTCCTCCATCGCGATCTCGAGCACGCGACGTTTCTCCTGCCGGGTCAGATAGAAGATCTCGCCCGCCTCCGGGTTGATGCAGAAGCCGCCGTCGCGCACGAACCGCGGCTGCGCGAGGAAGTATCGCAGGAAGCGCCGGTAGGCGGCCTCGTCGATCCTGAGCTTGTCGTCATAGGGCAGCAGCACTGCCACATAGCGATGGTCTCCAACACCTTTCATCTCGATCTCCATGGTTCGAACAAGGGGCGCCGCGCCGGCATCAGCGGGCGATCTCCTCCAGGACCTTGCCCTTGGTCTCGATCGCAAACAGGAAGACGACGAGCGCCCCGACAAGCCCGGTCACCGCGAAGAACAGGAACACGACGCCGACACCGGTTTGGGCGAGGATCGCGCCGACGATGATCGGCCCGACGATCGAGGCCACCCGCATCCATGAGCTTGCGGTGCCGCTTCCGAGCGCGCGCATGCGCGTCGGATAGATCTCCGGCATGTAGACGTAGATGCTCGCCAGCAGGATCGAGATGAAGAACAGGCTGATGGACGCGATGGTCGCGACCGTGCCGGCCGGGACCAGCGCATCTCGTCCGAGCCACCAGAGCAGCAGCAGCGGCAATCCTGCGCCCAGGAACGCGATCATGTAGCACGGCCTGCGACCGAAGCGGTCGATCAGGAAGACACCGGAGAGCGAGCCGAACAGGCCCACGAAGTAGCTGATGAAGCTGTAGCGCAGGTTCACCTCGATCGGCAGGTGATAGACCGTGCGATAGATCGTCGGCAGCCAGGCGAGCAGGCCGTAGCCGACGATCGAGGTCGCGAACGCCATGGCCCAGGCGGTAAGCGTGCGGCCCAGATATTCGCTACCGAAGAGATCGAGCCAGTTGGCCTTCTGCTTGACGATCTTCGGAATGTCGGTCGGCAACGGTGGCAAGGGCCGCGTGCCGCCGTCGGTGACCACGGCCTCGATCTGCCCGAGCGTCGCGTCCGCCTCGGCGAGCCTGCCGCGGGCGGCCAGCCAGCGCGGCGATTCCGGCACCAGGCGACGCAGCCACATCGCCAGCACCGCCGGACAAGCGCCGATGATGAACATCCATTGCCAGCCGAGATGCGGCACCACCCAGATCGAGACCAACGCCGTCACCATCACGCCGAAGGCGAAGATCGACTGGAACAGCGCGACCATCCGCCCGCGCATGTCCGCGCGGGTGAACTCGTTCATGTAGGTCGCGGCGATCGGCACCTCGGCGCCGAGGCCGAGCCCCTGGATGAAGCGGAACCAGAACAGCGCCTGATAGCTCCAGGCGAGGGCGCAGGCGATGCTGAACAGCCCGATGATCGCGATGGTCCAGCACAGCACGCGCTGGCGGCCATAGCTCTCGGCCGCCCAGCTGAAGCCGATGGCGCCGATGAGCTGCCCGACATAACCGATCGAGATCAGCGCGCCGACCTGCGCCGGACTGATCTGCCAGAGCCCGATCAGCACGGGCAGCACGAAAGCGATGGTGAGCGCGTCGAAGGCATCGAAGAAGCCCGCGGTGCCGACGATCATCATCATGCGGCGGTACCACCCCGAAACCGGCAACCGCTCGACGCGAGCGGAGATCGTCTCTTCGGACAGCGGCAACGCCACCGTCGCCTGATCCGGCATGTTCGGTCCTCCCCTGCTGCGGCCGGCCTTTTCGGCCGGTCATTCTTGCGCGTTGGCGTATTGGAATTGTATATTAAGAAAATACAAAGACCGGTGTCAAATCCGCATTGACGCAGACGGGGCCGCTGCCACATGGATGGCCGCATGACCAGGGGCGCTCGCCCGAAGCCGAAGAATCCCGCCCGCACTGCGGCCGCGCAGCCGCGGCTCACCGGCGCGCAGCGCGTCCATGCGGCGCTGCGGCGCGCCATCATCGCGCTCGAGATCGAGCCGGGGGCACCGCTCGAGGAGGAGCGGCTCTGCCGCGAGCACAAGGTCTCGCGCACGCCGCTGCGCGAGGCGCTGATCCGCCTTGCCTCGGAAGGGCTGGTTGAGCTCGAGCCCAACCGCGGCGCCAAGGTGGCGGCGCTGCAGTTCATCGACGTCGTCGACCACTACGAGGCGATGGACGTCTTCCAGCCGGTGATCTGGCATTTCGCGGCGGTGCGACGCACGAATGACGATCTTGCCGCGATCAAGGAGCGTCTCGACGCATTTCGCGCTGCGGTCGCGCGCGAGGACACCGAGGCGATCGTCCAGAGCAACTACGAGGTCCATCAGGCGGTCGCCGCCGCCAGCCGCAACCGCAGCCTGGAGAAGGCCTATCAGCAGATGCTGGTCGACAAGCTGCGCGTGTCGCAGCACGCCGTTCGCGGCCTGGCGCGGGACCGCGGCCGCGTGCTCGCGGCACGGTTGACGGGCGCGCTGCGGATCCTGGAGCGGCTCGTGGCCGTGATCGCTGCGGGAGACGGCGCGGCTGCGGAACGCCTGGCACGCGACTACAACGGCCACGTGCGCGAGCAGATCGTCGACATCCTGTCGACCAGCCTCGCCGGCGCGATCACCCTGCCGCAGCCCCGCGACGCCGACCCGATCGTCGCCGCGAAGCGGTCGGACCGCGTTTTGCAAGCGGTGCACGGCGAGGCGGCGAAGAAGCGCAACCCGTGAGCGGTCGCCGCTTGCCCGATCCCGGGACTACATAGCCCGGGCGTCCCGACAGCCATCCCATCGCACGGACGTCACCAACGCCCGCGCGTCCATCAGCTTTTCAACTCGTCGGCAAAAAACTGTCCTCGGTAGTGCAAAAGCGGCCGCGATGCAGGACCGACGCGAGCGCCAACAACGAGACCACAGAACAGAGAGTGCGTACCGACGTCGAGTGTCTTCATTATTTTGCAATCCAGGTTGGCAACCGCGTCGTCCAACAGGGGCGCTCGCGTCTTCATTTCGTCCCACGCACCTTTGCCAAACCGGGCGAGCCCTTTCGTGCCATCCTGGCCGGAGAAGGTGCGCGCCAGGTCCGCATGATCTGTCGAAAGGATGCTCACGCCGAAAGTGCCGGCTCGTTCTATGACATCATGGGCCTCGGCACTACGATTGATGCATATCGCAACGCTGGGCGGCTCCGCGGACAACGAGCAGACAGTCGTTATAGTCAATCCTCGACGCGCATCGCCTTCACCTGCGGTAACAATGGCAACGGTTCCCGCAATATTGCGCATCACGTCGCGGAACGCATGCGAATCGACTTCCGTCAAATGAACGTCTGCCGCAGCGCTCTTTGCTGCAGCCGCTGACATCTGCATCTGATACCTCCCCACGACGTCGAGCGCGGCACGAAGCGACACTGCAGAAGTGTTCCAAACAATTTAACCGGACGCAATCTCAGGACATTCCCTGATCGTTCGCGGCAATAGCGGCGATTGCCGGACTCGATGACATCGGCTCGTCGCGCGAACACGCTCTCTCAACTCGAGGACAAATCCTGTCACCGCACCACGATTTATCCGACGCTATCACTTCAATATTTCTGAAGCATGCCGCGGCCTTTACGGGTCGAAGCTGGTTTCCGCATCCGACTCCGGAAATTCGGATATCTCTGCCGCCAAATCCGCAAGCAATCTTACCGCAAGACGAGGTTGGTCGTTGTGGCTCACTGCCGCAAACTCGACCGGAGGCACTTCGGGTGTCGTTTTGACGACCACTACCAAGCGGGTCTCGATTTCCTCCCGATAGGAGCAGACGGGGAACAGACCGATCCCGAGCCCCGCGATGGTGAGAGCCAGGACCACATCCATTCGGCGACAAAGGGTCCTTTTTTTGCAATAACTGCCGTTCGCATTCAGCCACGCCTCGATCGTCTGCCAATTGTTGGACTGCGGGCCAAGGGCGATAACCGGAAGATCGACAAAATCAGCCGCACTCAGGGGAGGCGGCACCGGAAACGCGAAATCGGGGCTCCCCAGCCATCTGAATTCGACGAACCCCAACGATTTCATTTTGTGGCCATACTGGCTATTCCGGCGCGGCAGCAACAGGACGTCCAGGTCGCCTCGCTTCAGTTTGTCATATTGATCTATGACTGAAGTGACATCATATTCGACCGTCAGGTTTGGATACTTTTGTCTTGCTGCCCGAATTAACTTCGGAAGCCATGTCGCCGATATGACCTCCGATACACCTACGCGCAGCGCACCCGAAATGGAGTTCATATCTGAAACGTTCGACTGCATCTCTTCGGCCAGAGCGACGAACCGCTCGGCATAAGGCAGCAACTGGCGGCCTTTCTCTGTCAGGCGAACCACTCGCCTTGCCCTGTCAAACAGCGCAACGCCGAAGAATTCCTCCAGCTCCTGGATGCGGGTCGAGATCGTAGACTGGGTGGCATTCAGGTAGCTTGCCGCCGCCTTGAAGCTGCCCAATCGCGCGGCCCAGAAAAATGTCTCGATCTGCTTTAAGTTCATGACCCTTCATCGGCGCCGTGCCAGCGGCCGTCAAAGACCTTCACATACAACCCGGAGCATATATCCGCTTTCGAATCGGCACGATAGCGGACGGTCGAGGCGACCCGCAAAGACGGGGATGGGTCGATCGCCAGTGAAGCGCCCGAACGCACCGCTGCGCTCTATGCGATCGAGAAGACGATCCGCGATGTTGGGCCGCTCAAAGCGGCCAACGAGGTCACTAACGCGCCCTCCGCTTCGCGAGCCACCTAAAGGTGGCTCTTGCCCTTGATATACCTGACTACCTGCGACACCGCGCATTTGGGCGGGATCGAAATCATCATGTGAACGTGGCCGGCATCAAATGGCCCCCCCGCCCCGGCGGGCTAGCGGGGCAGAAACTGATTTGTAAACAGCATCTGAGGTTTGACCGAGCCGGCCGGCAAACCTGCGTATTCCGTGAGAATGTCGATCGAATCCTGCCAGTCCTGCTCGCTCATCACGCCGACCGCTTCGTTCTCGGTGCGCTTGCTATGCATCACTTTCATGGCCTCGTCCCACTGTTCCGCGACCACACTCCTGCTCAGGCCGGAGCTATTCGTGTATGCCATGAAGTCGTCGACTCCATGCCCTGGATCGGCGATTGCAATCTTCATCGCCTCAACGGTCGCAGCGACAAACCGGCGCACAAGATCCGGATTCTTTTCGATCAAGCCATCGCTGGCGACAATACCGTTGCTCATGACGTTGATTCCGTAATCCGCCATCCGCATCAAATGCAGTTTGCATTGACACTTTTCCTGGAGGATCGGCAACTGAGCAACGGCGAGCGCGATGTTGAAGTCGATCTTTTTCAATAGAAACAGATTGTCTCTGGTCGCCGGGTCGACCGACAGGCCCTTGATCGAAGAGAAATCGATGCCCGCCCGCTTCGCGAAGGCCGGAAATATCTGGTCTGTCGCGCTGCCCGGAGCAAAACCGGTCGTCTTGCCATTCAGATCTTTCGGCGTATTCAAGCCACTGTCCGGAAAGGTCATGATCGAGTTCGACGTCTTCTGCAGGACGCCCATGACTTGCTTGGCGCGGAGCCCTTTCGATGCCAAACGAGCCAGCGCGGCGCCATCGGCAAACCCGAACTGATCGGATTGGTTGGCGACCGTCTGGATCGTAGTCGCCGAGCCGCGCCCCACCAGGAACTTTGCATCGATATTATGTTTCGCGTAAATGCCATCTACGATGCCCACCATGATCGGAATGTGAGCGCCATAGAAAAAAACGTCTGCCCTGACTGTCACCTGATCCTTCGGAGCACCTTGAGCGAAGGCTGGCAATGCGGCTCCGACAGCCAATAAAACGCACGATGTAACCAGTCCTTTGACCCAAGCCATAAGATCTCCCTCTACCTGTCCGGCATAACACGGACAAGAACACACGGGCAACTCCTGATCGGACCTTGCGATGACTCCTATGGACACGACCAATGGCTCCCCCACAGTGAATTGAAATCGTCTCCAACACCTGGCTAGGCTACCTCGTTCTCGGACGCCCCCCTCGTCATTTCTCGGCAGCGCATGTCATGTCCATCGTTCTGTATGATCTCGTAGACAAAGCCGGAAACAGATACAGTCCATATGGCTGGCGGGTCCGTATGGCCTTGCTGCACAAGCAGATCGATTTTGGCGTTGAGCTGTGCTGCCATAGCGACAAGAAGCTGGCGTTTACCGGCCAGAAGCTCGTGCCTGTATTGTGCGATGACGGCCGCATTGTTTGCGACTCCTGGAATATTGCGACGTACCTGGATTCCACATATCCGGACCGGCCTTTGCTCTTGAACGAGCCCACCACTCGCTCCTTCGCTAAATTCATGAACAAGTGGACCGACACGATCGTGGGCCGGCCGCTCGTCCGCTCGCTATATCTCGACATCTGGCGATCGCTGCACCCAGACGCCGACGCCGACACCTTTCGCAGCCACCGCGAAACGCGAAACGGCGCCACTCTCGAACAGCTTCGGGACAGGCGCGAGCATGACTTCAACGAGTTCAACCGCGCGCTGGCCCCTCTCAACACGATGCTGCTCGATCAGCCCTATATCGCCGGCAATGAGCCGGCCTATGTCGATTACATCGTGTTCGGAACTCTTCAGATGCCGTTCCATCTCGGCGGCATCGAGCCTCTCTCGGATGAGATGAGCGCTTTACGCGAATGGAGGAACAAGCTGCGGAACCATCACGACACCCTCGAGAACAATCGTAAGAGATAGAACGGCAAAATGGACAATGTGGACAGCGTCCATGTCGCAGACGGGCCCGGTCAGCGAGGAGAAACGGGAGCGTCGAGAACGCTTATAGAGGCGAAAAACATCACCAAGCGCTTCGCCGACGTCGTTGCATTGAACGACGTGTCCTTCAAAGTGAACCAAGGTGAGTTCATATCGCTGCTCGGCCCAAGCGGCTGCGGCAAGAGCACGCTTATGATGATTCTGGTCGGCCTTTACGAAGCCACCAGCGGACGTGCCATCATCGCCGGGAAGCCGATTGCCGGCCCGTTCACGGATGTCGGGATTGTTTTTCAGAACGCCGAGCTGCTCGAATGGCGCAGCGCGCTGCAGAACATTCTTCTCCAAATCGAAATCCGTCGCTTGCCGGTGCGAGACTATATCGAGCGGGCCAAGACCCTCCTCGCGAACGTCGGACTGGGAGGTTTTGAAGATCGACTGCCGCACGAACTGTCGGGCGGAATGAAGCAGCGTGTCGCGCTGTGCCGCGCCCTCATCCACGATCCTGAAATACTTCTGATGGACGAGCCTTTCGGCGCCCTCGACGCACTCACGCGCGACCAGATGAATGTCGATCTCCAGAGAATCTGGCTGGAGAAGCGCAAGACCGCGATCTTCGTGACGCACAGCATCAACGAGGCCGTTTTCCTCTCCGACCGCGTCTTCGTCATGTCCCCGCGTCCGGGCCAGATTGCCGATGTCATCGACATCGACCTCCCCCGGCCGAGGCCTCCGGAAATCAAGGAAACGCCTCGATTCAACGAGCACGCGGCCAAGATCCGCAAATTGTTCCTGCAGCTCGGGGTCATCAAAAATGGCTGACCAGGCCGCTCCCTTGCCCAAAGAGCGCGATGCTCCTGTTGCCGCCAAAAAAGGATCACACAGCGACTGGGTCGTCCCGACGCTGTCGCTCATTGGCTGCCTCGTTCTATGGGAAGGGGCAGTCAGGTTCTTCAACGTCCCGATTTATATGGTGCCGCCACCGAGCGCGATCGCCGAAAACATCCGGGAAACCTACCCGATGCTTATCAGCGAGACGATCAGCAGCGTCACTGCTATCGTCGTCGGATTTCTCCTGGCGGTAGCGATCAGCATTCCCGCTGCAACGCTGATGATCTACTCCAAGTTCTTCCGGCGCGCCGTCTACCCGATTCTGCTGACGGCACAGATATTGCCGAAAGTCGCTTTGGCACCGCTGTTCATTGTCTGGTTCGGCTTTGGCTTGCTGCCAAAAGTCTTGATGACTTTCCTGATCTCGTTCTTTCCGATGGTCATCGACACCGTCATCGGACTGAACGCCGTCCGGCCTGAGAGCCTCATGCTGCTCCGCTCGATGGGCGGCACGCGGTGGCAGGCCTTCTGGAAAATCCGGCTGCCGGGCGCACTTCCCAACATTTTCGGCGGCGCCAAGGTCGCAATAACATTCGCCGTTGTCGGCACGATTGTCGCGGAATTCGTCGGATCGGATCACGGTCTTGGATACGTGCTCGTGCTCGCGAGAGGAAATCTCGACACAGTCACGGTGTTCGCGGTGATCCTTTGGCTCATTGGCGTGGGTTTCCTCCTTTACTTTGTTCTCGAGTTTCTCGAACGCCTCTGCCTGCGCGGCAGAGCGAACAATCGAAGTCACGAACTCGGAGCCGGGCTCTAGTCCATCAATGATGAAACAGATCGGAGTGCCAGAGATGCTTCCAATGCCGGCTTCGCCCTTGACCTTCCCCGAGTCGCCGATCTCACGAATTATGAAGCAGCCGATGCTTCTCGGCCTCTTTCTCCCGATCCAAAGCGGAGGATGGTCGCCTTCGACGTTGCCCAGAACCACCAGCTGGGAGTTCGAATACAATGCGCGCCTCGCGAAGCAGGCTGAAGATTTCGGTTTTGATCTGGCGTTCGGTCTGGCGCAGTGGATCGGCAAGGGCGGCATCGGCGGCGAAATGCGATTTCGTGAGCAATCGCTGGATCCGTTCATCACCGCAACGTCTCTCGCTTCGGTGACATCGAGAATCCTTCTGATCTCGACGATTCACATCCTGTACGGATCGTGGCATCCGTTGTATCTGGCGAAGTGCGCCGCGACCATCGACCACATATCAAAGGGCCGATGGGGCATGAACGTCGTCACCGGGTTCGTCCCGAGCGAGGCGCGCATGTTCGGCAACGAGCAGGTGCCTCACGATCAGCGCTACGTCATGGCGACGGAATTCGCGGACATGATGCAGGCCCTTTGGGCATCGGACGAGAACCTCAGTTATGATGGAAAGAACTGGAGGATGATCGACGCGTTCGTAACACCGAAGTCGCCCTACGGTCGCCCCCTGATGGTCAATGCGACGGGCTCGGCTGCGGGCATGGAGTATGCCGCCAAGCATTCCGATCTTGTGTTCATCACCAGTCCCGGTGGAGGGCAATTCGACGCCGCCGTCGCCGCTTTGCCGAAGCATATCTCGGAGATAAAGAATGCCGCGCGCGCCCGGGGGCGCGAACTCCGCACGATCATCAATCCGATGATCATTTGCCGCCCGACGGCAAAGGAAGCGAAGGAGTACTATGACGCCATCGTCGAGAAGGCAGACGTTGGCGCAATCGAGGGCTTCATCGGCCGTCGCGCGGCAGGTGATGCAAAAGGCTGGAAAACCGATGCCGGCGCCTATCGGGCGGTTGGCGGCAACATGCAGATCGTCGGAAGCCCCGATGAAGTCACGGAGAAGCTCACAAAGCTGAAGGCCGCAGGCTGTGACGGTATTCAGCTCACCTTCTTCGACTTCGAACCTGACCTCCAGTACTTCGGTGAGCAGGTCATTCCGCGGATGAAACAAGCCGAATTACGGGTCTAGTATCAGGCGTCACGCAGCTTGCCCTTGCGAGCTCCACAAAGGAATTCGCAAGGCAGCCCAGCGTACGGTCGCGATGAGACAGCATCTTGAAGGTACGCTTTGGGAGCTGTATCGGCACCGGCACCAATCGTCCGGCGGCTATGATTTCGCGCACGACGAGCGCCGAGAGCGCGGTGGCACCAAGCCCGTTTTCGACAGCCGTGCAAATCGCGTGGTCGGATGGGATTTCCAGAGCGACGTTGAGGTCGCGGGGCTGGACCCCGAAATAGCCAAGGGCCGCCTCGAATGCCGCCCGGGTACCGGACCCTTCCTCGCGGAGCACCCATCGACCTCGCGACAATTCATTCGGATCGAAGAATTTCTTCTTGGCCCACGGATGCCGGGGCCCGACGACCACGACCAATTCATCGACCGCAACGTCCTTTTGATCGAGAGCCGGCTCGGACACGTCGCCGTCGACAAATCCGATCGAGGCCTCTCCATCGAGGAGTAATTTGACGACGTTTGCGGTATTATCGATCCGTGTCTGAACGCGCACTTTCGGGTAGATCCTGCGATACTCGATCAACCGCATCGGCAGCCAGCAGGATCCGACTGTGTGGCTTGCCAATACGCGGAGAGTGCCCCGCTTGATCTGCTTGAGTTCGTCCAGAACCCTCTCAGCCGCATCGACGCGCGAAAGAATGTCCTTCGCTTCTTCCAGGAACACACGCCCCGCATCGGTCAGTCGGATCGATCGTCCTATTCTGTCAAACAGGGCGATTCCGCATCGCTCTTCGAGTGAAGATATGGCGCCACTCACACCAGGTTGTTTGAGACCCAACAGTCTGGCCGCACCGGTCATATTTTCTTGCTCGGCCACGACGCAAAAGATCCTCAGCTGGCCAAGCGTTATGCCTGCATTCGCAATTTGAGGAGCATCTCGCATCTTGGGGCGTCGTGCTCGGCCGATGCCGGGACCGAAATTGTCAGAGGTCATTGTCATCAGACGTACGCCTCGAGCTGATGTGTTGTGCGTGCGGTGCAAGGACGCTGAGCAATTCCCATCCTGCATGAGCCAGCCAGCGAAACACCCAAGCTTCCTGCCGGCCGGAAAGCGACGGGAAGAATAGGAGCGGTTCGAAAGAGCCGACAAACGAGTTTTTCTGAATTTATGACTTCGCAGAAGCCGAAGGGACGCCAGGGGCGGTACTGCAATCGGTGAGATCGAGTCGTTAACGAAACGGCGCACCCGGACCGATGGCCCTCGACGGACCGTCTTCACAACGATCGTTTTGGTGCATGCGATTCGCAGTCACCCTCCTACGTTGCGCATCCGAGAACAGAGGGGCGGCGGCGTGCGGCGAGGCGGTGAACAAGCGCAACCCGTGAGCGGTCGCCACTTGCCCGATCCCGATCCGTGGACTACATAGCGCGAGCCTCCCTCCGGGGAGGCTCTCGTTCCGGCACAAGCGGATACGGCTCCCAGATGGCGCAAGCCACCTGAGATGACGGGACGGCGGGGTAGCTCAGATGGTTAGAGCGGCGGAATCATAATCCGTAGGTCGGTGGTTCGATTCCACTCCCCGCTACCGCCTCTCCCACCG
>Ga0153954_1001024_pt1 | contig 17137 bp, 17 predicted proteins | sample TSFL038MetaG_FD_102277 | JGI IMG/M metagenome (GOLD analysis project Ga0153954, IMG submission 102277) | Attine ant fungus gardens microbial communities from Florida, USA - TSFL038 MetaG | ecosystem: Host-associated > Fungi > Mycelium > Unclassified | place: USA: Florida, Wekiwa Springs State... | reverse complement strand
GACCAGCATCCCCGACCACCTGCTTCATTCCAAAGCAGGCAGCGCAACAGCCCAATCTATGGGGGTCAATTTTGGACGCCGATCCCCCGGCTTAGGGGGTCAATATTGCAGGCCGAATGACAAGCAAATGCGCCTGTGAATGATCGGAACGACGATACCAGGGGCGCGAAATCCCCTTTCTTGAGGTCGGCCCAGTCGTTGAAATGGACGGCCGTATTGATCTGCCAGCTCTCATAGCCCGTCTTGGTCTTGGCTTCGGCGAAAGCGCTCTCGATCCCGTTGATCCGCTCGACGACGTCCTTTTGGTTCCAGGAGTTGGCCGCAACCTTTGCCTTCTTTAGAAGCTCGCCCAACGTGCTCGTGGCATTGGGAAGAAGGTCGCCGAGCATGAACTGAGCGTCGCCGCGAAACTCCACATGGGCGCGCAGGCGATCACAAGCCTCCTTAGCGAAATGTTCGAGGTAGTGACGAACAAGCGCAGCCGCGCTTCGCACGTCGTTCTTGGCGAGATAGTCCTCCACCTCGGCCCAGACGTCTCGGTCATCCCATTCCGCCGGACCGAAGTCGACGGTCCACGTGCGGAAGTGCGCGAAGTTGCGCCCCTTGATCAGGCCCTCCGACTTCATGTGCCGCAGCCAGATCTCATCGTGCGTCGTGAAGATGAATTGCGTGTTCGGGAACTTCTCCTTTAACAGGGTGCACACTTGACGCCGGTGACCGGCATCGACCGACATCAGGACGTCGTCGAGGACCGCGAAGGTAAAATTTTTGCCGAGCAGATGGTTCATCAGAGCAAGGTACAGGCAGAGGCCCATGCCGTCTTGATGGCCCTCACTATGGTAGGCGCCTGGCGGAAAATGCCCGCGGCCGTAAAAATCTACATCGAAACCGAGCTTGCCTATCGAGGGCATGAGCTTCGCAGTGAAGGTTTTCTCATCTTCCTCGTTGATCTTCCGGTAGTAGGTCGCGAAAGCAGTCTCGACGTCCTTGTAGATTTTTTCGAGTGCGGCAGTCGTGACCTTCCCGTAGATGGCAAACACCTTGGTAGCGCGATCGGCACGGAGCTTGCCGGCCGCGAGCTTCGAGCGAGCGCCGCGATAGTGATCGAGCCGCTCCTCCGCCAGAACGAGAAAATCGCGTGCGGCGTCCTGTTTGGTCGGCTCCGGGATCGCGGCGATCGCCGCGTCGAGCGCGGCCAATGCCGGCTCTAGGTCGGAGACGACATGCGCCCTGGCGAGAACCGCGAGCGTGTCGTCGAGCGGGAGCAGCTTCTGAAGTTGCTGGTATCGGCCGCGGAGAACGGACCTGAAGTCGGTCAACGCCATAGCGTCGATCTTCGGGGAGAACATGCCGGCGTGATCGATCATAATGTTCAGGGCGGTACCGGCGGCATGAAGGCAGTCGAGGATCGGTTTCAACTCGGCCTCGAGCGCGGCACGACGCTTGCTCACGTCGTCAAGGTGGGCGAGCTTTCCCGTAAGATGATCGGAGAAGACATCGGGCTCGAACGGCGTGTCACAGACCGGACAAGCCGCTCCGTCGTATAGCTCGAGCGCCGACTTCAGAAGCGCCTCGCGCGACAGGCCGTCGAGGCTGTCAGCATCCTTGCCGAGCTCGACAGCGTTTGCATTGGCGGTCGAACACGCTTGTTTGAAGGCATCGGCTTGAAGCGCAACGAGCGCCTGCCGCAAAGTCGCAAGATCGGCGGATGCCTGTATCTTCGGCACGCGACCTGGCACGGCCGCAGCGGCGGTGACCAGACCGTCTTTTATCGACGTGTCGGCCTCGAGATCGGTCAGCGGCGTGAGCCCCAGCAGCTCACGGCGTGGGTTGACGGCTTCAAGGATAGATTTCTTGATGAGTTGCGCCGTTCCGAGCGCGGCCAGCAGGTTGGTTGTCGCGTCCTTTTCCGCCCGCTCAAGGCCCGAAAGATCTTTGGTGCAGGCGTTAGCGATCTTCTGCAGGACACCGCGCAGCTTCTCGATATCGTCGAGGCGCAGCAGCGATTGCACCTCTTTCGACCGCTGGCCGGGCTCAGAGAGGACGTAGCGGATCAACTCGCGGCGTGACAGTGCGAATTCGGGATGCAGGTTGACGTTTTCAAATGCGGCGATGACATCTTTGTCTGCCGGCTTGATCTCTGGCGCACCCGCAGATTTTACCGTTCGGCGGATCTGAGCCTTCTTGTTGCCGAGCGACGGGATGATCACATCGAGTGTCACTGAGGCAGCCTCAGGCTTGGTACGGCTATCGACGTGTGGGCCGTGCGCCTTGACCGAAAGACCGCCGGTGCCAACGCCGGCCAGGCGGGAGATATTGCCGGTCAGGGCGAATTCGATCGCATCGACGATGCCACTCTTGCCGGTGCCGTTCGGCCCGCAGGCAGCAAAATTCTGACCCTTGAGTTCGAGGGTCAGCTCTCGAATGCCGCGAAATTCCTTGATATTTATCTTGCCGATCCGGATCATGAAACATCCGGGAAAAGAGCGGCGCGAATTGATGGCTCGGCGAAAACGCCTTCTTCGAGCACGACCTTGCGAAGTCGCGGTGCAATTTCCGCGAAACCTTCTTCTTTTGCCAAGGCGTCGAAGAACTCGCCAAGGATAGCTCCGGCGACAGACTTGACCTTTACGGGCGGCTCCGCCGCCTCGTCGCTAATTTCCGCCGTATCCAAGTTGTGATTCCCCCTGCCCGTAACATAAGATAGCAGAAGATGTTGTCTGCGTCAGTGGGGGTTTTTTTGACCACGGATGACGCAGCCAAGGCACACGGTCGGCGGGCCGTGAGGATGCTAGTCGCGGTGGTAAAATCGCCGAGCTGCCCCGTAAGCTTGGGCTGCCACTTCACTCTTCGTTGCGCAAATCCAACCACCATCGGGGCCGGGGGCTTTCTGCACCGCAGAGAAAGACGGAAGCGAAGAGCAGATCCCCACACTTCCGATCTTCCGATGATGTCTGAACGCTCAGCTCTTCGGCGTATTTGTGGGAGCGACATTCCAAGCACGAAGAGACGCGATCGCCAAATCGGCTTTCTTCAGCAATTGGCGCAGCGGTGAGCACTCGGGATAGTACCGGACGAGTGTCGCCTTGATCTCCTCAAGGCTTACAATATGCCGATCCCAGCTTGGGGGTGCCGCGGCTAGCGGATCACTCTCGGGAAGTTCGTGATAGTAGAGGTCGAAAAACACGTCATCCGAAAGCTCGTTGCGTTTATATTCACACTGGACCCAGTTATCGAGCTCGCAGCGGATTGCATCGACGCGTCGGTGAACGCCTGTGCGTGCTCTCGTCCCAATCAGGGTCGACTTCAGCAGTCGCCCAACCAATCTGTGCCCCTCAAGCGGCATGCGCGTCTTCGGCCGGCGCCGCGCACCTGAAAGAAAAATACTATATTTGACCGAGTTGTTGGAGCCGCGCCGCTCGCCAACTGTCTTGACCTCGCGCGCCTTTGCCTCGATCTCAGCCATCCGACCCGGGCTGACAAACGCAGGCACAGTCGGCATCGACTCTCCATTCCAGGCAGACGCGACGATGGGGGCCGGTGCCTCCGTCAATCGCGAGATGATCGGCTCCAGCGAATATCCCTTGGATACATCAGCCAGAAGAAAGAGAGACGTTCCGCCGTCGGGGCGATACATACCCTTCCAGCGCGAAACCGCGACCGCCCAACCATGTTGGGCGGCCCACTCCTCCTGCTCCAAAGTAACACCGCCACGGGTGTAAGGCTCAGTGGTGCGGATGAGGGTCTTCGCTGCTGGATCAAACCATGCAGCGTCGTGGTCGGAACCCGGCATCCGATACTGGAATTGTCCCCGCGGGAAGGATCGCTTCGCGTTTGACGGGACGAGTCGCGTGGCCCCGATAAACTGGATGGTTCTCGCCGCCTCGCACGCAGCCTCGCGTGCCGCTTGCTGCGACGCCGCAGTATATGTGTCTGCAAGATGGTCGGGCCCCTCGCGTCGCATCGTAGCCAGCCCCCGCGATGCCTTGTACTGCGTCGGCCTCAGCAGCGCGTCGAGAGGCTTCGCGAGGTGCATCTTCAAAAGCTCGCAACCCATTGCCTTGGTTGTACGATCTCGCCAAAGAACGGAGACGTACAGCACAACTGATGGGCCAGGGGCTGCGAAGCCATCTCCAAGCTTGCGGAGCGCATGCTTGTAATTTTCGAAGCGAGCCGCCTTTGATGCCATGTCTAAGGCGATGGCATATTGAATGTGATCGGACTTCTTAAGTCGCTTGGCGAGCTGCTTGATGCCCTCAATTGAGGACGGACGAATGTGATCGTTCGACACGTCAGGTCTCCCGGCCCTTAGCGAAGCGTCGCCCGTCAACCACCTCTCGAGCCCGACACGACATGACGGGAACGATTGATCGTGACAGCGCCTCAACGGCTTCGCTATGACGGGCGGCAGGCTCCTGCCGGGAGCCGATTCGAACCTACCACAACCTGGACTTTTACGGAAGGATGCTCTCGCCCCCTACAGGGACTCGGAGGCTTCTAGCATTAACTCTTATCTAGCCACGTCCCTCTCCCGCCAAGCTGGCAATGGCCGAGGCCTTGATGGTGGAGATCGGTGGCAATGCACCGAACAATCGGAGCTAGCCGCGTGAACGTGCCTGCTCCCCAGACTCGTTAACCGCACCAGTTTCGCACCAGAAACAACCTGATCGAAGCACAACAAACGCGAACGAAATCAAACAAAAGCATAGGAAAATCAACGAACCCGATCGATATTCCGCCGCTCATAACGGTCTGGTTGCAGGTTCGAGTCCTGCCGGGCCCACCACATTGTTAGTCCGTCAGCGTTCGCAACGACGCGTCCTCGTTCGCTGAAACGATACTTTTCCAAATTTTCCAATAGCGTACGGAGTTTAAACGTTCGCGGACGTTCGTAGGCTGTTTGCAAACATCCCGCCGTTTTGTTGGCATATTTGTTGGTATCTTTTCGAGGCAAAGGTGAGATACCAACATGCCGCTCACGGATACGAAGTGCCGGAACGCCAAGGGGCAAACCAAGCCACGCAAGCTCTCCGACGGCGGTGGCTTGCACCTCTTAATCAATCCTGACGGAGCCAAATACTGGCGCTTGGCCTATCGGTGGCATGGCAAGCAACGCACCCTTGCAATCGGCGTCTATCCGGCCGTTGGGTTAATGGACGCGCGCGCTGCGCGGGATGAAGCTAGGCGTAACCTCGCTGCTGACGTCGATCCTTCCGCAGTGAAACAGGAGCGTAAGCGGGCCGCAAAGATTGCGACTGACAATACCTTCGAAGCCGTCGCGCGCGAGTGGCACGAAAACTGGAAAGGTGCGCGCAGTCCCTACTATGCTGCCCAGATCCTCCGACGCCTGGAGGCGGATGCTTTCCCCGCGATTGGCCGCCGTCCGATTGCGGCGATCGAACCGCCGGAACTGCTGGACATGCTGCGCAAGGTCGAGAAGCGCGGCGTGAACGAAACGGCGCGACGGCTAAAGCAACTCGTCGGACAAATATTCCGTTTCGCTATCGTGACCGGCCGAGCGAAGCGGGACCCCTCCGTCGATCTCAAGGACGCGTTAAGAGCCACCGGAGAACCGCAGCGTCACAGAGCAATGCCCCTTTTAGAGCTACCAACGTTCTTGCGGAAGTTGGAATGTTACAGCGGCGAGCAGCAGACAAAACTCGCATTGAAGCTGGTGACCCTGACGTTTCTTCGAACGACTGAGCTGCGTGCGGGCAAGTGGAGTGAACTGGAGAACTTGGATGAAAATTCCGCTGTGTGGCGCATTCCGGCCGAACGCATGAAAATGCGCCTGGAGCATCTGGTGCCTCTGTCACGCCAAGCGGTTACGGTATTGCGCGAGTTGCGCGCGCTTTCTGGCGGCAGTCCCAACATCTTTCCCTCGCCCGGAAAAGGCGACTGCATGTCCAGCAACACCATGCTCTATGCCCTCTACCGGATGGGATATCATGGCCGCGCCACGACGCACGGTTTCCGGGCCGTCGCTTCCACGATCTTGAACGAAAGCAACTTGTTCAACCGAGATTGGATCGAACGCCAGCTTGCACACGTAGAACGAAACGAAGTGCGACGCGCTTACAACGCTGCGGAGTGGATGCCTGACCGCCGAAGAATGATGCAGTGGTGGGCAGACCATATTACAGCGTTGGCTCTCGAAGGCGATAAAATCATTCCGTTGTGGCGCGCGGCTAACTAAATGAATTGTAGAAAGCAGTCGTATTGCAATCATCACGTCGGGGGTTCAATTCGGTGGGCCGCTACATCGCGATACCCACTACTGCGGAACCGCTGTTTTCTTACCGACGCGCAGCTTAGCTCATTTGTGACGACTTCATAGTCCATAGAAGCCGCCTTTCATATGCGGAAGAGTTTATCGCTCGGCAGCTTAGGACGGCGGGGTGACATTTGCGCGCCCCTCTCTGCCCGCTTTGTCTGCCGCCGCCACGCCGTCGCTCGCCACGATGCGATGCCGGCCTATCTGGGCGGCGAGTCGAGATAGACATAGAGCGCCGCAATCTTGCCGTCGCGCACGATGACGAAATCAACACCAGTGTAGGCAGGCGCCTCGCCTTTCGGCCCCGAGCCCCACGCCAGGCGCGCCGAGTTGTGCAAGACCTGCGGTTCTCCATGCGGCGTATAAACGAAATGGGGATGCGTCGCTCGCAGATCGCCAGCGAACTTGTCCAGCGCGTCGTGGCCAACGAACGCACCGGGCGGCACGTACACCACGCAGTCCTCGGTGTAGAGTTCCCGAATTGCGGCTCTTCGACGTGAAGGCTCACCCTCACCAAAGACTTCCGGAAGATTGCGATTGAGTAGTCTCGCGACACCACTCACATCTGGGCCCACAGACGGCGGCGCGCTCGCTCTGTTGGATTGCTCGGTCATTGGTCGGCTCCCTCTTGCATTGCAGAAATGATGTGGTCGTCGGTTCGAGTTGGCAGCGCCCGATCCTCGGTTGTCAGCCTCCACGCCGAAAAGCGCCACTTACTATCGGGATCGCCCTCACCCGCGGCCCGGCGAGGCATCGCTGGGCCGCTCATCCCATCTGGCGGGAGTTCCTTCAGGCCGCAGCCGGATGGACCGACAGGCCGTTCGTGTTGCGCCTGTTGTCGAGGCTGATGGCGCCGGCTCCGAAGGCCACAATTTGTAGCAGTCCGCCCGCCATCATTACGTTTTTGAGGAAGTGGATCATTTGGTTCTGGTCGGCGAAGTTGCTGTGGAACGAAACCGCTGTCGCCAGTGCGAACACCGCAAGAGCGGCGGCGACGACGCGGGACTGGTAGCCGGCGATCAGAAGCAGGCCGCCGCCGAGCTCGACAGCAACGGCAACGGCGAAAGCGAGCGGAGGGAAGGGCAAACCGGCGGCACCGATCATGCCGGTGGTCGCACCATAGGCGGCAAGCTTGCCAAGTCCGCTCATGGCAAAGGGAAGGCCGATCATCAGCCGGCCGGCGAAAGGAAGATAACGGGTAGTGCTCATTGAAAGTCTCCTCAAGGGTTAGTTTGTCCGCCCGGACTGGCGGGTCCCACGAAATCTGTGGCGGAAATGGGCTTTTCGAAATAGAAATAACTGAAACTCATTGTTACAGAATTGATAGATGTCGAAACTACCGGATTTCGAGGGGATCGCGATGTTCGCCAAGGTCGCGGAGGAGCGATCCTTCGCGGCGGCAGCCCGGACAATGGGCGTATCGGTCGCCACCGTCTCGCGCGCGGTCGCGCGTCTGGAAGAGCGGCTCGGCGGACGCCTGTTCAACCGTACTTCGCGCCGGCTCGCCTTGACCGACTACGGCCGCACGCTGGCCGAGCAAGCTTCCAAAATTTACGCGGACGCCGAAGCGACCGAGAACTTTGGCCGCAACGCCACCAGCCGCCCGCGGGGACTCGTGAAACTCGCGGCACCGTTGTCGTTCGGCGCGCGCTGGGTCGCACCCTTGCTGCCCGCCTTCTTTCGTCGCTATCCCGACATCACCGTGGAGCTCCACCTCACCGATGCTCGGACCGACCTGATCGGCGATGGCTTTGACGCAGCGCTGCGCGTTGCCTCGATGGAAGACTCATCGCTTGTGGCGCGACGGATCGCTACGGTTCGGCGCTTTGTGGTGGCGTCGCCTGCCTATATCGCCCGGCATGGCCGCCCGCGACACCCGCGCGACCTGGGCGCTCATCAATGCCTGAGCTACACCAATCAAGCGAAGCACGACGTCTGGCGCTTCACCCACCTGAAGTCGGGTGATAGATGCACGATTACGCCAAAAGGGCCGCTCAGGGGAACGAGCGTCGATGCGTTGTTGCCAACGGTGCTGGAGGGGTTGGCAATCACCGAACTGCCGGAGTTCATGGCAACACAATATTTCCTGGAGAAGAAACTCGAGCCGATCCTGATCGATTGGAGTCTTCCGGAAGGCGGCCTGTACTTCGTGACACCGACGGCTCGTGCCCGTCCCGCAAAGGTTTCCGCTCTCGCCGAATTCCTGATCACCGAGCTGAGCGACACGCGTTGGAGTGCCGAGGCGGTGATGGGCTGGAAACCGCCGGCACGACGGAGCAAGCGAGCTACGTTGCGCGGTTCGCTTCCGGGGAGTGTGCAGACGCGGGGCGGCGATGGCTCATAGAGTGGTAGTGGCTTAGACAATCGTGCCACGTAGCCATCGGTGGGCGGGACATCGTCAAAACGCCGATGCCAGCTCATGACGCTGTGCAGCAGTGGGGCTTCGAGGGAAAGCTCCCTGATCTCGATCGGATAGGCCCGCCGGAATTCCATTTGCTAGTTTGCGCCCGAGAATGGCGACAAGGTTCGACTGCACCAGAACCGCCCCCGCCGAGAGATAGGGCACGTCGGAGGCGACGACGCGGGCACTTTTCCGCACCTTAAGGAACTCGTCCACAAACGTCAGATCCTCCCTGCTCGAGCTGATCCCAAGATGATGCAGCTCGGCAAGCGAGGCCACGGTCAGCTTCTTTCGTAGCGCGGGATGACCGCTCCTGAGCACCGCCACAAAGCGGGGCTCCATGCGGAGCGCCGACGCAGACCGAGGCCCTGTCGCTTGCCGCGCAGCATTTCGGAACGACCTCCTCCACATCGAATTGACTCAGCGGTTTCCAATATTCGGAGAGCGGTCATGAAATGGATGTTCGCAGCGGTCTTCGCGGCCGCGATCGCAATCGCTTCAGCCCCGGGCGCGGAGGCAAAAGGTTGCATCAAGGGCGCAATCGTCGGCGGTGCCGCCGGTCACATGGCGGGACACGGCAAGCTCGGCGCAGCGGCCGGTTGCGTCGTCGGCCATCACGATGCCAACAAGCCCAATCCCAACAACTCAAACGCCCAGGCGCCTTCGGGACAGAAGTGAGGCCATGGCCCACCTGACGGAGGTGCTCGTCAGGCGAATTGCGGCCGACAGCGCCAGGCCGGCTTAGACGTTGCTGGCCGTTTCGGAACTCGCCTTCGCGGCCATCGTGCTGTTCTTCCGGTCCATGATTTCGGTCTAGAGGAGCGGCATCGATGCGCATCGCTCAACTTGCTCCCCTGGCCGAAAGCGTACCTCCGAAGCTCTACGGCGGCACGGAGCGGGTCGTGGCGTGGCTGGTGGATGAACTGGTCGAGCTCGGCCACAACGTCACGCTGTTCGCGAGCGGCGACTCGCGAACGAAAGGCGAGCTTCATGCCGTGTGGCCGCGCGCGCTGGTACCGATCCGAATGCCGCCTGTGCCGTTTTGCTCGAGGCGATCGCCAGGCGTGCGAAAGATTTCGATGTGATCCACGCGCACATCGACTGGCTTAACCCATATCCGCTGCGGAGGGCCGTCGGCGGTGCGGACACGCAGAGCAGCAAATCGGGCGTTCAGCCGACCTTTTGGTCCCGCTGCGCCAACTCACGGTTTTCCATTTGGGACTGGCCAGCATTTGTTCTGCCGCAATCGATAAGACATTTGACCGGGTAGATCCGAGCGAATGCCTGTGATGAGAGCTGCAGGAGTGTCCGGCGTCGTCACTCGACAATTGAGGCGACATGAACCTTGGCCTGCGAGGTACTACTTAGCGGATGAAGATTATCATCTCGCGGCTTCGAGCATTTTGAACTACTGGGGACGCTCGCTTACATCACGCTTTCGACTCCGTACCACCTGATGCCCTGAGAGAGATGAACATGCTCGAGCATGGGTGAAGCGGCCTCGACGGTCTTGACGAGGTTGAAGAACATGTTGGCGTTCGCCGAAATCGTCTCACCGGGATCAGCGCGCTCCGTGATTGCCAAATAGAACAGGTGCGTGATGTTCGTAAGCAGCCCAAGCTTGATCGCGCGTCTGTGTACGAAAATATCGTGGTAACCTTCCACCGACGAGTTTCAGATTCCAGCTTTGGGAGCAGCCGGCGTCAGTACGATTTGGTGGACTGGATTGGTCCGTTCGAACTCTTCTGCTGCAGACTGGAACACCGTCGAAGCCGCATCCATTCCTCGGCCTCGGCCAGCCAGTACTCCATCTCTTTCCTGGCAAGGGCAGCGCGCTCCTGGCACATGAGCTCGAGATCGTAAAACTGGCTTTTCGAATACATCGACCGCTCCGTTACGAGGAGACGCTGACTGTAACCTCCTCCCGGCAAAGACAAACTAAAGAATCTTTTATTCAGAGCGTCGAAACGGTGACACGTCGTTTCGTTGCTGATCACGAAAGAGCATGTTGCTCGTGGGCGGTTTGCGGGGTCCGCACGTCCAAGCGTTCCTTGAACACAATGTCTCTCTGACTTCTCAGCGACACAATGAACGACAGATCGATGTACCATTCAATCGAAATATAAAACTCAGTGTCGGCAATGAAGGTCGCGGCGAGGAAATGGAAGACTGCGGGCTGCGCCGAAGTACGCCGCCGGTACCTCCGAAGATGGCCACGTCCCGCGCCAGGGCGCCGGATACGCGGGATTGCAATGTCTTCAGCGCGTCCATAGGTCACACGATCAGTAACTAACTCAATGATGCCCGGCTGTTTCCGGCAAGGGACCCAGCGCTGCCGCCGCGGTGTTCGCGATGTCCACGTCCGTGTCCTTGCTCAAGCCAGCTATGCCCACCGCGCCCACGACTTGGCCCTCTACGCGTATCGGCATGCCGCCGCGCAGCGCCGCGATGTTGGCGGTGACGAACGCCGTTCGACCCTTGTTGATGTTGTCCTCGATCTCCGCCGTCGGGCGTTGTAGCCGCGCCGCCGTTCGTGCCTTCCCGATCGCGAGGTCCGCGCTTGCCGGCCGAACACCGTCCATCCGCACAAAAGCAAGCAGATCTCCGGCCGGATCAACCACCGCAATTGCCGAGGGCGCGTGGCTCTGCTGTGCGCTTACCTTCGCTGCTTGCAGAACCATCTGGGCCCCGGCTTGATCGAGGGTCGTTACACTGATGGTCTGTGCCCCGGCAGAAAGGCAGGAGACTGTTGCCAACACTGCAACGCCAATTCCAAGTTTGGTCATAGAGCTGACTTAAGCCGCCCTAGGCAGTTGCCGGTGCGGATCGATGACGAACTTGTTCGCAACGCCGGCGTCGAAGTTTTTGTAACCTTCCGGCGCCTGCTCAAGATCGATCACCTTGACATTTACGATCTTGGCTATGGGCAGTCTGTCCCAGAGTATCGCCTGCATGAGCTGCCGATTGTATTTGAGCACCGGCGTCTGGCCGGTATGGAGCGCGTGCGATTTTGCCCAACCAAGGCCGAGGCGAAGACTGAGGTTGCCATGTTTGGCAGCCTGCTCCTTCGCGCCCGGATCGTCGGTCACATACAGGCCGGGAATGCCGATCGCGCCGGCTGCCCGGGTGATTTCCATCAGACTGTTGAGCACGACGGCAGGCGCTTCGATGACTTTGCCATCTGTTCCCTGCGCCTTCGCTTCAAAGCCGACACAGTCGATCGCCGAATCGACTTCCGGAACGCCAAGGACGTCAGCAACGAGTTCGCCGAGACGATCGTGCCTGGTGAGGTCGATCGGCTCGAAGCCGACCTTCTTGGCGTGAGCGAGCCGCTCCTTGTTCATGTCGCCGATCAGCACCGCCGCCGCGCCAAGGATGCGCGCGGATGCGGCCGCCGCAAGCCCAACCGGCCCTGCCCCGGCGATGTAGACCGTCGATCCGACCCCGACCCTGGCGGTGACGGCGCCGTGGAATCCCGTGGGCAGAATATCGGAGAGGCAGGTCAGATCACGGATCTTGTCCATCGCCTGAGCTTTGTCCGGAAACTTCAGCAGATTGAAGTCGGCATAGGGCACCATCACGTAATCGGCCTGCCCGCCGATCCATCCGCCCATATCGACATATCCGTAGGCGCCCCCCGCACGGTCGGAGTTGACGTGAAGGCAGACTCCGGTGTCGCCCTCTCGACAGGTCCGGCACCGTCCGCATGCAACGTTGAAGGGGACCGACACCAGGTCGCCAATCTCGAGATATTCGACGTCACGACCCTTCTCGATCACTTCGCCTGTGATCTCGTGTCCGAGCACCATGCCGGCGGGCGCTGTCGTGCGGCCGCGCACCATGTGCTGATCGGAGCCGCAGATATTCGTCGTTACGACCTTGAGAATGACGCCGTGATCGATCGTCTTCCCTGCCGGATTACGAAAAGTCGGAAAGTCGATGTTTTGAACTTCGACGCGGCCGGGCTTGAGGTAAACGACGCCGCGATTGGAGTTGGAAGGCATCTGCAATCTCCTTAGATCTCACGCTGTGCGTCATGTCGACGCAATCGACCTTTTTGCTGGGAGCGGGCGCTATCGGCGCGCCCGGATAATCCCGGGCACTCTGGAGGTATGGACGATCTAGAAGACCTCTTTGGCCGTCTTGCTGCGATTACCCCAATCTTGCGCTAATTTTTTGCGGCATCGCGCCTCGGTCCTGCGTCAATTCTCCATCGCATCACGCCATGGTCTTGACGCCATGGTCTTGTGGCAATTCGCGCGCGGCGACTTTCCGCGGCTTCGTCCGAAAATTACGGGCGAAACACGCGAAAAACTCAATCGATCGTGACAGTCAAGTCTCAACTCGGCGTGAGCTGGAGCGACTCGACATCTTGTTCATCGTCGCGACCGCCCTACTAATAACATTTGGGATTGGACGGGTATCAAAGCGAGTGAGATCGAATAATGGCCAGTTCCGCCGAATCGACCTTGAATAAACCCGCTGCCCTTCCATCGCGCCGACGTCCGATCGTCGAGAACCCGACGGCATGGCCGCAACCGCATTCTGAATCTCGTCCACTCGTCAATATTTCCCCTCCTGAGATCACGAAGCGCCGTTCTACGAACTGGTCGGGCTTTCGTGGAGAGACGGTCCAGGTCATGCGGCACACGCCGTTTGAGTATGGATTCCGGGCTCCATGGCACCTGCTCATTGCGGCAGAAGTCGCCGAGCGCTTCGACGGGGAGTCCTTTGTTGAAGGCCTGCCGCGGTCGAGCTTGCGCGATTTCACGCACAAGCTGACTTTCGTTCCCGCCGGGCACGACTTCCACGGATGGCAGAGACCGCGCGCATTGACTCGTACTACCTACTTCTACATCGATCCGCGCGGGCCTCTCGCCGATCCCGCGCTGCGGTTTGAGGAAATCGAATTCAAGCCGCGCCTGTTCTTCTACGATCGCGACCTCTGGCAAACCGCGCTCAAGCTCAAGTCGGTGATCGAGAACGCGGACACGGTGCATCGGCAATACGCTGAAGCGCTCGGCATCGTGCTGACGCACGAGCTCGTTCGCATCAACGGTGATACGGAACTCCACGAGCCGGTCAGTCGTGGCGGCCTTGCGTCCTGGCAACAGAAGCGGGTGACCGCCTACGTCGAGGAGCATGTCGCCGACGATATTCCGCTTGCGACGCTGGCCGAGCTGGCGCGACTCAGTCCCTATCATTTCTCCCGCTCGTTCAAGCGTACCTTCGGCGTGCCGCCGCACCGGTATCACGCGACCCGCCGAATCGAACGGGCCAAGCAGCTATTGGCGAATCGCGAACGGTCGGTCACGGCGATTGCACTTGAGGTCGGCTTCAGCGATACCAGCACATTTACCGCCGCGTTTCACAGGCTGACCGGCGAGACCCCGAGCTATTACCGTCGCCGTCTCGATTAAAGCGGTCGGGATTTCGAACGCCACGCGACCGGGCGGCACCGACCGGGCTGCCCCTTTCGGGCGGGGGACACGGCTCGCGAACGACAACGTCGAAGGACGTAGCGATCCGCCTGCTACCGATTGGCGGCAGGCGCGTTTTCCTCCGATCTTCGAAACCCGTGTCTCGAAACGAGACTCATTCGGCGGGGGTCCGGGCGGCGCTGGCCGACGGCATCCGTTCCTGGACGAGCCTGGCAAGGCCCGTGTGCAGAATGGCAGCGACGATGGCGCCGACGATCGGGGCTGTCAGATACAGCCAGGCATCTTTGAAATTGCCAGTCGCGACCATCGGGCCAAGCGCTCGCGCCGGGTTGAAGGCGGCGCCCGTGAGCGCCCCACCCATGATGATGTTGAGGGTCAGGGTCATACCGATCGCCAACGGCGCGAGGATGCCAGCGCGCCCCGCCACCGCGGTGCTGAGCACGACAGTGACCAGGAAAAAGGCGAGAACGGCCTCGATCACGAAGCCGGCCCAAGCGGTAACTGTGAGGGTCGTGGCACCCAAAACGACATTTTGCGCAAGGGCGGGCGTACCGAGGCCGGTTTCCGCACCGCCCAACACGGCCCGCAACAACAGCGCACCGACGATACCGCCAATTAGCTGACTGACGATATAAGCGGCCGCTTCGCCCACACGCATGGCGCCGGCGGCGAGCACACCCACAGTAACGGAGGGATTAAAATGACCGCCCGACACGGAGCCATAGGCGAAGGCGAAGACCATGACGGTCAGACCATGAGCGAAGGCAATCGCGGCGAGACCGGGCACGCCGACACCATCGCCGACCACGGCAGCGGCGCCGGCGCCGATGAATATTAACGCGAAGGTGCCGATGAACTCCGCCAGGAGTTTTGGTGCAATCCGGTTGGACATCGTTCTCTCCAGAGTGAGGTTGACCGCCCGGCGCGATCAGGTTTGCGCCGGGAACGATCCGTTGGCTTTGGGGATGGCCGACGGCACGCAGAGCGCCGCCGGCAGGCGAAGCGAGCGACCTACTCAGCAGCGATGGTCTGCGGTTTGAAATCGATGCCCGTCGCCTTCGCGACGCCGGCGCCGTATTCGGGATCGGCTCTGTAGCAATGAGCGATCTGCCTCGTGACGATCTCGGCCGGAACGCCTTGCATCGCCGCCTTGTAATTTTGGAAGAGCTGCTCCTTCTGGGCGGCCGTCATCAGCCGGAACAGGTCGCCGGGCTGACGATAGTCGTCATTGCCGTCGCGGTGATTGTAGCGGTCGGCATCGCCGGAAATTTTTAGCGGCGGCTCACGGAAGCGCTCGTCCTGCACCGGGCCATTGAACGAGTTTGGCTCGTAATAGGCATTAGGATTCGGATTGCCTACGAGCCGCATGGCGCCATCGACGTTGTAGGTGTGGACGGGGCAGCGTGGCCTGTTGACGGGAAGCTGATCCGCATTGACACCGACGCGATAGCGGTGCGCGTCGGCATAGGAGAAAATACGCGCCTGCAGCATCTTGTCCGGCGAGTGGCTGATGCCCGGCACGATATTGGCTGGCGAGAGCGCGGCCTGCTCGACTTCGGCGAAGTAATTCTGCGGATTTCGGTTGAGCTCGAGGATGCCGACCTCGATCAACGGATAGTCCTTGTGCGGCCAAACTTTGGTAAGGTCGAACGGGTTGTACCAGTGCTTGCCGACATCGCTCTCCGGCATGATCTGGACGGAGAATTTCCACTTCGGGAAATCGCCCTTTTCGATCGATTCGAACAGGTCGCGCTGATGGGTCTCGCGATCATAGGCGACCTTCTCGGCGGCTTCGGCGTTCGTCCAGTTCTTGATGCCCTGCATGGTCTTAAAGTGGAATTTCACCCAATGGCGTTCGTCCCTGGCATTGATGAACGAGTAGGTATGCGAGCCGAAGCCGTCGATATTACGATAGCTTTGCGGCAGGCCGCGATCCGACATCAGGATGGTGACCTGGTGCAGGCTCTCTGGCGACAGCGACCAGAAATCCCACATCGCGGTCGGCGAGCGCATGTTGGTTCGCGGATGCCGCTTCTGCGTGTGGATGAAGTCCGGAAACTTCAGCGCGTCGCGCACGAAGAATATCGGCGTATTGTTGCCGACCATGTCCCAATTGCCTTCCTGGGTGTAGAAGCGCAGCGCGAAGCCGCGCACGTCGCGTTCGGCATCCGCGGCACCACGCTCGCCCGCCACCGTCGAAAAGCGCAGGAAAGCTTCGGTTTTTGCGCCTTTCTGCAACACCTTGGCCTTGGTGTATCTCGAGATGTCGTGAGTGATGGTCAGCGTGCCATAGGCACCCGAGCCCTTGGCGTGCTGGCCGCGTTCGGGAATACGCTCACGATTCTGGTGGGCAAGCTTCTCGAATAGAACGAAGTCCTGCATCAGCACCGGGCCGCGCGGCCCCGCCGTGATGCTGTTCTGGTTGTCGGAAACCGGCATGCCGCTGTCGGTAGTGAGTGTAGGGCGTTTGGCCACGGATTGCTCCTGTATCGCGAGACATTGAGATTCCCGGCAGCGCCGCCGCTCATTTGCAGCAACTACTCTTGCGTTCGCAACGTCGATTCTTGACGGGATTGCGTTTGCGAGAAGCCGGGTGCGACGAAAATGTATGGGTCCGCTTGGCAACGACTTAGGGTCTATTGCTGCAATTGTAGCGGTCTTGCGCCAATCTCCGGAAGCCGGAGAAGGCGTCAAAACTAATTGCCGACGAACTCCGCCGCCAGGCGGGCGTGTTCACTGATCTGACGGATTTGCAGTGCAGAGCCGGCCGCGATCCGATCGAGGGACGAACCACTCGCTTGCTAACTTTCAATTTAATCTCTCGCGCAGAGTTGAGTAGCGGTGATGTCAAAGCCAGTAGCGCTTCTCCGGAGCGATCGCCACGTGCGATGCGTGTCGAGGTTGGGAGCGGTATCTCTGATGGAGAGTGGCTATGTTGCGTAAGACAGTGAACGCGTTGTTGGCAGTTGCATCGGTTGGTCTGGCTGCGCCAACACTGGCGTTGGCGCGCGGTGGCGGTGG
>Ga0153954_1001022_pt1 | contig 17142 bp, 18 predicted proteins | sample TSFL038MetaG_FD_102277 | JGI IMG/M metagenome (GOLD analysis project Ga0153954, IMG submission 102277) | Attine ant fungus gardens microbial communities from Florida, USA - TSFL038 MetaG | ecosystem: Host-associated > Fungi > Mycelium > Unclassified | place: USA: Florida, Wekiwa Springs State... | reverse complement strand
TGCGAGTCATCTCCCGCAAGCTTGACACCAGCGTCGGGGTGTCAGGACCATACGATTTTGCCGTCCGCTCCAGCCTCACTCGTCTGCGCGCTCTCGCGCGCTGTGGCAGAAGCGTCCACCGCATCCCGCTCCCAACGTCCGTGACGATCGCGAAGCGCCCCTCTTGCGGGACGGGATGATGCAAGAATGCACAATTTCTGATTTTCGTAAACTGAATTTTTTACACCATCAGGGCTGACGGCGCAGATCAGGTTGAACCGCCACGTGAAATCGGCTTTTCGGCGCACGCGATCTTGTGGCCGTGAAGCCCGTTACGAGCGGCGCGGCATTCGGAAATCGAGCAAAACTGATTTGCCCGTCGGTCCAAAGGAAGCGCAAAGCGATCTGCAGGAAGCCGGGTTACAATCCACTCTGAACCATTCAGACAAGACGGAATTCGCGCTCGCTTGACCGGTCTCTCAGCGGCGATGCTTTTTCAACCTTGACGATGCCCTCGTCGCCTGGGCGCGAACATCGCGCAAGCCATCAGGCGATGTCGATGCTACCGGCGGCTCGCCCTTGATCTGTTCGCGCTCTATCTCGCGACGCGGCCAGGTAAAATCGTCGGCGCGGCCAGGCGGAGGATTGAGCGCTTCGCCCTTGACCATCGTGCGCGCGGCGAGCGCGTCGACTGCCACAGGCCGTGTTCCCGGATTGCCAAGCAATTGATCCGTGGCGAGTGACGGCGCCGTCAGCGGCAGGATCGGCCCCGCCAGCGGACGCGGCGCAGGCTGGCCGGGCACCGCATTGATGTCAGGCGTCGCGGGCTCGGTCGGCAACGCGACCGGCCCGGAGCGCGCCGCGAGCAGGCGGGTGATCTCGCGCTCGACATAGTGCGCCAGCTTGCGCGCGCCGGCTTTGGTGAAGAAGACGCCGTCGTAGGAACGCAGTTGTCGGATCTGGCCTTCGAAGTCGGGCCCCTTCTGCTGGAACAGGCCACGGTCGTCGACAAACCCGTCCCAAACATCGACATAGGTGATGCCAGCCTTGTTGGCGCCATCGCGGTAGAGCGCATCCAGGAACAGCATGTCGGAAGTGCCCTTGGATCCGGAGATCGCAGGCAGGCCGACCCAAATCACCGGCACGCCCTTCGACTTCACCGCCGCGATCATCTCCTCGATCCTCTTCGCGTAGAGCTCGCTCCAACGGTCTTCGCGAAACTCATAAAGGCCATTCGGCGAGCGTGCGCTCTTTGCCGGCGGCACCTCGGCATTGTCGGCCTCGTCCTGCGGAAGCTCGGTATCGGCCTCGGGCTTCTTCGCCGCCTCAGGCTTTGGTTCAGACTTGGGTTCAGGCTTGGCCTCAGACTTGGCTTCGGGCTTGGGCTCAAGCTTGGCGCTGCCCTTGCCGTCCGACTTCGCATCCGATTTGCCATCGCCCTTGGCACGCGCGTCCTTGTCGCTCTTCTTGTCGACGGGCTTGTCACTCTTTTCTATGACCGGCTCGCGGATCGCGACGCGGTCGTTGAGGCCGAGCATCACCACGATGATGTCAGGCTTTTCGGTTGCAAGAATGACCTTGGCCGCGGCCGCCCAATCGGAAGGATCGCCCTTGGGCTGGTACTTGATCAGACCCGAGGTGTTCTTGGCCTTGCGGACCACGCCCATATCAGGTTGTTCGGCGTAGGCGTCTTCGAGACCATAGGCGAGCCAGTCCGCCATTCCGTCCCCGAGCACCAGAATGTGGCGCTGCGGAGCAGTTTCGCGTTTCTCGGGCGGTGGCGCCCTTGAAAAGTCCTCGCGCACCGGCGGTCGCGCTTGCCGAGGTGCGGGCGCGCGCCGACGGAACGGCTCAAACGTCTGGTTGCCAAACCAGCCGCCACCGAACCAGCCGCCGCCGCGCTGCGGCTGCTGCTGAAATCCGCCGAAATTGAAAAACTGCGCGGAGGCGGAATCCACCGTCGCAAGCAGCATCCCCGCCGCGATCGCCAGAGCAATCAGCAGGCCGCTTCCGGTAAAGCCGCCTTTTTTCGGCTTGTCGGACATGCTCTCGCACCGCACAAGCCCCCGCGGTAACCTAGCACTAACGCGCCTTGCCGAGTCTCAGATCGGCGTGAAGTGCGCAAACATCATCGGTCTGCATCGCTGCAGGTTTCAGCATCGTTCCAAGTTTAATGATCCACGCTCCATCCGCCGCCAACCTCGCCGTCAGCCTCCGTCGCAGGCACTCGGCAGACCTCTTCAATTCCCCAGAAACGCAGGCACCAGGTCTTCCTCGGCTATGATGTGGGCCGCTTGCGATGTCAGCTCGCTTCCGACGAGGTCAAGACCTTTCGCGGCATCGAACAGCAGCGCCCGTACGTCCTCCGGCGATAGCACACCCTTGACGACAAGCTTGCGCACCAGGGCCCGCAGAACAAGAGCATCGAGCTGGCCGTGTGCTGACGGCACTGCCTTTTCGATCATCGTGATCTCCTCGGTCTCTTCCTAAAGCGCCAATGCGGCCTTGCGGGTCCGGATGATACGCTAACCATCCCTGTGCAATCGATCGAGCACCCGACGCAGGCCGTGGAGTTGATCCAGCAGATGAAGGATGACGTCGACGCCCGCGTCGTTCACGCCGAAATCGGTTTTCAGGTCACGGATCAGACGCGCCCTTGCAACGTCCATATCCGAGAAGTTCATTTCATCGGACGTCTGATCCGGAATGAGCCACCGCTGCTCGAGCCAGAGCTCCAGCGTCTGCGTCTGCAGGTCGGCACGGGCAAGGAACTCCTGCTTGTTCATGATCATGACGCGCTGTCCTCCCGCGGGTTGAAGGTCTTCCCCTTGTCCCAATTCGAAACGAATGCCTCCAGGTCGGAATCCGGAGATTTGGGCAAGACCACTTTCAATTTGACGAACTGATCGCCGTGCCCACCGCCGCGGCGAGGTGCGCCCTTGCCTTTCAACCGCATGGTCGTGCCGGTGTTCGATCCTTTCGGCACCGTCATGGTCACGTCACCGCTCGGCGTTGGAACGCGTATCCGTCCGCCCAGCACAGCCTCGGAAAGCGAGATCGGCAACTCCAGCGAGATATTGTCGCCATCGCGCGTGAAGCGACGATCGGGCAGGACCTCGACCTCGATCAGGGCATCGCCGGGCCCTCCCGTTCCCGCACCCGCCGCTCCCTTGCCGCGCAGGCGGAGGATTTGCCCATCTTCCAGGCCGGGCGGAATCGTCACGTCGAGCGAGCCGCCATCCGGCAGCGTCAGGCGTTTGTGCGCGCCCGCGATCGATTCCACAAAACTGATCGGGAGGCGGTAATGCAGATCCTGTCCGCGCCGGTTCGCACGTGCCCTTTCGCTGCGCCTCAACAATTCGGCGAGCGCGTCATCGGCATCCACGAAATCGGCGAAGCCGGAATCGTTCGTGTAGGGATGAGCGTGATCCGACGTGGCAAAATCCCGATAGAACTGATGCTGCGGCCGCTCCGCTCCCGTCGCGTCGATTTCACCATTGTCGAAACGTTTGCGTTTCTCGGCATCGCCCAAAAGATCGTAGGCACCCGCAACTTCCTTGAACTTCTCCTCGGCCGCCTTGTCGCCGGGATTGAGATCCGGGTGCCATTTCTTGGCCAGTTTGCGATATGCTTTCTGGATATCGTCGGAAGAAGCCGTCGGGGCGACGCCGAGAATCTCGTACGGATTTGTCACGACCTACTCCGCTTGGACTGTGGACCGCTGCAAACCTGATCGGCCGGCGAATAATGAGCGAGCCGATGGCCGCTGAGACCGGCCAGGTTCAGTTTATATCGCATCGGAACAGGAGACATCCCATGCAGGAATACGATCTCTACATTAACCCGCAGAAGCCGGCAGTGGGACTCTATGTACGCAAGGGAGCGGGTCTTCCCGATCTGGCCCATCCCAAGGAGTGGGCATTCGACGGCACGGCGGCGCAGGGTGAATTGCCGGCGGACCTTGTGAAGCGGATCGAAACCAACGGTCACGCCTTCCGCGATATGGACTGAGCCTTGCTCCTCCGCACCTCGTCATGCATCGAAGCCTGCACGCGCGGGAATGCCGTCGCAGCGGGCGTGAGCCGTCTCGACCTGCGACGCCGGGAGCGAGCGGGTCGCATGCGGCGGTCTCTCAAATTTTACACGTACGCGCCCTACCCCTACTGCGTCACAAGTGGCTCCATCTCCTCATCCTGAGGGCTTGCGAAGCAAGCGTCTCGAAGGATGAGGCCACCAGCCGGGCCTCATGGTTCGAGACGCGTCGCAAACGCGACGCTCCTCACCATGAGGGTTTTTGACGCAGTAGGACTACTCCAAGCCTTGGTGCGGCTGCCCTCGCCGGCGGATGACGAGGTTGACGATGGCGCCGAGCGCCATCAGGACGCTGGTGCCGAGGAACACCTCGCGCATGCCGATGTGGCCGCCGACGTAGCCACCGGCCAGCGGTCCCACCACCTGCCCGGTATATTGCGCCGACACCGAATAGCCGAGCGTGCCGCCGACCATCGCCTCCGGCACGTTGTGCCTGATGACGCTGGCGATGCAGGGCAACAGGCCGCCGAGCGCGAGCCCCATCAGGAAGCGCAACAGGATCAGCTGCCAATCGCTGGTCACGAACGCCTGCGGAATCAGCAGCAGCGCCGAGAGAGCGAGACAGGCGATGATGACGTTCCAGTGCCCGACGCGGTCGGCGAGCTTGCCGAGATAGGACGACGACAGGATGCTGCCGAGCGCCGCCGCCGACATCACGAGGCCGGCAATGAAGGTCACGCGCGAAGGCTCGACGAACTGGGCGACATAGACCGTGATGATCGGCTCGATCGACATGTTGGCGAGCATCAACAGCAGGCCCGTCGCCAGCATCGCGACGATCGGACGCTTGTCGGGAATTTGCGCCCAGCCGACATGCACCTTCTTGCCACCCTTCCGCGCCGGACGCGCTTCCTCGCGGATCAGGAACGTCGTGCCGAGAAACGTTACGAAGATCACCGCGCCCGCAAACAGGAAGGTCGCGCGGATGCCGATCAGGGGCGGCAGGATGCCGCCGATCAGCGGGCCGACCAGATTGCCCGCCATGACGCCGGAGGCCAGCACGCCAAGCGCCCAGCCGGAGCGGGCCTTCGGCGTCTGCGCCGCCACCAGGATCGCCGAGCCCGAGGAATAGCCGCCGAGCAGGCCGGCCAGGAGCCGCAGGCCCACCAGCTCATAGACGTTGTGGGCCATGCCGATCAGCGACATCGCAATCGCCATGCCCAGACTCGCGCGAATCAGCATGAGCTTGCGGCCATAGCGGTCGGCAAGCTTGCCCCACAGCGGCGCGGTCAGGGCCGCGCTGAAGAATGTCGCGCCATAGGCCGCGCCGGACCATTGCGCGATGGCGGCATGGTCCGTCACGCCGAGCTGCTCGACATAGAGCGGCAGGAACGGCAGCAGCAGCGTCATCGCCACGATGGTGGTGAAGGAGCCGAACACGCAGATGACGAGGTTCCGTCGCCATGGGCCGGCGTCGAGGATCGCCTCCCTGTTGTTTATCGCGTCCATCAATCTGCAGGCCCGTCAAGCGCGTTGGTCGCGCCGAAACCGGCTCGGCGCAAAGAAGGCCGCGATAACAATGGAGGCTGAAGGTGTCCAGCGAGCCACCCGCACAGGCTCATGCGTGCAACGCGCAGGCCGGCGCGCGTCCTGTCTTAGGCAGTCCTGGACGCCTCTATCCCCCTCATCCTGAGGAGCGGCGTCTTCGCCGCGTCTCGAAGGATGAGGCCACCAGCCGGGCCTCATGGTTCGAGACGCGTCGCAAGCGCGACGCTCCTCACCATGAGGGTTCATGCTCCGCGTCAAAGGCAGAGGCTGAGCAGCTTGATGCGGCAATCGCCGGATTTGCGCTTGCCGGAAGCCGTGACCACGCGTTTCACGACCGGCCCCTCTTTCGCGATCAGGACCCTGCCCTTGCCGGGCTTCGGCTCGTAGTCGCCTGCGATCTCCATCGCCCAATAGGTGCGCTTGCCGCTGGCATCCCTGGCGCTCGCGATGCCGACGCGCGTGGCCTTGGACAACAGCAGGTTTTTCCGATGCTCGCTCGAGTTGATCCACTGGTCGAGCGTCTTCTCGAAAGTATCGTAGCCATAAGCAATGTTCTCGGCAGCGCGGCCGGCCTTCGACGGCGCGATCCGCGCCGAGAACGAGCCGAGCACCTCGTGGCTGAGATTGTCCCTGGCGGCCATCGCGCGGGCCTGCTCCTGCGCGATGCGGTCCAGCGTGGCGTCCCTGACGACGCGAACTTCGCCGTGCTTGAGCCGGAAGTTCGAGATCAACTCGGCCGGCGACCCGGCCGCCGCCCCGTGGGCGGAGAGCACGAGCGAGCATGCCGCGATCAGTCCGCCGATTGCACGACGTGTCATCGTCTAGGTCCAGTTATTCCCCGCCCATGGTTCTCCGCCGAAAATGCAGACTTTTTCAAGGCGGAAGCTCTTGGGAGGCGGTCCGGACGTCTCGGTCGACGGCCGAGTCCAGCGGCAGAGAGAAACGTCATTCGCAACCAGCGACACCTACTTTCGTCGGACCTCCGCGTTACCGCGATTTAACGTCCCTGTCCGGAGATTAATTCTCCCGACAGCACGCGGTAATGCGCCGCGCATTAACTCTCCAGACAAGGCCGGGACGGCTCAAACAAACTTGGAGAGGCACGCATGATGAACGAAAATCCCCACCGCAAACTCCTGTCGGCGCGCAAGCTCACGCTACTCGGCTCGGCCGCCATCGTCGGCGCCGCGCTGGTGCTGGGCGGACCGATGGAATATGGACATTTCGGCAGCCAGGCCTTCGCGGCGACGAACCAGGCGCAGCAGGGTCCGACCGGCTTTGCCGATCTGATCGCCAAGGTGAAGCCGGCCGTGATCTCGGTGCGCGTCAAGGTCGACCAGAGCGCCGACGCGAACATTCCGCAGACCAATGACGACGAAGGCATGTCGCCGTTCGAGGGCACGCCGTTCGAGAAGTTCTTCCACCAGCACGGTTTCGACAACGCCCCGCGCGGCGGGCGGGTGCCGCATCATGAGATGGTGACCGGCGTCGGCTCCGGCTTCTTCATCTCCGCCGACGGCTATGCCGTCACCAACAACCACGTCGTCGATCACGCGCAGTCCGTCGAGATCACGACCGACGACGGCAAGACCTACACCGCCAAGGTGATCGGCACCGATGCCAAGACCGATCTGGCGCTGATCAAGGTCGACGGCAAGAGCGACTTCACCTATGTCAATTTCGAAACCCAGGCCCCGCGCGTCGGCGACTGGGTCGTCGCCGTCGGCAACCCCTATGGCCTCGGCGGCACCGTGACCGCCGGCATCATCTCGGCCGAGGGACGCGACATCGGCGCCGGGCCCTATGACGACTACATCCAGATCGACGCGCCCATCAACAAGGGCAATTCCGGCGGTCCGACCTTCGACACCAGCGGCAATGTGATCGGCGTCAACACCGCGATCTATTCGCCGAGCGGCGGATCGATCGGCATCGGCTTCGACATTCCCGCCTCCACCGTGAAGATGGTCGTCGCGCAGCTGAAGGACAACGGCAAGGTGACGCGCGCCTGGCTCGGCGTGCAGGTGCAGCCGGTCACGGCCGGTATCGCCGAGAGCCTCGGCATGAAGAATGCGAGCGGCGCGCTGGTCGACGAGGCGCAGGCGGACACGCCGGCGGCCAAGGCCGGCATCCAGGCCGGCGACGTCATCACCGCGGTCAACGGCAACGCGATCAAGGATTCGCGGACGCTGGCGCGCGAGATTTCCGGCATGACGCCGGGAAGCTCGGCCAAGCTCGACGTCCTGCGCAAGGGTGAAGCCAAGACCATCACGGTGACGCTCGCCACCATGCCGAACCAGCCGCAGAAGCAGGCCAGCGCCGACGACAACAGCGCGGCGCCCGGCACGCCGCGGCTCGGCCTCTCGGTGGCGCCGGCGAGCGACGTCGCAGGTGCCGGCAGCAAGGGCGTCGTGATCACCGCGGTCGATCCGGACGGTCCGGCGGCGGAGCGCGGCCTCAAATCCGGCGACGTCATCCTCGACGTCGGCGGCAAGAATGTCGGCAACGTGTCCGAGCTGCGCAGCGCGCTGTCGGAAGCCAAGTCCGGCGGCAAGAAGGACGTGCTGATGCGGATCAAGACCGCCGACAACACCCACTTCGTCGCCGTGCCGATCGGCTAAACTCGATGCCACCCTCCCTCGTGGGAGGAGGGTGGCCGCGAAGGCGGCGGGGTGCGGCAGCGATCTCTCCTCTCGGACACACTCCCCGGGTTGAGAGATCGTCCCACCCCGTCGCGCATTTCGCTTCTACGCTAAAATCCCCCAGCCATGGGGCGGCAGCGCGATCTCGGTGCTGCCGCCCTTTTTTGTGGCGGTCGCGCTGCCGGCGCGCCTGTCGGCGCCGGCGCCGATCGTGCGCGTCACGGCTGCATCCGCGATGTTCAGCGCGACCCACAACCGCTTGTCGTCGACGAAAGCCTCGACCAGGAGATCCGTGTTGCGGATCTCGATGACGCGGCTTTGCGCGCGATGGAGCCACGGATGTTTTCGCCGGAGGCCGATCAGTTCCTGATGCAGGCGATAGACCGGCCAGCCGAACGGCGCGAGATCGGCGGGCGTTGCCGGAAAGGCAGGACGGATGGCGTCGTCGCCGCCGGCGCGGTTCTCCTTGATGCCGCGAAACGCCTGCTCGTCGCCGTAATAGATCGAGGGCGTGCCGCCGCAGGTCATGAGGATGCAAAGCGCATGCGCAAGATGCCGCTCGTCGGCGAGCTGGCTTGCGATGCGCGTGACGTCATGATTGCCGATGAAGGTTTGCGGCACGAAGGCTTCGAGGAACGTATTGTGGCGCTTCAGCGCCCAGGCGAGCTCGAAGAAATTGCCGCTGTTCAGCGAGCTCCACACCGCCTTCCACAATTCATATTGCGTAACCGCGTCGACGCCGGTGTCATGGACGAAGGCCGTGTAGTCGCCATGGATCACCTCGCCGAAGATGAAGGCGTCGGGATGCCGCGCCCGCACCTCGGGCAGCACCTTGCGCCAGAACGGCCGCGGCACGGCATAGGCGGCATCGAGCCGCCAGCCATCGGCGCCGCGATTGAGCCAATGGTTCATCACCCGCGTGACGTAGTCGGCGACCGCGGGCTCCGCGTGATTGAGCGCCACCAGCTGGCGATGCCCCTCGAAGGTGGCATAGTCAGGCTCGCCGCCGGTGCCGGACTTCGGCCAGGTCAGGCGAAACCACGCGGCTTCCTTCGACTGCGGCTCGCCTGACAGCGCGCGCTGGAAAACCGGGAAGTCGCGGCCGACATGATTGAACACACCGTCGAGGATCAGGCTCAGGCCGCGGCGGCGGAGCTCTTTCACCAGCGCATCGAAATCCGCGATGTCGCCGAGGCGCCTGTCGATCTGGAAGTGATCGATGGTGTCGTAGCCGTGCGTCGACGACGCAAAGATCGGCGCCAGCAACAGGCCGGAGACGCCGAGATCGACGGCATAGTCGAGCCAGTCGACGATCCGCGTCAGGCGATGCTGCACGTTCGGACAAGCCGAGGCTTCGCGCTCCGCGCCGACGAAACCAAGCGGATAGATGTGCCACCAGACGGCGTGTTCGACAGAATGAGTCAACCGCGCTTACCCCTGAAGTCCGCGCCGCCTTAGCACGAAAAAGAAAAGCCCCGCAAAGCGGGGCTTTCCGTCGTCTCTGAGAGAGCCGGTATCAGTAACGTGCGACGACCGGACCGCCGAAGCGATAGTTGACGCGCACCGTGACGAGGTCGGCATCCTGCTTGATGTTGTCGTTGCGGGTGTTGAAGCCGGCGAACGTCAGGTTGTAGTTGTTGGTGCCCATGAACAGATGGTCGTATTCGATCGCGGCCGACCAGTTCGGCGCGAAGCCATATTCGAAGCCGGCGCCGACCGTGGCGCCCCAGCGGGTGTCGCTGGCGCGGTCGATCACGGCGCCGGTCCCGGTCACGAGCCCGTTATAGCGGTTGTCGGTAACGGCGGCACCGCCCTTCACATAGAACAGGGCGTTGTTCCAGGCGTAGCCGACCTGGCCGGTGAACAGGCCGAAGGCGTCGATCTTGGTGCGGTTGGTCGTGTCGAAAAACAGCGTGCTGGCATTGGAGCCGGAGAAGTCAGCCCAGTTGCCCTGAGCTTCCAGGCCGAACACCCAGTTGCCGGCCTGCCAGCGGTAACCAAGCTGGCCACCGACCGTGCCGCCAGACGCATTGTGGCACCCCTCCGAAGCCGGCGCGAACGCCACGCCCCCGACCGTTGTGTTGGTCCAGCAGTTTTGGCTGCTGCCCCAGCCGCCGTTGATACCGATGTAGAAGCCGCTCCAATCGTAGACGGCGGCGACGACCGGCGGCGGCGCCTTGTAGTAGCGCGGCGCGAGGTCGGCGGCCGAAGCGGCGGCGGTGCCGAAGACAAGGATCGATGCAGCGAGAACCAACTTCTTCATGATAACTACTCCCCGTAAACTGAATAAGCCCGTGGCCGCGAACCTCGCACCGACACCGCACCAATCCGTTAAATTCGTGTGGCGCGAAAATCACAGTGGAGGGAATTGTGGAAGCGGCGATTGGCTGCGCCGACGATGCCCGGAGCGGGTTTGCGTGACGGCAGGAAGCGAACCGGCGGTCTCGCAGAGGCCGAGGAACCGAAATTGAAGCTCTCCGTTTCTTGTCCGCTTCTTGTCCGTTTCTTGGGAAAGGGAGAGGGAAATGCGCAAGACTCTTGCAGAACTCGATGCCGAGCAGCGCTCCGCGCTGCTCTATGTCGTCGACCTTGGGACCGCGATTTGCGCGTCGGGCTTGATCGTCAGCCTGCTCAAGCTGATCGTTGACGCCCTGTAAACCATAAGACTGGTTTGGATTGCGAAGCGGCCGCTAACGTCATGCATCCGGCGAGCGGCGCCGGACGATGATTGGAGGGCCGCCGGCACAGCGCAATCGCCGACGGCCCGAGCCGACCACTTCCAATTGCCCTGCTTTCAACAGAAGCGATGACCGACCGGCAGGAGCCTACGGTCACACACTTGCAGTGTCATACCCCATTTGGGTGAGACGGCGTTAACCATTCGGACCAGCTTCTCTTTCGACCGATTCCATCCGGACAAGTGGTCCATCCAAATGGTCCATCCAAATGAATGGGCCCCGGTGCACGGTGGCATCACGGGGCCCGGACATTCAGTCCTTGCTGAAATATTCTGGTACACACCAGTAATGTCTCAGAACTGCGTGGCGCTTGGCCTTCGCGCTTCCAGTCCTGCTTTCATGTTTGAATTTTCGGCGGCGCTGGATGGGATGAGCAGCTGCTCTCACCTCGCCTCGCGCCGTGACCCTGCGGTAGAGCAAGGTCGCTGGCTTTTGCCCGGTGGCGTCATGGCTCCTCTCCTCGAGTGGCCCGGCGGACTTTCGTCCGCATCCGCTGTCTGCGGTTCGACAACATCGTCGGACCGCAATTCCTGCGAAGGGGGGAGCCGATGCTCCCGCAACCTCGAGCAGGTACAGCATGCTCAAATGCTGCGGCAGATGCGGACCGGTGTCAAGAATTTCAATGAGACGGTTCCATCGGATCGGGCCGGTAGGAATATGCGGGGAAAGGACTACGCCTTCGCGGCGGCCTTGTTCGCGTCGACCTTCGCTTTGGCCTTGCCCTTGCCTTCAAGCATCAGCGCCTCACGCACTTTCGCAAATTCCTCCAGCGAGGCCTTGTCGACGCGCGGGAAGCGCAGATTCAACTCGTCGAGCGCGGCAACGATCACCGATCCGATCACCACGCGCGCAAACCATTTGTGATCCGCGGGCACCACGAACCACGGCGCATGCGGCGTCGCGGTGTTACGGACGATGTCCTGATACACCGCCTGGTATCGCGACCAATAGCCGCGTTCAGTGATGTCGTTCATCGAGAACTTCCAGTTCTTCGAGGGCTGATCGAGCCGATCGAGGAAGCGCTGGCGCTGCTCCTCCTTGGAGACGTTGAGAAAGAATTTCAGGATCACCGTGCCCTGCCGCGACAAATAGCGCTCAAAGGCCGAGATGTCCTCGAAGCGCTCGCGCCAGATGTTCTTGGTGACGAGTTTTGGCGGGATCTTCTCCTTTGCCAGGATTTGCGGATGCACGCGCGTCACCAGGCATTCCTCGTAATAGGAGCGGTTGAAGATGCCGATACGGCCGCGCTCCGGCAGCGCGATCACGCTCCGCCACATGAAGTCATGATCGAGTTCCTTCGCGCTCGGCACCTTGAAGGAGGTGACCTCGCAACCCTGCGGGTTGACGCCGTCGAACACGCTCTTGATGGCGGAGTCCTTGCCCGCCGCGTCCATGCCCTGGAAGATCAATAGCAGCGACCAGCGGTCCTGCGCATAGAGCTTTTCCTGGAAATCGTTCAGCCGCTTGCGGTTGCTTTCGATGATCTTTTCGCCCTCGGCCTTGTCGAGCCCGCCCTTCTCGCTGGTCTTCCGCGCGGCGAGATGGAATTTCCGCGAGCCGTCGACGCGGAACGGCGCGATGAAAGGATCAAGCTCGGCGTCGAGTGAATTCTGAAATTTCTTGCTCATGATGTCATCGCCTTCGGCTGTATAGTAAACTCGTCATGGCCGGGCTTGTCCCGCCTGCGCGGCCGAAGCCGCTTCGGCGTGGCGAAGGCCCGAGCATTCACGTCTTGCGAAGCCAATGGCAGCCAAAGATGTGGATGGCCGGGACAAGCGCGGCCATGACGAAATAAAATCACGGCGCTGTGCTAAACTGACGCTCCAGAAACGCCGTGACGAAGCGCGGCATGCTGGGGCTGAGATCGTCGAGGCTTCGCACCAGGTGGATCGCCGAAAGCTCGGGATGCGCCTGCTGCGCGAGGTTGGCCTCGATGCGCACCTTGAGCGCTTCGCCCGGCTGGTCGACGGTCAATATCCTCATGAGCGCCACCGACGCGCCCACCAGCACGCAATCCCAGTGCGCACTCGGGGAATAGTCCGCCGGCGTCAATCCGGTCTCCTCCTCGATCTCCCTTGTGATGTTGCCTTCGATATCGACCCGGTCGCCGGCGACGTCGTCGGTGTCGGGTGTGCCGGCGGGGAAATAGATGCGCCCGGCGGTCGAGGTGTGCGGGCCCATCTCGCCCAGCACGAAGGCGCCGTCCGCGCAGCGCAGCGCTCCCATGCCGAAACTGTTGAACACCGCGCGATCGGGAAAGCCCCAGTCCCGCCAGGCCAGGAAGCTCGCGAAATCGATCTCGAAATAGCTGGTGCTGAAGCGCCCACTCTCAAACACCGGCTCGCGCGCCAGCAGCACGCGTCCGTTCCAGAGATGGGGCCGTTCGCGCTGGCGCACTGCGAAATGCGCGTCGATCTCGGCGCGCCGCGTTACCGCAAACGGCCAGCTCCAGGGCTCAAATTTCGACTCGAGCGTCGTGACACGATGAATGACCGGCGAAGTCATGCCGCAGGACTACTTGGTATTCAAAGGCTACTTCGCATTCATCCCCGTCGTCTTCTTGGCCTGGTCGACATATTTGTTGGTGAAGGTCTTGCTGACGTCGACATTGGCCTTGGCGACTTCCGGCGAGCCTTCGCTGAACACGGCGAGCACGGCATCCGCGCCCTTCGGGTCCATCTTGCCGGTCTCCGAATACATCGGGATGGTGTTCTTCAGGGCGGCGAGATAGAGCGCCTTGTCCTTGCCGACCATCTCTTCCGGCATCTTCGCCATGACGTCTTCGGCCGAATGCGAATGAATCCAGGACAGGGTTGCCACGATCGCATTCGTCAGCGCCTGCACCTCCTTGTCGTGCGAGTTGATCCAGGCCGCGGTCGAATAGAGCGCGCCGCCCGGATATTCGCCGCCGAACATCTTGAGCGTATCCTCCCGCGTGCGGGTGTCGGCAAGAATCTTCAGGTCCGGATGGCTGCCCTGCAGCACGGTCACCGAGGGATCGAGCATCACGGCTGCGTCGATCTGGCCCTGCTCCATTGCCGCCACCGCCGTCGCCCCCAGGCCGACGCCGATCACGGCGGCGCTGGTCGGATCGAGGCCATTCTTCTTCAGGAGATATTTCAGGAAGAAATCGGTGGAAGAGCCGGGCGCGCTGACGCCGACCTTCTTGCCGGCGAGATCCTTGACCGAGCTGATCTCCTTTGCATGTGAAGGCGACACCACCAGCACAAGGCCGGGATAGCGGTCATAGACCACGAAGGCGACCAGCTCCTGCTTCTTGGCGGCGAGGTTGACGCAATGGTCGAAATAGCCGGAGACCACATCGGCGCTGCCGCCGAGCACCGCCTTCAGCGCGTCCGAACCGCCCTTGAGGTCGACGAGGTCGACATTGAGGCCCACCTTCTCGAACTCGCCGAGCTGTTTCGCCAGCACCGTCGGCAGATAGCAGAGACAGGTGCCGCCGCCGACCGCGATCGTGATCTTGCTCTGTGCCATCGCCGCGGGCGCGGCCAGCATCAGGGCAAACAGGGCACCGGCGAGCTTGCCGACCAGGTTTTTCATGGGGTTCCTCCGTTGGGTTGGCGGCAAGATAATGCAGTGCGGCAGGCTTGAGAAGGAGACTTTGGTGCCAAAGTGCTGCGGCGCGACAAGGCGGCCGGCCAGGTTTATTCCGCAGTTGCCGCGCGATCTTTTTGTCGTACCGCCATGGTCAGCGCCGGATTCGCGGCCTAGCATCGCCGGCACAACAATAATCTTCGGGGAGGCCTCATCATGAATCGGTTCGCTACGACTCTATCGATTGCGGCCGCGTTTGCCGCCGGCTGTGGTGTCACGCATCTGCTGCGGCCCGCGCTCGCCGCGGACAACATCACCGCGCAGGTCATCCATACCGGCGAATTGGAGGGTGACGCGATTTCGCCGCCCAATGCCGGCGGCATGCGCAACAAGACGTTCGTTTCAGTTGATGGCGCGACCATCTCGATTCAGGACGGCAGCCCGCCCAAACATCTGCACGCCAACGCCAACGAGATCCAGTACATCCTCGACGGCACCGGAACGATCTGGCTCGGCGACAAGGAGGTGCGGGTGAAACCGGGCGATCTCGTCATCATCCCGAAAGGTACGCCGCATGGCGGCACCAAGCCCGACGGCCGCACCATCAAGGCCATCGCCATCAAGACACCGCCGCAGGCGCCAGATGACGTGAAGCTGTTGAATTGACGGCCTCTTGGCCGTCATTCCGGGATGGTGCGAAGCACCAGACCCGGAATCTCGAGATTCTCCGGTGCGCAATTGCGCACCGGAGTTCGCGTCTTCGACGCGCCCCGGAATGACGAGAACAATTACCTAACCCCTCGCATCCGCCGCGGTGGGGCGCCAGACCAGCAGGCGCCTTTCGACCAGCGTCACCGCGACATCGATGAGAATGACGAAGATCGACAGCACGAACATGCCGGCGAACACGCCGGCGACGTCGAACACGCCCTCGGCCTGCTGGATCAGGTAGCCGAGCCCCGCGGCCGAGCCGAGATATTCGCCGACGACCGCGCCGACAACGGCAAAGCCGACGGACGTGTGCAAAGAGGAAAACATCCAGGACAGCGCCGACGGCCAGTAGACATGCTGCATCAATTGCCGCTCGTTCATGCCGAGCATGCGGCCATTGTTGAGCACGGTCTGGCTGACTTCCTTGACGCCCTGGTAGACGTTGAAGAAGACGATGAAGAACACCAGCGTCACGCCGAGCGCGACCTTGGACCAGATGCCGAGCCCCAGCCACAGCGTGAAGATCGGCGCCAGCACCACGCGGGGCAGCGCGTTGATCATCTTCACATAGGGATCGAAGACGGCGGCGACCGTCGGCTGGCGCGCGAACCAGAAGCCGACCGCGACGCCGCCGAGCGAGCCGATCACGAAAGCGAGGATGGATTCCCACAGCGTGATGGCGAGATGCTTCCAGATCACGCCGCTGTAAAACCACTTGATCACCTGGCTGAACACGTCGACCGGGTTGGAGAAGAAGAACGGCGGCAGCAGGATCTTGCCGAACACCGGCACCGTGGCGAAGAATTGCCACAGCGCCAGCGCGACCATGGCGACCAGCAGTTGCAGCGAAAAGAGCCCCATCCGCGACATGATCTCTTCAACTCCCCCTAGCGTCGTCATGCCCGGGCTTGTCCCGGGCATGACGAATTCTATATCAAGGATGCGAGAAGGTGCCGATCAGGCCGGTCGCGGCCTTGGCGTGGCCGTCGAGCGCCTTGACGACCTCGTCACGGGTCAAGCCTGCCTTCAACTCCTTCGTATCGAGATCGGTCGCGATCAGGGTGAAGGTGTAGTGATGCGGTGCGCCGGCCGGTGTGCAGGGTCCCTGATAGACCGATTGCTTCGCGGTGCCGACACCACCGACAAATTTCTCGCTTGGCTTGGACATCTCGCCCTCTGCAAACGAGGTGACGGAAGCCGGAATGTCATAGGCCACGAAATGGCTGACACCGCCCGGCGGCCGTCCTTCGGGATCGAACATCAGAAGCACAAAGCTCTTGGTGCCCTCGGGCGGATTGCTGATGGTGAGCTGCGGTGAGACGTTCTCGCCGACGCAGTTGGGATTGGACTTGTTGTTGCCGGCGAATTTTTGCGCGAGCCGCTCGCCGTCCTTGAAGCTCGACGACGTCAGCGTGAACACGCCCGCGGCAAGGGCTTCGTGCGAGCCGAAGATAGCGGCGAGCGCCACCGCCAGGATCCATCCACCTTTTGACATGAGTTCTCCCTTTCTTTCTTTGAGTGTTTTCGGTCTTCCGCGACGGGGAACTAGCCGCTCCCCGCTTGCGCGTATCCCTTCAACACCTCTTCCTTCAAAACACTCCATATCTCGCGATGAAGTGCGTGAAATTCGGGCCGGAGCCGCGTCTCGAAAATGTCACGCGGCCGCGGCAGGGCGACCTGCCAGTCGCCGATGATGCGCGCGCCCGGCCCCGCCGACATGATGACGACCCGGTCGGCGAGCGCAATCGCCTCCTCGAGATCATGGGTGACGAACAGCACCGCCTTGCGGTCGGCGTTCCAGAGATCGAGCAGAAGATTGCCCATGATCTGCCGGGTCTGGGCATCGAGCGGGCCGAACGGTTCATCCATCAGGAGAATCTTGGGGTCGCGGATCAGGACCTGCGCGAGGCCGACACGCTTGCGCTGGCCGCCCGAGA